>Ga0187892_10001158_pt1 | contig 62754 bp, 46 predicted proteins | sample MA1701073metaG_FD_139345 | JGI IMG/M metagenome (GOLD analysis project Ga0187892, IMG submission 139345) | Bio-ooze microbial communities from a basaltic lava cave in the Kipuka Kanohina Cave System on the Island of Hawaii, USA - MA170107-3 metaG ... | reverse complement strand
TCGGCCAGCCACGGCGCCGTCACGCGACCAAGCCCTGCCACTCGAACAAACCCGCCAGACCGCAGTTTTTGCAGTACCTTGCTCTTGATCATGAGGTGATTTCCTTTCCAGAATTTGCCAGGTAAATGGGGGCTACGAGCGGAATGAATCAGGGCAGCAGCACGTCCTGGTCTTTCTCCAGGACTCTCCGGATGTCACGCAGGCAAGACGCGGTCAGTGGGTAGTCCAGATAGTTGTTCCAGGTGCGAAAGACTCCCATTTCTACCATGAGCCGCTTCAAACCCGAAAGCCAGCAGGTGATCTTCTTGCCACCGTAGACCGCATACATAATGCGGTTCATCCGCTGCTGCAGTTTTTCTGCCCGTGGCAGGTCGCCATCCGCCGCTGCCTTGACGATCATTCCAGCCAGGTGTCCGATGAAGATACCACCACCTACCAGGAGACCGTCGTATCCAGCTTTTAGATAGTCCACGCAGTGAAATTCATCTCCATCAAACAATCGTAGATCAGGGCGTTTCCGTCGCACCGCGAGGGCGATATCTCGTCGAACGGGATTCGTAGAGCTATCCTTCACGATGATGACCTTTGGCTCTGCATAGATTTGCGCCAGCACGTCATCTGGGACGACCACACTTCCAAAGGTGCCTCGGTCGTAGATTCCCACGGGCAATGGGCTTTCCCGGATGGCTTGGCGATACAGATTGAGCAAGTTGCGGGGCGTTGCGTTCAAGAGAAAGAGCGGGGGTGCGATCACCGCGATGTCCGCTCCGTCTTCCCGCGCGGCTCGCATATTGTCGAGTACGCGGGCCGCCGAATTGTCGGTGACCTGAACGGACACGAGCATCCTGCCCTTGGCATACTTGGCTACTGTTTCAACCAACAGACGCTTCTGACTCTCAGGCATCCAGGCGCCCTCGCCGCAGGTTCCGGCCAGGAACAGACCCCTGATTCCCAGCCGCAGATGGTGGTCGACCATGCGCTTGACCGACTGTGTGTCAACGTTCATCTTTCGTGTGAGCGGTGTTGGCGTGGCCGACCAAACGCCACTTAAGGCATCTATCGAGATCTGCTTTCCCATGTCATTTCCTTTTCGTAGTTAGTAGTGAGTTCTGCAAGTCAGCCAGAATGTGTGCCAATTATTCTCCTGTCATGGATTCAAGTTTGCCCCAGCGATCGCTGAAGGCTTGTCTGATTTGACTATCGAAAGCAAGACGTCCTTACCGATCGAACTGCCAAGACTGGGAGGACTGCTTCAGAAGCGATCTTGAGATCTGCACCGCTATGAAGCGGCTAACACACACTCCATTACGGTAGTGGCTGGCTTCGGATGCTTGTGACCCATAGACCGTTTTCGTCAGTCGTTACCGCCGCGGAACGGAGTCTCAAATAACCGATGCCGCGGGCGTTTTCCAAACCCAGAAGGGTCCCGGCATACCGTTCATCCACCCAGAGATTGGCGACGTTCAATTCCGCGTCCCAATCGATGCGCAGGTCATGCCAGCGGCCCGCCTGCAGCGGGGTGCCCAAGTTGTCTCCTTGGATCGTCTTTTCTTCGACGCGCTTGTAGGGGCCTTCATTGGAATGCTGGATCCTCAAGTTGAGTTCAGGATCGAGCATCCAACGGAATGTTCCTCCCTGTAAGTGAGCGGGGTTGAGATAGTATTCCGAAAGCGTGAAGTATCCTCCGTGATAGCCTGGTTCCACACGCAGGCGAAGTTGTAGCGAGCCTTTCGGACTGAAAGGGAAGTTCCAGGCGACGCCAGCGGATTGATCCGCTTTCGTTTTCGTCAGGTGCAGTGCGGGCTTGCCCTCGGGACCGGTCGTGACTTCGACGCCAGCCGTGGCGGAAGCCTGCAAGTTTCTCAGTCCTTGGGAAAAGTCTTCGCGCGCCGTCTTCTCGAGCATCCATTCTGGATCAACGACAAAAAGCCGCGTGCCACCGTTCCAATAGGTCGTGCAGGCAGCTTCCGAACGTTGCTTGTCGAAGCTTACTCGCCCATCTTCGCGGTAGCCGAGCAGGAGTTTCCCATCTCGCGCCTCGACAAGAAATGGGTAGCGGGCAGTTCCTTTGACGTCTTCGGGTGCAAAAGAGGGATTCACCTGCCGGTATCCGACCCAATCATCCCCTTGTTTCACGGCCAGGACCAGCGACTGCCTTGCATAGCTGGCGCTTCCCCGAAACGGCTCCCCCATTTCATTGTTCCAGGCCAAAAACAAGCGGCCTCTGGACTGCAGAACGGCGGCCGGAGCATTGGACGCCCGGAAGATGGTTCTGCGCGCTGGACTCCAGGTTTCTCCTCCGTCCGTCGAGTACGATTCAAAGAGGTATCCCGTCTGAGTGCGGATGACCATCCAGATCCGGCCGTCGGCAAGCTGAACGATGACCGGTTCCGCTGCGCCTGACTCCAGGACCTTACCGCCGCTGGCCACGGGCACATCATTCCTGGACGACTTCCAGGTATCACCGTGGTCGTCCGAGTAGATGGCGTGGGATACAAAGTAGCCCAACGCTCGTTTGTCATCAACATAGGAGTATGCGATCAGGAGACGACCGGACTCTAGCTGGATGCCGGAATTGATTTGTCCCGTATAACGATGCTGCAGCCCGATTCGATGTGGAGTCTTCCAGCTTTTGCCGCCGTCCTTCGAGGTCGTGTGCCAGAAATCGGCCCGCGCCTTCGTCCAATCCATGGGAGAACTCAAGTGGTCGACGACGAGACCCAGGAGATGAATCGTTCCGTCTCGCTCTCCCAATGGAAGCACGGTGTGCAGCCATCCTGCGCCAGGTGAGTTGAAAAGCAGGGCATCTGGACTCCAGGTGCTTCCGCCGTCGTTCGAAAAGCGGCCGAAGATGGGCTGTGCGATCGAGGCATCGTCCCATTTCTCACGCGGGCGGCATTCCCCATGGACTGCGATCAGGCGGCCATTGGCCAGTCTCGCGACATAGCCCAAGCCGCCCCGGACCTCGACCGGCTGAGGTGGACTGGCGGCCGAGACAAAACGGGCAACGGCGAGGATTGTCAGAACGGCGAAAGAGCTGCGGCTTGATTCAAAGAACTTCGGCATCGCAGTCTCCAGGCAACGCAAACGAACGACTTGCAAGTTGCGACATCGGTTCCGCAGCGCTGCGGTCTTCGCTGCAATCCACGACTGCTGCGTTGCTCTTTTACCGATACAGCCAATCCGTATCGAAATAGGTGATCTGGGTGCGGTTGAGTCGTCCTACTGTCTTTCCGCCGGCGCAGTGACCGAGGAGAACACGATCTCGCCAGAACTCGACAGCGGTGTAGCAGTACCAGCCGTCCGGGTCATTCTCAAGCGTTTTGACGTTGACCCAGGTCTGGCCTTCGTCCCGCGAGATGGCTGCGTTGAAGGGAGTTCGCTTTCCTCGCAGGCCTTCGTCAACATTGGAGTGGTCATTCCAAAGCATGAGGAGGTCGCCCGTTTTGGGAATGCGTTCGACGGAAGCGGGTGAAAGAGGCGATCGAATGTCGGTTGCTTGTGACGGTGACCAGGTTTCCCCACCGTCGCTTGAATACGAGCGGTACTGGGAGCCTTGGTCGGTGCGGCACAGCATCATTAGCCGATTGTCCTTCAACTCCACCACCAGCGGTTCCTGGAGCCCGCTCTTGCTTTCGGCAGGTCCCTGCAGTTCCGTTTTGCCGGCCCTCCAGGTGATTCCCTCATCGTCGGAGAGGAAGCACATCGCAACTCCCCGGGAAGTCCACTCTGCTCCCGGGATGTTGTGGCGCGCCACCGGCATGACCAGGCGGCCATTTTTGAGTCGGACCACGCGGTCGTTGTTCAGGACGTAATAGCCACCGGGAGCAATGCAGAGTCGAGGCTCGCTCCAGGTCCTGGCTTCATCCGTCGATGTGCGCAGGTAGATCCGGTTGTCGTCCAGCGCATTCTTACGGGCGTAGAAGAGGGCGATGTTTCCATTTTCAAGCCTCAGCAGCGAGACAGACATCACGTTCATGCCGCCTTCGTTGGCAAGCACCGGAACATCCTCATTAGTCCAGGTCTCCCCTCCGTCGCTGGAGTATCGCCCGGCCAGGTAGGCGCGGTCATGATCGCCACCACCACCGGTAAAGTGCGAATAGATGAAAAAGAGCCGTCCATCCTTGAGCTGAATGAAATCGCCTTCAGAGTTACGAGGATTGCCCTCCTTGGGCGGCAGCAAGCGAACCTTGGTCACACCACTCTCCCGGATGACCTCAGGTCTACTGTCGGCACATTGCCACAGCGAGAGAGAAGCGAGCACGGCCGTGAGTGTCCACAGGGACTTCCATAGAGACATCTTTCGCACAATAGACACTTCATTAGCTCCCGGTAAATTTGAGATTAATCCGGCGAATCACTGAAGCTTCAAGACGGAGCCGTCATAGGGCTTCAGCGGTATCCTGGGGTTAACTTTCGGATTCACAGGAAAAGGAGGCCAGCAGCCTTGCAGCACAGCAGCGATCGATTCAGCCATCGTACGATGGAGGTCCGCCACCGAGTCGGCGGAGTTGGCGCCATAGTGCGGCGTAAGGATCACGTTCTCGAGCCGGCGCAGCGCACTTTCCGATGGGAGGGGCTCCTCACGCGTGACATCCAATGCCGCTCCAGTGATCCAGCCCTCCTGGAGCGCCTGGATTAATGCCTCTTCATCCACCAACGCCCCTCTTGCTGTATTGATCAGAAAAGCATCCGGCTTCATGCTTTTGAGCTCCTTCACACCGATCAGGTTTTTGGTCTCTTGGGTCAGAGGAGTGTGAATAGAGACGAAATCCGACTCCTGGAGAAGTCGTTCCGTTGAAACCGGCTCCACATCGAGTTCCGTCATGGCTTCGTCGGAAACATAAGGATCGCTGGCCAGTATCTTCAGTCCAAAGCCCTTCGTCTTTCGGGCCACCAATCGAGCGATCCGGCCAAACCCTATCAATCCCAAGATCTGTGTACGGGCACGGCGGATGGGATACTCTAGCCGAACGCCACCCCATGACGCGCCCTTGTGAACGTGGCGGTCGAGGAACACAATGCGCCGCAGACAGGCCAGAATCAACGCCACCGTGTGATCCGAGACTTCTTCCACACAGAAATCCGCCGCGTTGCAGACGATGATTCCTAGCTCGGTGGCTGCAGCGACATCAATGTTGTCCACACCGATGGCGTACTTTCCAATCAGGAAACAGTTGGATAACTTCTCAATGACCCTTCGCGTAATGGGTGTTTTGGGGTGTTCGACCAGCAGGATGTCGGCCTCTCGCGCTGCGTTGATGATCTCCTCCTCGCTCTGGGTGTTACTTAGAATCCACTCCACGCCAAAGCATTCGAGCGAGGCTATTTCCTGTGCATATCCTTCCGGTCCGCCAAAAAAACAATCAACATTCACGATTTGGATCTTTCGATTCATTCTGGTCTCGATCTCGCAATCGGATCAAATCGGCATGAACTCACTTCTTCCATCCGCCAGTTCCTGCAGTCTGAATGAAGAATAGGATGGCCACGTTGTCTTCAGCCTCATGATGTTTCAATGTCTGCAGCCACACCTCAGCTGGCCGAACTCGCGGAGGAGTTGTCAGAGCCGGGCGCCAGATAATCGTAGACAATTCGCGCATATCCTTCTGCGTAGCTGCACTCCATATAGAACGCTTTTCCGTAGCAAACCGGCGCTAAAGAGGCGAGGTCAAAAACTGGAGACCGGCCTAGCTGCAAGTGCCCTTTGCCTTCCGCCGCGAAGTGGATCGTCAAGTTCTGCGTCACATTGGTACAGTCGATCAGCTGCTTGATGGCCGGGCCCGGTCCGTCTGCTCGGGGGATGATTTTGAGCCGCCAGGCAGGTACCATCGAGGGAATGCTGTCCGCCGGTGAACTTTTCTCCACGGTGGAATGGATCGACAATAGTGGAGCACCGGCGAACGACGTTTCCGTCCGCACGGTTCGCTCCAGCTGCTGGAAAGTTACGTCCGCGTATACTTTGGGTGTTCCATAGATTTCCCGGCCGGCCGCGATGCCGGCGGGACCGTTGTGAAAGACGTGCGAGCAGTAGAATCCCTCCTGCTGCTGGAAGCGGCACTTCATCAGGATCAACGACTCCTGGAAGGCTCCGTAACTGGTACAGAAAGGAACGTCGATCCCGCCTGCAACGCAGAGACCTTCGTCGGATGGCTTGAGGGGTTCGGGCAGCATCGCCTCAACGGCCTGGGGAGAAGCATGAAAGAAAACAAATTGCATTCGCACGTTTCGGTAAATGGCAGGCAACGCTGGGTAGAACGGCTGGCTCGCCGGAATATTCCATCCTTCGGTGAGTTTCAAAGACATAATCCTCATGCCGCGTTGCGGCGCCACGTTCGATTAAAACATTCCCCGTCAGCAATGGGAGGTTGCGAAAATTTGTAGCGGCCGCGCTATGGCCGACCGGTCTGTTCTGAGAAGGTACGCTCCACTGGCCGAAGGCCAGAGGCCTGTCTCCCTTGGCAAGAGGACCACAGGGGGTGTGGTACGAACTAATGAACACCCCCTGCCGCAAAAACGCGGCGTCCCCCTTGGAAAATGGGGACAAATGTAGAAACTCCAAGGTCCGTTCTTAGAACGGACGCTACAACTCACTTTCTGGAGCAGGAACCACTGGAGCCAGGACCGCCCAGCAGCAGCTCAAAAGGTATCCTGCCGCCATCGCCGCCACAGTCCCAATCAGGGTATACCATCCCCAGGAAACGTTGGTCAGAGACGCGGTTAAACCCACAGCAGCCACGCCGATCAGCCCCCCCACTAGAACCCCGTTGGCATTAGCTCGCCGGGTGAGCATCCCGAGAAGGAAAATGGCCACCAAGGGGCCGACCAGAAGATTACCCAGGCGCATACCGACTTTGATGACTCCACCCCAGCGCACAAGAACCGTCGCCGCCAGAAATCCGATCACGGACCAGCCAAAGGTCATCCAGCGCGCCCAAAGCACCTCACGATTTCGAACTCTTTCGGGAAGGGCCCGCTGCAGCAGGTCCACAACCGTCAATGAGGCCAAAGCATTCATCCGTGAACTGAGGGTTGACATGGCGGCAGCAAACACTCCGGACACGACCAGTCCCCGAACGCCGTCTGGCATCTCGTTAGTGATGAACCGGACAAACACCCGATCCGTGTCCTCGCCTGCGGGCAGGCGTTCGGGATGGGCCACGTGAAAGGCATACAGCGCGATGCCAATCAGAAAGAAAAAGCCCCAGATCAACGTGGCAACCAGTCCGGTGTAGATCAAGGCTCTGCGACTCTCCTGCATGGATTTGCCAGTGAGATAGCGTTGTACGGAGCTTTGCGAAATGACCCACTCGGAGAACCAGTACAGCATCAGACCGCTGAACGCCACCCACACGGTAACCTCTGTCTCCAGACTGAAGCTGGTGTCAACAAGGTTTAATTTGTGGTGAGTCCGGGCGATGTCGACGATCTGGGAGAGTCCGCCGTCCATCTGCTGAATCAAGATGTACATGGCCACCAGAGGGCCTCCCAGCAGCACAAACAACTGTAAAACATCCGTCCAAATGACAGCCTTAATCCCACCGACGATGGTATAGATCGACGTGGCAACCACGACCAGGATCGCCGCGGCTTCAAACGACATCCCCGTGATTTCCGCCAGAATTTTTGCCGGCGCTACAATCACAATTCCCAGTACGAACAGCTCCTTGATCTGAAACAGGACGCTGCCCAGCGCTTGAATCCGATAGTCAAACCGTTGTTCCAGGTATTCGTAGGCGGTCAGGATGTCCATTCGATAGTAGAACGGAACAATGAACCAGGCAGCCACAAGCGCTGCCAGTGGAAAGCCAAAGTAGATCTGGTAATCGGTGAGATCCTTTTTGAAGGACAGGGCAGGGATGCCGATGAAAGTCACCGCACTGATTGCCGTGACTGTCAACGATGCCATGGATGCGAGCCATGGAATCGACCGGCTCCCAAGGAAGTACTCTCGGAGACCCTTCTGGCGAGAAAACGCAAGTGTGCCCAGGACGACGGTGACCACAAAGTAGCCCACCAGCACGATGTAATCGATTGGAGTCATCAGGTGCCCTGAGTCTGAGAAAAAGAAAGCAGAGAATACATGCAATCACGACTGCGTGGCCGGCTAGGTTGAACCGCTCTTCCTGCGAATCGTTACATCACTGAGCAACACGCCGCGGATGTCCGGCCGGCCTCCATCGCGGGCAGTGCGTGGTCCAGCATCTGTGCTGAAGACGACGAAAAGGTCCCCTGTCTTGGTGCGTAGGGAAGCACTATAACCGCCCCATCCTCTGAAGCCGTGCCGGTCTAGAACAATCATCGAACCCCAGGTCCGACCCTCATCCGGTGAAAAATACAAAACCACCGAGTTCCCGTCCTCACCGCGACCGTGGGCCACCAACACCTCTCCGGCGTAATCCAGGTCCGGGTTGTTTCGTATTCTTAGATCCGGAACTTCTCTCGGGGTACTCCAGGTCCTGCCGTTGTCTTTGCTGATGGACTGAAAGTTTCGGGAGAACGTCACACAATTCGCGAGAAGAGAACCATCGTGACGCTGGATCAGGGACGGATAGCTGACAGCCGCCACTGGCAGTCGATCGACTCGAAAGATCCATCCCAGGAAGTTCCAGCCGGTCGTCAGGTCGCTGCTTTCGTAGAGCGTAATTCCTCGCGGTGGAACGTTCAGACTGACTGCAGACATCAGCAGAGTTTTTTCCACGCGGATCAAACCGCCGCTGCTTCCCTGGTGACGCAAGGGAATTTTTGAATCGACCAGACCCCGCTGCTGATAGGTTTTCCCGTCATCCGGGCTGACAAGCCAGACGCTGCCGCCGATTCCCTCCTTTCGAAACGTCACCGCGCTTTCACCAGTCGGCAACGGTCGCCAGCGTTGAACGACCAGCACAATGACACCATCCGCCGTGACACCGTAGGCCGGGTTGCGACCGAACCAATTTCCTGCCCGTTCATCGTAAATAATTCCATCGTTGACCCAGGTTCTACCTTCGTCCCGGCTTCGAACCTGACTGATCACTCCGTCCCTGCCGCTGTGGTCCAGACTGTCCTGGTAGCAAACCAGCCAGTCTCCGTTAGGCGCATGTACGGCAGCGGGCCCGTGAAACAAGCGGCTTGGATTGATGGCCACATCCAGCTTGGCACTCATCTCATAAACGGCCGTCCAGTTGGTGGACGGAGGAATGACCGTCTGCTTTTCTCTTGAGAATGCTGTCAGCAGCGTGACCAACAAGCCGACCGTGAGAGTGAAAGCAGCGACTTTCCTGTGCACTCGGAAAATAGACATCTCCTTACTGACTAAACAAGGTTTCCCAGTCGTAGCAGTGGCGGCCATTCTTCAAATAGGGTTCATGCTGAGAAACAAAAAAGGCTCCGGTCCGCCCGTAGAGGACGGACTGGAGCCAAGTTTGAACGCAACGAAAGCAATCGGCTCAGAAGGAAAATCTCAGACCAAACTGGATAATGCGGGGTGCCCTGGTGCTGGTGATTCTCCCCAACGTGTTTGGCGCAGACAACGAAGTATTGGGATTACCCAGATTGACACGGTTTGGAAAGTTGAAAGCCTCGAACCGGAACTGCAGCTTGGACTGCTCGCTGACAAACGCCAAAGGGAAATTCTTGAACAGGCCAAAATCCCAGCCGATGAGACCTGGGCCAGTCAATCCAAAGTTTCGGCCTAGCGTTCCGTAGGTGCCATTTGCCGGGAAGGCATAAGCGGCGATATTGAAGTATCGCGCAATCTGCTCGCCTCGCGGGCGATCCGCCGACAGTGAAAATGGATCCTGGCCACTGACGACGTTGGGGCGGTCTGTGTTGGCTCCATTCAATGATACATCTCTGCCTGCTGCAATCCCAATTGGACTCCCGGTGATCAGAGTGATGATATTCGACACTTCCCAACTGTCTAACACACCTTTGACCACTGGATTATCCGTCCCGAGAGCCCGACTAACCATGGGAGTGTCATAGACCAGGCTTGTAGTGAGGTTATGTCGCCGGTCAAAGGAGGCCAGAGCCCGTTCCAGGTCGATCCGATCCGGATTCATCTCGAAACCACCAACGGAGAGGGAGAGAATCGGTTCGGTGTAGCCGATGGCCTTTGACCAGGTATAGGAACTCAGGAAGCTCAATCCGTGGGACAGTGGCTTGCGGGCCTGGAATTGGAACGAGTGGTAATTGCTATTCGCAGTCGATTGAAACAACCCGACGGACCCGAAGGGAAGGGGATCGGTTCCGCCACGGAAAGGCTGATTCAGGATGCGCCGGATATTGGTATTTGCGGTTGTGGCGCCGGCCTCCACACGGGCTTGGTTCAGTTCGCGCTGGTAGAAGAGTTTGTTGGAGATGTTTCCAACGTAGGCCGCCTGAACAGTCAACGCACCGGGCAACTCGTGCTGGATCGTCAGATTGAACTGCTGCGTATAGGAGCTTCTCAAGTTCGGATCGAACGAGGCCAGCGACAGTGGAGAGAAGGTCCTCCAATCCAGGTTTTTGGAGTACGGAATCGGAAACAACCCCTGCAGAGAGGGCAGAGGATTCGTCAGACTGGGCGTGACCGGAACAAAGAAGTTGGCGAAGAAGGGCGCGTTGATCACGCCGCCTCCAAACGGCGCCTGCGAGTTGACGTCAAAATAGAATACTCCGTAGCCAGCCCGAACGCTGGATTTGCCGTTTCCGGTCACATCCCAGGCCAGACCGATCCTGGGCGCCCAATTGTTCTTGTCCGTGAAAACCAGCCGGTCAGGAACTCCAGGGTCTCCCGTACCAAAGCCGGGGGAGGACGGAAACTGCATTCCCGGAGGCGCATTCAGAAAGACTCGAGACTTCGGGGCACCGGACACATACAAAGAACCTGGTTTAACCAATCCAGTTCCATCGGCTAGGGGCACATCGGCAGGGGGCTCCCACATCGGAGTGATCTGATAACGAATCCCGAGATTCAGGACCAGGTTCCTGGAGATCTTGACGTCATCCTGGAAATAGCCGCTGAAACTCCACTGTTTGCCACTCGAATCCAGTGCATTCGAGATAAATGCCGGCGAGTTGCCGATCATGAAATCAGCCAGCGCATCCCCGGTCTGGGCGCCGTCGGGCAGGAACACACCCATGTTGTTTGCCGAGCCAAAGGCGATGTCTGACTTGTTAAAGAAAGTGCCGCCAAACTTCATGGTGTGATTTCCACGAATGTAGCTCACGTTGTCTGTGAACTGCCAGGTGTCAATGTCATGGCGATTGAAATTTCCGGTCGCGTTGAACCAGCGCCCGGCAACGTTTACAGACGGAATATCCTGAAGGGGTTGTGCCGGAAATGCAGGCGCGAGCGTGTTCAGTGTGGGTCCTCGGCCCTCGGCGTCAGCCGACCAGAGGTTCGTTGTAAAACCCAACCGAGCTTCATTAAAGAGACTGGGTGTAAAGGTATGAGTTTCGGAAACATTCAGGTTCCAGGTTTGAACCGTGTTGAACTTATTGGGGTCGCCTGTGTTGTTTACGAATATTGTGGAATTACGGCCAAAATCAAATGGCGAGGCAGCAGAAGTGGCATCTCGAAAGATCGAAGCCGTCAGACGGTCTCCGACGCCGATCTGGTAATCGCCCTTGACCAACCACTGATGGTTGTCCACCGGCTGTGACGCGCCTTGAAACCAGCCGCCATCTGGCCGATTGGCTGGCGGAATCAACTTCAGATATGCCGTGGCAACCGGATCAATCCGGTTTGCCGGAATGATGTTGCCTGGAAAAGGCTGTCCTGTCTGGGGATCTCTGAGGGTCCTCGTGAGATGGGAAAAATCGCCCCTTTGTTCCGCTGGAGTTGCTGGGAAAGCGATCCCTCTCGGTGGCACCGCAGCCTCGCGCCGCTTTAGCCACTGCCCGGTCCCAAAGAAAAACAGCTTGTCCTTGATCGCCGGTCCACCTAGTGAGAAGCCGTATTGGTTTTGGTTCAAGAAGGTCTTCGTGGGGGCAAAGAAGCTGCGAGCCGCGAACTTGCTGTTCCGGTTGAATTCGAAAGCGCTACCGTGAATTTGATTCGTTCCCGACTTGGTCACCACACTCATCACCCCACCAGCCGCCTTTCCGAACTCAGCACTATAGTTGCTGGTGATGAAGCGGAACTCTTGAATGGCATCCGGATTCGGATAGTTCAAACCAGCGTTTAGATATTGGTCTGTGTACTCGATTCCGTCGAGAGAATACTCCGTCATCGTCTTTCGGTTTCCGTTGACCGACATACTGCTGGCGTTACGCGTGTCAGTTCCGGTTAGCACTTCGACCACTTGAGCGTCTGCAACGCCGTTGGTCAAGGTGGCGAGCTGAATCGGATTGCGGCTGTTTAAGGGCAGCTCAGTCACCTGCCGAGAGTCGATCAGGGTGCTGACATCGGTGGATTGAGTGTTAACCAGCGGGGCTCCACCACTGACCTCGACACTCTGCGTGACCTCGCCGACCTCGAGCTGGACATTGATCCCCTTGATCTCGTTGGCCGTCAGCAGAATCTTCGACTGTTCGGATCGCTTGAAACCGGCCATCTCGACAGCGAGTGTATACGTGCCGATGGGCAGCAACGTCAGCGTATAGGTGCCAGCCGCGCCGGTAGTCCCCGATCTGGTGAACCCCGTATTCTGATTCGTGGCCGTCACCTTGGCTCCGGCGATCACGGCTCCACTCTGGTCGCTCACCGTGCCACGAATATCAGCGGTTGTCCGCTGCGCCAGGGCGGAATTCGCCAAAACACACAGAGCCATCAGGACCGAACAACCAATTGCCAGACATTTTCTCAACATTTTCTTCTCCCTCCTAACACTCGTAAATATTCTTAATATATCAACTATTGCATTTCCAGTTCCAGATCGTTGCCAGGCTTCCCATTCTTGACGGATGTCTCTATAAATAATGGCTCTTAGAGTTAACCCTTACCACGCAACTCGCCTGCAAATCCGCTCCCGAGTGGGAATTGAATCCGACGGTTCGTAGAATCACTCTGATTTTTCAGATCACGTCTGGGAAGTGAGGTCCGTTTAGATTGTCTATGACAAGTACTTCTTCGTTTCAGTTAAGAATATATTTCGTGTATAAAAAAAAGATACAACCACGGGCAACCGCGAGTCAAGCTCTTTTTTGTCACTAAAGCGCTGCGCTGCAGTCCTTCGCGGAAGATCTTAAACACCCACATCCTGTCGGTCCGCTGACCCGCCTTGCGCAGGAACCGGCGATCATCCTGAAACAGGGCCAGGCATCGGCCGTCCTGAAGGCGTTCCAATGATGCCATCGCCACAATACCGCCGAAATCACCAATGGGTTTCAACGATGCCAGTTGCTTCCATCATCGTCCGACCTTGCCATCCGAGTTGGCTGTAAGACGGAAAACAGGATGAGGCATTTGACGCCGCGAGCATCCACGACGCGTAAAGGGTGGGGACTTCCAGGGAACTCGCCCAGCTCACGGGCAGGTCCAAACGACCGGACCACGTCAACCCGGCGTCCAGGCTGAATTCATCACGATGGCCCCACGCCGTGACCTTTCGGATAGGCAGCGATCATCGTCTCGTGATCTTCGAGCAGCATAGTCGTCGGATGCCCGAGATACTGCCCCGGCTCTCGGCCCACGACGATTTGACGGTGCTGTTTCGAGGCCAGATGGAGTAGCCGCGGGGCGGCGAAGTTGGCTGCTGGAGGGACAACGATGAGGAAGCTGCCGTCGTCATCCAAATGACCGCGGAAGCCAACACGAGCGCGTTCCATTCAGTCCGACCCGTTGTTGTCATCAAAATAGAACTCGACCCTCAAATCTGCTTCTGGCCGGCACTCGTGCCAGAGGCTTCCTGTGCAGGTTCAACGCAAGGTATATCACTAAAATATCAAATGTGATAGATATACCTTGCGACCTTACTGAGGACGAAAATCGATGCGATCCCTCTCTGCCTTGATTCCGTTCGCAGGGCTCATCTGTGCCTCCTGCCTGCTTACGCCTGGCGACTTGCAGGGCCAGTTCCCGGACTCGCTTCGCGTTTCAAAGGGTTTTGCGAAGGGCATTCCGGCAATCCCTTCCTACCGTGGAGGCTCAATGGTCGCGCTGGACGGTGGAAGAATTCTGCTGGGGTATGGCCAGGCCCGCGAGATGCACGGAGTTCCGCTCGGAACGGTCCACATCCACGGAGTCGTTTCCAGAGACGGAGGTAAGACGTGGGGTGAGCAGCGATTACTTGAGCATAACCCCGAGTGTCAAACGGGACGTCCGTCATTCCTGAGAAGCGGGAACGGAACCGTCTGGATGTTCTACTATGGCTTCGTCAAACTGGCGGAGCGGGCCAGCGATTCGCAGAGCGATCTGTGGGTGGTTCAGAGCACCAACGGAGCGATCCAAGCCAAGTCCGGCCACATTATCGTGCCCTTCAGCTACATGGTTGACCCGATGCGCCTGGTGAGTGCCTGCGTGGCGTCTGCAGACCATGGGAAGACTTGGAAGCTGAGTCAGGCCATTGATCTTGGCAAGCTGGGCGGCTATGGCGATCACGCAGGAGCCCTGGAGCCATCCGTGGTGGAGCTTCGTGACGGTCGAATTTGGATGCTCATCCGCACCAACAAAGGTGAGTTCTATCAGGCCTTCTCCAGGGACAACGCATTGACTTGGAGCGAGCCCACCCCGACTTCCACCTACAGTCCCAACGCCCCGGGATTTGTTACGCGGTTGTCGAGTGGACGTCTGGCTTTCGTATGGAATTTGATCGACGCCGAGCAAGCGGCCAGCTGGCGAAGCGGCCAAAAACCCACCACCAACCAGCGAAACCGATTGGCGATCGCTCTTTCTGAGAACGACGGCAAGACCTGGAGCCAGCCCGTGATCTGTGCCGAGGCAAAAGAGATTTCCTATCCGTTCCTGTTGGAACCCTCGCCAGGCCAGCTGCTTATTTCGTCGGGCCGCCTGCGCACACCGGAACTCGAAATGGATTCCGTGGTGTTGAGCATTTCCGAGAAAGCTCTTTTGAATCTGGCAAGGCGGACCGACTAGAACTCAGTTGACCACTTGGCTGTGGCCGGGGACGTTGAACCCCTTCGCTAGTTCGAGTCCATCGTAAAGAGACGGTTTTGAGCCGGTAGACTCAGTCTTCTCGAGTAGTGGTGCACCTGAGTGAGCGGCTTGCCCTGCTCCAGGATTGGCGTTTCGTCTTCGATCACAAAGTCAGCAAATTCGGGGGCGTTGAAAGCCACGAACGCCAGCGAAAGAGACTCCGCGGATTTCGGGTAACGCTTGGTCAGATCCGGGAACGCAACAGGGCCGGTATCAACCTGATAGGTGGGCTCTTCGTCCCGGATATTGATCGTCTTGAGGGGGAATTCAATGATTGCGCGCAGCCCGGTTTCCTTGTTGGCAATTTCTGTTTGAGCCACCAGCGGAGCCCCTTCCCGGGTGGCTTTGTGGATTTCGGCTGGAGTTATCAGAAGCCGGCTCGATCGGGGCTGGCGCAGCTGGTATTCCTGCCCCTCCCACAGGTTGGCCGCAGCCTTCCACTCTCGATAACCAGGATTCAGGTACGCCTTGCGACGGAAGATGACGCCATCGTCGGGTCCGAAGACGGGCGTGAAATCATAATTGTCCGCTACGAAGAGATCCTTCCTGGCAAACGTATTCTCGCTTTTGCACGAAGCACACTGGTAGTAGTCCTTATACTGGCCCGTCTGTGCATCGAGGATGCGTGTGCGAGACTCCACCCAGAATCTTACCCGGTTCCAGCTTGCCTTTCCTGTGATGAACGAGAGTCCGTAGTCGATCACAGGCATTCGCCCTTCCTCTCTGGGTGAACTGGGTGAAGGCTTGGAGGTGTTTTCAGAACCACATCCGCCTAACAAGGTGCTCGCCACTGCGACTCCAGACGCACGCGTGCCTAAACGAACGAATTCTCGGCGATGGAAAGAAGGATACGGCCTCTCGGTTGCGTTCTTTCGAAAAGGTTCTCGGGTCATCGACTCTTGTCCTTTCCTTGTGATCTTGGATTCGACTCTCGCCGCCAGACGAGGCCCGAACACTTGTCGACACTCGGAGTTTGGTGCCTGGTTTGGGCGGTTCCTTGGCGTGGGATCATGGGCGCAGAGTCCAGCCAGCACGCTGCCACACAAAAGGGAGTAAACTATTCACGGCCTCTGGAACAAACGTTCCCATAACCCCTTGGATTGGCCCGGGTCCGATTCAGGGCAAAACAGACAGTGGAGGCAATCGTGGAACCCAGCCTACTCAGTGAACAATTCCAACCAATGCCCTCAAACATAAGAAATAATAATCTCATACTATTGATATATTCGTCTATGGTCCGACTGCACATGTCGAACTATTTGGAAACTCTATTACCTCGGATCCTCACGAACTGTCGGAGAAGCGGCTCAGTTGTGGATCGGTGGATGCTGGGCAGCTTCCTGCTGTTTTGCGGATGGCAATCTCAGCTGCTTCTGGGACAGGCCCCGTTGCAGCCGTCATTCCAGCAGATCTATGAAGACGCCCAGAAGGCGATGGCCGCCGGAGACTACGAACATGCCACCCGGCAATACAGCCGGCTTCTCCAGATGAACAGCAAATCGGCGGAACTCTATTTCCATCTGGGACTCGCCAACTACCAGAAGGAGGATTATGAGGCGGCTTCCAAAGCCCTAGACCAGGCAGTGAAGCTCAAGGCGGACTTTTTGGTGGCGGAAGCGTTCAAGGGGCTGAGCGATTCGGTGATGGGACGCCTTAGCGACAGCTTCCGTCTGCTGGAGAAGGCTTTCTGGTCCAAGGGTCGGGGTCTTGAACCGGAGCTAAAGCGCGTGGTCGGAATTCGATTGGGCAAGGACTACGCGGACAGTGGGCGCTACCTGGAGGCAGAATCTGTGTACAGTGCTCTATTGAAGGAGTATCCGCATGACGTGGATCTGCTGTATCAAAGCTTCTGGCTGCACATGACCCGAGCCAGAGCGACGATGCAGAAGCTTCTGGCAGAAGCTCCCAGTTCCTATCGCACCCATGAAATGCTGGGCCATCTGATGAAACGCAAGGAGAACTATCCTGCGGCAGCGGAACAATTCCGACTCGCGCTGAAAGCCAATCCAGCTGCGGTGGGTCTCCACTCTGAGATCGGAAGTGTCCTGCTTCGCACCGAGGATCGAAACGCTCGAGAACAGGCACGGCAGGAGTTTGAAGCAGAGTTGCAACTCCACCCTTTTCACGCTCAGAGTCACTACCAACTGGCCGAAATTCTACTGGCAGAGCAAAAGGTGGAGAACGCACTTGGGTCCTACCGCCAGGCCCTCAAGTTCAGGCCGAACTATGCAGACGCCAAAGTTGGGCTCTGCAAGATTGCTCTTTCACGAAACGAATCCGAGGCTGCGTTACGTGAGTGCCAGGAAGCCGTAAAGATGGAGCCACTCAACAAATCGGCCCACTATGTTCTCGCCAAGGTTTTTCTAGCCCTGGGACGAAAAGACGAAGCCAAGGCAGAACTCAATCTGTTCCAGCAACTGAAGCAGAAGGCTGACGAAGAGGAAATCCAACTCAGAAACGCCCAGATGGGGCCCTTGGAGAATTAATCGAACTCTGCGAAGGAATCATCTCGATCAGCCCATTTGGAAGGCCCCATCGACGCGGACATCTTCAGTCGGTCCGGATTCTCGCATGCACCCTTTCCTGAGACAATTCAGCCAACTTCGAGTCCGAGAGATCTTCACTTTCGGGTTGAAGGCAGTTTGGAGTTCCCTGCTTTTCCTCTTCTGGGGACTCATGGCGGATCTCGGTGCAACGCCCTCTTACGCAACCTCATTCCAACGTGCCGCCAGTCCACGCCAAAAGTTCCAGGGTGCCGGCCCAGTGGACTCTGCCGACGAGAAAGCAGCCCGGGATTGGTACAACTCGGGTGTGACATTCATGCAGAAGAATCAGAACCAGGAGGCAATGGAGTCATTCGAGGCGGCCCTCCTGTTCAAGCCCGATTTCGCCGAGGCTCACCATGCTCTCGGCCTGCTGAGTTTGCGGCGAGATGATCGGACGCGAGCGAAATCAGAATTCCAGAAGGTCCTTCAGCTGGACCCGGCCTTTCTGGATGCTTACAACAACCTGGGCGCATTGCTGGCAAAGGAGGGAGCCCTTCAGGATGCCACTCTTCAGTTCCTCAACGTGCTGCGTCGAGACGCGTCTCACGTCCAGGCTCGAGCGAATCTCGCTTTGATCCTCAGTAAGCAAAGTGATTTTGAAGGAGCGATCTCACTGCTGCGAGACGGAATTCGGCTCGATCCGGGAAGGGCCGACCTGTATGTCTTGTTGGGCGAGCAGATGAATGAATCGGAAAAGCTTAGTGAGGCCATTGACGCATTCCGCAAAGCTCTGGAAATGGACTCCAGAATCGCGGGAGCTCACCGTGGAATCGGCGCAGCGCTGATGGCCCAGGGGCATGCTGCCGCCGCTGAACCTGAGTTCAAAGCTGAATTGACCAACGATCCGCAGGATAGTCGTGCCTGGTACTGGCTGGGTAAGATTTCGGGGCAGCACGGCAAAGATGCTGAAGCGGCTGCTTGCTTCGAACATGCCGTGCAACGGAGCCCCACTGACGTGATGGCGCAGGTCGAGCTCGGTCGGTCCTATCAGAGGCTGCGGCGCCTGCCGGAAGCAGAACGGTCGTTCAGAGCTGCCTTGCGGATGCATCCCGACCTGACGGAAGCGCTCTATGGACTGGCTAATCTGCTGCGGGCTCGTGGCGAGGCTGCGGAAGCGAAAAGCCATCTGGATCGTGTCCAGAATCTCCAGCGAGCTGACAGTGAGGCCGGACGGGCTCCTTCCTTGAACGCCCAAGGACTCGAACTTCTGAACGAGGGAAAACCAGCGGAGGCGGTGCATAAATTTAGGGAGGCGTTGGCGGTGAACCCAAATTTGGCGGCGGCGGCTCACAATCTGGCCCTGTCATTAGCGAAAGTGGGGAAGACCGAGGAGGCCATTGAGGCATTTAGAACGGCGACTCGGCTGCGACCCACATTTGCTGCGGCATACGAGGGGTTGGGCCAACTGCTGAAACAGGCAGGCGACCCGGCGGCCGAAGAAGAACTCCAGAAGGCAAAACTGCTGAAACAGGTGCTTCCTCACTGGACGCCGTAGAGGCTCTTTCGGAGAGTGAATCTGAAGCCCACAATCGCCGAGGCGTCTGTGTCCACAAGATCCCCATCATTCCGACCAAAAACAAAACAGGCAGGAGTCCAGGCTGAGTTCTCGTTTTCGCGGCAACTGACGGCTTTGATCAACGCCCGATCCATTCCGGATCGAGACGGATGAGTTCCATGTGCGGGTGCTCATAGGTGGCTTCCGGTCTGTATCCGAAACGCGAGTAAATCAATAGTACGGTCTTGTCGGCTGCTTCGCAGAGATAGGGATAGTCACCGCGGCTCGCAGGCGTGTCAGCATCTACGAGCGGTCCCACGCGTTTCGATGGGCTCCATGTCCTGCCGTCGTCCCTGGAGAGCGCCGCATACAAGTATTGTCTCCAGTTGCCTGTGACCGGGTATTGAGAGACATCGTTCCAGACGAGCAGCAGCCGGTTATCGCTGAGTCGCAGAATGGCAGGGGGTGAATCCGGCGCCATGAGGCCGGTCGGACTGGGGACGGTCCAGGTTTTCCCGCCGTTGCTTGAAAAAGACTCATAGAATCGCAGCGTCTGCGTTCGAATGATCATCCAGATATGTCCGTTTGTCAGCTCCATCAATACCGGTTCGATTGCTCCCGGATGCACAACCAGCGGACCAAGCGGGACCGTGAGATTGTCAGCGCCTACGTTCCATGTTTCTCCGCTGTCATCCGAATAACTGGCAACGCAGCGAAACTCGAATTGTTGAGCGTTCTCCACAAAGTGATCGCTCATGTATGAGAGTGCTACCAGCAGCCGGCCGCTTTTCAACTCAATGATGGAATTGATGGCTCCCGTATACGCGTGCCCGAAATCCACGCGATTGGGAGGGCTCCAGGTTTTTCCTTTGTCTCGTGACAGGGTATGAACGAGCTCGCTATAACCCTTAGCCTGGGTGCCGCGCTTGGGAAATTGGTAATAACGGACGTTGAAGGCATGAATATTTCCCTTGCGATCCACGAGTGGGTAGATCTTCTGCGAGAAGGAACCCTTGCCCGCAGGGTATGCGAAAGCGTGCTGCGGCTCACTCCAGGCGCGGCCGTGATCTGAGGAAAAGCGCAGGTAAACCGGCTGTTCCGGTCCTTCGAGATCTGACTCCTTGAAAGGCCGTCCGGGCGTGTACAGTGTCAGGAGTCGGCCGTTGGGAAGACGAGCCATCATACTCAACTCGCCGTCGTAGTCCACCATCTGGGGAGCCGTCGCTGAGACTGCACCAGAGGGGAAGAGACAGAAGGCGAAGAGAGTCAGGCTAAGGTTTACGGCGAACAATCGAAGGACGTGCATGGAACGCTCCTGGCTGAGGTTGATCGTGGGTGGTGGTTGTGGACGCCGCTCTCTGAGCAGCAATCTGTCGGCGCTGGACCAGAGGCTGAGCTCTGCCTAGTAGAGAAGCGGTTGTCGCAAGCTGAGGGTCGAACCCTGAACTGCTGCCGCAGGTCGGGACACTATTCCAGCCGGAACCAAATCAGTTCTCAACCTGGAGTGGCATAGCTGAGATCCCAATCGCCCAGCTTCTTCAACTGGCTTCCGGGCCGCTCTGATTTTGGCGAGCCAGCCCGAGCCCAGGCCTCCAGTTCCTCTTTGTGCCCCAGTCGCCCTAGCGCCGTCCAGGATGGATCAAAGTCGTTGCGCTGATCCGAGTCCCAGAAGAACAAATACTCTGCGCCAGCTCGATAGAGTGCCAGCGCCCGGCGACGGTACTCTTCTGGCGGCAATTGCCGAGGCATCAGATTCAGGGCCAGTTTGCAGGCGCTGCCACGGGTGATTCTCAGGAAGAATTCTGCGTCCTGCGGATTTGTCCAGGAATCGGCAGAACTCAGCAATCGCTCCACAGAAGTGTAGGGAATTAGGGTGTCCACAAGTCCTTCCTTGACCCAAACCTGCAGGTCCATTCCCTGATAGAGGTTCTCACTCTCGCTGCCCATGACGATTGCCGAGACTTCCATGGGCTCGGGGCGTTTTTGCTCCTGCGCCACTTCCCTCATGGCGACCCGGACTTCGCGCATGAACTCGGTCAGAAACGTTGCGCGATAGGAAAGCCAGCGTGAGTCGCGCTCGCTGAGGTTTCTGTGATCTTCGCCATATTTCGCCTTGAATCCATCCACAATGGGAGTCTCATACTCAAGGAGCGGAGGCCGCCGGTTGTATGCCAGACAGATGCCGTTGAGCGGATAGGCAGCCATTTCCTTCAACAGCGAGGCGACGGCCTGGCGCACTTCCGGGTAGGCGTAAGACAGCCGCGGCGTTGGTTTGCCCTGACGGTCGCGTCCCCTCCACTCCGGATGCTTGTCGTAGAAGCCTCCCGTGTTCCATTCATCTTCAGGCACAGGAAAATGAAATCCAGCCGGACGATACGTGCCGTGAAACTCCATTCCTATTCGGTGTGCATACTCCAATGCTGTGCGGAACGGATCGATTCCCTTTTGCCTGAGCGCCCGCCACGCTTCCCCGGCCAGGCGATCGCCAGCCCGGTATGGATCTTCAATCCAATCGTCGGCAGCGGTTAAGCCGATCTTGGTGGGATAGTACATCCGATCTCCCATTCCACCTTCCCAGTAGATCCGAGAGAAATCTGTGTGCCAGAAAGCCTCGAGTTCACGGCGAATCTCGGGCTGGGTCGTTGGACGGTAAGAGTAGGTGTAGCTCCAGGCATCATGATGCGCGAACAGCCGCTTGTTCTCGCGATTCTGCCGGTCGCGCTGGAGGGTCTGGACTTCGGAGTCGCTCAAGGGAACGAGCTTCACATAGGCGACCCAGATGCCATCGCAGCGATTTCCGACGGAGTCCGGATTCTCGGGTACGGCCTGCGTCCAGAACTGGCGCAGCACAAGGTCCTCGCCGGTCAAGTCGGCAACTTTCCAGAAATAGTCATCCACCTGATTGCGGACGGCAGGATCGGGCCGATGCGAGATCATCGAGAACGTGTCGCTGCTCTTGAGGCGTACCAGAAGCCGAGACTCGTCCTCTCCACCTCCATACGAACGCAAACCGAAATAGATCGCGTGCCAGCCCTTTTGCGGGACGGGCAGCGTAATTTCCGGTGCGGCCGTATTCTGGCCCGCAACCAGCATGACACCCCGGACCTCGGCGGTCTCATAGTCGAGCAACCGCCAGTGATGTCGCTTGGGCTTTCGGGATAAGGCCGACGCTGGCTGGCAGAGCGCCAGGTCGCTGAGATAGACAGGCGCCTGTGTGGAAGCGACGGGCGCGTGTCCAAGGGCAAACCCAGCGGAACCTCCCAACGTTCCCAGCGCAGGCAGCGCGGCAGCGGCCTGCAGGAATGCGCGCCGATGGAAGGGCCTATTGTGATTGAAGCAGGGCTGGCGGTCTGTCTTCATGAGGATCCTCCTTGGCTATGGATTGCCATCGGACTGTTCCTTACGGCTAGTTTTCGAGGGCGAATGGTGATCGACCGAACGCACCTGTCGTCGCTCTGTGGGCCGTTGCCCTCAAAACTTCCAAATCGGTATGGGGTCGCCTGCAGAAATCAATTCCTCGAGGTAGCTGCCGGTTTGTGGCGTGGGCGGCATTACGTACGTCAACTCTCCGTATTCGAGAATCCGCATCCCGAGCAGGTGATGCCACGTTCCGTCTGCCAGGCGCAGTGTCATGCCTGAGGGATGGTCCACTCTCCAAGCCGATCCGCCCGGCGGCGGACCAAACTCGGCCGCCAAGTCTCGGCCGATCAGAGGCGGTTCGAGAGCATTCCTCGCGGCATTCAGTGGCCACAGACAAAGCGTGTTTCGTGTGGCCCCTCCCAGTCGCGTCCTCCCTTCAGAATCCTTTGGCAGCTTGATCCGGTCGAGTGGAGACATGAAGACTTCATAGAGATTGGCAACAACGTAAGGCGTTCCGTCTGCGGCTTGATTCAGACTGATCGTCGAGCTGGAAATAACTCCCCGCACATGGATGACTTTGCTCCAAGTGGCGCCGTTGTCCTGGGAACGCCATACCCGAATGTCGTTGAAGTCGGGCTCTCGGCTGCCTCGCGCCGAGAACAATAACGCGCCATCCGCATCCCGAATGAGACTGGGCTCGAAGGAGCCATCTGTCCCAGTGACCGGGACAAACGAAACTGGCTTCCAGGCTTTGCCCTCGTTCCGCCACCGCATGACACCCGCGCCCGCAAGATTAGCAACGCTGGGATTGGCCTGTTTCAAGCGCGAACCTTCGATCTTGCCGCCGGTCATTCCAACCAGAAGGTCATTCCCGTCCGGGATTGCATTCGTCAAGCTGCCGTCTTGTATCGTCCATCCGGAAACCAGCTCGGTTAATGGCACCGGCTCGGTTGCCGTCACCTTGAAGGTCTTGCCGTCATAGAAAAGCTGGTGGACTTCAAAATACCAGTGAGCTTCGGGTCCGGCGAACATGTTCACCCCGTAGGGTGCCGCCCCTGGATCCTCTTTCGTCCAGGCGATTGCCTGGTTGAGGGCGAAGCCGGTACCAGCCCATGGATGGGCTGTCCCATCGGCCTGCTTGGCAGCGACAGGTACAAATCCAGCTCGTGCTGGATACTTCACGATGATGGATGGCTTGCCCGGTGGGATCGAATGTGGATTCGGCTCGTCCTGATTGCGGGTGACGGCGACGGCCTGCTTCGCGTCCAGATTCGATAGGCGGTCAAACAGGATGACATCCACGCCACATTCAAAGTCGACGCCCTTCACCAGCCCCTCGCGGATATTACAGAGCGCACCGGCCGTCGTTGCTGACACCTGAAAGGGCATTACAATCTGGTACAGCCAGGTTTTTCCTGCTGGAGTGTCTAGAGGTCGCAGGAAGTCTTTGGGTCCCTTGGTCAGTTCAACAAGTCCGCGTGATTTTCGACCCGACGGGGTTGTCGATTGAGACGGCGGTATTGACTGCTGAGAACAGGCACAACACAAAAGCAATCCTGCCGCGGCAGTCGCCAAGAGTCCCTTTCGGGACGAAGCGGGTATGAGATTTGGGCTCATGAAGGATCTCCAACTCCACGGGGACAAGACGAATCGCAAATGTTATATGAGTTATATATTAGATGGAACCTAATGGACAAGACTCTTGTCCGGAAGAACCGATAGATGAGGGCCCTTCTAAACGGCTGCGACGCGATTGGAGACGGCGAGCCGGATAATCGAGAAGCGTGTCCAGCCCAGGATCAGAGGGTTCATAGACCTTCCGAATGGATGATTGCCTACGGGCTGGCAAGTGCAGCGTACCGAGAGCAGAATGAAACCTTTCCTGGGAAATGCGTGAGTAACCATTATGAATATATTACTATCCGAACCCGTTGTGTCGAGTGACTGGCCCAAAATGATTTCACCTCCTTTCCGACAGCACCCCTGGCTGAGAAGGCTTCTGCTGGCTTGCGGAACTTTTCTTGCTACGGACGCCTTGGCCGCGACCAAACTCCAACTAACCCATTCACTCGAGATCGGCGCACAGGTGAAGATCGTCTGTTTCGGAGACAGTGTGACGGGTGTCTATTACCACACCGGAGCGCGGCGGGCCTGGTGCGACCTTCTTGGCGTTGCGCTCAGTCGGCTGTATCCCAAAAGTCACGTTCAAATGATCAATGCCGGCGTGAGCGGCAATGACACGGCGGCGGCGTTGAAGCGAATGGGAGCCGACGTTTTGGGTCTGAGCCCGCAACTGGTTGTGGTCATGTTTGGCCTGAACGATGTCGTCCGCGTTCCACCCGAGTCGTTTCGCGCCAATCTGGGAGAGATCGTGAAGCGGTCTCGCGATCGTTCGGCTGAAGTAATTCTGATGACGCCGAACTCAATCTATCCCGATGATGCACGTCGGCCTCCATCACGGGTGGCACAGTATGCCGAAATCGTGCGCCAGGTGGGCCAGCAGCTCCAGGTGCCGGTTGCCGATTGCTTTCGAGCCTACGAAGAGGTCCGCATGGTCAGCCGCAAGGGCTGGGTACGGCTGATGAGCGACGCCATTCACCCCAACATGCGGGGTCATGCGGTGTTCGCCGAGGAAGTTGCCTGGACTCTCAGCGGGAGACGCACTTCCATGGAAGAGGTTCCGCCGCTCGAGCCCGCTCTCCCCAGAGTTCGCTCTCAAATCCAGGCGCGACGTCCGGTACGCGTGGTAGCCATGAACCCCTACGATGAGCTGATTGGGCCGGCGTTGCAGAGAGCCGCCCCCGGCTTGCAGGTTCAAGTTACCGCTTGGGACGCAGACCTGAAATCGCTGGCCGACATCGAAAGCCAGGCGAAGGAAATCGGTTGGTGGCGCTTTCGGGGGAATGGCGCGGAGAAGGAAAAACCGGACCTGGTCGTCGTCGCGGTCCCGGCTTCCGCTTTGGCTCCGGACGACGAGGCATTCTACCGAAGTTACACCTGGGTTCTGAACTGGTCGCTGAGCTTCGGTACCTCTGGCTGGGACTGTATTGCAATTCTACCTTCGGTGGCATCTCCCGAACTGGGGCAGGGAGGACAGGCTGCTGAGCGCCTCGCTCTTGACGTCATCCGAGGACAGGATATTCCCTGGTTGCAGAGATCTCGGAGAGACGCAACACCATCTCAGGAGCTGCTGGCACGATGGCTCGCATCCCTGTTGGGGAAGCCAAAGTGAAGCTACGGAATGATTCGTCCGGGTCAATCATTCCATCAGGCGGATGCCTTGGCACTGCGCGAACCCGGACGCGCGGCCCTGAGCTCAGTCCCACGACAGCGTGAAGGCCAGCATGCGGTGAAGCTTCCGTTTGACATCGAACTGACCAAACGCATACATCCACTGATTCTTCTGCAGCCGGACGAACTGGCCGTTCATTGCGTTGTAGTAATTATCAAACGGGCTGCCATCGGGAGCCTGTTGTACGAGCCGTTCGGTCTCCCAGGTTTTCCCACGATCGAAACTACGCGCCAGGTGGAGGCCGTAAGGATGGGGAGGGGCAGGGCGAATCCAGGTGAGTTCGGCGTGGTGAGGAATGCGGGCCGCAAACAGCAGTGAGCCATCAGGGAGTACGATCCCCGTGCCACTGGCTCCGGTTCCGGCAAGATTCGTGAGCTCAGGGGGCGACCACGTTTCGCCTCCATCTTGCGAAACGGAACGCGAAAAATAGGTTTCACGCGGGCGGCGGTCTGTGAGCTGTGCCAGCTTCTGCCGGCCGCGAATGATGGAGACCAACGTCCCATCTCTGGTTTCAAACAGAGTCTGCTCGTTGTACCCGACGGGTTCTGCGGGCCGGTCTCTTAGCGCAAGGTCCGAGGCGTACCCCACCTGGCGATAGCGCCAGGTTTGTCCTTCATCGTCGCTTGTCAGAACACCGCACTGCCAGTTCTCTCCCTTTCGAGCGCTCCCCCAGATCGCGAGGACGATCCGTCCTTTCCAGGTGGCCAGGCCTCGTTCCAGAAACTGCTCGCCCAGGAACGTTCCTGACGGATAACGTGTCCAGGAGAATTCCTTTTGTCCATTTTTCCGGCGACCGATCAAAGCGGTGTTAGGACGCCAGTTGATTCCTTCTCCGGAGGTCTGAATGCCGCTTTCATTGTAAAATCCGCTTGCAATAACAGTGCCGCGGGGCGTCAGTGCGGCGAAATGGCAATTCTGGAACGCAGTCTTGGGATCGCGCACCGGAGGTCCGAAGGGTGTTGGGCCAGTCCACGTGTTGCCTCGATCCTGACTTGTGGTGACGGTGGTCTGTGTGCCACTGTCCCCATCACTGGCCTTCTGGAAGGCCATCGAGAGTTTGCGATCCTGATAGAGAAAGGAACCTCCGCTGGCGGCGTACCCGTCCTGATTTCGGTCGAACAGGATCCGGTAGTCGGAAAAACGAAGCCGCGTATTCTTACTGACGGCGTCATTCCCGCGACAGAACGTCGAGCCGGCAACTAATGAACCGGGAAAATCCATTTCCCTTGGCGGTACTCCTGCTATGCAGGCCCCCACGGCGACCGCGAACACAACGAGGCCTGCCAGCCTGTTCGTTCCTGTACGTCTGTTCATTTAGGTTGCAGGCCGAGCCCGCTAAAGAATTCTTTCACGTCTGCGACTTGGGCATCTGTGAACGTGCGCTCCGGAGGACGAAGGTAACGGGAGGCGACGCCGAAGTGTTCCAGTGTGGCGCGCCAGAAGGAATGGGACCATTTTTGGAAGAACGGGACGTCGTACTTCAGCACAATCTCGCCGGCCTTCTTCAGGTCGTTCCGCTCCACTGCGCCCCAAAACGTTATGGCAATTTCGGGAGCGAACGTGGAAAACGTACTGTAGTAGGCCTGCATGCCGTAGGGAACGTAGGCGAGAAACTGCGACTTCTGCCCGCCTTGAAAAATGTTCCATCGGCCTTTGAGGAACTGGTAGAGGGACACGGTGTAGTCCACAGTGAACTCGGCCTTGATGGCGACGACCGAATCAATTTCCGCAAGCCGCTTCATCAGGGGCAGGTTCGCGGGGCCATGCACGACAAGGCCCAGGCGAGTGGCGGCGGCGACCGCCTTGTAGTGCTCGAACTTGCCCTCATCGTCCCCAGCTGTTGGAGTCAGCACCTGGACGGCGTCGGCGCCAACCGACTCGGCGTAGCGCGCATAGTCCACTGCAGGTCCTGTCCACCACGGTCCGGTTGCCGCAATCGTCACCCCGCGTCCCGCCACAGTCTCAACAAGCATCCGTGTGATCTGCTTGATCTCATCGTAGGTCAATCGGTCGTACTGGTTGTTTCCGCTCGTCAGCGCAAACACGCGAACGCCGGCTTTGGCTGCGCGTTCAATCATGCGCCGCATGCCGTCGTAGTCCACTTTGAAGTCAGAAGTGTAGGTCGTGGGAACTGAGAGAATCGGGCCTCGCAGCTGTCGCTTGAAATCTTCCGGGGAGGTTAAATTCTTCAGAACCGCGGCCGGCATGAAGTTGGAACGCGAGGAGAGCGTCGAGCCCAGGCCGATGGCGCCATACCTCAGAAAACTGCGACGGCTGGTCCGGGGTAAGGAAGCTTTCATCAGTGGCTGCCTTTCTGCCGCCGTTTTTGCGGCTTTGGAGATTTTGTTATGTCGAGCAATCGATTCCACTCTCTGATCCTCAAAGGCGCCATGTGCGCCGCAATGCACTCCTCCGCCGTCATCCGGCAGCGGCCGGCCACATAGTCAACAATCACCTGGTGAGTTTTCAGCGTGGACCGATACTCCTTCAGTGGGAGCGGCAGCGAGCGGATCACTGCCTGCATGTAGGCGAAGTAAGGGGCTGTAATTGTGACCAGCGTGTCTTCCAGAAGCTGGTGTCCAGAGAGGCTCCACAGGCAGCGGTGGAATGCAAAGTCCTGCGTCAATACAGCGAGCGCCTGGCCGTCCCTGACGCAACGCCGCAGTTCTGTGTGGATGGCCGTGAGTTGCTTGAGCTCTTGAGCAGTCGCTCGTGACGCGGCTAGCTTGAGCGTGGCTGACTCCAGCAGGCACCTCAAGCTGATAATCTCGGAAACTTCTTCGGCCGTCAGCTGAATAACGTACCAGCCATGGTTGTGGACGTTGCGGACGAGCGATTCCTTTTCCAGCTGAAGGAGCGCTTCCCGCACGGGGCCTCGACTCACACTGAGCTGTTGGGCCAGAACAGTGTCCTGCAGCAAATCTCCCGGCTTGAACGTGCCTTCAAAAATGGCCTTGCGCAAGGTGTCGGCAACATGCACCCGCATGCCCGTGAAGGAAAGCCGGCCTAGAGTTGGAGACGACATCGTCCGAATACTCCAAAAAAGTTTATTGTAAACAATTAACAGACTACGGTATTGTCACTGACCACTCAAGCACTTTCCGGAACAGGAGAAGTGGTCCAACGGGGTGTAATTGAGAACTAGAGCATATAGCGACGATGCTCTTCTTCTCTCGAAAGACGCGCTAGGCTTCGGTCCTCCGCGCCCCAACGTAGGAAGAGGAGCCGATGCTCGCGACTGTGGCTCTATCCGTCAGACGAGTCACCATGAACTTGCAATGCTCGATAGGAGACATTATGCAAGCGATCGACTTCTCGAGTTCGTTTCTGACCTTCCGAATCGATACGTTGAAGAAGCCTCCCCAGACGGTAACGCACAGGCCTCCGTTCTCGCTCAACAACGCCCGCGTTCAAATTGAGTGCCGCTGTGAGATCAGGGAGCGCCGAACCGGCAACGTGAACGAATTCGTGCTGGGTGCCAGCTGCAAGACTGAGCGCGTGGGAGTGGATAAGGATATCTGGACGGAACCAAACGCGGACTTCATGCCGATCGCGTCGGCGGATACGTTCTTAAGCCTCAAGACGTTTGAACGCGCTGACAAGGGTGTACCCTTGTATCCCGCGTCACTGGGCAATCAGCCCGAGCGCCAGATTGTCAAAGTCGCAGAGGCTCTCGACAGCCTGCACATCGACATTGCGTGGTGTGAAGGCAAGGTTCTCGGGACGCCCCAGGAAATTGTTGAGAGCGTGCTGGCCAACGAACCGATCATGGCTCGAACCGAAATCCAGTCGGAACGCTACGTCGCTGTCATCGACTATCCGGTAAAGACGGTGAATGCGAACGAGCGCGATGTGATCTATCAGACCGACACCGGGCCCATGCTGCTGCCAGACTTCACTGCCGAGCCCGGGCAGTTGATCGGCGGACTATTGCTGGCTTTTGCTGCTTTTAACTGTCCAACCTGGGCGGAATTCATTATTCGCGACCGCACACCCCTGACAGAGAGCGTCAACGTTTATCACTATTGGCGTCCGCTGCGGTTGGAATGCTCGAATCTAATTCTGCGACTCAAAAACTAAGCCACTATGCGAACGAACCTGGCCCGACAAAAACTGTTGAGTGGAGGCATCATTTCCGGGCCTTCTCTGTACTACCCAGCGCCGGAAATTGCCGAGGAAGCGGCCCAGCACGGATTCGACTTTGTCTGGATCGATTGGCAGCACGGCGCTTGGACGGAGGGCAGCATCAATGCCGCTCTGGCCAGCTTTGTGCATGTAGATAGCGTGCCGCTGGTGCGAACACTGGGTCCCGATCCGGCGTGGATCGGACGAATGCTCGATCTGGGAGCGCTGGGTGTCATCGTTCCCATGGTGGAGACCGCCCAGCAGTGCGAGGCAATCGTCCGAGCGGCCAAGTTTCCTCCGCGCGGGGGGCGGTCGGCGACTGGGGTACGGACGGCACATCATGCCGGACAGAGCCCCTTCGACTACACCGAGAACGCTAACAATCAGATTCTCACGGTGGTGATGGTTGAAACTCAGCAGGGTGTTGCCGACGTGCGTGAAATGATGTCCGTGCCGGACATCGACTGCGTTTTGATCGGACCGTATGATCTGTCACGCTCGCTTGGAGTGCCGATGGGTGATCCTCGAGAAGAAGAGTTGGTTCAGCAAGTCCTGCGAGCTTCCAAGGAGACCGGCGTGGCTGCCGGTTATGTTACCAACACCCCTTCCGAAGCCAGGCAGAGGGTGACTGAAGGATTTCGTATGGTGTGTCCTGGACACGATATCTCGGTTTTGCCGCAGGCCTTCCGCGAGATGAAGCAGTGTTGCGAACAGCTGCGGGGGGCGGAGTCCGAGCGCTAGTCTGCCCGTGAGGCCGCGCAGCAGGCTTAGGTTCGGTCCCCTCGCGCTCTGTCCCGCTCCATCCTGAGAGACCACGACGAAGTCTCCCCGGCTTTCGCCGGTTTGACGTATCAATGACTCCTTCCGTTGGCCGGTCATGCCACCGTTTGCACTGAGCGAGTCTCGGCAGCGCGATACAAGGCGAAGACCAGTTTCAACACTTGCAGTCCTTCCGAACCTGTGACCGGTGGGGGATCAATTTCGCGGGCGCAGTTCACGGCGGCTTGAACAAAGCGCGCGTAGAGATTGGACTTGCGGGTGTACTGCATGGTCTGAATGCCGGCAGGTGCGCCCGCTTGTGTAGAGTACCATTGCAGCGGTTCGTTGCTGGTCAAGTCGCACCGCAACCAGCCTTGCGCACCCCAGATCTTGCAATGGTTGTGGTAACCGTGGTCGAGATAGTAGCCTGAGTGCATGGTCCCCACCATTCCCTGTTCGAATTGCAGGGCCAGCACGGCAGCATCCTCAACCTCGATGGGCTGGCCACCTACATTGCGGGCAAATCCGCAGACCTGCCGAATGCGATCACCCGAAATGAATTGGACGAGATCCAGCCAGTGAATGCCTAGCCAAATCAAGAATCCGCCTCCCGCCTGAGCTTTTGAAGCAAACCAGGATCGCTGATATTCCGGCTGGCCAAGACGTGTTTGGTCGGCAATCGTGTGGAAGTCGGCACCGTAGAGCTTCCCCAGCACGCCTGCCGCTACGAGTTCGCGGGCCTTCTCGATGGGCGGAGCCACGCGGTTGGCCAGTGCCAGCATGAGATGCAGATGTTTGGAGTCGGCGATGCGGACCAAAGGCTCGAAGTCCTCCGGCCGAACGCAAGCCGGCTTTTCGGCCAAGACATGGCAACCCGATTCCAGTGATCGCCGGATTGCCTCCGGAGCGCGGTAAGCCTCGAGTGTCACCAAAGCCAGCTTGGGCCGAACGGTTTCAATCATCACGCGGTCGTCGCGAAACGTCTGCAGCTTCGGGAACCGGGCTGTAAGGAGAGTTCGGGCTTTGTCGAAAGCGCTGCCAGTAGGGTCGGCTAAGCCAACTTGATCTACTCCTTGACACGAGCCGAGAGCGCTGAGATATGCCTCCAAGTGGGGGCCTGCCGCATCGGTAATCACTCCGATGGCAATGGACTTGGCCATGTGTCCTCCTTGGTTTGGCGGCACTCCTGGTGATTGTGAAAAACTACGAAGCCATCCAAAACCTCTCCTTCTTGCGCAGCGTTAAAGCGGGAGAATCGGCCTACGGGGAGATCCTAAGCGACGAACCCGGGTCATGTGGTCGTACTCAGGTTGATATCAAAAACTCCCGGAGTTTGGATCCTTCGATGTGAATACCTCGCTGCGCTCTGCCCAGCGCTGCCACAAACGCTCGAGCTGGCGAACTCTATCGGGGAACCGAGCCGCGAGATCCTGGGTTTCAGTGCGATCGCGCTCCAAATCATAGAGCTCCCACTGGCGTTTCGAAAGGCCCCAGACCAGTTTCCACCGTCCCTGGCGAATGGCGCGGTTCCCATACAGGTACCACGACAACTCGGGGGTGGGGCGCTCGCTACCCTTCAAAACCGGCCAAAGACTTGTCCCCTCGACGGGCAGGAGTGGCCGGCCCTGGTAAACCTTGGGATAACGAGCGCCAGCCAGTTCTCCCAGCGTCGGCAGCAGGTCAATGACGTGGCCCAGCTGATGAGTCACCGTGCCAGGTTGGATCTTTGCCGGCCACGAAGCGATGAACGGTGTGGCAATGCCTCCTTCGTAGGTCCAGGCCTTGTAGCGACGGAATGGCGCGTTTTGAGCCCAACCCCAACCGGGGCCACAGAACTCATAGCTTGTTTTCGTTCCGATCATTTTTCCGGCGTTATAAGCCCGGTATCCTTCTCCATCCACTGGCAGACTGGCGCAGCCTCCGTTGTCGGAGAAGAACAATACCAAGGTCTTCTCTCGAATCCCTTCGGTCTCCAGTGTCTGCAGGATTCGACCAATCCCCTGGTCCAGGCGATCCACCATCGCGGCATAGACCTCCATGAGTCGTTCCTGCCGCTCCTGATCCTGCAGGGACTCCCAGGGTGCGATGGCATAGTCGTAGGTCCAAGCGCCTGCTGAGGCGTCGGGCTCTGACAAGCGCCACTTGGGATTGAGAATGCCAAGCTTCAGTTGTCGATCGTAACGCTCTTGACGAAGTAGCGTGTATCCACCGGCGTATTTGCCCTGGTATCGGGCGATATCCTGGGGCTTCGCTTGTAGCGGGAAATGGGGCGCCGTGTAAGCCACGTTCAGGAAAAAGGGTTTCCCGGCGCGGGCCAGACGGCCAATCTGCTTCACCGCGTGATCTGTAAAGGCATCGGTTGTGTAGTAGTCTTCCGGGAAAGCGTCGACGACCTGATCGTTGTGTACGAACGGCCGGCGTTTGCCTTCGCCATCGTAGAATTTGGGATCTGGTTGGGCCGGATCAAAATAGTTGCAAGCCCCGCTGGGCACGCCATAGTATTCTTCAAAACCTCGATCATTGGGGCGATTGGGGGCAGTGTTGCCCAAATGCCACTTCCCGGTCAGAACGGTGTGGTAGTCCGCTTGCCGGAGCAATTCAGCAGTGGTAATCATGTTCCTTCGGAGGAGTCCGCCCGAGCCGAATCGGGGATAGAGTCCGGTCATCATCGAGGCTCGGGTGACCACGCAGACGGCATTGTTGTAGAACTGAGTGAAGCGCATGCCGCCTGTCGCGAGCCGATCCAGATTCGGCGTGTGAATTTCTCCACCGTAAGTGCCCAAGTCCGAGAAGCCCAGGTCATCGGCGACGATCATCACGATGTTGGGTCGCGGGCTCGCCGCAGGGAACCTGGCCTGACCGCAGAGCGACGGCTGCGCAGCTATCACCAGGGCGGTGAGCAGGCCGATCATGACCGCACGCCGGACAGGGTTCCGTTTCATGAAGCCTCCCGTTCAATTCAGTTGGATAAAGGCCGTGAAAAATGGAATTGTCTCTAATAACCAATGAGACACCAGTACTTCGATTTGCAGGGTGTGATTTGAGTGTACCCCAGGCAGTGGGTAGATTCTCTGTTGATGCCACATCAGAAAGACGCATCCCGCAATGTCTGGCCTGCAGGCTCGGCCGCCCACGCGTGGTATTGAAGCCATTTAAGAAAATATTTGCTTCACACAAAACAAATATATTATGCTCATATTAACAGAAGTGGAGCGCGAACGAACAACCAAGTGCGACGTTCTCTTTGCCCAGTGTGGCGAGAACCCTTTCTAATTGTAATACCGCGATGTGTCTTTGATCCCGGAAAGGATCGCAGCCAGACCCAGTGACGGGCCGGGCTTGGAATTGCGGAACCCATCCAGGCATTCGAAGAGGAGGCAGTAAAGTCATGAATCGCCACCGAAAAATCATCATTGATTCACTTGTGACCATGATCCTGATGCTGGGAGGCTGGACCGAAGCATTCGGCCAGATCGGCAACGCTGTCGTTGTGGGACGTGTCAGTGACACTTCCGGCGCGGTAATCGTGGGTGCTGAAGTCCAGGTCAAGCGTGTCGCGACAAATGAGATCTTCCGAGCCACGACGACGGCTACTGGAGACTACAACGTCGTCAGTCTTCCGGTCGCGATCTACGATATCCGCGTCACAATGGCGGGTTTCAAGACCGAGGTTCGCACCGGAATCAAACTCGAGGTTGGGAGTACGAATCGCTTTGATTTTGAGATGAGTGTCGGAGAAGTTACCGAGACTGTGGAAGTGAACGCCGAGGCGCCGATTCTGCGAACGGAAAACTCGACTTTTGGCCAGGTGATTGACAACAAGAAAATTGTCACCCTGCCTTTGAATAGCCGGAACGTATTGGGGACCCTGGGAGGACTTACTCCGGGAGTTGCCCCGGCGCGCGGCCAGGGCACGGAGGGCGGCCGTCTCAGCTTTAACGTGCGAGGCATGCGCAGGTCTGACAATTTGCTCTTGGTCGATGGAACGATGATGTCCGAGGGCAACGGGGCCGCCACGCATGATCACAACCCGGATGCAGTTCAGGAGTTTGAAGTCAAGACGGGACTCTATGGTGCCGAGTACGGGGTGCGTCCGGGCGGCCAGTTCAGTCTGGTAACAAAAAGCGGAACCAACCAGCTTCACGGAACGCTCTTTGAGTTTATTCGCAACGATAACCTGGATGCGCGGAATTTTTTTGCAAGGACAAAGCAAGAATTCAAGCGGAACCAATTCGGAGCGGTGGTCGGAGGGCCCGTCTTCATTCCAAAACTCGTCAGCGGCAAGGACAAGATGTGGTTCTTTTTCTCCTATGCCGGCGAGCGAATCAGGCAATTTACTCCGCTTACAGGGGTGATGCCGACGGCCGACCAGAAGGCCGGACGTTTTGCCACGACAATCAATGATCCGTTGACAGGGCAGCCGTTTGCCAACAACACGATACCTACGAACCGGATTAATGCTGTCGCCGCAAAACTGCTTCCGTTCTGGCCGGATCCCAATACGACTGGAGCGATCAATTTTACCAGCCCTAACTCCAATGCTGATACGGACAGAAATCAAATCATCGTCAAGATGGACTACCGCTTTTCTGATCGTAACCGCTGGTCGGGTCGATTCCTGTATGACAGCTCACCAATCAACTTTGCTTATGTGATCGACACGTTCCGGCGAACGGATCCTTTAAAGACGTGGGGACAGAACATCACTAATACACGGGTGATTGGCAACAACATCGTTAACGACTTCGGGGTTCATTTCTATCGCCGCCCCTATTTCCCGGGAGCGGGAAGATCGGCGACGCCGGACAAATTCGGAGCGAGTCTGGGTATTGCCAATTTTCCTCAATTCCCCGCGGACATTGATGGAGTCATGCCCGTATCGATCACGGGTATTACTTCAATTGGAGATCGCAGCCTGGTTGGCCCGGTCAACATTGGAAACTGGGAGATTCGAGACCAGGTCGCCTTCAACGTGGGCTCTCACTCACTCAAGACGGGCTACCATTACCGGCAACACTTCAACCTGTTTGCGCTGACGAATCGGTCTTCGTTCAGTTTTCAGCCGCGTTTTACAGGGAATGCCTTTGCTGACTTCTTGTTGGGCTATCCCACGTCGACGGCCCAGGGTGGCGAAACGTTGCGTGGAAATTTCAAGCAGAACAGCAGTTACTTCTACGTACAGGATGACTGGAAGGCCAGCCAGAAGCTGACGGTCAACCTCGGTTTGCGCTATGAACATCGCTTCCCCTGGAAGGACAAACGGGGATTCATGTCGAATTTCGATCCAATCAAACTGGCGCTTGATCCACCGCAAATTCAACAGACTTTGCAGCCCTGGGAAACGGGACGGTTCACGCCTAACGCGCCATTGCTCCGGTGGAAGAATAGTGGAGGAATTCTGCCGCGAGTGGGTCTGGCTTATCGGGCGACGAACAAGCTCGTGGTCCGAAGCGGTTTTGGTGTGTACTCGAATGAGCCTGTGGTCGGAATGGTTCAACAGCTCGGAGCCAATCCTCGTACCCGGGCCACTGCAGTGACTTTTAATTCGGGCCTGACGACCCCGACGATTTCGTTGAGTGATCCGTTCAATCTCAATCAAGCGACTCCGGGTGCGGCGCTCCCCAATGTGAACGGCTTCGAGAATCCCACGCCGCTTTGGCTCATTTACAGCTGGGGCCTTTCAGTTCAGTACGAACTGAGCCCAATGATGGCGTTTGAAGCCGGTTATCAGGGAGGACATTCCATCCACGAACTCTCCGTCACCGAATTCAACGATGCCGTTCCGGGTTCGACTCCTCGCCAGCAGCGCCGGCCGTTTCCGCAATTGCAGGCATTCCGACTGGTCACGGCCAATGGCGACAGCAAATACAATGCCTTGGAAATGAAGTTGCAAAGACGTCCGGGTCCCTCGGGCCTTTCCATGTTGCTCACCTATACCTGGGCGAAAGCCATCGACACTGTGGGCAGCCGTTTGGGAGTGCCAGGTGATCCGGGATCGATCTCCCGTAATATTCCCTTGCGGCTCAACCGGGGCCTGGGCGATGCAAACATTCCGCACCGGTTTGCTGGTACCGTGGGCTACGAAACACCGTTCGGGCCGGGCAAGCCCTATCTCACGGACGCTTTCCTTGGAAAGGTGCTGGGTGGATGGAGCTTTAACGGCATCTTGACCTTCCAGGGTGGGCCATGGATTACGCCGGTCATCCCGACTGATCGTCTGGATGTCGGCAGCACGGCGTCCAGCCGGCCGAATGTTGTTCGCAACCCAAACCTGCCCAGTTCGGACCGAACCCGGGTCAGGTGGTTTGATACTACGGCCCTTGCGCTGCCGGCGGCTTTCACCTATGGGAACGCAGGACGGGCGATCGTCGAAGGCCCAGGCTTGGGGAACCTGGATTTTGCTTTGCTGCGGGAATTCCGGACAACTGAAACCACGCGTTTGGAGTTCCGGTATGAATTGTTCAATGCGACCAACCACACAAACTTCAGTCTTCCGGGACTCAATTTTGGGACGGCGGATTTTGGAGTTATTGGTTCGGCGCTTCCTGCCCGGCAGATGCAGTTTGGTTTGAAGTTCTATTTCTAGCCAGCGATGCTTTCATCATGGTGCGAACCGGGAGGGCGAGCCGTGTAGCCGCAAGCTCACGATCCAGAAAGGCTCGGCGGGAGCGTCGCCCTCCCGCGGTCAGCACGAGTTTTTCACAGCGCCAGAGGGATTTTCAGAGGAACGCCCGAGGTTTTAGCCCGCTTCGGTCGCTTGTTTTGTCAGTGAAGGCTCTCACCTGCCCCTGGTTTCAGTCAGACTCCCGGCATGACTCAGAGTCCAATTCATGCTGCGCTCATCGCCGAGCCCTCAGCGGCTCACGTCGAGCTTTACTTGTATTCGCTGGCGCGCTGTGAGGGCGTCGCTGGGATCTCAGTGGCAGGGGAGACTGGGCTGAGTTCCCGCCAGCTGAAGGAGTCTTTGCGGGAGCGTTTCGATCAGGCCGTGTTTTACCGAGGCCATGCGGAGCTCCTCCAGACTGGTGCACCAGACTTTGTGCTGGTTACTCTGGAGGCTCACCACAGTCCTGAAGTCATTCATGAAGTTCTGGAAGCAGGGTGTCATGTGCTGGCAGAGAAGCCGGCGTGCGTTCGTGCTGAGGACTTCCAGCCGTTGGTTGCCCTGGCAGCCTCTAAGAACCGTCATCTGATGCTGTCGCTGGCTGGGCGCATCGTACCTCCCGTGCTGAAGGCCAAGGAACTTGTTGAGCAGGGATATCTGGGAAAGCTGTACGGCATCGACGTCCATTTCCTGGCCGACCAGAGTCGCCTGCACTCTGCGGAATACCAGCAGTCTTGGTTCTCGTTCAAGGACAAGGCCGGTGGTGGCCATCTCATCTGGCTTGGAATTCATTTTCTGGATCTCATACAGTTTGTGACGGGGCAGCCGATTCGGAGAGTGAGTGGCTTTACCGAAAACGTGGGCGGGTCAGCGATCGAGGTCGAAGATGCTGTGGCGCTGAGCCTCAAGCTGGAGTCAGGAGCCGTTGGCACACTGCAGTGCGGGTACTATCTCGACCATGGCTATCAAAATCAGGTCCGCATTTGGGGTTCCCGCGGATGGCTGCGCTTTGACCGCGTCAAAGCAACTCCGCTGGAGTGGTACTCCACTTCTCCCGGCGCACCCTCGGGCGTGCAGACGTTTTCCTACCTGCTGCCGGCCGAGACGGGCTACCGTCCATGGGTCCAGGCCACGATTGATGCTGTTCGCGGGCTGGCGCCAGCACCCATCAGCGGCAGCGAAGGGCTGCAGCTTCTAAAAACGGTCTTTGCGTGCTACCGAGCCTGCGAAACGGGAGTGTCGCAGGCGTTGGATTAGTGTTCCCGTCATTCCGGCGAGCCGAACCTAGTCCTCCTGGAGCTGTGCAACAGTCGAGAACTCGGCTCCCTGCGACGCCGGCGTTAGGGGCGAGGAAGCCGGCTCGTTGTTAAATTGCAGGCTTTGATTTCCTTCCACGTCTGGCAAAGAGGCTTTTAGGAGGAAGATGATTCGCGCTCCATTGCTGATTCTGACCTGCTTCTGTGTCTGTCTTCCGAGCTTCGCTGAAGCCTCTCAGTTCACACTTGACGTCAACTGGCCCAGGCTTCCGGAAGGCTGGAAGTTCCGCATGGTATCGAATATCGCTGGTGACTCGCAGGGGCGAATCTATGTGGCCCACCGCGGACAACATCCACTGCTCTCTTTTGACAAGTCGGGGAAGTTTCTCGGTTCACTGGCAGAGCCGTATCTTAAGCAGTCGGTGAACTACAACCTGACCGTCACGCCGCCGATTCCCATCAGCCGCGAATACTGGGTTCACGGACTTCACGTGGATCGCTGGGATAATGTCTGGGTGACCGACTTGGGCCGCCAAATTGTCATGAAGTTCAGTCGTGATGGAAAGTTGTTGCTGACGCTGGGAACTCTGGGTGAGGCTGGCGAGAGTCTAAAGCACTTTCACCAGCCTTCTGCCGTCGCCGTTGCGCCGTCGGGCGAGATCTACGTGGCGGACGGCTATGGCAACTCCAGAGTCGTCAAATTCTCGCCCGAAGGAAAATACCTCAAGGCGTGGGGAAAGAAGGGCAGTGGTTTTGGTGAGTTCGATACTCCCCATGGAATTGCGGTCGATGCTGCAGGCCTGGTCTATGTGGCGGAGCGACTCAACAACCGCATTCAGGTCTTTGATCCAGATGGCCGTTTCCTAGCACAATGGCCCGACTACCCGCGCGCTGATTCCATTTGCCTCACCCGCAACGGCGATGCCTACGTCGGTACCGGCAAGGGAGACGTGCGTATTTACAAGTTAGACTTGTCGGGCCGCTTGGTTGAGGCCTTCGGGGCCGAGGGAACATTCGGTTATCCTCATGGAATGTTTGTGGACTCGGAAGGAAGCTTGTACGTAGCCGACCCCGTGGGCGACAGCGCCAGCAAGCCGCCGCGGCGATTCGTTCTTAAGAGTCTAGATCGGTGACCAAGCTGCTGCCTCTTCCAAAAGTTGGCTCCCCTCTTTCCAGGGGAGCCGAAAAAAACGGAGTCTGCGGTTGCGAGAAATTCTCCCACAGAAACGGAAGGCCGGGCGAAGATGGTGCTGCCCTTTAAGATGCGACGGGCCGAGGCAAGGCATTCCTCGATTCGCAAGACAACCCCGGTCGGCTACGCGACCGCTGTCGCTGCGCCGCGGCCCCTTGAGCTGTGAAAAAAAGGATCCACCTTGGTGGTCTTCGAAAGCAGGCAACTGTAAGTCTCTGGTGTAGTGTCCATTCTCAGATCGGACGAGCCGCTCATAGAGCCGCCTCTACACTGCTTTTTTCTGGCCGTGGGCTCTTCGTTACCGACTACCCACGACCAGCGCTAACTGCGCGGTGATCGTGGCGACCAACACGGGGATATGAAGGGCGATAGCCGTTTGCGAGTCAGTACTTCCATTTAAGGTTCCCGATCCCACTGCTGTGACCAATTATCAACCTCCTTCACCTGTAAACCTTGCGGACTTCGAAGCAGTCGCGAGAGAGGCTCTGGAAAAACCTGTTTATGATCATCTTGCAGGCGGGGCCGACGATGAGTGGACGCTGAAAGAGAATCTCACTGCCTGGAGTCGTATTCGCCTGTTGCCGAAGGTCTTGAGGGATGTCACTCAGTGCGATCTTTCCACGACGTTGTTGGGCGAGCCGATCAGCATGCCGGTGGTTCTGGCGCCAGTGGCCTGCCATCGGATCTTTCATGTCGATGGAGAATATGCTGTTGCACGAGCGGCAGCCCAAGCCCGTACCATCTTCACCGTGAGCACCGGCGCCAGCTACAGTCTTGAGGAGGTTGCCCGGGTCGCCGATGGTCCCTGCTGGTTTCAGTTGTACGCCTATCAGGATCGGGCCATCACTCGAGGGTTGGTGGAGCGAGCGGAAGGCGCCGGGTACAAGGCCATCTGCCTGACCGTTGACTCTCCGGTGAGCGGCCGTCGTGAGCGCGACCTGCGCAATGGTTTCATTCGGCCCAAAAAATTCATCTACAAGACGCTCGGGGACATTGGCTTCAAGGGGATTGCTTCCAACCTTGATGAGGAGCAGTTGCTCGCATTCTCCGCCAAAGCGCTCACCGTTGCTTTGACTTGGGACTACCTCGAGTGGCTGCGGTCTCTGACACGTCTGCCGTTCCTGCTCAAGGGGATTCTCACCAAGGAAGACGCCGTCCACGCAGCCTCACTTGGTGTTGAGGGAATCGTGGTTTCCAACCACGGAGGAAGACAGCTCGATGGCTGCCCGGCTGCCATCGACGTCCTTGAAGGCATTGCCGGCGCCGTCGGTGGGAGAAGCGAGATCCTGATGGATAGCGGTGTGCGACGGGGTACCGACGTTTTGAAGGCGCTGGCGTTGGGAGCCCGGGCAGTCATGGTCGGGCGCCCTTACATTTGGGGCTTGGCAGTCAACGGTGAAATAGGTGTAACACAAGTGATCGAGCTGCTGCGGGAGGAATTCAAGATTGCTCTTGGTTTAGCCGGATGTTCCCGCGTCAGCGAGATCAGCAGGGAAATCATTCTTCGATCGTGAGGATCTGATCAGTGTCGAATCCAATTCGTCTGGGAATCACAGGTTCGGGCTTCATGGGGCAAACCCACGCTGAAGCTGCCGGCCAAGTCGATGATTTGCGCGTGGTCGCCGTGGCTGGAGGCTCTCGCGCTCCCAAGATGGCAAAAACCTACGGGCTGCGCCTGGAGCCGGATGCCCTATCTTTGAGCCAGCGCGATGATGTCGACGCGGTGCTCATCACCACGCCTCACCATGTGCACGTTTCGGAAGCCCTGGCCGCCATCGAATGTGGCAAGCATGTGCTGATTGAGAAGCCGATGACCACGTTATTGTCTGACTGCGATCGCATCCTGGAAGCAGCCGACCGCAAGGGTGTGATTGTGACTGTGGGCTACCACCAACGCTTTCGCCGGAATGTTGCTGAAGCTTGCAAGTTGATCCGCAGCGGATTCCTCGGCCAGATCCTGACAGTCCAAGTCTCCATGCCTTTTCCAATCTCTGTGCTTCGGGGAGAAAAAGTCCTCGGAAGTACCTGGGCTTGGTGGAGCGATCCGGAGAGCCTGGGCCACATCATTAATGGAGGTCCTCACGCGATTGACGTACTGCGCTGGAGTCTGCAGGCGGAGGTCGCTACTGTGAGCGCCTTATGCCGTACGTTTTGCGAGGACGCTCCCGTCGAAAATACCACGATGGCGCTCATGAGCTTTACCAACGGAACTCTCTGTACGCTCTTCTCAACGTCGGTGGCCGCAGCTCCTAATTTTCCGGGCGAGGAATTTCGGTTCCGGATCATGGGTTCTGAGAGGCTCATGGATCTCGATCCTTATGCTGAGCTCCGCGTCACCACTGACGGCCAATGGAACATGGTCTCAACGCAGCCGCCCGTTGGGCACCAAAGCGCGAAGACGATCTTCAACCCCGTCAGGATGGAGTCCTATCAGAAGCAACTCCGTGCTTTTGTCGACTGCGTTCGGAAAAAGCCCTCAGACATTGGCACAGGGATTGACGGTCGTGCCGGAGTAGAAGTGTGCCTCGCCATGTTGGAGGCGTCGAAGAATGGCACGGTTGTTCGCTTGAGACCGTGACACGAAGCGATCCCCTGAGAGTCGGGCATGATGGCTATACGCATTTCTCTGGGGCAAGCGGAGGATCATGGACCGCGCAAGCGGGAATCCAGCGAACGTTGCGGCAGCCGGCATTGGCTAGTTTCTGTCGCGAAGCTGGAGGATTGCAAGAATACTCCCTCCTTATCTGCTTCGCGACAGAAACTAGCCAATGATCCCAGATCCAGCACCGGGATAACTGAGTTTGTGAACAGAGCGACTTCTTATTTGGTGAACCTTCGCCGCACAACGCCACTCGCGGTTCTCTTGCTCGCTACATCCTTGACGCTCTCACAAAGGCTGCAGGACCAGTCGCAGCAATGGACGCAAACAACCTTTCTCGATTTTGCTGAAGGCACGCTGGGCGACGGCGGCGCCAACACTTACCTGGCCGCCGACGGGAGCATTCGTCTCATCAATCAATGGGACTTGAACGGAGATAGGTTTTTGGACCTGGTATTTCCGAGTTCGCACGACAACAACTACGGTGTTGATTCCTATATCTACTGGGGTAAGGCCTCGTTCGCAGAGACTGCGCGCACGCGCTTGCCAGGAAATGGCGCCAACGCCCAGGCGATCGCTGACCTAAACGGCGATGGTTTCATGGATATTGTCATCGCAAACGAGTTCAACGGTACCAAGACCGAATTGTTTTCGTTTGTCTACTGGGGCAGTGCCGGCGGGTTTGAGATCCAGAAACGGACTGAGCTGCCGACCGTGGGGGCGACCCGTGTGGCTGCTGCCGATCTCAACCGGGATGGTTACCTCGAACTGATTTTTGCCAGCAGTGGACGCTCCTACCAGTTCAGCAAAGCTGGAGGAGACTTCATGTTTCTTCGGCCTGTGTCGGATATCTACTGGGGATCGGCCAACGGCTTTTCCCCGGACCGTGTCACTCAACTGCCGACGTTTCATGCCCGAGATGTGAAGACTGCGGATCTTAATCGCGACGGATTCGTCGATCTTCTCTTTGCGAACCAGGGCGACGAGCCGGCCAACAGTGGCGTTCTCATCTACTGGGGTTCGGAGAAGGGTGACTTTTCAGCCGAGCGAAAGCGATTTCTGTCGGGCATCGGCACTTCGGCGGTCGCAGCAGCTGATTTGGATGCGGATGGATATCTGGATGTGCTCCTGGCGAATGAACGCAAACCCACACCCGATCCGGAGTTTGCTGGAAGCGACGACTTCCCGCTGCCGTCGTATATCTACTGGGGATCGTCTCAGGGTTACGACGCCGCTCGCCGAAGTGATCTGGCCAATTCGGGCGCTCGCGATGTGCAGGTGGGCGATTTGAATGGCGACGGGTCTCTGGACGTTGTGTTTGCAAATCGTGTCGGGCAGTCCTCCTTCGTCTATTGGGGGAACCGCACACGGGACTTTAAACTGCGGCGGACGGCTCTTCCAACGCAGCATGCCAGCCGATGCGCGACTGCGGATTTGAACGGCGATGGCCTCCCTGAAATCGTCTTCAGCCAGGAACACAACGGCAAGACCAATGAGTTTTCCAGCGTCGTGTATTGGAATGGGGCGAACGGCTTCTCGGCGGCCCTGAAGATGAACCTTTCTACCTTAGGAGCACTGGACGTGGGAATTGCTGACCTGGACCGAGACGGGCGGCCAGATCTCCTCTTCGTCAATGGTCGTGATGGAACGGCGGGGCAGCCCGTAGATAACTTTATCTACTGGGGCAATGCACGTGGAGAGTATTTGCCAACCGCCCGCCAGGTGCTGCCTGGTGATGCATTGACTGCCTACAGCTCTGCGGATCTCAATCGCGATGGCTGGGTGGACCTGATTGTGGTTGGCCGTGAGCTTCGAGTGTTTTGGGGTTCCGCCGCCGGCTTTTCCATGGCTCGATCTCAGACACTGCCGGTTGCTTATGCCTTCTCCACGCGAATCGCTGACTTTGACAGAGACGGCTTCCTGGATATAAGTGCGTCGGACTGGGCGGGAGCGCCGGCCAGAGATCGGACGGTGATCTTTTGGGGCAGTGCGGGAGGTTACTCCGCAGACCATCGCTTCACGTTTGCATTTCCGGGGGCACGAGCTCACGCCGTCGGCGACCTCGATGGCAACGGGTATCTAGACCTGATCTTCTCTGGGACCTTGAACGAGACAGCCATCTTTTGGAACGGTCCTTCTGGATTCAGCGTTTCACGCAAAACCGTGCTGCCCTGCAAGCTGGCTGTTTCTGCAGAAGTGGCGGATCTGAATCGGGATGGGTTTCTGGATGTCATTATCTGCAACCTCTATGATCCGGACAAACTCGTCCACGCGCGAGAATTGCCTCCGATCACTGCCTCCCCGCAAACTGAGACGTTTCGAGCGGGCACTTGGATCTACTGGGGCAGCCCAGCCGGCTACTCACCTGAAAACCGGCTCGAGTTGCCGACCATCGGCAGTGAGGATGCAGTCGTCGCGGACCTCAATGACGATTCCTATCTGGACTTGGTGGTGACGAGCTACCACGCTGGGGCGACACGGAATCATCCATCGTATATTTTCTGGGGTTCCGCTCGCGGCATTGAAGCGAACAATGTGACTGAACTCCCCACAGAATCGGCCTCGGGAGCTTTGGTCGCGGATTTTGATGAGAATGGATGGAAGGATCTCCTGTTCGCTTGCCATACCGAGGGTACCAACCACCGGACCAACTCCTTCCTGTATTGGGGATCGCCGCGCGGATTTCTAAAGGAACGCAGAAGCCTCATTCCAAGCGAAGGAACACACTGGTTATCAGTCGCCGACATCGGCAACGTCCGCGACCGAAGTGATGAGTTCGAGTATCTCTCCCCGCCTTTTGACGCAGGCGCCGGGGCGCGGTTCACACGTTTGCTTTGGAAGGCCACAACGCCCGGAAAGACGCGAGTGAGGTTTCAGTTGCGCACGGCCGCAGATCGGCAGGGTCTTTCAAAGAGTCCATGGGTCGGACGGATGGGCGAGGAGACGTTCTATGATCGGCCGGGATTGATACTGCGCCAAAAGGGACCGTGGATTCAGTACAAAGCCATTCTGTCCTCACCGAACGGCGCCAATTCTCCGGTCCTGGATTTCGTTGCGATTCGTTACGATCGACAGCCATGAGCCTGCACGGAATGCAAGGCCGTAGATTGTGTATTCCCCCTTAACAAAAGGGGCGGCGCGAAGCGCTTGAGGTTGTCTGTAATGCAGCAAATCCAACGACAACCCGCAGCAGGCATCGCCTGCTACCCCCTCCTATGGTAAGGGGAATTTCGAGAGGAGGAACTTGTGAACCGAAGGGACTTTTCGAAGTTGGTCGGGAGCGGAGCGCTCTTGATGCCGCCAGTATTCTCTCCGGTAGCCCAGTCCAATGAGACCAAAAGCAAGTATGTTCCGGACTACGGTCCAGTGAGTCCGTTTCCGGTTGGCGATCGTGCACAGTTGTTCATCGACCGTGTGCTTGTGCGTGAAGCCGATCAAGTCGCCTTCACGCTCCATCCGGCTGAACGGCATGCGGGAAATCCGGTCCTAAAAGCAGACGAGCCTTGGGAAGGTTGGCGGCTGGAAATCTACGGAAACGTTCTCTTCGACGAGGAGGAGACGATTTTCAAGATGTGGTACATCGGCGAAGCGCCGAACTATTTCACACCCAGCCCGGAAGGTCCTTCGTCGAACAACCCTACTTTGTACGCCACGAGTCAGGATGGAATTCACTGGGAGAAGCCTTTGGTGGGAACCATTAAAGCGCAGAACGGTGCGAGGCACAATGGGGTTCTGGTGGATGCGCACCTTGCCAGCGTGATCAAAGACAACCGCGAACGCGATCCATCGAAGCGATACAAGATGATCTGTTATGTGGACCAGCCCAAATCGATGTCAGGCTATCAGACGATGGTTTCTCCCGATGGACTCAACTGGACACAATATAGCTCGAAGACCATTTGTCCCGGTTCTGATGTGATTACCGGATACTACGACGAAAGCCGGCGGCTATACGTCGCGTTGGCGAAGATTGGAACACTGGTCAGAGGTCACAATCGTCGCGTTTTCTATCTCATCACGAGTCGTGACTTCACGAACTGGACTGAACCCGAGCTCGTTTGGACGGCCGACTTGGAAGATGATGCCGGCTCCTTGCGGCGCATCGAGGAGGTTCGGCCAGTCCTCGATGTTCCGGACAACCCAGCCCTGATGAGGACGGAGTTCTATGGGTTCGGCTTCTATCTGGCGGAAAGCTGTACGCTCGGGTTTCCCTGGATGTTCACCATCAATAACAATGCGCGCTACGGCAATCATGAAGGGCCAGGAGAACTCCAGATGGGTGTGACACGCGACCTGGTCCATTGGGATCGTCCTTTCCGGACTCCGATCGTACCGCGTGGCAAGATTGGAGAATGGGATTGCGGCTTCTTTGTCACCCAATCCCGAGCACTTCGCGTCAAGGATGAAGTCTGGCTCTATTATGGATCTTCAAACTACACGCATGGAACGCCCTGTCTGTATCGCTCACAAAATACCGGGCGCGGAACGAAGTACACTGGCAGCATCGGACTGGCGAAGTGGAAACTCGATCGCTTCGTCTCTGCAGATGCACCAGCTCACGGCGGAACGCTGACCACCGTTCCGGTGGCTTTTGTCGGCAGCCGGCTGGAGCTGAATGCACTCACCCGGCCGGGAGGGAGTGTTACCGTTGAGATACGCGATTCAGCAGGGCGTGCGATCGATGGTTTTGGGGCCTCCGACGTGTTTACCGGAGACGATCTCCGCAAGACAGTCACCTGGAAAGGCAGTTCCGAAGTCGAAAAACTGGCAGGGAAACCTGTGAGCTTGCGGTTCAACCTGAAGAGCGCAGAACTCTTCTCTTTTGCGTTCCGCCAAAAGGCTTAACCGCGCGCCCGGCGGAAGCCGGGGTCGTCCGGACCTCGAGACGGTCTTGTTTTCCCGTGCTGCGGAAAGGGAAGACCGGCAGGGTTGATTTTTCTTGAACAATAGCAGGAGGCCCACTTGCCCCGACTGTCGCTGTTGGATACTGCCGTTTCGGTTGTGTACATGTTGATCCTTTTCGGTGTGGGCCTGTGGTTCGCAGGTCGCCAGAAAGATCTCAAAACTTATTTGCTGGCCGACCAGAATGTTCATTGGGTGATTGTGGGGATTTCCATTCTGGCAGCACTCTTCAGCGGGATCAGTTACCTGGGTGCTCCTGCCGAAGCCTTTTTTTATGATCTGTCGTACTTGTGGGCCGTCGCCTCATTTCTGATTGCTACTCCAATCACCACGCTGGTCTTTCTTCCTTTCTTCCGTGGCCTGAAACTCTATACGGCGTATGAGTATCTGGAGAAGCGTTTTCATCGCCGGATGCGCCACTTGGCCTCAGCCCTCTTTCTGATCCGCGTGAGTTTTTATGTAGGTCTCGCAATTTATGCCCCTGCGCTGGCCGTGACGGAAGTCACCGGCTGGCCTTTTTGGCTCTCCGTGATTCTCACCGGTATCGCTGCGACCCTCTATACGACTCTGGGCGGTATGCAAGCGGTGATCTGGACTGATACGTTGCAGTTCCTGGTTTTGTGTGGAGGCATTGTCGTGATACTCGGTTTCGCAATTGCCGCGGTTCCGGGTGGTCTGCCTGTGATCTGGCAATTCGCGGCGGCTGACGGGAAGACGGGATTATGGCATACGCAATTGGATCCCACGGTTCGAATTACGATTTGGAGCGGGCTCTTGGGCGGAGCAAGTCACAACCTGGTAATGATGGTAACAGACCAGATTTCTGTGCAACGCTACCTGACGGCGCCTTCGCTAAAAGACAGCCAACGCGCTCTGTGGCTCAAGCTTTGGGTGACATTCCCTTTGGTCGCATTGTTCTATTTGAGCGGCACCGTGCTATACGGATACTACAAAGCGTTTCCTGAGCAAGTGCCCTCTTTCGCACAGGCCCGCCTCGTTCCGAACCTGGCGGTACCAGCGGCGCCTCAGGCGGGCCACGGCATACCTAACGATCGCTTGCTGCCTCATTTTGTCGTGAATCACCTTCCGAGCCCTTTACCGGGACTGCTTATCGCGGGCATTTTCGGAGCGACTATGGCCTTGGTTTCAGCTGCGATCAACTCGCTGGCGACAGCGGCACTGCTGGATTTTCGCAGGAGTCCGATCTCTGAGGTTTCCGATCGTTCGTCGCTCCGCTGGGCACGTGTCTTGACGATCCTCTTTGGGGTTTTGGGCACCCTGCTGGCGCTGGTCGTTATGCAGCACCTTGGCACACTGGTTCAGGCGGTCAATACAATCTTTGGTATCTTCGGGGGACCGCTCCTGGGCATATTCGGTCTGGGTGTATTGTCTCGCCGTGCCAATACAGCAGGCGCTCTCGCGGGTGCACTGGCAGGTGCGACTGTGGGGATATTGGTTGCTTTCTCGGGACGCTGGTTTGGCTATGGAATCTCTTTCATGTGGATCTCGTTCACTTCTGCGGCTACGACGCTGCTGGTCGGCTGGCTCGCAAGCTTCCTTTTTGCGCCTCCTGGTCCAGCAGCACAGCGATTGGTTTACCGCGCGAATCAAAACGCTTTTGAGAAACAGGAAGCAAGCGTTTAGTGAGAATGACCCAGCGGGTTGTCATCTGAATGAACTTGTGGGTTCTCCTTATTTGCGCTGTTCTGGGGTTGTATGGCTGCCGACCGGCTTCCACGTCCCAGAACACACCGCAACAAGCTTCGTCTAACCAGGTCCGCAGGAACGCCCTGCTGATAACCGTCGATACGTTGCGTGCTGATCGACTGGAATGCTACGGCAATCCTTCTATCAAGACCCCGGCCATCAACCAGCTCGCTGCCGAAGGAATTCTCTTTCAGCAGACAATCACACCGGTGCCATTGACGCTTCCGGCTCACTGCTCCATCCTCACCGGGCTCTATCCCTCGGCAACTGGCGTGCGAGATCAAGCAGGGTTTACCCTGAGTTCGGCACACACGACACTGGCCGAGCATTTCAAGGCTGCCGGGTATGAGACCGGCGCCTTTGTGGGAGCTTCGGTGCTTAACCGGACTGGAGGTCTGGCCCAGGGGTTTGATGTTTATTCAGATCTCTCCAAGGCAACTGAATCGGGCGCGAGCGCCGAACGACGTGGCGATGCGGTAATCAACGAGGCGTTGGAGTGGATGACCGTGCCCGACCGGAAGCCGTTCTTCGCTTGGATCCACCTGTTCGATCCGCACACGCCCTACGATCCTCCCGAACCCTACCGGCGCCAATATCAGGATCGGTCGTACGATGGGGAAGTGGCTTACGTGGATTCACTCCTGGGTATCCTGTTTACGGCGATGGAGCTTCGGGATCTACAGAGAAATACGGTTGTCGTATTCACCAGCGATCACGGCGAAAGCCTTGGCGAGCATGGCGAAAAGACTCACGGATTCTTTCTGTATGACTCCACACTGCGTGTGCCGCTCATTGTGAAGGCCCCCCAGGCTGGCGTCAAAAACCGAGTGGTTTCCGATCAAGTGCGGAGCATCGATATCGCCCCCACGCTGTTGGAACTGCTCGGGCTTTCGGTTCCGGCTCCGATGCAGGGCAAGAGCCTCGCGGTCTTCGTAAATGGGCAGTCTGAAGCGTCGCCTCGCGTGGCCTATAGCGAAAGTTATTTTCCCTACTATCACTTCGAATGGAGTCCGCTGGTCGCGATGCGCTCAACCAGCCTGAAGTTCATTAAAGCTCCCCGAGCCGAGCTGTACGACCTGTCACGCGACCCCGGTGAGAAACAAAATGTCTTGTCTGAAAGAAACGACGAAGCGATCGGGATGGCCGAGCAGCTCCAGCGCGGGTACCTTGCGGGCTCTGCCGCGAATCCACCCAGTCCGGGACGCAGCACCACCGCTACGGAAGTACAGTTGCGCAGTTTGGGTTATGTCGGAGGGGCACGGCTACCAGAATCCCGCCAGCCTGACCAAATGTTCAAGCTGGCAGACCCCAAGGACAAACTCCTGCTGTTCAACTTGCTGGAGGAAGCCTTGCATGATGCGGAAGCGGGACGGACCGGTGAATCAAACCGGAAGCTGCTCCAAATCCTGAAAAAGGATCCACGCATTGTCGATGCGCACTTGAACCTGGGTGTGAACTATGCACAACAAGGCGCCAATGCGAAGGCCATCGCTGCCTTCAAACAGGTACTGCAGCTGGACGAACACAATGTGGTCGCCGCGTTTAACCTCGCACTCTGTTACGCCAGGCTGAGACAGTGGAAAGAGGCTGCTCAGGGCTTTCGCACGGCCGTGCTGCTTTCCCCGGAAGATGCGCAACCCCAGCTCGACCTCGGGCGCGTGCATCTGCTTCAAGGCGATTTGGTGGAAGCTCAACGGGTGTTGCAACTCCTCGTTTCGAAGCGACCGGAACTGAGCGAGGCGCATGCACTGCTGAGTCGAGTCTATGAGGCGAAGGGTATGAAAGCTGAAGCCGCGAGAGAGACAGAACTGGCGAACCGGCCGGGAGCACGATGAAGTGTTTAAGAAGTATTGCGAGGAGAAGATGAACCGCAATCATTGGATGTGCCTGTTCGGGGCCCTGCTCCTAGCAGTCCTGCGTATAGGTTCAACCCCTGCAGATGATCTTAAAGCATGGACGACTCGCACATTTCTTGATTTTGTCGAAGGTGAGCCGAGTGATGGCGGCGCTAACACCTATGTGGCTGCAGATGGCAGTGTCCGCCTCATCAATCTTTACGACCTCAACAATGACGGGACCCTGGACGCGGTATTTCCCAGCACCCACGACAACAACGAAGCCATTCCTTTGTTTGTCTACTGGCAAAAGCACGGGTTCAATGCTGCACAGCGAACAACCCTGCCAACCCAAGGCGCCAAGGCAGTCGCCATTGCCGATCTCAACCAGGATCGATACCTGGACCTGGTGGTGGCCAACAACTTCGATGGGACGCGGACGGACCTGAACTCCTGTATTTATTGGGGCAGTGCGCAGGGACTGAGCGTCAAGTCACGTACTGAGCTTCCCACGAATGGCGCGGAAGCCATTGCGGTAGGAGATCTGAACGGTGACGGCTTTCCGGAAATCGTTTTTGCGAACAGCGGATTGAGTTACCACGTGGCTGAGGACTCATTCCAGCAGTCCTTTGTGTATTGGGGCTCACGCGAGGGTTACTCCACAAGTCGCCGCCTGAGCCTGAAGACGACGAATGGACGCGACGTAAAGATTGCCGACCTGAATGTTGATGGATTCCTGGACCTGATTTTTGCAAATGAAGGGAATGGCGCTAGCGATGGGGGCGTCACGATCTACTGGGGCAGTCAGAGCGGTCTGTCATCGTCGCGCTCACACCTTCTGCCCGGAGAGTTCAGTTCGGGAGTTGCGGTCGCCGACTTCAATGGCGACGGCTTTCCGGATTTGGCTCTGGCCAATGCCTTCCGGCTGAAAGGACGGGAGTTGGGCATTTACAACATCGTTGAGACCGTGGCCATCCCATCCTTTATATACTGGGGATCTTCTGGCGGATACTCGGTGGAGCGTCGCAGCGAGCTGCCTACAATAGGGGCCAGCAGCGCTGCGGCTGGCGACCTGAATGCCGACGGTCTGCCCGACCTCGTGTTTGCCAACAGCAGCGGCGGGGCCTCTTACGTCTATTGGGCATCCAAGACGGGATTTCAGCCGAACCGGAGAACCGCGCTGCCCACGCTGGCAACCTCACGGTGCGTGATCGCAGATGTGAACCGAGACCAGCAGCCGGATTTGATCTTCGGCCATCGTTCTGGCAAAGGTTCACACGACACGGTGTCCTACATCTATTGGGGTGGACGCGACGGGCTGTCCATGGCCCGCCGCCTCGAACTGCCGACGCAGGGTGCTGCGGGCGTCGCGGTCGGCGATCTGGACCAGAATGGAGAAGTGGATCTAGTCTTTGCCAACAAGGAGGACGGAACAGCCGGCAATCCCACAGACACCTATGTTTACTGGGGAAATCAGGCAGGTCAATTCGATAGTGCTCGCCGGCAGTCGTTACCGACGCGGGGTCCCAACGCCTATCTGGCGGCTGATCTTAACGCTGACGGATTTGCAGACCTCTTTTTCCCTGAGGATGAATCCACGATTTACTGGGGAAGCACGCAGGGATTTGCGACCGATCGGAAAAGCACGATCGGCAGCAAACAGGCTATGTCGGGTCAGACGGCCGATTTTGACCGCGATGGCTACCTTGATCTGTGTCTGAGCGAATGGGCCCCTGGTGAAAAGGGAGCCAGTCTTTACTGGGGTGGACCCACCGGATACTCAGCCGCGAATCGGTTTGTCTTCAATATTGGCTCGGTGCGATTTCATGCGGTCGCTGATCTGAATCGGGACGGATGGCCAGACGTCATCTTCCCAACGACAGGTGGAGAGGTGGTCATCTTTTGGAACCGATCGGGCACCTTCGATAACTCCAACAGGCGGTCTCTTCCCTGTGCCGCGGCGGTCTCGGTTGAAGTTGCCGATCTCAACGGGGACAGCTACCTGGACGTGATCGTGGCGAATCTTTGGGACAAGAATCCGTCGCCAGGGAAACCACGCTCGTTTGGAGGTTCCCCGGAAGCGGACACCTTCATCTATTGGGGGAGTGCGGCGGGGTACTCAATGGAGAGACGACAAGTGTTACCGTCCGTTGGTAATGAAGATGTCGCCGTGGCAGATCTGAATCGCGACGGCAGGCTGGATCTCGTTTTGACCAGCTACCATGCCGGATCGACGCGAAACCATCCCTCTTACATTTACTGGAACAGCCCGAAGGGCTTCGATGCGAAGCAGGTCAGTTTGCTGCCTACCCACTCGGCTTCGGGAGCAATGATTGCTGACTTCGACCGTGACGGCTGGAAAGACATCCTGTTCACCTGTCACTCCTACGAGGGCAACCATCGGAACGATTCGTTTCTTTACTGGGGCAGTGCTCAGGGATATGCGGCTGAACGAAAAGCGCTGTTACCGGGTATCGGTCCTCATCTGATGACAGTCTCCGACATCGGAAACATCTACAACCGAAGCGATCGGTATGATTATCTCTCTGTTCCATTCAACGCGGGCGAGGGAGCAAGGTTTCAGCAACTCGTTTGGGAAGCGGAACTGCCGTTTCGCACGGGAGTAGAGTTTCAGGTCAGACGAGCTGCCAGCCGCGAGGCACTGAAGATAGCAGCCTGGCAAGGGCCCGAGGGCGAAGCCAGTTTTTTCAACAAATCGGGTAGCTCTTTGAGGAGCCTGCCGGGGCGAGGCGGTTGGCTCCAGTACAAGGCAACTCTGATCAGTCCTGACTCCGCGAATACGCCGATCCTACGATCGGTGAGGATTGACTATCGTTGATGGCTCTTCTTATTGCACAGGCAGTGGGCGTATAGATGGAGTTGTCCCGGCGAAGTTGTCCCTCATTTGGGCGAAAGCCGGGATCCACTTTCTTCTGGATGTCAGTTTCTGCGAATCGTGTTTCTAAGAATGTGTCGTTTAAACTTCCTCGCTCGTCAGGGTTCATTTCTTCCACTCTTTCAAGGATTCGCAAATAGCAGCACTCTCCTGTCAAATCGATGAGACTTGCGTCCTCAATAGCAGCCCCCGCTCGCCAGGAAGCCTTTCGGCTTGCTGCCTATCTTCAAATCAGCGCCCTCATCAGTCTTTCGGTATGGATGCTGCTGTTTCTGCCGGAATTTCTGGTGCATCAGGGTTGGTCGTCGCAGAAGGTCGGCTGGGCTGTGGGCTCTTACTTCAGTGTCTACATCGTGGTTCAGATCCTGGCGGGTCAGATCGCAAACCGATTTGGAAATATCACAACGGCGGTTATCGGCGCCATCATCGGTGTTGCTGGCAGTGTCGGCTATCTGTTCGCTCTGAGATGGCCGAATGTGATTTTTCTGGCTCGTATACTGCATGGATCGGGATCCGCGCTGGTCATTGCCGGAGCTGTATTCCATCTCGCGGATTCAGTGCCAGTCCACTTGAGAGGCCGGATGCTCGGCTATTTTGGCCTGCCTGGGTTTGTCATGCTGGCGGCCGGACCTTCGCTGTCGGAAATCCTGAAGAAGCTTGGTGGAATGGGCGGAACCTTTGCAGGAGTCCTGGTGATCTATCTGACACTCATTGTGATTCTTCGCAGACTGCCTGCGTCGCTGCAGCGGGAAGACTTACCCTGGGAGCCGCTGGTCCAGACGTTTAAGAAGAATTTTTCCAGGTTGAGGTCAATCCTGGCTTACTCGTTCGGATTTGGGTTCTGTTACTCGGTGTGGCAAAGTTTTCTCTCACCCTCCCTTAGCCATTTGGGAGCTGGGGCAATTTCTACTTTCGGTGTGGGCTACGGAGCGGGTGCGATCGTCAGCCGGCTTGGAATCAGTCAGTGGTCGGAAACGGAGTCGCGACGATTGGCTGCCATCGCCAGTTTGAGTGTTTATGGTGCCTGTCTCGCCCTGCTGCCTCAATCGGCCCGCATCTGGCACTTGGGAGTGCTGGCACTGCTCATTGGCTTAAGTCACGGCGTCTACTATCCAGCGCTAAGCTCATTAGCGGCAGAGCGCTTTCACCAGTCGGGAACGGGCACGGCGATGAGTCTTTACATGTCGTCATCCAGTCTAGGCCAATTTCTTGGTCCTCCCGTCTGGGGTCTCCTGGCGGACCTCACAACGTATGGATGGATTTTTGCGGCCGCCGGCGCAACGCTCATGGTTGCGACCCTGGCGTTTGTCATGGGTGAAAGGAGGTCTTGATGTTGGCCCGATGCGGATTAACGCGACGTCAGACCCTGAAGGGGCTGGCCGCAGGCTTGGCCGAAAGCTTCATGAGCTCCTCCCGTGCCGCAGCCGCAATGTCTCATGAGCTTTCGACTTTTCATGCCGACATCACCCCGCCGCTCGGTCACGCGCTCATGGGAGGAGGGATTACCCCTGCGCAGCGAATCGAAGATCAGTTATCAGCCCATGGTTTCGTTCTCAGGGGCGGAGGAATGCCGATCGTGCTGGTTTCGCTGGACTGGTGCGAAGTGCGCAATGACGCCTATGACCGCTGGCGGACGGTGCTGGCTAAGGCTGCTGGAACCTCAAAGGAGCGAGTCTTGCTGAGCTGCATTCACCAGCACGATGCTCCAATTGCGGACGTCACTGCCCAGCGGCTTCTCAACGAATCAAGAGCGGCAGGCAGCATCTGCGATGTGAAGTTTCACGAAACCGCGGTTCAACGCGTGGCCCAGGCACTGCGAGAGAGCCAGCGAGCAAGGCGACGAGTGACTCATTTGGGACTCGGACAAGCGCGGGTTGAGAAAGTCGCCTCGAACCGGCGATATGTTGGCCCGGAAGGCAAGTTGCTCTTCAACAGGACCAGTGCTACCCGAGATGCCTGGATCCGCGCACAGCCCGAGGGAACAGTCGATCCCTGGCTCAAGACCCTCAGCTTCTGGGATGGAGAACGGCCTGTGCTGGCGCTGAGTTGCTATGCGACCCATCCGATGAGTTATTACGGGAAAGGGGGCGTATCAAGCGACTTCATAGGAATGGCGCGTGATCGCCGTCAGAGAGAGGACCCAGACGTCAAACAGATCTACGTCTCTGGATGCAGCGGAAACGTCACCGCCGGCAAATACAATGACGGGGCTCCGGAGAATCGATCTCTATTGGCAGATCGAATCTACCAGGCCATGGCGAATGCATGTAAGAACACGCACCGTCAGCCACTGACGTCGCTCCGGTTCCGATCGCTGCCGCTAAAGCTGCAACCTCGCAGCGATGCAGGGTTTTCCAAGCAGGAGTTGGAGGCGCGCCTGAGAACAGATCCGAAACCCTTTGGCCAATGCCTGGCGGCTTTGGGCTTGAGCTGGCGAAAACGCGCAGAGGCTGGCCGCCCGATCGATGTGCCTGTCGTTGATTTCGGCCCAGTCCAATTGGTCTTGTTGCCCGGAGAGATGTATGTGGAGTTTCAGTTGATGGCACAGAAGCTCCGGCCCGATTCGTTTGTCATGATGCTCGGATACGGCGACTGTGCTCCTGGCTATGTTCCTATCGAACGGGCCTTCGAGGAAGGCGACACGAACTTGAAAGACTGGTGCTGGGTTGGACTTGGCTCGGAGGCGCGAATCGCCGCCGCATTGAGAGAAGCCCTTATCCCGCACGACTATTGAACGTCACGGATGATCGTGACACCTCTGGGGAACTCTACCTGATTGCGGTGACCGTCTCTTGAGTCGGTTCTCACGTCATTTATCCTTCGTTTGTGAGACTGACGGACCGAATTCACGTCGTTGTGTGGTCCTGGAGGATTCTGGGAGACCGTTGCCAATGCGGAGATATTGGTTCATCGCGCGTTCGAATGTGCGGACCCAGCCTTCGGTGAGCGTTGTATAACGTGGACGCCCGACCTGCGCGGCTCCAAGCGTTCCAGATGGTCAGGCTCGTGGTAAGACCCGGTTACAATGAATTGCGGCGCGACAGGGAACAGGGGCAGCAGCAACTTTCACAAAATGGTTCGAAACTCAAGACCCGCTCAGCAACGACAACCGGAAACTATCCCGGTTCAACCCAAGTTCTGGTTGAACTGCGCGGTCTCTCTGTTCCTTTTCCTGCTGATTGGCCTGGCTTATGTCCCGTCAATCCGAAACGACTTTATCTATGACGACACACAGGTGATTCTAGCGCAGCCAGCGCCGCGATCCTTCTCCGACGTTGCGAAAATCTTCGCCGAGCGCCATTTCCCAAGGTTGCCTTATTACCGGCCTCTCACTCGAACGAGCCTTTTGCTACAGAAATCGCTCCATGGAGACAATCCTGCGCCTTTTCACATCGTCAATGCTGCGCTGATGGGCATGGCTGGCGTGCTCGCCTATAGCCTCTTAAGACTTCCGGTGTTTGCCATCCAGACCTCAGTGGCCATTCTGTCTGCCGCTCTATTTTGCCTTCACCCGCTGGCCTCTTCCTGTGTCTACCCCATCTCTTCCGGTCGAGAGACACTGTTGCCGTCCATTTGGACTTTACTGGCGGTGTATGCGTACCTGCGCGGAGGAATCCGATGGCGCTGCCTGGCGTTGATCGCGTTTGTGGGCGGCCTCCTTAGCAAAGAACAGGCAGTTGTGATTCCGGCATTATTTCTCTTGGCAGACATCTTGAAACTGCCAGCGGATCCGCCAGGGCCGGGAGCTAAGTATTGGATTCTCCGCTATTGGCCCTTTGCCTCCGCTCTTCTGGTTTATTTCCTCGTGCGCCACTCTCTGTTTGGCGGCACGCAGTATCTGCCAGGAACTCTTCTCGGACCCTTGGTATCGACGGTCTACGCTCTGCAAACTATCGTGGTGCCATTCAAAGAGCTTGTTTACGAGCCCACGATTCCAGTCTGGTTGTCTCTGCCGCGCCTGGCCATAACGGCTTTGGTCGTGGTTCCCCTTGTCCTCTTAGCTCATCGGCAGCGAGGCACGCTGGGTAAGCAAGCTGCGTTTTGGATTGGATGGTTTGTGATCACTTTGCTTCCAACCGCGAATCTGTTGAGGCAGGAAGCTGCTTTTGATGAACGTTACGTCTTCCTGACCTCAGTATCTTTCATCGCGGTCGCGGCGCTGCTTGCTTCCGCCCATTGGCAGCGAGTCGCAGTCAGGCGTGGAACGATTGCTGGGGGCGTCATTCTTACCGCCTGCGCTACGATGATCAGCGCGGGTCGCTGCGACACCTTCAAGGATGATGTCCATTTCAGCCAGCAATGGCTACGCACAAATCCCGGTATTGAAAGTTCGGCGGCAGACCGACGGACCGGTCAGAGTTTGTTCGGGCGTTTTCAAGGGTGGTTTAACACCGATGCGGCTTCGGTGAATGCGCATTACAATCTGGGATTCGCTTTGGCGAAGCAAGGCCGGTTCGAGGCGAGTATCGTCCACTACTCTGAGGCTTTGCGGCTGAATCCAGACTATGCTTACGCCCACAATAACCTGGGAAACGCCCTGGCTGCCGTGGGAAGGTCAGAAGAAGCTCTATCTCAGTTTTCTCGCGCCATACAGATTAAACCGGACTACGTGGACGCCCACTACAACTTTGGCCTGGCGCTGGCACGACTGGGAAGGCTTGAGGAAGCGAGCGCTCAATTCGAGGATACCCTGAGACTGAAGCCTGACTTAACCGACGCCCAACAGAACCTGGATTACGCCGCAGTGCACAACAATCTGGGCAACGTGTTGGCTCAACAGGGAAAGCTCGCAGAAGCCGCAGCTCATTATTCTGACGCCTTGCGCCTCCGATCCGACTATGCCGATGCGCATAACAATCTTGCGAACATCCTGGTTGGGCAAAACAGGCTTGAAGAGGCCGTCACGCACTATTCAGAGGCTCTTCGAATCCGACCCGACTACGCTGATGCCCGGCACAACCTGGCCATGGTCCTCAACCGGGTTCGTGAAAAGACTAAATAGAGGAAGCCCGTGAGAGTTGCCCAGGCGTGCAGCCACGGGCCGCTTTGATGCAGACGTATGCTCGGTGTCAGTTCCCACACACAAGAAAGGAAACATTGTGCTCGCCTCCGCTTTGAAAGAAAGAATGCGACAGAAGCAGCTGACCATCGGTCCCATCATCACATTCGATTTCTGGGCCGGACATCTTGAGATCTTCAAGGCTGAGGGCATGCATTACGCCATACTCGACCTGGAACATGGCTCTGCAAGCCTTCCGATGGTGGAAGATCTGTGCCGGGTGGCACGCTTGATCGACTTTCCGCTGATCATCCGTCCGGAATCAAGTGTCTATCACTTGGTTCGCAAGTACATCGACATGGGGGCAGCGGGCCTGATGATTCCCTGGACCGAGCGCCAGGAACAAATCGATGCTTTGCGGGACGGCGTGTTTACGCCTCCCAAGGGGAAGCGCGGGCCGGGCGGGGCTTCGATTTTTCACAATCGAACGTTGGATCGGGCTGGATGGGAGGAGATTGAAGCCAATTTCTTCTTGATCGTTCAGATTGAAAGTCCGACGGGCATCGCCAAGCTGCCACAGTTGGTGAACCATGATTGGATCGACGCGACGATGCTTGGACCCTACGATCTCTCGCTAAACATGAATCTCTGTTTCCAGCCGGACCATCCCGACATGGTGGCAGCGATACAAAGAGTTCACACAGAATCGGCCAAGGCGGGGAAACCGGCTGGCATGGTTGTGGGATCCCGTGAGCATGCAAAATTCTGGATGGAGCGGGGCATTCATTTCTTCATCTATGGTGAACCTTCATTCATGGTACGGGCTGAAGCACGCCGAATCGCCCGGGAGATGCAAGAACTGGACTCGCAAATTCGAGAAAAGATCTGACGACGTTCAGGAATAGCCATCAAGAGCCTGTCAGACAAGGGAACAATGCGCCTCGTGCAGGCTGGAGGCGCAGCGGACGGATCGAGGCAACGATGGATGTCAGGTCGCGTTGAGTGTGTGAACAATGCCTGTCTGGCGGCGGTTCATACATTGATTCGCCGGCCCTTTGCCGGAGCGGCTGGGAACAACTATTTCAACTCTCCGAAGGAAAAACTGCTACGGCATGTCGGCTCCATGGACTCGTTGGCGTCCGTTCAACGAATCGCCTTTTTGGACGGCAGAGCGAAGTCATTGGAGGCCTTTCAGCTGAAAACCGGTTCAGGGTTGGCGTTTACAGTCCTGGCTGATTGAGCTTTGGCGGGCTGACGGGCTTTGGTCTATACTCGTCCAATATTACTAATATATCCAGGGAGAGGTCGTGCCAGACTTCCAAGCGCTAGCTTATTTTAGAGACGGCCTGGTCCCTGCTGCTGAGGCGAAGCTTTCGATCTATGATCTGGGAATTGTCATGGGAGCCACGGTCACGGATATGGCCCGCACCTATCGGCACGAGCCTTTCCGGCTGCAGGATCACCTTGTCCGCTTCTATGAGTCCTGTAAATATGCGCGCTTGAGAGTGCCCCTCTCTCTGGTGGAAACCGAGAGAGTGACGCGTGAGCTCACGCGTCACAACGCACAGGAACTGGCTGCCAAAGAAGATCTGGCCATCGTCTATTTCATCACTCCCGGTGAGAATCCTTTGTATGCGGGCACGGCCGCGGGCACGATACATTTGGAGCCCACGTTCTGCATCCACACCTTCCCGCTGCCCTTTTCGAACTGGACGCACTTGTTTCGCGATGGAGCCCACCTGGTCACTCCGTCCATACGTCACATTCCGCCCCAGTGCGTCGACCCCAAGATCAAGTGCCGGAGCCGCATGCATTGGTGGCTGGCTGATCAGGAAGCCTGCCTTGTGGATCCTAAGGCGGTGACGCTTCTGCTCGACTTGGATGGCAACGTCACTGAGACGAGCGGGTCAAATCTTCTGATCGCGAAGCAGGGAGCTCTGATTTCTCCCACGGCCCGAAACACCATGCGCGGCATCAGTCGCCAAAATGTGATGGAGTTGTGTGTGAAACTGCAAGTCGCTTTTGCCGAGCGGGAATTCCAGGTTCACGATGTCATTAATGCCGATGAGGCATTCCTCACGACGACGCCCTACGGGATTGCGCCGGCCACCCGCATCAATGGCCTTCCCATTGGCAACGGCACGCCCGGTCCTTTGTTCAAGAGAATTGCCGCGGCGTGGAGCGCGCAGGTCGGGTTCGATATTCTGGAGCAAATTTGTTCAAGCGAGCGCTGACCCAAAACGATGGGGCGCTGGAGATCTGTTTGAAACCCTGACTTCCGCGCTTGCCGTCCCGCTTTGTGCGAGGGAGCTGTGAAAGAACTCGTGAGGGTGAGTCCCCTGGCGAGCCGCACAGCTGCAGGCTCCTGGTCTAGTAGAGCTCGGCGAACGACTCGCCCTCCCGCGACCACGATCACCGCCATTATTTCAGGGTCTCAGGTGCGGACCGTGTGGAAGTGCATTGGTACGATAATAAACCGTCAAGACAGGACAACACATGGGTCTGCTGAATCTGCTCGACTTGAGCGTAATCGTTGGCTATCTCGCCGGCATAACTTGGCTTGGCTCACGGTTCTACCGAAAGAACGCCAACATGCAGGAGTATCTGCTCGGTGGGAAGGGAATGAAGTGGCTGCCGGTAGCGCTTTCCATTCTGGCGGCAGACACGAGCGCCATTTCCTATCTTGGCGTGCCGGCCTGGAGTTTCCAGGAGAACATGAAGCTCAATCAAAACATCTTTACCTATCTGCTGGCCATCCCAGTCGTCATTTTGCTGTTTCTCCCGGTCTACTCGCGCGGCAATCTCTTCACGGCTTACCAGTATTTGGAGAGCCGCTTCGATCTTCGGGTGCGCTTGCTGACGAGTGTCTTTTTCCTGGTCATCCGGGGAGCTCACGTGGCGGTGGTCATTTATGCGCCGGCGCTGATGATGGCGGAACTGATGGGCATTCCCCTGAAGTTGTCCATCATGGCGATGGGGGTTCTCACCGCGTTCTACACCACTTTGGGGGGCATGAAGGGCGTAATCTGGACTGATGCGATCCAGGTGGCAACGGTCTTCATCGGATTCACAACCGTGACTGTGGCGGTCTTAGCTCAAATCCCGGGTGGGTTTGCCGAAGTCTGGCAAACCGGGTTGGATCATCATAAGTTTGATCTGTTCGATTTTTCTCCGGACATGAATCGAGTGGACAATTCCTGGGCGATCCTGTTCGGTGGAACCATTCTGGCGATTCAGGCAATGAGCACCGACCAGGCCGTGCTGCAAAAGTACTTCACCACGAAGTCGGCTCGAGAGACGAGCAAATCCCTTCTCTTCTATGGAGCGGTCATTGTTCCTCTGATGACGCTGCTGTCGATTCTGGGGGTAATTCTCTTTGTCTTTTATGCTTCGCGGCCGGAACTGAGGGCGACCCTGCAGAATGCGGATGCGGTTGTCCCTCATTTTGCTGCCAAGGTCCTGCCTCATGGTTTGGCTGGGTTAGTCGTGGCTTCCATTTTTGCCGGGTCGATGTCGACTGTGAGCGCCAGCCTCAACTCGCTGGCCACTTCTACCGTGGTGGATATCTACAAAAGGATAATCAGAACGGATCGTTCCGACGGGCACTATACGCTGGCGAGCCGGTGGGCTACCTGTCTTTGGGGAGTGCTCGCAACCGTCGGGGCATTCTATGCCGGACACTTGGGAGCTCTGATAAACGCTTTTGCGAAAATCCAAAGCTTGATGGGCGGCGTCATCCTGGGTGTGTTCTTACTCGGAATCCTGAGCAGGCGCGCCAGCAGCTCCGGCGTTATCGTCGCTGCGGTACTGGGACTCGCTACCGTCCTCTATGTTTTTGTCTTCACCTCAATTTCACTGTTTTGGTACTGCGTGATCGGTTGCATCACGACTATCCTGGTTGGATGGTTGTGGAGCTTGATCAAACCATCGGAGAGTCCCACCAGCGCCGTGACTGGGAGCACATAGGCCAAAATCACGATCCGGCTGCGATTGACGCCAACTCCTAGCCCAACTTTCGCAGTTGAGCCTCGAATTTCACCGAAACGAAAAATCTTTCGGTGCTAAGTCGTACGCTATGAATGCCGGCTTTTCGAAAAACGGCGAAAGCGGCTTGTAGTGAAGACCT
>Ga0187892_10001157_pt1 | contig 62786 bp, 63 predicted proteins | sample MA1701073metaG_FD_139345 | JGI IMG/M metagenome (GOLD analysis project Ga0187892, IMG submission 139345) | Bio-ooze microbial communities from a basaltic lava cave in the Kipuka Kanohina Cave System on the Island of Hawaii, USA - MA170107-3 metaG ... | reverse complement strand
GGTCGTCAGCATCAGGGCGGCGACGGAGGCGGCGTTTTGCAGCGCCGTGCGGGTCACCTTGGTCGGGTCCAGAATGCCCATCTCGATCATGTCGCCGTACTGGCCGTTCTGGGCGTTGTAGCCGTGGTTGCCCTTGCCGTTGAGCACGGCGTTGACCACCACGCTCGGCTCTTCGCCGGCGTTTTGCACGATGATGCGGATCGGCTCTTCGATGGCACGCAGGATCAGCTTGATGCCGGCATCCTGGTCGGCGTTGTCACCCTTGATGGCGCCAGTGGCTTGCTTGGCGCGCAGCAGGGCCACGCCACCACCGGCCACAATGCCTTCTTCCACGGCAGCGCGGGTGGCGTGCAGCGCGTCTTCCACACGGGCCTTCTTTTCCTTCATTTCGACTTCGGTCGCAGCGCCGACCTTGATCACGGCCACACCGCCGGCCAGCTTGGCCACACGCTCTTGCAGCTTTTCGCGGTCGTAGTCGGAGGTGGCTTCCTCGATCTGCACGCGCACTTGCTTGACACGGGCTTCGATGTCGGCAGCAGCGCCGGCGCCGTCGATGATGGTGGTGTTTTCCTTGCCCACTTCGATGCGCTTGGCCTGGCCCAGGTCGGCCAGCGTGACCTTCTCGAGCGTCAGGCCCACTTCTTCAGCGATGACCTTGCCGCCGGTCAGGATGGCGATGTCTTCGAGCATGGCCTTGCGGCGGTCGCCGAAGCCCGGCGCCTTGACGGCCACGACCTTCAGGATGCCGCGGATGGTGTTGACCACCAGGGTCGCCAGCGCTTCGCCTTCGACTTCTTCAGCGACGATCAGCAGCGGGCGGCCGGCCTTGGCCACTTGCTCCAGCGTGGGCAGCAGGTCGCGGATGTTGCTGATCTTCTTGTCGAACAACAGCACGAACGGGTTTTCCAGCAGGGCGGACTGCTTTTCCATGTTGTTGATGAAGTAGGGCGACAGGTAGCCGCGGTCGAACTGCATGCCTTCAACGACATCGAGTTCGTTGTTCAGGGTCTTGCCGTCTTCCACGGTGATCACGCCTTCCTTGCCCACCTTGTCCATGGCGTCGGCAATGATCTTGCCGATGGACTCATCGCTGTTGGCCGAGATGGAGCCGACTTGCGCGATTTCCTTGGAGGTGGTGGTGGGCTTGGAAGCGGTCTTGAGCTGCTCGACCAGGGCGGTGACGGCCTTGTCGATGCCGCGCTTGAGGTCCATCGGGTTCATGCCGGCGGCCACGTACTTCATGCCTTCGCGCACGATGGCCTGGGCCAGCACGGTGGCGGTGGTGGTGCCGTCACCGGCGTTGTCGGAGGTCTTGGAAGCGACTTCCTTGACCATTTGCGCGCCCATGTTCTGCAGCTTGTCCTTGAGCTCGATTTCCTTGGCCACGGACACACCGTCCTTGGTCACGGTGGGGGCGCCGAAAGAGCGCTCGAGCACCACGTTGCGGCCCTTCGGGCCCAGGGTCACTTTGACGGCGTTGGCCAGGATGTTCACACCCTCGATCATGCGTGCACGGGCTTCACCGCTGAAAACTACATCTTTTGCTGCCATTTCCAAATCTCCAAAAAATCAGGTTGAGTGTTGAGCGTCGGGTGTTGAGCGTGATGTGCGGCGTGTTAGCCACGCTGAACGCTCAACACTGAACGCCGAACCAATAAATTACTTCTCGACGACCGCAAACAGGTCTTCTTCTTTCATCACGAGGAGCTCGTCGCCCTCGACTTTGACGGTCTGGCCGCTGTACTTGCCGAACAGCACGCGATCACCGACCTTCACGCCGACGGGGCTGACTTCGCCCTTGTCGTTCTTCTTGCCGGGGCCCACGGCCAGCACTTCGCCCTGGTCGGGCTTTTCGGCGGCGGCGTCGGGGATGACGATGCCCGAGGCGGTCTTGGTTTCGCTGTCAATGCGCTTGACGATCACGCGATCGTGCAGAGGACGAAGTTTCATTGCATCTCCTTGTTTTGAAACAATGGGGGTTGGGAAATCAAGAAGCGCCAACCCTGAAAGTTAGCGCCCGTTAACTTGATGGTGAGTCGCTATTGCTAGCACTCGATCCCATCGAGTGCTAATGATATAGGCTTTTGTGACGGTTTCAAGGCAGGGGAGTGGCGCGGGTGTAACAATCCCGGCCGGCGCCGATCCCGACCACCTTGGCCGCGCTACTGGCCTGATTGCACGGCCCGATACAGCGCGCGGACCAGATCGGTCTGCGTGATGATGCCCACCAGCCGGTTCTCGTGGCCGATGATGGGGATGTGGTGGTGCCCGCCTTCGGAGAACAGCGGCACGAGGTCGACCACATGGCGGCTGTCGCTGGCCACGCGAACCTGCCGGGTCATGATCTGGCCGACGACCTCGGGCTTGTCGGAGTGGACCGCGCCCGTGCGCCGCAGGAACTCGCGCAGGCGCTGCCCGATGTTGTCATGCAGCTCGAGATCGGCGTGGCGCATGAAATCGGCCACGGTCACGATGCCGACGATGCGCCGCGCCCGGTCGATCACCGGCAGGGCCTTGATGTGGTGGCCTCGCATGAGCAGCCAGGCCTCGCGCAGCGATGTGCCGAACTCCACGGCGATCGGTTGCCGCGTCATGATGTCGGCGCAGCGAATCTCGCCGAGGTTGCGGCGGTAGGCCGCCATTTCGGCCCGCTGCAGCAGCTGCTCGAGGTCGTCGCGGCTGATGTCGAGGACCTGGTTGTAGTGGGCCAGCGCCGCGTCCAGGTCGGCCGACTTGAATCGCGAGCGGGGGTCGCCATCGGGGCTGCGCGGCGGCAGCTGCGTGTGAGGGTAGCGCCGGCCGGTGGCTGTGTTGTAGGCCACGCCGGCGAGCACGAGCAGCACGGAATTGAGCAGAACCGGGGACCAGGCGAAGCGGAATTCCACCGCGTGGCTGAGCACGGCAAACAGGGCCATGGCCCCACCCGGGGGGTGCAGGCAGCGCAGCGAGAGCATCGCGGCCATGGCCAATGCCACGGCCAGAGCACCGGCGAGGGTGGCGTCGCCGATCCAGCGGGCGCAGGCCACGCCGACCAGCGCCGACAGCACATTGCCACCCAGGACGGACCAGGGTTGGGCCATCGGGCTGGCCGGCAGACCGAACATCAGCACGGCGCTGGCGCCCAGGGGGGCGACCAGCCAGGGATTGACGCCCCCGGGATCGGCGAGCCAGCGGCTGAGCAGGGCCGTGAAAACGACCCCGACGGCCGCGCCCGCGATGGCGCGCCAGCGTTCCCGGGCGTCGACCGCCACAGGCCCCGGCCAGAACGCCCGGAGCCAGGTCTTCAACGAGACTGTCACCCTTGGAGTGGCGTGCCTGAAGCCAGGTTGTTGCATGCAGGGTCTGGATCCCTTGTGGTGACCGCATCACGTCGCTGCGCGACATGAGCGGCCCCCGAGCCACGCAAGCCGCTGAGCGGCTCAGCCTTTCAGGCCTGCTGCGTTCCGCAGTAAAGCGGCTCGATCCGTGCGCTCCCAGGTGAACTCGGGTTCCTCGCGGCCGAAGTGGCCGTAGGCGGCGGTCTTGCTGTAGATCGGGCGAAGCAGATCCAGCATCTGGATGATGCCCTTCGGACGCAGGTCGAAGAGGTCGTTGACCAGCGCCGCAATCTGATCGTCGGGGATGACACCCGTGCCCTCGGTGTAGATCGTCACGTTCATCGGACGGGCCACGCCGATCGCATAGGCGACCTGGATCTGGCACTGGCGCGCCAGACCTGCGGCCACGATGTTCTTGGCCACGTAGCGCGCGGCGTAGGCGGCCGAGCGGTCGACCTTGGTCGGATCCTTGCCGCTGAATGCGCCGCCGCCGTGCGGGCAGGCGCCGCCGTAGGTGTCGACGATGATCTTGCGCCCCGTCAGGCCGCAGTCGCCCTGCGGGCCGCCGATGACGAAGCGGCCGGTCGGGTTGACCAGGTATTTGGTCTCCTTGAGCCATTCCCTGGGCAGCACGGGCTTGATGATTTCCTCGACCACCGCCTCGACGAAGCTGGGCTTCATCCTGGCGCCGTCGCTCTGCTCGGGGCTGTGCTGGGTGGACAGCACGACGGTGTCGATGCTGTGCGGCTTGCCGTTCACATAGCGCATCGTCACCTGGCTCTTGGCGTCGGGGCGCAGGAACGGCAGGCGGCCGTCCTTGCGCAGCTGGGCCTGGCGCTCGACCAGGCGGTGGGCGTAGTAGATCGGCGCGGGCATCAGCTCGGGCGTCTCGTCGCAGGCATAGCCGAACATCAGGCCCTGGTCGCCGGCACCGGTGTTGAGGTGGTCGTCGGAGGCCTGGTCGACACCCTGGGCGATGTCGTTGCTCTGCTTGTCGTAGGCCACGAGCACCGCGCAGCCCTTGTGGTCTATGCCGTATTCGGTGTTGTCATAGCCGATGCGCTTGATCGTGTCGCGCGCGACCTGGATGTAGTCGACATGGGCGTTGGTCGTGATCTCGCCGGCCAGCACCACGAGACCCGTGTTGCACAGCGTTTCGGCGGCCACGCGGCTGCGCGGGTCCTGCGCCAGGATCGCGTCCAGAATCGAGTCGGAAATCTGGTCGGCGACCTTGTCGGGGTGGCCTTCGGAAACAGACTCGGACGTGAAAAGAAAGTCGTTCGCCATTTGAATAAACTCCTGTGTTTTAGCTTCTCGGGCGTTGCCCAAGCTGAGGAGCCGTGGCGAACGCTTTAGCAGATCTGTCAAAAATTGACAGGGCACAATCGCGCTGCGCTTGTGCGTGTCGCCCTGCAAGTTGCTCTTTAACTCAGCGACGCCGCTATTTTAACCTTTTGCATGATTTCCCTGTTCAGGCTCTTTTCCTTGTTTCCCCTGTGGCTGCTTCACGCGATGGGCTCTGGGCTGGGCTGGCTGGCGTTTGGGCTGTCCCCGGTCTACCGAAGGCGCTTTGTCGCGAATGCCGCGCTGGCGGGCTACAGCTTTGCGCAGGTGCGTGCCGCCGTGGCGCACGCGGGCCGCATGACGGCCGAACTGCCGCGGCTGTGGCTGGGCGCGCCGCTGCACTACGAATGGGATAACGCAGGCTGCGTAGAGCAGGCCTATGAAGCAGGGAGTGGGATCGTGTTTCTGACGCCGCACCTGGGCTGCTTCGAGGTGACGGCCCAGGGGGTGGCGCAGCGCTACAGCCCGGCCAACGGCCCGCTCACGGTGCTCTACCGGCCGGCGCGCCAGGCCTGGCTCGCGCAGGTCATGGCGCGCGCGCGCGCGAAGCCCGGGCTGGCCACGGCGCCGACCACGCTGGCCGGCGTGCGCCAGATGATCAAGGCCTTGCGCGCCGGCCATGCGGTGGGCCTGCTGCCGGACCAGGTGCCGCCTGACGGCATGGGGCAGTGGGCGCCATTCTTCGGGCGCGAGGCCTACACCATGACGCTGGGCGCGCGCCTGGCGCTGCAAACCGGCGCCACGGTGGTGCTGGCCTGGGGCGAGCGGCTGTCGCTGGGACGCGGCTTTCGGCTGCATTTCCGGGAGTTGGCCCAACCGCTGTCCGGGGAGCTGGAAACGGCGGTGACGCAGATCAACCAGGAGATGGAGCGGCTGATCCGCGAATGCCCCGGCCAATACCTGTGGGGCTATGCCCGCTACAAGCAGCCGCGAAAGGACGCCTGAGCATGTGGAGCCGCGCCGGAATCCTGTTCATGCGACTGCTGGCCAAGCTGCCCCTGTCCTGGATACGGGCCATGGGCTGGCTGATCGGCTGGGTGCTGTATGGGGTGGCCGTGCCCCGGCGCCGGGTCGTGGCCACCAATCTGGCGCTCTGTTTTCCGCAGTATTCCGCCAGGCAACGGCGCGGACTGACCGTTCAAACCTTCATCTACTTTGCCCAGGCCTGGCTGGACCGCAGCTGGCTCTGGCATGGCTCGCAGACCATCGTCCGCGAGCGCCTGCGCCTCACGGGCGCGGTGGGCGAGCTGGATGGCCACGAGTCGACCATCCTGTTCGCGCCGCATTTCGTGGGCATGGACGCCGGGGCCACGGCCCTGTCGATCCAGGTGCCGCGCCAGTTCAACACCATCGTGACGCCGCAGCGCAGCCCGGTGATCGACGCCTGGATCAGCGCCGGCCGCCAGCGCTTTGGCAATGCCCAGCTGTTCGACCGCTTCGACGGTGTGAAGAAGATCGTGGCCAGCCTGCGCGCGGGCGAGCCGCTGTACCTGCTGCCGGACATGAACTTCGGCCCGCAGGAGTCGATTTTTGTGCCGTTCTATGGCGTGCCGGCCGCCACCGTGCCCTCGCTGTCGCGCTTTGCGCGGCTTGGCCGGGCCAAGGTGGTGCCAGTGCTCACGCGGATGACGCCGCGCGGTTACGAGGTCGAGCTGCTGGAGCACTGGCGCGGCTTTCCAAGCGACGATAGCGCGGCCGACACGGCCCTCATGAACCAGCGTCTTGAGCGCTACATCGATACCATGCCGGCCCAGTACTACTGGGTCCACAAGCGCTTCAAGACGCGGCCGCCGGGCGAGCCGCCGGTTTACTGAGGGTAGAAGGTCTTTGAGGCCGTCAGCCCATGTCGAATGGGCGTGATCCGCTATTTATTTGATAGCAAGAAGTCTTGCAACCGCTGTGCCACGAGTTGCGGCTGCTCGTGAACAATCCAGTGCGTGGCGCCGGCCACGGTCTGCAGCGTCAGCTTGGGGATGTAGTGGTCCAAGCCATCGATCAGCTCGGGCGGCAGGGCGCTGTCCTCCAGCGCCCAGAGCACCAGCGTGGGCAGGGGGATGGTCAGCATCTCCTGCGGCAGGGTCACGGCGGCGGCGCCCGGGTCGTGCGCGGTGGGCGGGCGCAGCGGCGAGGCCCGGTAGTAGTTGCAGCCGCCCCTCAGCCCGCTGCCTGCCGGGCCCCAGACCTCACGGTACTGGTTTTTGACCGACTCGCTCAGCCAGCTGGCGTTGCCATGGGTGAAGAACTCCCAGAGACGGCGGTAGTCGTCCTCGGCCAGCAGCCGCTCGGCGTCGGGCCGGATCAGGAGGTTCATGTAGGCGCTGGCGGCCTGCTGCTTCGGGTTGTTCTTGAGCTCGCGCGCGAAGGTGCCGGGGTGCGGCGAATTGATGATGGCCAGCTTCCTGGCCAGCTGCGGCAGCTGGTTCGCCAGGTTCCAGGCCACGGCGCCGCCCCAGTCGTGGGCCACCAGGCAGTCCAGCCTTCCGCCCTCGAGGGCGATCAGCGCCGCGATGTCCTGCACCAGGTGCTTGGCGCGGTAGGCGCTGACCTCGGCCGGCGCGCTGGAGCGCTCGTAGCCGCGCAGATTGGGCGCAATGCATCGGTAGCCGCCGTTTTCGGTGCGGGCAAAATGTTTCAGCAGCCCATCCCAGACAAAGGCGGCCTCGGGAAAGCCGTGCAAAAACATCAGCACGGGCCGCCCGCGCGCGCCGGCGGCGCGGCAGCTCAGGGTGATGCCGTGCGGCAGAGGCTGGAGAAAGCTGTCGATCATCGAGGTCACCGTTTGCTATGAAAACAATAGCTATTCGCGCCCGGTGCATCCGGGCTAACGAGCGATCTGGCTCAAGAACCGACAGGTGGGGTCAAGCCGGCGGACTGGCGGCCGCGCCGCTTTCCTGATCCTCGGGATGGGCCCACTGCCACAGCAGTTGGGCCGCCTCGTCCACGCCCTGTCGCTTGAGCGCGGAGAACAGTTTGACCTCGCCGCCGCCGGCCTGCAGTCGCGCAATGGACAGGGCCCTGGCCTGCTCGGAGCGGGTCAGCTTGTCGGCCTTGGTCAGCAGCACCAGGAATTTCAGGCCCTGCTCGACGCGCGGGCGGACCACCTCGAGCAGGATCTCGTCGAGCTCGGTCATTCCGTGGCGCGGATCGCACAGCAGCACGATGCCGACCAGGCTGTCGCGGCTGACCAGGTAGTTGGCCATCACCTGCTGCCATCGGATCTTGTCCTGCTTGGGCACGGCCGCGTAGCCATAGCCCGGCAGATCGGCGAGCACGGCGTCGGTGGTGTTTTGCTTGCCCAGCTGAAACAGGTTGATGTGCTGGGTGCGCCCGGGCTTCTTGGAGGCAAAGGCCAACTGCTTTTGCTGCGTCAAGGTGTTGATGCAGGTCGATTTGCCGGCGTTGGACCGCCCGACAAAGGCAATTTCGGGCACTTGCACGGCCGGCAGATGGTGCAACTGCGCGGCCGTGGTCAGGAATTTGGCGGTGTGCAGCCAGCCCAGGGCGGTCCTGGCATCCGGGCGGGAAGCCGGGGGCGGGGCGCTGCCTGCGGCCGGCGGTGGCGTGGTGTTGGTCATGGATCTGGAGGGGGAAACCCGGAGCCTCATTGTAGAATCACCAGGTTTTGCGCCAATAAACAGACCCTCGATATGAAGTTGCTAGCCTCCTTGCTGACGGCTGCCATGCTGGCAGCACCCGCCTTTTCCACCCATGCCACGGAAGACAAGGCCGCCGCTGCCAAAGTGGCCAAGCCCGATCTGGTCAAGGGGGAAGCCAGCTACACCGCAGTCTGCGCCGCCTGCCATGGCGCCGACGGCAACTCCGGCACCCCGGCCAATCCCAAGCTGTCGCAGCAGCACCCCGAATACCTGGTCAAGCAGCTGCAGGAGTTCAAGTCCGGCAAGCGCAACAACGCCGTCATGAAGGGCTTTGCCACGGCGCTCAGCGACGATGACATGAAAAACATCGCCTACTGGGTCACGTCCAAGAAGGCCAAGCCCGGCTTCGCCAAGGACAAGGAGCTGGTGGCCCTGGGCGAGCGCATTTACCGCGGCGGCATCGCCGACCGTCAGGTGGCGGCTTGCGCCGGCTGCCACAGCCCCAACGGCGTCGGCATTCCTGCCCAATACCCGCGCCTGGCGGGCCAGCATGCCGACTACACGGTCGCTCAGCTGACCACCTTCCGCGATGGCAGCCGCAAGAACAGCGATCAGATGACCCAGGTGGCGGCCAAGCTCAATGATCGCGAGATCAAGGCGGTGGCCGACTACATCGCCGGCCTTCGTTGAGGAGCCGACTGCGCGGCAATTCCCCCGGGGATCTTTGAACTAACCGCCAACAACCAACCCTAAGCAAGGCGGGCCTATCTTCGGAGGGCCCGCCTTTGTTGTTTGAGTCATCGACAATCCTTCCATGTCAGTTTCCACCCACGGACTTCGCGTCAGAACCGGTTCGCAGGCCCTGCGCCAGGGCGTGGAGCTGCTGTCATCGATGCGGTTTGCGATTTCGCTGCTGACGGTCATCTGCATCGCCTCCATCATCGGCACCGTGCTCAAGCAGGGCGAGCCGCTGAACAACTATGTGAACCAGTTCGGTCCGTTCTGGGCCGAGGTGTTCGGCGCGGCCGGCCTGTACACGGTCTACAGCGCCTGGTGGTTCCTGCTGATCCTGGCTTTCCTGGTCATCAGCACCTCGCTGTGCATCGCGCGCAACACGCCCAAGATCCTGACCGACCTCAAGGCCTACAAGGAGAACATCCGCGAGCAGAGCCTCAAGGCGTTTCACCACCGCGCCGAGGCCGAACTGGACCAGGCGCCCGACGCCGAGGCGCAACGCATGGGCCGCGCGCTGGCCCAGGCGGGCTGGAAGGTCAGGCTGCAGCAGCGCGAGCAGGGCTGGATGGTCGCGGCCAAGGCCGGCGCCGCCAACAAGCTGGGCTACATCGCGGCCCACAGCGCCATCGTGCTGGTCTGCCTGGGCGGACTGCTCGACGGCGACCTGATCGTGCGCGCCCAGATGTGGTTCAACGGCAAGACGCCCTACAGCGGCGGAGGCCTGATCGCCGACGTGAAGCCGCAGCACAGGTTGTCGCCCTCCAATCCCACGTTTCGCGGCAACCTGCTGGTCGCCGAGGGCACGCAGTCGAGCACCGCGATCCTGAACCAGGCCGACGGCGTGCTGCTGCAGGACCTGCCGTTTGCGATCGAGCTCAAGAAGTTCATCGTCGAGCATTACTCGACCGGCATGCCCAAGTTGTTTGCCAGCGAGATCGTGATCCACGACAAGGCCACCGGCGAGCAGCTGCCGGCGCGGGTCGAGGTCAACCATCCGGCGCGCTACAAGGGCATCGAGATCTACCAGTCCAGCTTTGACGACGGCGGTTCCAATGTCAAGCTCCAGTCCGTGCCGATGACGGCGGAGGCCAAGCCGTTCGAGATCGAGGGCGTGATCGGCGGCTCGTCCCAGCTCACCAAGGGCCAGGGCGAGGGCGCCGAGAAGCTCACGCTCGAATACACGGGCCTGCGCGTGATCAACGTCGAGAACTTCGCCGGCGGCAGCGCCAGCGGCGTCGACGTGCGCAAGGTCGACCTGCGCGATTCGATCGCTGCACGCCTGGGCGCGGCCAACAAGACGGTCACGAAGAAAGAGCTGCGCAACGTCGGCCCCAGTATCAGCTACAAGCTGCGCGATGCCGCCGGCCAGGCGCGCGAATTCCACAACTACATGCTGCCGGTCGATGCGGGCGACGGCGTGCCGGTCTACCTGATGGGCCTGCGCGAGACGCCGGCCGAGCCGTTGCGCTACCTGCGCATCCCCGCAGACGAGCAGGGCGGCATGGACGGCTTCCTGCGGCTGCGGTCTGCTCTGTCGGACCCCGCGCTGCGCGAGCAGGCGGTGCGCCGCTACGCGGCCAAGGCGGTGGACCCGGCCCGGCCCGAATTGGCCCAGCAGCTCGCCGTCTCGGCCACGCGGGCCCTGGCCTTGTTTGCCGGGGCCGAAGGCGTGGGCCGCGACAAGGACCGCAAGGCCGGCGGCCTGCAGGCCATTGCCGACTTCATGGAAGCCAATGTGCCCGAGGCCGAGCGCGCGCGCGCCGGCGAAGTGCTGGTGCGCATTCTCAACGGCGTGCTATTCGAGCTGGCGCAGCTCACGCGCGAGCGCGCCGGGCTCAAAGCGCTGGAGCCCAGCGACAAGACCCAGGCGTACATGACGCAGGCCGTGCTCTCCCTCAGCGATGCCCAGCTGTACCCGGCGCCCATGGCCTTCCAGCTCAAGGATTTCACCCAGGTCCAGGCCAGCGTGTTCCAGCTGGCCCGGGCCCCTGGCAAGAACGTGGTCTATCTGGGCTGCGTTTTGCTGATCTTGGGTGTTTTTGCGATGCTCTATGTGCGCGAGCGCCGCGTCTGGGTCTGGATTGCGCCGCGCGACGGCAGGACCCACGCGACCATGGCGCTGTCGACCAACCGCAAGACCATGGATGGCGACCGCGAATTCGGGCGCTTGACAGAGAAACTGATAGGGGTGAAGGCATGAACACGGCCACCAGTACATTGAGCCTGGACGAAGGCTATTTTTCGCGGCGCTCCTGGTTCGACTGGCTGTTTGCCGCCCTGGTCGTGGCGGGCGGCCTGTTTGCGTTTGCGCGCTACAACGCGGCCATGGACGTCTATGAGAAAGGCATCTTGCTGGCAGCCATGCCGGCTGCGATCTGGCTTGCCTGGTTCTGGCGGCCGCTGCGGGGGCTGATGCTGGTCGTCGCGGCGTTTTCGCTGCTGGGCATGCTGTCCTACCAGGGCAGCCTGGCGCGTGCCGACAGCGTGTTCTGGCTCAAGTATTTCCTGTCCAGCCAGTCGGCCATCCTGTGGATGAGCATGCTGTTCTTCATGAGCACGGCGTTTTACTGGCTGGGCGTGGTGGCCCGGGGGCAGAGCGCGACGATGGAGCTGATCGGCTCGCGCATCGCCTGGGTCGCGGTAGGCATGGCGCTGATAGGCACCATGGTGCGCTGGTACGAGAGCTACCTGATCGGCGCGGACATCGGCCACATTCCCGTGAGCAACCTGTACGAGGTGTTCGTGCTGTTTTGCTGGCTGACGGCCGCGTTCTATCTCTACTTCGAGGACCAGTACCAGACCCGCGCGCTCGGCGCCTTCGTGATGCTGGTAGTCAGCGCCGCTGTCGGCTTCCTGCTCTGGTACACCGTGGTGCGCGAGGCCCATGAAATCCAGCCCCTGGTGCCGGCGCTCAAGAGCTGGTGGATGAAGCTGCATGTGCCGGCCAACTTCATCGGCTACGGCACCTTCGCGCTGGCGGCCATGGTGGCGTTCGCCTACCTGATCAAGCAGCAGGCCGGCGAGACCCGCTGGTACAAACTGGCGCCGCTGTGGCTGCTGGGCGTGGTGCTGTGCTTCGAGCCCATCGTGTTCCGCCAGACCACTGCGGAAGCGGGTGGCAGTTACTGGGCCGTGTACTTCGGCATTTCGGCGCTGATCGTGGCCGGCATCCTGTTCGGGCGCAAGCGCATTGCCGCGCGGCTGCCCGAGCCGGCCATCCTCGACGACGTGATGTACAAGTCCATCGCCGTCGGCTTTGCCTTCTTCACGATTGCGACCGTGCTCGGCGCGCTGTGGGCGGCCGAAGCCTGGGGTGGCTATTGGAGCTGGGACCCGAAGGAAACCTGGGCGTTGATCGTCTGGCTCAACTACGCGGCCTGGTTGCACATGCGGCTCATGAAGGGCCTGCGCGGCACGGTCGCGGCCTGGTGGGCGCTGGCGGGGCTGGCGGTCACGACCTTCGCCTTCCTGGGCGTCAATATGTTCCTCAGCGGCCTGCACAGCTACGGAACCTTGTAGCCGCCGGGTGAATCCTTGTAAGAAATCCCTGCGCCAGCTGACCAATACGCAACGATGGATTCAAGGACCTCACCATGCTGATCAAGACCCGCAGCGACGGCTTCATCCACCCGGCGTCCAGCGAGATCACCTCGCAGCGCGTCTACGAAGGCCGCCGCGACATGCTCAAGCTGATGGCGACCGGCGTGGCCGGTGCAGCAATGGCCTCCTGGGCCCTGCGCGACGCGCGTGCCCAGACGCAGCGACCGGGCAAGCTGGCGGCGCTGGCCGGCGCCAAATCAGGCGTTGCGGGCGCGGTGGTCATGGACAAGCTCACCGACTACAAGGACGCCAGCGGCTACAACAACTTCTACGAATTCGGCACCGACAAGTCTGACCCAGCGAGGAACGCCCACACGCTCAAGACCACGCCGTGGACGGTCGAGGTCGAAGGCCTGGTCAAGAAGCCCGCCAAATATGCGCTGGAAGACCTGCTCAAGCTCAGCACCCAGGAAGAGCGCATCTACCGCCTGCGCTGCGTCGAAGGCTGGTCCATGGTGATTCCCTGGGTGGGCTATTCATTGAGCGAACTCATCAAAAAGGTCGAGCCTCTGGGCAGTGCGAAATATGTGGAATTCGTGACCCTGGCCGATCCCAAAACCATGCCCCATGTCGGCTCGCGCGTGCTGGACTGGCCTTACGTCGAGGGACTGCGCATGGACGAGGCGATGCATCCGCTCGCGCTGCTGGGCTTCGGCATGTATGGCGAGGTGCTGCCCAACCAGAACGGCGCGCCGGTGCGGCTGGTCGTGCCGTGGAAATACGGCTTCAAGAGCGCCAAGAGTCTCGTCAAGGTCCGCTTCACCGACAAGGAGCCGCGCACGGCCTGGAACAAGGCCGCACCCAACGAATACGGCTTTTACTCGAACGTCAATCCCGATGTCGACCATCCGCGCTGGAGCCAGGCGAGCGAGCGGCGCATCGGCGAGGACGGCTTGTTTGCGAAGAAGCGCAAGACGCTGATGTTCAACGGCTATGAAGCCCAGGTCGGCCAGATGTATGCCGGCATGGATTTGAGGAAGTTCTACTGATGTCGCCCGCCAAAGCCTTGCTGCACCCGGCCGCCAAGCCGCTGCTGTTCGTGGCGGCGCTTGTGCCCTTCGCATGGCTGATGTACGGCGCAGCCACCGACAATCTGGGTGCCAATCCGGCCGAGTACCTGATACGCGCCACCGGCGACTGGACCTTGCGGTTCCTCTGTCTCACTCTGGCCGTGACGCCGCTGCGGGTCATCACCGGCACGCCCACGCTGGCACGGTTTCGCCGCATGCTGGGACTGTTCGTCTATTTCTACGTCGTGCTGCACCTGCTGAGCTACAGCTGGTTCGACATGGGCTTGGAGTTCAACGACATCGCCAGGGACATCGCCAAGCGGCCCTTCATCCTGGCGGGCTTCTCGGGCTTTGTGCTGCTGACGCCGCTGGCGGCCACCTCGTTCAACCGGGCCATCAAGGCCCTGGGAGCCCAGCGCTGGCAGGCCCTGCACAAGCTGGTCTACGGCATCGCGGGCCTGGCCCTTCTGCATTTCTTCTGGATGCGCGCGGGCAAGAACGACTTTGCCGAGGTGGTGGTCTACGCCAGCATCCTCGGTGGCCTGCTGGGCTGGCGCCTGCTCCGGCACCTGAAGAAAAAAGGATGGCTGCCCTTGCCCGTGGGTCGCGGGCAGCTATCAAGACAGTAGCGATCAGCGCGCCAGTCGCTCGCCGCGGATCTGGTCCGCCGTGCTTTCGCGCTCCCGGATCAGATGCGCGCGGTCGCCATCGACCAGCACTTCCGCCGCCCGCGCGCGGGTGTTGTAATTGCTGGCCATGCTCATGCAGTAGGCGCCGGCCGACAGCACGGCCAGCAAGTCGCCGGACCGCGCTGCCAGGATCCGGTCGCGGCCTATCCAGTCGCCGCTTTCGCAGACCGGGCCGACCACGTCGTAGCGGGTATCGCTTCCGGTTTGCGCATGTACCGGGACGATGGCGTGATACGCCTGGTACATCGCGGGCCGCGGCAGGTCGTTCATGGCCGCATCCACAATGCAGAAATTCTTCTGCTCGCCGGGCTTGAGGTACAGCACCTCGGTCACGCAGACGCCGGCATTGCCGACCAGCGAGCGGCCGGGCTCGATCATGAGCTGGCGCTCACCGAAGCCGCGCGCATCGAGCTTGGCCAACAGCTTGGTCCACAGCGCATCGGCCGGCGGCGGCGTGTCGTCGTTGTAGTTGATGCCCAGGCCGCCGCCGAAGTCGATGTGGTCGATCGGAATACCCGCGGCCTCGATCGCCTCGACCAGATCGAGCACCCGGTCCATCGCGTCCAGATAGGGCGAGTCCTCGGTGATCTGCGAGCCGATGTGGCAGTCGATGCCGATCACCTGCAGGCCCGGCAGTGCCGCCGCGCGCCGGTAGGTGGCCAGCGTGCGCTCGTGCGCCACGCCGAACTTGTTGCCCTTGAGACCGGTCGAGATGTAGGGATGGGTCTTGGGATCCACGTTCGGGTTCACGCGGATGCTCACCGGTGCGCGCCTGCCGGCGGCCACCGCGACGTCGCTGAGCACCTCCAGCTCAGCTTCGCTCTCGACATTGAAGCAGCCAATGCCGGCATCGAGCGCCTGGCGCATTTCGGCGCGTGTCTTGCCCACGCCCGAAAAAATCACTTTCTTCGGGTCGCCCCCAGCAGCCAGCACACGCTGCAGTTCACCGCCCGAGACAAGGTCAAAACCGCAGCCGGCCTGCGCAAACACCTGCAGCACGGCCAGCGAGGAGTTGGCCTTCATCGCATAGCAAATCTGCGCCTTGCGCCCGGCGAAGCCGCGCTGGTAGGCGGCCAGGGCCTGCAGCATCGATGCCTTGGAATACACGAACAGCGGGGTGCCATGCTCGCGCGCCAGATCGGCGAGGCGCAGGTTTTCGATGAACAGGTCGCTGCCGCGGTAGGCGATCTGGGGATGGCCGGGTAGGTTGGAAATTGTCATTGGGGTATGGGCGCAGAGGCGGGGGTGGCCGGCGAGTCGGCTTTCGATGGCAGGCCAGGTCTCAGGGTCTCGGGAAGCGTGGCACGGCCCGCGGTGGCGGGCCCGCTGGGCAGGACCAGCGGGCCTTTCTGGCCACAGCCGCCCAACGCCACCGCGCTGGTCGCAAGGGCAATCACCCTGACTAGAATTCGGCAAACTTTCAACATGGCGAAATTGTAATGACCGACCTCGAATACATGGACCGCGCGGAAAGCCTGCTCAAGTCCATTGAGTTGAGCTGCGACCGCATCAACGAGGAAACCGATGCCGACATCGACAACCAGCGCGTGGGCGGCATGATCACGCTGACCTTTCGCAACCGCAGCCAGATCGTGATCAACCTGCAAAAGCCGCTGCAGGAAGTCTGGATGGCGGCCCGGTCAGGCGGCTATCACTATAAATTTGATAGCAAACAATGGATGGACACCAAGGGCAACGGCGAGTTCTACGCCAATTTGTCGCGCTATGCGAGCGAGCAGGCCGGCCTGATGCTTGAATTCTTCGCCTGAGCGGGCCGCTAGTTCCTGAACAGATCCAGAATGCTCTTTCTCTCGTCGACCGGCGGCAGCGCCTGCCTCGGCGGCCGCCCCTCCGAATTGAGCTGGCTCTTGTCCTCCAGCCCCAGGCTGCTCACGCCCGCGCTCCTGGCGTACTCGTCGTAATACCATTCGCCCCCCAGGTTCAGCACACCCTCGGGGGCAGGCAGCTCCATCACCGGGACGCTCTTGAGCGCGTTCTCCATGAAGGTGATCCAGACTGGCAGGCTCAGGCCGCCTCCGGTTTCACGGTCTCCGAGCTTGCGCGGCGTGTCGTAGCCTATCCACACGACGGCGGCCAGCGTGGGCTGGTAACCGGCGAACCAGGCGTCCATGGCGTCGTTGGTGGTGCCGGTCTTGCCATACAGATCGGCGCGCCTGAGCGTGGCCTGGGCCTTGGCCGCCGTGCCCGAGCGTGTGACCTCCTGCAGCAGGCGGCTCATCACAAAGGCATTGCGCGCATCGACGGCGCGCACCGATTCGTTGAGCAGCGGCGGCTGGCTTTCGACCAGGACCTTGCCTTTCTGGTCGGTGACCTTGGTGATCAGCCAGGGATTGACGCGATAGCCGCCGTTGGCAAACACCGAGTAGGCCGTGGCCATTTGCATCGGTGTCACCGATCCCGCGCCCAGCGCCATGGTCAGGTAGGCCGGATGCTTGTCCGCTTCAAAGCCGAAGCGCGTGATCCATTCCTGCGCGTTCTGCGCGCCCACGGCCTGCAGCACGCGGATGGACACCATGTTCTTGGACTTGGCCAAGGCCGTGTGCAGCGGCATCGGGCCCTCGAACTTGCCGTCGTAGTTCTTCGGCTCCCAGGGCTGGCCGCCGGTCACGCCGGCATCGAAGAACAACGGCGCGTCATTGACCATGGTCGCCGGCGTGAAGCCTTTTTCGAGCGCGGCTGAGTAGATGAAGGGCTTGAAGCTGGAGCCGGGCTGGCGCCAGGCCTGGGTCACGTGGTTGAACTTGTTCTTGCCGAAATCGAAGCCGCCCACCAGGGCCTTGATCGAGCCGTCGCGCGGGTCCAGCGCCACGAAGGCGCCTTCGACCTCGGGCAGCTGGGTGATTTCCCAGCTGCTCCTGGACGTCTTGACGACGCGAATGATGGCGCCGCGCCTGATCCTGACGTTGGGCGCCGCCTTGTCGGACAGGCCGGACTGTGCCGGACGCAGGCCCTCGCCGGTGATTTCGACGGTTTCGCCGTTCTGGCGAATCGCAACGATCTTTTTGGCGTTTGCTTGCAGCACCACGGCCGACATCACGTCGTCGTTGTCCGGGTGTTCCACCAGGGCGTCGTCGATCACGTCCTCGGCTTCCTTGGGGTCGCCGGGAAGGTCGACGAACTTCTCGGGCCCCCGGTACACCTGGCGCCGCTCGAAATCCATGATGCCTTTGCGCAGAGCCCGGTAAGCCACGTTCTGGTCGGCGGCCTTGAGTGTGGTGTAGACATGCAGGCCGCGGGTGTAAATCTCGTTGCCATACTGGGCGTACATGAGCTGGCGTACGGTCTCCGCCACGTATTCGGCATGGACCCGCCCGTTGTCGGGACCCGATCGGATCTTGAGTTCCTCTTTCGCCGCGGCCAGGGCCTGCTCGCGCGTGATGAAGCCGTTGTCCTCCATGCGCTCGATGATGTAGAGCTGCCGCGCGCGGGCGCGCTTGGGGTTGCTGATCGGGTTGTAGGCCGAGGGTGCCTTGGGCAGGCCGGCCAGCATGGCGGCTTCGGCCACCGTGATGTCTTTCAGCGGCTTGCCGAAATAGGCTTCCGAAGCTGCGGCAAAACCATAGGCCCGATTGCCCAGGAAGATCTGGTTCATGTAGATCTCCAGAATCTGGTCCTTGCTCAGCATGTGTTCGAGCTTGAAGGTCAGCAGGATTTCATAGATCTTGCGGGTATAGGTTTTCTCGGAGGAGAGGTAGACGTTGCGCGCCACCTGCATCGTGATGGTGGAGGCGCCCTGGCTCTTGAAGCGGCCCACATTGGCCAGCCCGGCGCGGATGACGCCGATGTAGTCCACCCCGCCATGCTGGTAAAAGCGCGCGTCCTCGATCGACAGCACCGCATCCTTCATGACCTTGGGGATGTCCTTGATGGGCGTCAGGTTGCGCCGCTCTTCGCCAAACTCGCCGATCAGCGCGCCATCCGATGAATAGACGCGCAGCGGCAGCTTGGGCCGGTAATCGGACAAATCGGAAATATCCGGCAAATTGGGGTAGGCCATGGCCATCGCCACGGCCACGACCATCAGCACCGATACTGCGGCAGCCGCTGCCAGGCCTGCTCCCCAGAACACCAGGCGCAGCAGCCAGCGCAGCCATGCCGGGCGCTGGTTGCCAGCGGCGCTGGAGGGTTTGGCGGAGTTGTCACGATGGGGGTTGGAGGACATAGGGGCTCACGTAAGGTCGCGCCAGCATTATAAAAATCTGACTTCATGCCGGAATTTCCCGGCGCTGCCAGCATTGTTGCCGGTGATGGCATTCATGGCCGGTGTGGGTATCAGGGTTTTACAGGAGTAACCCGAAGCGTAGGCTTTTGACAACGGTTACAAGGATCGATATTGGGAAAAATCTTTCCTGGACAAAGGCCTTGCTGATAGCATTCAAGTGAATTCTTAAGTCTTTCCAGTCGCGTTGTGTGACTGATTTTTCCAGGGGACTGCCTTGCTCTCTTTGGGGTCGTTATTGAGTCGTGAGCCCGCACCCTTGCTCGGCCTGGACATCAGTTCGTCCAGTGTCAAGCTGGTGGAACTGGGCCGTGACAAGGGCGGAAACCTGGTGCTTGAGCGCTGCGCCATCGAGCCACTGGAGCGCGGCTGGATCACGGACGGCAATGTCGAGAAGTTCGATGAGGTCGCCGAGGCCGTGCGCCGCGTGGTCAAGAAGAGTGGCACCCGCGTCAAGAATGTGGCCATGGCACTCCCGCCGTCGGCCGTTATCACCAAGAAGATCATCCTGCCGGGTGGCATGAGCGAGCAGGAGCTGGAAATCCAGGTGGAATCCGAGGCCAACCAGTACATCCCATTCTCGCTCGACGAGGTCAGCCTGGACTTCTGCGTCATCGGGCCCAGCCCCACGTCGGCCGGCGACGTGGAAGTGCTGATTGCCGCCTCGCGCAAGGAAAAGGTCCAGGACCGGCAGGGGCTGGCGGAGGCGGCCGGACTCAAGCCCGTGATCATCGATGTCGAATCCTATGCGTCCCGGCTGGCGACCAGCCGGCTGATCGAAAACCTGCCCAACAAGGGCGTGGACACCATGGTGGCCTTGTTCGAGGTGGGTGCCTTCACCACCAGCATGCAGGTCATCCGCAATGACGAGCTTCTCTACGATCGCGACCAGGCCTTTGGCGGAGCTCAACTTTCGCAGCTGATCGTGAGGCAGTATGGTTTTTCGCCGGAGGAGGCCGAGGCCAAGAAGCGCAATGGCGATCTGCCCGACGACTACGCCGCCGGCGTGCTGCGCCCGTTTGTGGAGAGCATGGCCCAGGAGATAGGGCGCGCGCTGCAGTTCTTCTTTACCAGTACGCCGCACAACCGGGTCGACTACGTGCTGCTGGCCGGCGGGTCGGCCGCGCTGCCGGGCTTGACCGAGATGGTGACCCAACACACCTCCTTCGCCTGCAGCCTGCTCAATCCCTTTGAAGGCATGGAGATTGGCGAAGGTGTGCGCGAGAAGAAGATGCGCCGTGAAGCGCCTTCCTACCTCACATCGTGCGGTCTGGCGATGAGGAGGTTTTTGCAGTGATTCTGATCAACCTGCTGCCACACCGTGAAGCGGCGCGCAAGCGCAGGCGCGATGCTTTCTATACCTCGCTGGGCACGGCCGCGCTGGTCGGCGGCGTGCTGGCCGGTGTCATCTATCTCTGGTACCAGGCGCAGATCTTGGGCCAGCAGGCCAACAATGCCTATCTGCAAGCCGAGATCAAGCAGCTTGACAGCCAGATCAAGGACATCGCCACCCTGCAAGCTGAAATTGCGGCCCTGCGTGCGCGCCAGCAGGCGGTCGAGGATCTGCAGGCCAACCGCAACCTGCCGGTCCACCTGCTCAACGAGCTGGTCAGGCAGCTGCCCGAGGGCGTGTATGTTGCCAGCTTGAAGCAGGACGGACAGAACGTGACCCTGCAAGGGGTGGCCCAGTCCAATGAGCGGGTCTCCGAGCTGCTGCGCAATCTGGCCAACCACAGTCCATGGCTGACCCGCCCCGAGCTGGTGGAAATTGTTGCGGGCAACGTCGCGCTGAGCCAGCGCGACCAGCGCAGGGTCTCCAACTTCACGCTGCGCGTGACCCTCAAGCGTACGAGCGAAGCTGACAAGGCAACGCAGGGCGCCAGTGCCGCATCTGATGCTGCAGCCCCGACTCCCGCCAAGACGTAAGCACTGAGGCCATGGCAAAAAAGAACCGATCGCTCCATCTCGATCTCGCCGCCATGCTGGCGCCGCTGCAGTCCCAGTTTCGGGGGCTCAATCCCAACGACCCCTCATCGTGGCCGGGCCTGCCGCGCTATGCCCTGGCCATCGCTGTGACCTTGATGGTCGTCGTGGTTCTGTGGTTTGTCTGGCTGACGAACTCCAACGACGAGCTGGAAGCCGAGCGCGCCAAGGAGGTGGTGTTGCGCGGCGACTACAAGAAGAAGCTGGCCCAGGCCGTCAACCTGGAAGCCTTGAAAAAGCAGCGCGAGCAGGTTCAGCAGTATGTGACGCAGCTTGAGAAGCAGCTTCCCAGCAAAGCCGAGATGGACGCGCTGCTGTCTGACGTGAACCAGGCCGGCCTGGGGCGCAGTCTGCAGTTCGACCTGTTCCGTCCCGGGCAGGTCCTGGTCAAGGAGTATTACGCCGAGTTGCCGATCGCTGTCCGCGTGACGGGGCGCTACCACGACATTGGCGCGTTTGCGTCCGATGTGGCCAACCTCTCGCGGATTGTGACGCTGAACAACCTGACGGTCGTGCCCGCGCGTGACGGCGCACTCACCATGGATGCCACGGCCAAGACTTTCCGTTATCTGGATCTGGATGAGGTGGCGGCCCAGCGCAAGGCTGCTGCATCTGCAGGAGCGAAAAAATGATGCTTGTGCGCATGGGCGTGGCCTGCCTGATGGGGCTGGTCCTGGCGGGATGCAGCAGCTCCGGGCAGGAGGAGTTGCAGCACTGGATGACGGAGCAGCGCAATCAGACCCGACCCAAGGTGACGCCGATCGCCGAGCCCAAGCAGTTTGCACCCCAGGTTTACTCCCAGGAAAGCGCGACCGATCCATTCAGCAACCAGAAGCTGACGCAGGCGCTCAAGCGTGAGTCGAACCGGGCTTCCGCCAACGCGGCCTTGATCGCCCCTGAGCTGGCGCGCCGCAAGGAGGCGCTGGAGGCTTTCCCGCTGGACGCGATGACAATGGTCGGAAGCCTGAACAAGGCCGGTCAGCCCGTGGCCCTGCTCAGGGTTGACAACCTCCTGTACCAGGTCCGCGCTGGCAACCATCTTGGCCAGAACTACGGACGAATCACCAAAATCAACGAGACCGAGGTTGCCTTGCGTGAGATCGTGCAGGACGCGGCAGGTGAATGGATTGAACGCACAGCCACGTTGCAGTTGCAAGAAAGGTCGAAATGAATAACCAGAACACGACAGCACGACAACTACTCAGAAATGTGGCGACGGCTCTGGGGGCCGCCTTGATCTCGCTGTCCGCCCATGCGCAAAATGCCATTGAAGCCGTGACCGGCTCGATCCAGGGCGGCGTCGAAGTGATCCGCATCGACTTGTCGCAGCCGATTGCGGCGGTTCCCGCAGGTTTCTCCATCCAGGTGCCCGCGCGGATTGCGCTCGATTTTCCCGGTGTGACCAATGGCTTGGGCCGCTCCAGCGTGGAGATCAACCAGGGCAACCTGAAGTCGGTCAATGTGGTGGAAGCCGGCGACCGCACCCGCGTCGTGCTCAACCTCAAGCAGGCGACGGCGTACAAGGCCCAGATCCAGGGCAGGTCGCTGCTCATTTCACTGGAATCGGTCGCCGTGGCGCCGCCTGCGGTCACATCCGCTTTTGCGGAGAGCCGCAACCGCGACACCTTGCCGCTGAAGGACCTGGACTTCCGCCGCGGCGCGGACAATGCGGGCCGGGTGGTGGTGGATCTGGCCAACAACCAGGTCGGTGTCGACATCCGTCAGCAAGGACAAACCCTGGTCGTTGAATTCCTGAAGACGACCCTGCCCGAGGGCCTGCGGCGGCGCCTGGATGTGTCCGACTTCGGCACACCGGTGCAAAGCGTCACCACGTTCCAGACCGGGGACCGGGTGCGCATGGTGATCGAGCCCAAGGGCGCCTGGGAGCACAGCGCCTACCAGAGCGGCAACCAGTTCGTGGTGGAAGTCCGGCAGCAGAAGGTCGATCCGAACAAGCTGACCCAGGGGCCCGGCTACAGCGGGGAAAAGCTGTCGCTGAACTTCCAGAACATCGAGGTTCGCTCGCTGCTGCAGGTGATTGCCGATTTCACCAACTTCAACATCGTGACCTCCGACACCGTGACGGGCTCCGTGACCCTGCGCCTGAAAGACGTACCCTGGGACCAGGCGCTGAACATCATCCTGGACGCCAAGGGCCTGGGCATGCGCAAGAGCGGCAATGTGCTCTGGATCGCGCCCAAGGACGAACTGGCCGCCAAGGAAAAGCTGGACCTCGAGGCCAAGGCCGCGATCCAGGGCCTGGAACCCCTGAGAACCCAGGCATTCCAGCTCAACTACACCAAGGCCGCCGACATCGCTGCCCAGCTGACGGCCGGCGGTGCCGGGGGGGCCAGCGGCAGCGCCCGTATCTTGAGTGCCCGTGGCAGCGTGATCGCCGAGCCGCGCACCAACCAGCTGTTCGTGTCGGACATCAGCTCCAGGCTCGAACAGGTGCAGCAATTGATCGCCAAGCTTGACATTGCGGTGCGCCAGGTGCTGATCGAGGCGCGCATTGTCGAGGCCTCGGACACCTTCGGCAAGTCGCTCGGCGTGCGGCTGGGCGGCGGTGTGGCGCGTCCCGGCTTTCGGGTCGGCAGCAACGACGGCAATGACGTGCGTGGCACTTTCGGCCCGTCCTACGTCGACGGCATCGCGGGAACGACGCAAAACAGCTTCGTGAGCCTGCCTGCCGTGGGCCAGGCCGGCTTCAACCCGGCTTCGTTTGCCGTCTCCCTGTTCAATACCGCGGCCACGCGTTTCCTCAATCTGGAAATCTCGGCGCTTGAAGCCGACGGCAAGGGCAAGGTGGTTTCCAGCCCGCGCGTGGTCACGGCCGACCAGACCAAGGCCTTGATCGAGCAGGGCACCGAGCTGCCTTACCAGGTGGCCACCGCCAGCGGCGCCACGTCCATCGCGTTTCGCAAGGCCAACCTCAAGCTCGAGGTGACGCCCCAGATCACGCCCGAGGGCAACATCATCCTGGACCTCGATGTCAACAAGGACAGCGTGGGCCAGGCCACGGCGGCCGGTTTTGCCATCAACACCAAGCACATCAAGACCCAGGTCCTGGTGGAAAACGGCGGCACCGTGGTGATCGGCGGCATCTTCGAGCTCAACGAGGCCGAGAACGAAACCAAGGTGCCGTTGCTTGGCGACATCCCTGCGGTGGGGAATCTTTTCAAAACCCGGTCACGCGTCACCAACAAGCAGGAAATGCTGGTGTTCATCACGCCCAAAATGATTTCAGACCGGGCTGCGGCACGTTAAACAGGTGTATGGCGTTGCGTTAGTCGGCCTGCCGGGCTCCGGCAAATCCACCGTCGGGCGGCAGCTGGCCCGACGGCTGGACCTGCCCTTCGTTGATTCCGACCATGTGATCGAGCTGCGCCTGGGCTGCGCGATCCGTGAGTATTTCGAGCGCGAGGGCGAACAGCGTTTCCGGGACGTCGAGCAGGAGGTCGTTGACGACCTCACCCAGAACCATCACGGCGTGCTGTCCACCGGTGGCGGCTCGGTACTGCGGCCCATCAACCGCGAGCATTTGCGCTCGCGTGGGCCGGTCGTGTACTTGCGCTCCTCGCCCGAGGAGGTGTTTCGCCGTCTGCGGCACGACGTGAGCCGGCCATTGCTGCAGGTCGCCGATCCCTTGAGTCGCTTGCGTGATCTGTACGCCGCGCGCGATCCGCTGTACCGCGAGACGGCGCATTTCACCATCGAGACCGGCCGGCCTTCGGTCGCCACGCTGGTCAACATGATCGTGATGCAGCTGGAGCTGGCGGGCATGCTGCCGCGGCCCTGAGGCGCTTGCGGCCGGGCGGGCCGCCGTGTGGCTTGGCTGGCCTACACTCGGGAGCTATGCAAGCCACTTCAGTTTCCCCGTCTGCAGCGCAGGTTCACATCGAGCTCGGTGAGCGCAGCTATCCGATTGCGATCGGCCCCGGCCTGCTGGACCAGCCAGCGACCTATGCCGGCCTGCCCCGCGCGGCCGCGGCGCTGATCGTCAGCAATACCACCGTGGCGCCGCTTTACGCGCAGCGCCTAAGAGCGGCCTTGCACAGCCGGTACCCAAGCGTCCATCTGGTGGAACTGCCCGATGGCGAAGAGTACAAGACCTGGCAAACCCTGAACCTGATTTTCGACGCGCTGCTGCAGCATGGCTGCGACCGCAAGACCGTGCTGTTCGCGCTCGGCGGAGGCGTGGTGGGCGACATGACGGGCTTTGCCGCGGCCAGCTACATGCGCGGCGTGCCCTTTGTGCAGGTGCCCACAACCCTGCTGGCGCAGGTGGACTCGTCGGTGGGCGGCAAGACGGCGATCAACCACCCGCTGGGCAAGAACATGATCGGCGCTTTCTACCAGCCGAAGCTGGTGGTGTGCGACCTGGGCACGCTGGCCACCCTGCCGCCGCGCGAATTGAGCGCGGGGCTGGCCGAGGTCATCAAATACGGGCCGATCGCCGACATGGCGTTTCTCGACTGGATCGAAGCCCATATCGACGCCCTGATCGCGCGCGAGCCCGCGGCGCTGGCCCACGCGGTGCGGCGAAGCTGCGAGATCAAGGCGGCGGTCGTGGGGCAGGACGAGCGCGAGTCGGGCCTGCGCGCGATTCTGAACTTTGGCCATACCTTCGGCCACGCGATCGAGTCAGGCCTCGGCTATGGCGAGTGGCTGCATGGCGAGGCCGTCGGCTGCGGCATGGTGATGGCGGCCCATTTGTCGCAGCGCTTGGGCCTGGTGGATGCGGCCTTCGTGCAGCGGCTGACCACGCTGATCGGGCGCGCCGGCCTGCCGGTGGTGGGACCGCAGCTCGGCGCCCAGCGCTACCTGGAGCTGATGCGGGTCGACAAGAAGGCCGAGGCCGGCGAGATCAAGTTCGTCGTGATCGACGCGCCGGGCAGCGCCGCTTTGCGCAGTGCTCCCGATGCGCTGGTGCGCGAGGTGATCCAGCAGTGCTGCACAGCCTGATTTGCTATCGAATAGAGAGCGCATCGAGACCGCTGTATATGGGCTTGGCGGCGATTTGATTCGCAAACACCATGCTGGCCCCTTATGCCTGTGATCCCGCCCGTTCGCGTGGACGCCGCCACCCCGAGGCCGCGGCGCCCACGCGCACCGAGTACCAGCGCGACCGCGACCGCATCGTCCATTCGACGGCATTTCGCCGCCTGGTCTACAAGACGCAGGTGTTTCTCAACCACGAGGGCGACCTGTTTCGAACGAGGCTCACGCATTCGCTGGAAGTCGCGCAGCTGGGGCGTTCTATCGCCCGCTCGCTGGGCTTGAACGAGGATCTGGTCGAGGCGATAGCGCTGGCTCACGACCTGGGTCACACGCCATTTGGCCATGCCGGCCAGGACGCGCTCAACGAGTGCATGGCCGGGCATGGCGGCTTCGAGCACAACCTGCAAAGCCTGCGCATGGTCGACGAGCTGGAGGAGCGCTACCCGTTGTACAACGGGCTGAACCTCACGTTCGAGACGCGCGAAGGCATCCTCAAGCACTGCTCGCGCGCCCACGCCGAGGCGCTGGAGGCGGCCGAGCCCGGCGGGGTGGGGCGGCGTTTTCTGCAGCGCAGCCAGCCCAGCCTGGAGGCGCAGCTTTGCAACCTGGCCGACGAGATCGCCTATAACGCGCATGACATCGACGATGGCGTGCGATCCGGCCTGATCACGCTGGAGCAGCTGCAGGAGGTGGCGCTGTTCGAGCAGTTCCGCCGGCAGACCCTGGCCGAGCACCCGCAGCTGGGGCAGGCCGCACTGGGTCGCCGCCTGCTCTACGAAACCATTCGCCGCATGCTGAGTGCGCAGGTCTACGACGTGATCGATGCGACGCAGGCCGCCTTGCAAGCTGCCCAGCCGCGCAGCGTGGACCAGGCCCGCCAGATGGGGCGGCTGCTGCGTTTTGGCGACGAGATGCGGCAGCAATCCACAGCCCTCAAGCGCTTTCTGCTTCAGAACCTGTACCGCCACCCGCAGGTCGCGCAGACCACAGGCCAGGCCAGGCAGGTGGTCCGCGAGCTGTTCGCGGCTTACCTGGCCGAGCCCTCGCAGATGCAGGCCGGCTTCGCGGCCCGGCCTGACATCCCGCGCGCCGTGGCCGACTACATCGCGGGCATGACCGACCGCTTTGCCGCGCGCGAGCATGAGCGGCTGACCGGCCGCAAGCTGCTCGCATGAGCCCCGCCCGGCCGCCCGTAGGGCCTCGCACCGCAGTGCGCAGCACGGAGGTTACCCAGTGAGCGCCGGCGGGCCGTCCCAAGGCGCGGGCCCCCTCGAGGGGGTTGGCGCAGCACACGCTGTGGCAAGCCTGGGGGAGTTTGCCTTATGAGCTCGCGCATCAAGGGCTTGGACCCGGCCGCCGTCGTGATCTTGGCGGGCGTGAGCGCGGCCCTGCATGTGGGCAAGCTGCCGCCGGCCTTGCCGGTGTTGCGCGAAGCCCTGGGCATCACGCTGGTGCAGGCCGGATTCCTGCTGTCCCTGGTGCAGCTGGCCGGCATGACGCTGGGCCTGGCCGTGGGATTGGCGGCCGATGGCCTGGGCCTCAAGCGCAGCATGTTGACCGGCCTGTTGATACTGTTTGGGGCGGGAGCCCTTGGCGCATGCGCGCAGAATGCTACTAATTTGCTGGCACTTAGGGCGCTGGAAGGCTTGGGGTTCCTGCTGGCTGCCATGCCGGCGCCCAGTCTGATTCGCCAGTTGGTGGCGCCGGCCCGCATGAACGTCATGCTGGGCCTGTGGGGCGCGTACATGCCCCTGGGCACGGCCGCCGCCTTGTTGTGCGGCCCCTGGGTCATTGCCCTCGCCGATTGGCAGGCCTGGTGGTGGGCTCTGGCCACGCTGACTCTGCTCATGGCGCTGTGGCTGTGGCGGGCCGTGCCGCCCGATGCCAGGCCGTCCGCTGCCGCCTCGCCGGCCCCGGGCGATCGATGGCCGCAGAGGCTGCGCCAGACCTTGGCGTCACCCGGCCCCTGGCTGGTCGCCTTCACGTTTGCGATGTACTCGGGCCAGTGGCTGGCCGTGATCGGCTTTCTGCCGTCCGTTTATGCGCAGGCTGGCTTGTCGGGCGGCCTTGCAGGCCTGCTCACGGCACTGGCAGCCGCCGTCAACATGGGCGGCAACATCGCTTCCGGGCGACTGCTGCAGCGTGGCTGGCAGCCGCAGGCGCTGCTTTGCACGGGCTTTGCGGTCATGGGCCTGGGGGCGCTGCTGGCGTTCGCGAACTGGGGCGGCTTGGCCGGCGCCGGCCTGCCGCCCGTGCTGCGCTATCTCGCGGTGCTGCTGTTCTCCCTGGTCGGGGGCATGATTCCCGGGACCCTGTTTTCCCTGGCCGTCAGCCTCGCGCCGAGCGAGCGCACCGTGTCGACCACGGTTGGCTGGATTCAGCAGTGGTCGGCCCTCGGCCAGTTCGCCGGCCCGCCTGTCGTGGCCTGGGCGGCAAGCGCGGCGGGCGGCTGGCAGTGGACCTGGGTCGCCACTGGCGCTTGCTCGGCCACCGGCATCGTGCTGGCGGCGGCCATAGGCCGCTTGCTCAAGCATCGAGCCCTGCTTCTGGTCGGGCGCGGCTCGCCGGCCGCCCGGTAAAATCGACGCTGAGCTTCAGCGAATTCCTGGAGGATGGGTGAGCTATCTGAATCAACGCCAATTGCACGCCCAGGCCTTGCCAGTCCGGCGGACAAGCCTGCGCTGCGTCATGCCTGCAACCTCAACTCTCAAGGGGGTAGTGCACTGAGCGCCTTGGCCGCCACCGTTGTGCGGGACACGCAGGCATGGCTGGAGCGTGCCGTCATCGGCCTGAACCTGTGCCCCTTTGCCAAGGCGGTCCACGTGAAAGGCCAGATTCACTACGCCGTCAGCGACGCCACCGATCCCGAGGCTCTGCTTGAAGACCTGGTCCAAGAGCTGAAAGCGCTGTTAGCCCTTGATCCATCGGTGCGGGATACTACGCTTTTGATAGCGCCTCGTTGCCTGCAGGCGTTTCCGGATTTCAATGATTTCCTCGGGCATGCCGACGAGGCCCTGGTCGAGCTCGGCCTGGACGGCGTGATCCAGATCGCGAGCTTCCATCCGGCCTACCGGTTTGCGGGCACGGCTCCCGACGACATCACCAACTTCACCAATCGTGCGCCTTACCCCACGCTGCACCTGCTGCGCGAAGCCAGCATCGACCGTGCGGTGCAGGCTTTCCCCGAGGCCGAAATGATTTTCGAGCGCAACATGCAGACCTTGCAGGCGCTAGGTTTCGCTGGCTGGGAGTCGCTGGCGGTGGGCGCCAGCCTGACGGGCGCGCCGCCAGAAAAGAGCAGGCCATGAAGCCCCCGACAACCATCGAGGCGAAAGTCGTGAGCTCGCCCGCGCCCAGCCACGCGCCGGAAATCCGTCCCGGTCAGTCGGTCGAGCTGCTCAAGGCGCTTCACATCCTCACGCGCGAGGGCAAGCTCAACCAGGACTCGCGGCGCAAGCTCAAGCAGGTCTACCACTTGTTCCAGTTCATCGAGAAGCTGCTGCAGGAGCTGCCGGCCGAGACCGGCATCACGCTGGCCGACCACGGCGCCGGCAAGTCCTACCTGGGATTCATCATCTACGACCTGTTTTTCAAGGCGCTGCAGCAAGGCCATATCTACGGCATCGAGACGCGGCCCGAGCTGGTGCAGAAGTCGCGCGAGCTCGCCGCCCGGCTGGGCTTCGAGCGCATGTCGTTCCTGAACCTCACGGTGGCCGAATCGGCGCAGTCCGCGGAGCTGCCCGAGCAGATCGACGTGGTCACCGCCTTGCACGCCTGCGATACCGCGACCGACGACGCGATTGCCTTCGGCCTGCAAAAGCACGCGAAATTCATGGTGCTCGTGCCCTGCTGCCAGGCCGAGGTCGCCGCCTGCCTGCGCCAGAACAAGGCGCTGGCCCTGTCGCGCACCCCGCTGGCCGAACTCTGGCGCCACCCGCTGCACACCCGCGAACTGGGCAGCCAGATCACCAATGTGCTGCGCTGCCTCTACCTCGAAGCCTCGGGCTACCAAGTGACCGTGACCGAACTCGTGGGCTGGGAGCACAGCCTGAAGAACGAGCTCATCATCGCGCGCTATACCGGACAGAAAAAGCGCAGCGCAGCCGAGCGGCTCCGCTCGATTCTGGAGGAGTTCGGGCTGGGCTCATTAATTGGGGTCAGATTCCAATTATCATGATGCGGAAAACTTCCCAGCACCCCCATGGCCCGTCTTCCCCGTCTCACGCTCCCCGGCTATCCGCATCACGTCATACAGCGAGGTAATAACCGCCAGCCCATTTTTGCCTCGGCGGCCGACTATGAAATGCTGCTGGCCCTGCTGGCGGAGAACGCCGGCAAGTTTGGCGTGGCGCTGCATGCCTATGTGTTGATGAGCAATCATTTCCACCTGCTGGCCACCCCGGAGTCCGCAGAGTCCCTGCCCCAGATGATGCAGGCCGTGGGGCGGCGTTATGTGCGCCACTTCAACGATGCGCAGGGACGCACCGGCACTTTGTGGGAGGGTCGCTACAAGTCCACGCTGATCCAGACCGAACGCTACCTACTGGCCTGCATGGCCTATATCGACCTCAACCCGGTGCGTGCGGGTCTGGTCAGCGACCCTCGCGACTATCCCTGGTCCAGCCACGGCCACTATATCGGTCAGCGCAGCGACAAGCTGATCACCCCGCCGGCCCTTTACTGGGAGCTCGGCAACACGCCCTTTGCGCGGGAGGCAGCCTACGCCGAGCTGGTGCGCGCAGGCATCACGGCGGAGCAGCAGGCTGCGCTGACCCAGTCCACCTTGCGCGGCTGGGCATTGGGTGAGCCTGATTTCGTCGCCGATCTGCAAAAGCGCACCGAACGCCGAGTCAGCAAAGCTCACGCGGGAAGACCGGTTTCCAAGTCAGTTACAGGGTAAAAACCGAGTCCATTTCATGCTCGACGGGGCCTTTTTGCTCTCATTTTTGATGTGTCCCCAATTAATTGTTGAATAACCAGATTGGTAATTAATTGGAATCTGACCCTAATTATTTTGCTTGGCATTCTTTGTGCAGTGCACTATGCTTGCAATCCCTGCGAAAACATAGGAGCACGCCATGACGACGGCTGCCGAGATCCAGCATCTCCAACAAAACGGTCTGTATTCCTCCAGCAACGAGCATGACGCTTGCGGCGTGGGCTTTGTCGCGCATATCCGCGGCGAGAAGAGCCACGCCATCGTGCAGCAGGGCCTGAAGATTCTGGAAAACCTCGATCACCGCGGCGCGGTGGGCGCCGACAAGCTGATGGGCGACGGCGCCGGCATCCTGATCCAGCTGCCTGACGCGCTGTACCGCGAGGAAATGGCCAAGCAGGGTGTGGCGCTGCCGCCGCCCGGCGAGTACGGCGTGGGCATGATCTTCCTGCCCAAGGAACACGCCTCGCGCCTGGCCTGCGAGCAGGAAATGGAGCGCGCAGTCAAGGCCGAAGGCCAGGTGCTGCTGGGCTGGCGCGATGTGCCGGTCAACCGCGAGATGCCGATGTCGCCCGCCGTGCGCGAGAAGGAGCCCATCCTGCGCCAGGTCTTCATCGGCCGCGGCAACGACGTGATCGTTCAGGATGCGCTGGAGCGCAAGCTCTATGTGATCCGCAAGACCGCCAGCGCCGCGATCCAGAACCTCAAGCTCAAGCACAGCAAAGAGTATTACGTGCCCAGCATGTCCAGCCGCACCGTGGTCTACAAGGGTCTGCTGCTGGCCAACCAGGTCGGCACCTATTTCCTGGATCTCGAAGACCAGCGCTGCGTGTCGGCGCTCGGCCTGGTGCACCAGCGATTCTCCACCAACACCTTCCCCGAGTGGCCGCTGGCCCACCCCTACCGCTATGTGGCGCACAACGGCGAGATCAATACCGTCAAGGGCAACTACAACTGGATGAAGGCGCGCGAGGGCGTGATGTCCTCGCCCGTGCTCGGCGCCGATCTGCAAAAGCTCTACCCGATCAGCTTTGCCGGCCAGTCCGACACCGCGACCTTCGATAACTGCCTGGAGCTGCTGACCATGGCCGGCTACCCGATTAGCCAGGCCGTGATGATGATGATTCCCGAGCCCTGGGAGCAGCACACGACGATGGACGATCGCCGCAAGGCCTTCTACGAGTACCACGCCGCGATGCTGGAGCCCTGGGACGGTCCGGCCTCGATCGTGTTCACCGACGGCCGCCAGATCGGCGCCACGCTGGACCGCAACGGCCTGCGCCCCTCGCGCTACTGCGTCACGGACGATGACCTGGTCATCATGGCCTCCGAATCCGGCGTGCTGCCGGTGCCGGAGAACAAGATCGTGCGCAAATGGCGTCTGCAGCCCGGCAAGATGTTCCTGATCGACCTCGAGCAGGGCCGCATGATCGACGACGAGGAGCTCAAGGCCAGCCTCGCCAACAGCAAGCCCTACAAGCAGTGGATCGAAAACCTTCGCATCAAGCTCGACGACATTGAGGTCAAGAGTTCAGCCTTGAGCGTTGAGCGTGAATCCACGCTGAACGCCGAACGCTCAACGCCCAACCTCCTGGACCGCCAGCAGGCCTTCGGCTACACCCAGGAGGACATCAAGTTCCTGCTGTCGCCGATGGCGCAGGCCGGCGAGGAGGGCATTGGCTCGATGGGCAACGACAGCCCGCTGGCCGTGCTCTCGTCCAAGGACAAGCCGCTGTACAACTACTTCAAGCAGCTGTTCGCGCAGGTGACCAACCCGCCGATCGACCCGATCCGCGAGGCGATCGTGATGTCGCTGGTGTCCTTCATCGGCCCCAAGCCCAACCTGCTGGACATCAATCAGGTCAATCCGCCGATGCGGCTCGAAGTAAGCCAGCCCATCCTCGACTTTGCCGACATGGCCAAGCTGCGCGACATCGCCCAGCACACACAGGGCAAGTTCCGCAGCTACACGCTGGACATCACCTACCCGATGGCCTGGGGCCACGAAGGGGTGGAGGCCAAGCTGGCCTCGCTGTGCGCGGAAAGCGTGGACGCGATCAAGGGCGGCCACAACATCCTGATCATCAGCGACCGCGCGGTCAGCCGCACGCAGCTCGCGATCCCCGCGCTGCTCGCCCTCTCGGCGATCCACCAGCATCTGGTGCGCGAGGGTCTGCGCACCACGGCCGGCCTGGTCGTGGAAACCGGCTCGGCGCGCGAAGTTCATCACTTCGGCGTGCTGGCAGGCTACGGCGCCGAAGCGGTCCACCCCTACCTCGCGATGGAGACGCTGGCCTCGATCCATGCCGATCTGCCGGGCGAGCTCAGCGCCGACAAGGCGATTTACAACTACATCAAGGCCATCGGCAAGGGCCTGTCCAAGATCATGTCCAAGATGGGCGTGTCGACCTATATGAGCTATTGCGGCGCCCAGCTGTTCGAGGCCATCGGCCTCAACAGCGACACCGTCGAGAAATACTTCACGGGCACGGCCAGCCGGGTCGAGGGCATAGGCGTGTTCGAGATCGCCGAGGAAGCGATCCGCATGCACAAGGCCGCGTTTGGCGACGATCCGTTGCTGGCGAGCATGCTCGATGCCGGTGGCGAATACGCCTGGCGCGTCCGCGGCGAAGAACACATGTGGACGCCCGATGCGATCGCCAAGCTGCAGCACAGCGCGCGCGCCAACAATTGGAGCACCTACAAGGAATACGCCCAGATCGTCAACGACCAGAGCCGGCGCCACATGACGCTGCGCGGCCTGTTCGAGTTCAAAATCGACCCGGCCAAGGCGATCCCCGTCGAGGAGGTCGAGCCGGCCAAGGAGATCGTCAAGCGCTTTGCCACCGGCGCCATGTCGCTGGGCTCGATTTCCACCGAGGCCCACGCGACGCTGGCCGTCGCGATGAACCGCATCGGCGGCAAGAGCAACACCGGCGAGGGCGGCGAAGATCCGGCGCGCTACCGCCAGGAGCTCAAGGGCATTCCGATCAAGCAGGGCCAGACCCTGTCCGACATTGTCGGCAAGGAGGTGATCGAGGCCGATTACGCGCTCAACGAAGGCGACTCGCTGCGCTCGAAGATCAAGCAGGTGGCCTCGGGCCGCTTCGGCGTGACGGCCGAGTACCTGGCATCGGCCGACCAGATCCAGATCAAGATGGCCCAGGGCGCCAAGCCCGGCGAGGGCGGCCAGCTGCCCGGCGGCAAGGTCAGCAAGTACATCGGCTTCCTGCGCCACTCGGTGCCAGGGGTCGGCCTGATCTCGCCGCCGCCGCACCACGACATCTACTCGATCGAAGATCTGGCCCAGCTGATCCACGACCTGAAGAACGTGGCGCCGCATTCGAGCATCAGCGTCAAGCTGGTCTCCGAAGTCGGCGTCGGCACGATCGCCGCCGGTGTCGCCAAGTGCAAGAGCGACCATGTGGTGATCGCTGGCCACGACGGCGGTACCGGCGCCTCGCCCTGGTCGTCGATCAAGCATGCCGGCAGCCCCTGGGAAATCGGCCTGGCCGAAACCCAGCAGACCCTGGTGCTCAACCGCCTGCGCAGCCGCATCCGAGTGCAGGCCGACGGCCAGATGAAGACCGGCCGCGACGTCGCGATCGGCGCGCTGCTGGGAGCCGACGAGTTCGGTTTCGCCACGGCGCCGCTGGTGGTCGAGGGCTGCATCATGATGCGCAAGTGCCACCTCAACACCTGCCCGGTCGGCGTGGCCACGCAGGACCCGCTGCTGCGCAAGAAGTTCTCGGGCAAGCCCGAGCACGTGGTCAACTACTTCTTCTTTGTCGCCGAGGAAGTGCGCCAGATCATGGCCCAGCTCGGCATCCGCAAGTTCGACGACCTGATCGGGCGCGCCGACCTGCTGGACATGAGGAAAGGCATCGAACATTGGAAGGCGCGCGGCCTCGATTTCAGCCGCCTGCTGGCCCAGCCCCAGGTGCCGGCCGACGTGCCGCGCTTGCATACGGAGGAGCAGGACCACGGCCTGCACAAATCGCTGGACCGCGTGCTGATCGAAAAGTCCAGGGCCGCGATCGACAAGGGCGAGAAGGTCCAGTTCATCGAGGTGGCCCGCAACGTCAACCGCTCGGTCGGCGCCATGCTGTCCGGTGCCGTGACCCAGGCGCACCCCGAGGGACTGCCCGATGACACGATCCGCATCCAGCTCGAAGGCACGGGCGGCCAGTCGTTCGGCGCTTTCCTGGCCAAAGGCATCACGCTGTACCTGATCGGCGACGCCAACGACTACACCGGCAAGGGCCTGTCCGGCGGCCGGGTTGTCGTGCGCCCCAGCATCGATTTCCGAGGTGAAGCGACGCGCAACATCATCATCGGCAACACCGCTCTGTACGGCGCCACCACGGGCGAGGCCTTCTTCAGCGGCGTGGCCGGCGAACGCTTCGCGGTGCGCCTGTCGGGCGCGACGACGGTGGTTGAAGGCACGGGCGACCATGGCTGCGAGTACATGACCGGCGGCACGGTCGTGGTGCTGGGCAAGACCGGGCGCAATTTCGCGGCCGGCATGTCGGGCGGCATCGCCTACGTCTACGACGAAGACGGCCAGTTTGCCAGCCGCTGCAACACGGCGATGGTGTCGCTGGACAAGGTGGGGACCGCGGCCGACCAGAAGGCCGGCGGCAAGACCCGCCTGCATCGCGACCAGCCCGATGAGGCGCTGCTGAAAAAGCTGCTGGAAGATCACAACCGCTGGACCGGCAGCAAGCGCGCGCGTGAACTGCTGGACCACTGGACCGAAGCACGCACCAAGTTCGTGAAGGTCTTTCCCAACGAGTACAAGCGCGCCCTGGCCGAGATGTACGAGCGCGAAGTGGAAGCCGCCAGCACCGGCAACAACGCCCACGTGGCCATGAAGCACGACGCGGTGGCCGCGGCCTGAGCCAGTCAGAAACTCGAAATGTTGGGACAGAGCTGAAGGTCTGTCCCACAAAGCTAAAAATGTTGGGGACAGAGCTGAAGGTCTGTCCCACAAAGCTCAAAATGTTGGGGACAGAGCTGAAGGTCTGTCCCACAAAGGAATAAGTATGGGAAAAGTCACCGGCTTCATGGAATACGGGCGCATCGAAGAGGGCTACAGGCCCGTCGGCGAGCGCGTGAAGCATTACAAGGAATTCGTCATCGGCCTCAACGATGCGCAGGCCAAGGTGCAGGGCGCGCGCTGCATGGACTGCGGCACGCCGTTTTGCAACAACGGCTGCCCGGTCAACAACATCATTCCGGACTTCAATGACCTGGTCTACCGGGGCGACTGGGAGAATGCCATCGAGGTGCTGCACAGCACCAACAATTTCCCCGAGTTCACCGGCCGGATCTGCCCCGCCCCCTGCGAGGCGGCCTGCGTGCTGAATGTGAACGATGAGGCGGTGGGCATCAAGTCGATCGAGCACGCCATCATCGACCGCGCCTGGGCCGAGGGCTGGGTACGGCCCCAGCCTGCCAGGCACAAGACCGGCAAGAAGGTGGCGGTGGTCGGCTCGGGCCCGGCCGGCATGGCGGCCGCGCAGCAGCTGGCGCGCGCCGGTCACGATGTGACGCTGTTCGAGAAGAACGACCGCGTCGGCGGCCTGCTGCGCTATGGCATTCCCGACTTCAAGATGGAGAAGTCGCACATCGACCTGCGCGTCGAGCAGATGAAAAAAGAGGGTGTGACCTTCCGTACCGGCGTGCTGGTCGGCAAGTTGCCCAAGGACAGCAAGGTCACCAACTGGGCCAGGGAAACCGTGACGCCCGAGCAGCTGGACAAGGAGTTCGACGCCGTCATCCTGACCGGCGGCGCCGAGCAGTCGCGCGACCTGCCCCTGCCGGGCCGTGAGCTCGACGGCATCCATTTCGCGATGGAGTTCCTGCCGCAGCAAAACAAGCTCAACGCCGGCGACAAGCTCAAGGGCCAGATCCGGGCCGACGGCAAGCATGTCATCGTGATCGGTGGTGGCGACACTGGCAGCGATTGTGTGGGCACCAGCAACCGCCATGGCGCGGCCAGCGTGACCCAGTTCGAGCTGCTGCCCCAGCCGCCGGAGGAAGAAAACCGCCCGCTGACCTGGCCCTACTGGCCGATCAAGCTGCGCACCAGCTCCAGCCACGAGGAAGGCTGCGAGCGCGAGTTTGCGATTGCGACCAAGGAATTCATCGGCGAAAAAGGCAAGCTCACCGGCCTGAAGACGGTTCGCGTCGAATGGAAAGACGGCAAGATGACCGAAGTGCCCGGCTCCGAGCAAACGCTCAAGGCCGATCTGGTGCTGCTGGCCATGGGCTTTGTCAGCCCGGTCGCCAGCATTCTGGAGTCGTTCGGCGTGGACAAGGACGCTCGCGGCAACGCTCGGGCCAGTACCGATTTCATCGGCGGCTATGCGACCAATGTGCCCAAGGTGTTTGCGGCCGGCGACATGCGCCGCGGCCAGAGCCTGGTGGTCTGGGCGATTCGCGAGGGTCGTCAGGCCGCCCGCGCCGTGGATGAGTTCCTGATGGGATTCAGCGACCTTCCCCGGTGACGCCACGCCCATCGGTGCAATCCCTTATGATTCAAAAGCCGGACACATTCCGGCTTTTGTCATTTATGGCCCAGCCCACCTCCGAGTCCCTCGTCGAACTGCGCGATCTCACCTTTGGATATGGCGAGCGCGTGATCCTGGACGGCATTTCGCTGACCGTGCCGCGCGGCCAGGTCACGGCCCTGATGGGCGCCTCGGGCGGCGGCAAGACCACGGTGCTGCGCCTCATCGGTGGCCAGGTCCGGGCGCAGCGGGGTACGGTGCAGTTCGATGGCCACGAGGTGGGGCAGCTTGACCAGCAAGGCTTGTACGCGGCGCGCCGGCGCATGGGCATGTTGTTCCAGTTTGGCGCGCTGTTCACCGACCTCAGCGTGTTCGACAACGTGGCCTTCCCGCTGCGCGAACACACCGATCTGCCCGAGGCGCTGATTCGCGACATCGTGCTGATGAAGCTCAATGCCGTGGGCTTGCGCGGCGCGCGCGACCTGATGCCCAGCGAGGTGTCGGGCGGCATGGCGCGGCGCGTGGCGCTGGCGCGGGCCATCGCGCTCGACCCCGAGCTCGTGATGTACGACGAACCCTTCGCCGGGCTCGACCCGATCTCGCTGGGCACGGCCGCGCGGCTGATCCGCCAGCTCAACGACGCCATGGGGCTGACCAGCATTGTCGTGTCGCACGATCTGGATGAAACCTTCCACATCGCCGACCAGGTCATTGTCCTGGCCAACGGCAGGATTGCCGCCCAGGGCACGCCGCAGGAAGTGCGGCACAGCATCGATCCGCTGGTTCACCAGTTCGTCAATGCGTTGCCCGAGGGTCCGGTGCACTTCCACTACCCCGGCGCCAGCGTGTCGCAGGACTTCGGCCTGGCGGGGCATCCATGAGCTGGTACAGGCCATCGGACCTCGGTTACGCCACCCGTGCCAAGCTGGCCGACATCGGCCATGGCGCGCGGCTGTTCGTGCGTTTGCTGGCCTTGACCAGCGCCAGTTTCAGGCGCTTCGGCCTGGTGCGCGACCAGATTCACTTTCTGGGCAATTACTCGCTGGCCATCATCACGGTGTCCGGCCTGTTCGTGGGCTTTGTGCTGGGGCTACAGGGCTATTACACGCTGCAGCGCTATGGCTCGTCCGAGGCGCTGGGCCTGCTGGTGGCGCTGAGCCTGGTGCGCGAGCTGGGTCCGGTGGTGACGGCCCTGCTGTTTGCCGGCCGGGCCGGCACGTCGCTGACAGCCGAGATCGGACTCATGAAAGCGGGCGAGCAGCTGAGCGCGATGGAGATGATGGCCGTGGACCCGGTGCGCCGCGTCCTGGCGCCGCGTTTCTGGGGCGGGATTCTCACCCTGCCGCTGCTGGCCGCGGTCTTCAGTGCCGTGGGCATCGTGGGCGGCTGGGTCGTGGGCGTGCTGATGATCGGCGTCGATGCCGGCGCGTTCTGGAGCCAGATGCAGGGTGGCGTCGATGTCTGGCGCGATGTGGGCAATGGCGTGGTCAAGAGCCTGGTGTTCGGCTTCACCGTGACCTTTGTCGCGCTGCTGCAGGGCTTCGAGGCCCAGCCCACGCCCGAGGGTGTCTCGCGCGCGACCACGCGCACCGTGGTGGTGGCCTCGCTGTCGGTCCTGGGGCTGGATTTCATCCTGACCGCCATGATGTTCAGTATTTAGTGAGGGTTTGATGCAACGCTCCAACAGTGATTTCTGGGTCGGTTTGTTCGTGTTGATCGGCGCGGCTGCCGTGCTGTTTCTGGCGCTGCAGTCGGCCAATCTGCTGAATCTGAGTTTCCAGTCCACCTACCCCGTGGTGGCTAAGTTCGACAATATCGGCGGGCTCAAGCCCAAGGCCGCCGTCAGGAGTGCCGGGGTGGTCGTGGGCCGGGTGGAGGCCATTGCGTTCGATGACAAGTCTTTTCAGGCCCGCGTCACCCTGTCCATGGAAAACCGCTACGCCTTTCCCAAGGACAGCTCGCTGAAGATACTGACCAGCGGCTTGCTGGGGGAGCAGTACATCGGCATCGAGGCCGGGGCTGACGAGAAAACGCTCGCTGCTGGCGATACCATTGGCAGCACGCAGTCGGCCGTGGTGCTGGAAAACCTGATCAGCCAGTTCCTGTACAGCAAGGCGGCCGATGCAAGTAATCCGCAAGGGACAGTGAACAAAAAATGACGACAGCTTGCCATGATCCATTTGCCACAAAAAGGATGGCCCGCAGTGCCGTATGGGCGGGCGCTTTGGCGATGCTTCTTCTCTCGGGCTGCGCCACCGGACCCGGCGCCAACCCGCGCGATCCTCTGGAGCCGCTGAACCGCGGCATCTCGGAATTCAACGAGGTGGTCGACGAGGCACTCCTGAAGCCCGTCGCCACGGCCTACATCGAGGTGACGCCCGCGCCGGTGCGCACCGGGGTCAGCAACTTCTTCAGCAATCTGGGCGACGTCTGGTCGTTCGTGAACAATGTGCTGCAGCTCAAGCCGCGGGCGGCGGCTGAAACCTGGATGCGCCTGAACGTCAACACCTTCTTCGGCCTGGGCGGGATTCTGGATGTTGCCGGTGAAATGAACATCGAGCGTCACAAGGAGGATTTCGGCCAGACATTGGGGCGCTGGGGTGTGCCGTCCGGGCCCTATCTTGTGCTGCCGATTCTGGGCCCCTCGACCTTGCGTGATGGCGCGGCGCTGCTGGTCGACCGCCAGGGCAATCTCATCACCCATGTCGATCCGACCTCGGCGCGCAACGGGCTTTACGTGCTGCGTACGGTGGACGGCCGTGCCAATCTGCTGCGCACCGGCGCGTTGATCGAAGAGGCGGCGCTGGACAAGTACAGCTTTACGCGCGATGCCTACCTGCAGCTGCGGCGCAGCGAAATCTATGACGGGGAGCCGCCGGAGCTGGAAAACGGACCCGGGAAGGGTCCGGATAAGGACGGGTCTCGCTGAGACCTTGTTGCACACTGTTTCGCGCCCTGAACGAAATTGCGGGAGCCGGTCGGCGATGATTGGTTCTCACATGTTGCCTGGGCACGCAATGCCCGATGAGGAAAGAAAAAACCATGAATCGACGTTTTCTGGGCTCCATGGCCCTGGGCCTGGCGGCCGTCCTGGCCACCGCAAGTCCTTTGATGGCCCATGCGGCCGATGAGGCGCCCGATGCGCTCATCAAGCGCCTGTCCACCGATGTGCTCGACAGCCTCAAGGCGGACAAGTCCATTCACGCGGGCGATGTCTCCAGGATCATCAGCCTGGTCGACAGCAAGATCATGCCCAATGTGAACTTCCAGCGCATGACGGCTGCCGCCGTCGGCCCGGGCTGGCGCCAGGCCACGCCCGAGCAGCAAAAGCGCCTGCAGGACGAGTTCAAGACCTTGCTGGTGCGAACCTACTCGGGCGCGCTGACTCAGGTCACCGACCAATCCATCACGGTCAAGCCGCTGCGGGCAGCGGCTGACGATGCCGAGGTCGTGGTGCGCACGGAAATCAGGGGTCGTGGCGACCCGATCCAGCTGGACTACCGCCTGGAGAAGACGGCCGGCCAGGGCGCGGGCTGGAAAATCTACAACCTCAACGTGCTGGGTGTCTGGCTGGTGGAGACCTATCGCAGCCAGTTCGCGAAGGAAATCAATGCCAATGGCATCGACGGCCTGATCGCGACGCTGACCGAGCGCAACAAGGCCAACGCCAAAAAGGGTTGAGCGTGCTGGTACTGCCGTCCGAGCTGACGCATGACCAGGCCACGGCCTGCCTGCGCATGCTGGTTCAGGGCTTGCAGTCCCAGGCGGGGCCGGCGGTGGTGGCCGATGCCACGGCCCTGACCGCGTTTGATTCCTCGGCGCTGGCGGTGCTGCTGGCTTGCCGGCGCGAGGCCCAGGCCCTGGGCAAGAGCTTTGCCGTCAAGGGCCTGCACGCCCGTCTGGGGGAGCTCGCCGCGCTCTACGGCGTGGACGAACTGCTGCAGCCGGCAGGCTGAGGGCGCGGACCGCCCGGGGTCAATGGCGGCAGGCCGGCGCGGCCCGGCGCCAAGCCTTAAAATTAATGGCTCTCATGCCCGCCATCTCTTTTCAGTCCGTCTCCAAGACCTACCATTCCGCACGGGGCCACCTCAAGGCGCTGGACCAGGTCAGCTTCGATATCGAACAGGGCGAGTTCTTCGGCCTGCTGGGGCCCAACGGGGCGGGGAAGACCACCCTGATCAGCATCCTGGCCGGCTTGTCGCGCGCCACCGGCGGCAAGGTCATGGTCCAGGGCAGCGATGTCCAGACTCATTACGCAGAGGCCCGGCGCAAGCTGGGCGTGGTGCCCCAGGAGCTGGTGTTCGACCCGTTTTTCAATGTGCGCGAGGCGCTGCGCATCCAGTCGGGTTACTTCGGCGTGAAGAACAACAACGCCTGGATCGACGAGCTGCTGGAGAGCCTGGGCCTGGCCGACAAGGCCCATGCCAACATGCGCCAGCTCTCGGGCGGCATGAAGCGCCGCGTGCTGGTGGCGCAGGCCCTGGTGCATAAGCCGCCGGTCATCGTGCTCGACGAGCCGACCGCGGGCGTCGATGTGGAGCTGCGCCAGACCCTGTGGCAGTTCATCGCCAGGCTCAACAGGCAGGGTCACACCGTCTTGCTCACCACCCATTACCTGGAAGAGGCCGAGGCCCTGTGCGGCCGCATCGCCATGCTCAAGCAGGGCCGGGTGGTGGCGCTGGAGCGCACCAGCGAGTTGCTCAGGTCAGCCTCCAGCAATGTGCTTCGCTTCAAAATTGATAGCGAGCTACCCAAGCTGCTTGCCGACAAAGCCAGGATCACGGGCCGGATCGTGCAGTTTCCGGCGAACAGCGCGAACGAGATCGAGCAGTATCTCGCGGCCGTCCGCGAAGCGGGGCTGCACGCCGAGGATGTGGAAATCCGCAAGGCCGACCTCGAAGATGTGTTTCTCGATGTCATGGCAGGAGGCCGCTTGAGCGGCACCGGGCCGTCCCCAGGCGCGAAGGCCCTCCCCGGGGGCAGCGCGGCACCCGAAGTGGCTAGCGTGGGGGCCTTACCATGACCGGCTGGCAAACCCTGTTCTACAAGGAAGTGCTGCGCTTCTGGAAGGTCAGCTTCCAGACCGTGGCCGCTCCGGTGCTGACCGCCGTGCTCTACCTCCTGATCTTCGGCCATGTGCTCGAAGAGCATGTCAAGGTCTATGGCCAGGTCAGCTACACGGCGTTTCTGGTGCCCGGCCTGGTGATGATGAGCGTGCTGCAAAACGCGTTTGCCAACAGCTCCTCCTCGCTGATCCAGAGCAAGATCATGGGCAACCTGGTGTTCGTGCTGCTCACGCCGCTGTCGCACTGGAGCTGGTTCTGGGCCTATGTGGGCTCGTCCGTGGCGCGCGGGCTGGCGGTGGGGGGCGGCGTTTTCCTGGTGACGGTGCTGTTCGCCCAGCCGAGTTTCGTCGCGCCGTTGTGGATTCTGGTGTTTGCCGTGCTGGGCGCCGCCATGCTGGGCGCACTGGGCCTGATCGCGGGCCTGTGGGCCGAGAAGTTCGACCAGATGGCCGCGTTCCAGAACTTCATCATCATGCCCATGACGTTTCTCTCCGGCGTGTTCTATTCGATCCATTCGCTGCCCAAGTTCTGGCAGGGCGTGAGCCACCTGAATCCGTTTTTCTACATGATCGACGGCTTCCGCTACGGCTTTTTTGGCGTCAGCGATGTCTCGCCCTGGCTGAGCCTGGGCATTGTGGGCGCGGCGCTGCTCGTCGTCAGCGCGATTGCGGTGCATTTGCTGCGCATAGGCTACAAGATTCGCGGCTGAAGGACGGCCCAACCATGACTGCGGAAGAACTCCAATCCATCATCAGCGCGGGACTTGCCTGCGAGCACCTCGAACTCGAGGGCGACGGCCGCCACTGGTACGCCACCATCGTCTCGTCCGAATTCGAGGGCAAGCGCGCGATCCAGCGCCATCAGCGCGTCTACGCCACGCTGGGTGCGAGAATGCACACGGACGAGGTTCACGCCTTGTCGATGAAGACCTTCACGCCGGCCGAATGGGCGGCGCAACAGAGTTGACTGAAAGAACCCGAAAAAGCGCCGGGCCGCCCCAAGCTTTTGTGCTGATTGACCTCGGCAAAAGTATCGTGCGGAGCCCGCAGGGCGTAGCGAAACTTTTGACGAGATAAGTGATATGGACAAGCTTTTGATTCGCGGTGGCCGGCAGCTCCACGGCGAAGTCCGGATTTCCGGGGCCAAGAACGCGGCCCTGCCCGAACTGTGCGCCACGCTGCTCACGGCCGAGCCGGTGACGCTGACCAACGTGCCGGGCCTGCAGGACGTGGCGACCATGCTCAAGCTGATCCGCAACATGGGCGTGGGGGTCGAGCGCAGCAGCGACGGCACTGTGAGTGTCGATGCCAGCCGGCTGAGCTCGCCCGAAGCGCCTTATGAACTGGTGAAAACCATGCGTGCCTCGGTGCTGGCGCTGGGGCCGCTGCTGGCGCGCTTTGGCCGGGCCAGGGTATCGCTGCCCGGCGGCTGCGCCATCGGCTCGCGCCCGGTCGATCAGCACATCAAGGGCCTGCAGGCCATGGGCGCCGAGATCGTGGTCGAGCACGGCTACATGATCGCGAAGCTGCCCCAGGGCTGGACGCGCCTGAAGGGCGCGCGCATCACCACCGACATGGTGACGGTGACCGGCACCGAAAACTTCCTCATGGCCGCGGCGCTGGCCGAGGGCGAAACCGTGCTGGAAAATGCGGCCCAGGAGCCCGAGATTGCCGACCTGGCCGAGATGCTGATCAAGATGGGGGCGAAGATCGAGGGCCACGGCACCAGCCGCATCCGCATCCAGGGCGTGGACAGGCTGCACGGCTGCACCCAAAAGGTCGTGGCCGACCGTATCGAGGCCGGCACCTTCCTGTGCGCCGTGGCTGCCACCGGGGGCGACGTGGTGCTCCGGCATGGCCGTGCCGACCATCTGGATGCGGTGATTGAAAAGCTGCGCGAAGCCGGCGTCGCGGTCACGGCCGAGGACGGCGGCATCCGTGTGCAGGCCCGGAGCCCAGCGCACCAGCACCTGAAGGCGCAGAGCTTTCGCACCACCGAGTATCCGGGCTTTCCGACCGACATGCAGGCGCAGTTCATGGCGCTCAATTGCCTGGCCCGGGGCATGTCCACCGTGACGGAAACGATCTTTGAGAACCGCTTCATGCACGTCAATGAACTCGTGCGTCTGGGCGCGCACATCCAGACCGACGGCAAGGTCGCGGTGATCGAGGGCGTCGAGCAACTCTCGGGCGCCACCGTCATGGCCACCGACCTGCGCGCCTCGGCCAGCCTGGTGATCGCCGGTCTGGTCGCCGACGGCGAGACCCTGGTCGACCGGATCTACCACCTGGACCGGGGCTACGACCAGATGGAAACCAAGCTGCGCGGCATCGGCGCCGACATCGAGAGGGTGAGATGATCACTCTTGCTCTGTCCAAGGGCCGGATCTTCGACGAAACCCTGCCGCTGCTGAAGGCCGCCGGCATCGAGGTGCTCGAAGATCCCGACAAGTCGCGCAAGCTCATCCTGCCGACCAACCAGGCCGACGTGCGAGTCGTGCTGGTGCGCGCCACCGATGTGCCGACCTATGTGGAATACGGCGGAGCCGACCTGGGGGTGACGGGCAAGGACACGCTGCTCGAGCACACGGGCCAGGGCCTGTACCAGCCGCTGGACCTCGATATCGCCAAGTGCCGCATGAGCGTGGCGGTGCGCGCCGATTTCGACTACGCCTCGGCGGTCAAGCAGGGCTCGCGCCTGAAAGTGGCCACCAAGTACGTCAACATCGCGCGCGAGTTCTTCGCGGCCAAGGGCGTGCACGTGGACCTGATCAAGCTCTACGGCAGCATGGAGCTCGCGCCGCTGACCGGCCTGGCCGATGCGATCGTGGACCTGGTCTCCACCGGCAGCACGCTCAAGGCCAACCATCTGGTCGAGGTCGAGCGCATCATGGACATCAGCTCGCGCCTGGTCGTGAACCAGGCGGCGCTCAAGCTCAAGCAGGCGCCGATCCGCCGCATCATCGACGCCTTTTCCTCGGCCATCGTGAAAGCGTGATGCCATGACTTTGGTAGCTCGACCCATCCGTCTTTCCACGGCTTCCGACACATTCGATGCCGAATTCAAGGCGCGGCTGCATTGGTCGGCCGAGGCCGACGCCGCGATCGAGCAGCGTGTGGCCGAGATCATCGCCGACGTGCAGCAGCGCGGCGACGCGGCGGTGCTGGACTGCACCCGCCGCTTCGACGGCCTGGTCGCCGCCTCCATGGCCGCGCTGCAGCTCGAGCCCGCCGAACTGCAGGCCGCATTGGATACCCTTCCCGCGGCCCAGCGCGAGGCGCTGCAGGCCGCTGCCCGGCGGGTGCGCAGCTACCACGAGGCCCAGAAGAAGGCCAGCGGCGAGAGCTGGAGCTACCGCGACGAAGACGGCAATCTGCTGGGGCAGAAAGTCACGCCGCTGGACCGCGTGGGCATCTACGTGCCTGGTGGCAAGGCGGCCTATCCCTCGTCGGTGCTGATGAACGCGATTCCGGCCCAGGTGGCCGGCGTCGGCGAAATCATCATGGTCGTTCCCACGCCTCAGGGTGAAAGGAACGCGCTGGTGCTGGCCGCCGCCCATGTGGCTGGCGTGACCCGTGTCTTCACGATCGGTGGCGCACAGGCGGTCGCGGCGCTGGCCTATGGCACGGCCACCGTGCCCCATGTGGACAAGATCACCGGCCCCGGCAACGCCTACGTGGCCAGCGCCAAGCGGCGCGTGTTCGGCACGGTCGGCATCGACATGATCGCCGGCCCCAGCGAAATCCTGGTGCTTGCCGACGGCAGCACGCCGCCCGACTGGGTCGCGATGGACCTGTTCAGCCAGGCCGAGCACGACGAGCTCGCGCAAAGCATCCTGCTGTGTCACGACGCGGCCTACCTTGACCGGGTGCAGGCCGAGATCGACCGCCTGCTACCCGGCATGCCGCGCGCCGAGATCATCGCCAAGTCGCTCAGCGGCCGCGGCGCGCTGATCCACACGCGCAGCATGGAAGAAGCCTGCGCCATCAGCAACCGCATCGCCCCCGAGCACCTGGAAGTCAGCAGCCTGGAGCCGCATCGCTGGGAGCCGCTGCTCAAGCATGCGGGCGCGATCTTCCTCGGCGCCTGGACCAGTGAATCGCTGGGCGACTACTGTGCCGGCCCGAACCACGTGCTACCCACCTCGGGCACGGCGCGCTTCTCCAGCCCGCTGGGCGTGTACGACTTCCAGAAGCGCAGCAGTCTGATCGAGGTCAGCGAAGCCGGGGCCCGGAAACTGGGCAGGATCGCCGCCGAGCTGGCCTATGGCGAGGGGCTGCAGGCCCATGCCCGCGCCGCGGAGATGCGCATGCTGTCGTCGCGCGAATGAGGTTCAAGCCATGAACGAGATCGATCCCAAATTCAAGCAGGTGATCCGCCAGGACGTCCAGTCCATGCATGCTTACGCCATCCAGGACTCGGCGGGCCTGATCAAGCTCGACGCCATGGAGAACCCGCATCGCCTGCCGCCTGAGTTGCAGGCGAAGCTCGGGCAACGACTGGGCGCGCTGGCGCTGAACCGCTATCCCGGTGGCCGCGTCAACGACCTGCGCCGGGCGCTGGCCGCTTACGCGCGCATGCCCGAAGGCCATGACCTCATGCTGGGCAACGGCTCGGACGAGCTGATCTCGCTGCTGGCCATGGCCTGCGATGTGCCCGGCGCGTCGATCCTGGCCCCCGTGCCCGGTTTTGTGATGTACGCGATCAGCGCGCAGCTGCAGGGCCTGAAGTTCCACGGAGTGCCGCTGACGGCCGACTTCGAGCTCGACGAAGCGGCCATGCTGGCGGCCATCGAGCAGCACCGTCCGTCCCTGACCTACCTGGCCTACCCGAACAACCCGACGGCCAACCTGTGGGACGACGCCGTGATCGAGAAGATCATCGAAGCCGTGGGCCGGCAGGGCGGACTGGTCGTGATGGACGAGGCCTACCAGCCGTTCTCGTCACGCAGCTACATCGACCGCATCACCCGGCACGGCCATGTGCTGCTGATGCGCACCCTGAGCAAGTTTGGCCTGGCCGGCGTGCGCATAGGCTACATGATGGGCCCGAAGGCCTTGATCGCCGAGATCGACAAGGTGCGCCCGCCCTACAACATCAGCGTGCTCAACTGCGAATGCGCGCTGTTCGCGCTCGATCACGCCCAGGTGTTTGCGGTTCAAGCCCAGGATATTCGGGCGCAGCGTGCTATTGTTTTGGAAGCGCTCAGGGCGTTGCCGGGCGTCCGGGCCTGGCGCAGCGACGCCAACATGATTCTGGTGCGTGTGCCCGACGTGGCCCAAGCTTTTGACGGCATGAAGGCCGCAGGCGTGCTGGTCAAGAACGTTTCTAAAATGCATCCATTGCTGGCCAATTGCCTGCGCCTGACTGTCGGCACGGCCGATGAAAATGGGCGGATGCTGGCCGCCCTCCGGGAATCGCTATGAGCACACCGCGCACCGCTGAAGTCAGCCGCAACACGGCCGAGACCAGGATCACCGTCAAGATCAACCTCGACGGCACAGGCCAGGCCCGGCTGTCCACCGGCATCGGCTTTTTCGACCACATGCTCGACCAGATCGCGCGCCACGGCCTGATCGACCTCGACATCCAGGCCGAGGGCGACCTGCACATCGATGGCCACCACACGGTCGAAGACGTGGGCATCACCTTCGGCCAGGCCCTGCACAAGGCCGTGGGCGACAAGAGGGGCATTCGCCGCTACGGTCACGCCTATGTGCCGCTGGACGAGGCCCTGAGCCGCGTCGTGATCGATTTCTCGGGCCGCCCGGGCCTGGTGATGAACGTGCCATTCAAGAGCGGCATGATAGGCAGCTTCGACAGCCAGCTGACCCACGAGTTCTTCCAGGGCTTCGTGAACCACGCCTTTGTCACGCTGCACATCGACAACCTGCGCGGCGAGAATGCCCACCACCAGGCCGAGACCGTGTTCAAGGCCTTTGCCCGGGCATTGCGCGCCGCGCTCGAACTCGACCCGCGCGCCGCCGGGACGATTCCCTCGACCAAGGGCTCGCTCTGAGCATGTTGATGATCCAACAGGCCATTGGCCTTCTCCAATAGGGCGCGATCCGCTATGAAATCAATAGCAAACAACACCGTTGCCGTGGTCGACTACGGCATGGGCAACCTGCGTTCGGTGTCGCAGGCCGTGCAGGCCTCGGCCCAGGGCAGCGGCTTGCAGGTCCTCATCACCTCGCGGCCCGACGAGGTGCGCCGCGCCGAGCGCGTGGTCCTGCCCGGCCAGGGGGCCATGCCCGATTGCATGCGCGAGCTGCGTGAATCGGGGCTCCTGGAGTCGGTGCTGGAAGCGGCGGCCGGCAAGCCGCTGTTCGGCGTCTGCGTCGGCATGCAAATGCTGCTGGACCACAGCGCCGAAGGGCCCGAAGGAGTCGGGACCCAGGGCCTGGGGCTGATCCACGGCGAGGTCCTCAAGTTCGACCTGGCCGGCCAGCTGCAGCCCGACGGCAGCCGCTACAAGGTGCCGCAAATGGGCTGGAACCAGGTCTGGCAGGCCGACCATGGCCAGGGCCGCCACCCGGTCTGGGCCGGTGTCCCCGACGGCAGCTATTTCTATTTCGTGCACAGCTTCTACGCCCGGCCGTCGGATGAGCGCCACAGCGCGGGCCTGACCGACTACGGCGGGCGCTTTACGGCCGCGATTGCGCGCGATAATATTTTTGCAACCCAATTCCATCCAGAGAAAAGCGCCGACCACGGTCTGACCCTTTACCGCAACTTCCTGCACTGGAACCCCTGACGTATGTTGCCCCCACGCTCGGCACTGTGTGTCCTCGCTGCCCCCCGAGGGGGCCGCAGGCCGACTTGGGGCGGCCCGGCGTCGGCCTGATACCTGCTGCTCTAAATCATGCTTCTCATTCCCGCGATTGATCTGAAAGATGGCCGCTGCGTACGCCTCAAACAGGGCGACATGGACCAGGCCACCACCTTTGGCGAAGACCCGGCCGCCATGGCCAGGAGCTGGCTGGACCAGGGGGCCCGGCGGCTGCACCTGGTCGACCTCAACGGCGCCTTCGCCGGCACGCCGAAAAACTACGCGACGATCAAGTCCATCCTCAAGGCGGTCGGCGCCGAGATCCCGGTGCAGCTCGGCGGCGGCATCCGCGACCTCGACACCATCGAGAAATACATCGACGGCGGCATCAGCTACGTCATCATCGGCACGGCCGCGGTCAAGAACCCGGGCTTCCTCAAGGACGCCTGTTCTGCATTTGGCGGCCACATCATCGTGGGGCTGGACGCCAAGGACGGCAAGGTCGCCACCGACGGCTGGAGCAAGCTCACCGGCCACGAGGTCATCGACCTGGGCAAGAAGTTCGAAGACTACGGCGTCGAGTCGATCATCTATACCGACATCGGGCGTGACGGCATGCTCAGCGGCATCAATATCGAAGCCACGGTCAAGCTGGCCCAAGCCCTGACGATTCCCGTGATCGCCTCGGGCGGGCTGTCCAACCTGGCCGACATCGAGAAACTGTGCGCCGTCGAAGGCGAGGGCGTCGAAGGGGTGATCTGCGGCCGGGCCATCTACAGCGGCGATCTGGATTTTGCGAAGGCGCAGAGACGGGCCGACGAACTCAATGGGGCTTGAACCTGGGGGTTGAGCGTTGGGCGTTCAGCGTTGAGCGTTGAAGCCCGACAGCCAACATCCCAATCCCCCGCGCTGAACACTCAACGCTGAACGCTCAACCTCCCCATGCTTGCCAAACGAATCATCCCCTGCCTCGACGTCACCGGCGGCCGCGTGGTCAAGGGTGTCAATTTCGTCGAACTGCGCGACGCCGGCGATCCGGTGGAAATCGCGGCCCGCTACAACGAGCAGGGCGCCGACGAACTGACGTTTCTCGACATCACGGCCACATCCGACGGGCGCGACCTGATCCTGCCCATCATCGAGGCCGTGGCCAGTCAGGTCTTCATCCCGCTGACCGTGGGTGGCGGCGTGCGCACGGTCGACGACGTGCGCCGCCTGCTCAATGCCGGGGCCGACAAGACCAGCTTCAACTCGGCCGCGATCGCCAATCCGCAGGTGATCACCGAGGCCTCGGCCAAATACGGCGCCCAGTGCATCGTGGTCGCCATCGACGCCAAGCGTCGCACCGACGCGGATGCCAAGCGCTTGACGTCAGAGGGGCACGAAATCGGCCCCGGCTGGGACGTCTACAGCCACGGCGGGCGCAAGAATACCCATCTGGACGCGGTGGCCTGGGCCAGCGAGATGGCGCGGCGCGGCGCGGGCGAAATCCTGCTGACCAGCATGGACCGCGACGGCACCAAGGCCGGCTTCGATCTGGCGCTCACGCGCGCGGTGAGCGATGCGGTCAGCGTGCCGGTGATCGCCTCGGGCGGCGTGGGCAACCTCGACCACCTGGCCGACGGCATTCAGCAGGGCGGCGCCGACGCGGTGCTGGCCGCCAGCATCTTCCACTACGGCGAGTACACCGTGGCCCAGGCCAAGGCCAGAATGCGCGAGCGCGGCATCCCGGTGCGGATTTAGCCGACAATTCGCTCATGGACTGGTTGAATCTTGTCAAGTGGGACGCGCAGGGCCTGGTGCCGGTGATTGCGCAGGAAGTCGGCAGCAACGACGTGCTGATGTTCGCCTGGATGAACCGCGAGGCCCTGCAGAAGACGGCCGAACTCGGCCGCGCTGTCTACTACAGCCGCTCGCGAGGCAAGCTCTGGTTCAAGGGCGAGGAGTCGGGCCATGTCCAGACCGTGCACGAAATCCGCATGGACTGCGACAACGACGTGCTGCTGCTCAAAGTCACGCAGCTGGGCCATGAGCCCGCGAACCCTGGGTCGCCTTCACAGTCGATCGCCTGCCATACCGGCCGCCACAGCTGCTTTTTCAATCTGTACCGCAACGGGGTGTGGGAGATCACCGAACCCGTGCTGAAGGACCCCGAGTCCATCTACAAATAAGCCCATGTCCTCACAGGATTCCCTGGCGCGCCTGGCCGCCGTGATCGAAAGCCGCAAGCCGCACAGCGGCGGCGACCCCGACAAAAGCTATGTGGCGCGCCTGCTGCACAAGGGGCCGGACGCGTTTCTCAAGAAAATCGGCGAGGAAGCGACCGAGGTCGTGATGGCCGCCAAGGACGCCGACCATGGCGGCGACCGGACGAAGATCGTCAACGAGGTGGCCGATCTGTGGTTTCACTCCATGATCGCGCTGGCGCACTACGGTCTGTCGCCGGCCGCCGTGATCGCCGAACTCGAGCGCCGCGCAGGCACCAGCGGCATCGAGGAAAAAGCCCTGCGCAAGGCGCAGCACCGCGAGGCCCACAAGGACTGAGACCCGGCATGGACGCGCGCGCTGAGCAGCTGCAATCGCTGCAAACCGTCGGCTGGATCAGCTACCTGCTGCACCTGGTCGTGGCGGTTGGCGCCGTGCTTCCAGGGGCGCAGGCCTCGGTCGGTTTGCTGGTGGTGGCTCTGGTGCTCGATTTGGTGAAGAAAAGCGACGCCGAAGGCAGCTGGCAGGCCTCGCATTTCAGCTGGCGCATCCGCTCGGTGCTCTGGGCTGCCGTGCTCTATCTCGTGACCTTTCCCCTGTGGCTGCTGTTGCTGGCACCCGGCTGGCTGGCCTGGGGCCTTATTTCCATCTGGTTCCTGTACCGCATCGTCAAGGGCATGGTGCGCATGAACCGTCAACAAGCCATGGAGCCCTCAAGTGTCGGCTGATCCCCACTGCATTTTCTGCAAAATCATCGAAGGCAAGATTCCTTCCGAAAAAGTCTACGAAGACGACGAAATCGTCGTTTTCAACGATATTCACCCTCATGCCTCGGTTCATTTTCTGATGGTTCCCAAGTTCCATATTCCGTCCATGGCGCAGGTCGAGCCCGAGCATGCGGCCCTGCTGGGCCGCATGATGGCGCTGGCGCCCAAGCTGGCGTTTCAGGAGGGCTGCCGGCCCTATCCGGCGGGCGGATTCCGCATCATGGTCAACACCGGCGCCGAGGGTGGGCAGGAAGTTCAGCACCTGCATTTTCACGTCATCGGCGGGCCGCGTCCCTGGCTAAAGGGTTGACGCCTTAGGGGTTAATCCAGGCCTGGCAGGCCACCCACTAAAATCAGATCCATTCGTTAGGAGTACTCCATGGGTTCGTTTTCCATTTGGCACTGGCTGGTCGTGCTGTTGATCGTTGTCCTGGTGTTCGGCACCAAGAAGCTCAAGAACATCGGCACCGACCTCGGCGGCGCCGTCAAGGGCTTCAAGGACGGCATGAAGGACGGCTCTGCGTCCGCGCCCGAGGAAAAGCCGGCCGCGCCGGCCGGCCAGGTGACCAATGCGACGGCTTCCGAGAAGACCACGATCGACGTCGAAGCCAAGCAGAAGGGTTGAGCGTTGAATGTTGGGCGTCGGGCGAGGAAACTCGTCTCCGCTCAACGCTGAACGCTGAACACTCAACCTCGAATGATCGACCTCGGCATATCCAAGATGGCGCTGATCGGCGCGGTGGCATTGATTGTCATCGGGCCGGAAAAGCTGCCGCGCGTGGCGCGCACGGTTGGCACCCTGCTGGGCAAGGCCCAGCGCTATGTCAATGACGTCAAGGCCGAGGTCAACCGTTCCATGGAGCTCGACGAGCTCAGGAAAATGAAGGATTCGGTGGAGGGCGCCGCGCGCGACGTGGAAAGTGCGATCCAGACCAGCGCCAGCGACTTCGAGAAGCAATGGGCTGAAACCACGGGCGCGGCCTCTGGGGAACCGTCCGGGGAGCCGCTGACGCTGTATCCCGAGTACCGGCACCCGCGCAAGAAATGGCGCCTCAAGGTGGGCGCTACGCCGCAGTGGTACAAGGCCCGTGCGGGCGTGCGCACCAAGGCGCTGTCCGGCGCGGCCCGGGTGGCCCGCTATCGCCCGCAAAGACCCAATTGATTGGCCGTTCCCTCCAAAGCATCTTTGGGTGTGACCCCAATTGATTCCCACCATGTCCGATTCCCAGAAGACACCAGAAGACGAACTCGCCGGCACAGAACAGCCGTTTGTGCAGCACTTGATGGAACTGCGTGACCGCCTGGTCAAGGCGCTGGTCGCCGTGGTGCTGGCGGCGGCGGTGCTGTTCCTGTTCCCCGGTCCGGGCGCACTCTATGACCTGCTGGCCGCTCCGCTGGTCGCGCATCTGCCCAAGGGCTCCACGCTGATTGCCACCTCGGTGATCTCGCCGTTCCTGGTGCCGCTCAAGATCCTGCTGATGGCGGCCTTTCTGATCGCCTTGCCGGTGGTGCTGTGGCAGGCTTGGGCCTTCGTCGCGCCGGGGCTTTATTCGTACGAGAAGAAGCTGGTGCTGCCGCTGGTGATTTCGAGCACCATTTTGTTCTTTGTCGGCGTCGCGTTCTGCTATTTCTTCGTGTTTGGCCAGGTGTTCAAGTTCATCCAGAGCTTTGCGCCCAAGAGCATCACGGCCGCGCCGGACATCGAGGCCTACCTCAGTTTCGTGCTGACCATGTTCCTCGCGTTCGGCCTGGCGTTCGAGGTGCCCATCGTCGTGATCGTGCTGGCCCGCCTGGGCATGGTCAGCATCCAGAAGCTCAAGGAGTTCCGCGGCTATTTCATCGTGCTGGCCTTCATCATTGCCGCCGTCATCACGCCGCCGGACGTGGTGTCGCAGCTGGCCCTGGCCGTGCCCATGTGCCTGCTCTACGAGGCCGGCATCTGGGCCGCCCAGCTGTTCATCAAGCACACCAAGGCCCCGGAAGAAGCTGCTGAGAAGGGGTGAGCGCCCGGCGCGGGAAAAGGTTCAGTGTTGAGCGTTCGGCGTTCGGCGTTCGGCGCGAAAATCCCGCCCGCTCAACGCTCAACGCTCAACGCTCAACGCTCAACGCTCAACGCTCAACGCTCAACGCTCAACGCTCAACGCTCAACGCTCAACGCTCAACGCTGCACCTGTCTGGGCCTCGGTCGAACGCCGGGGACCACATCCAGCTCCACCTTGTCGTCGCGGCGCAGCACGCTGAATTTCGCGGGGGTGCCGGGTTTGAGCGCGGCGACGCGGGACAGCAGTTCCGAGACATTGGCCACCGGCTTGCCCGCGACGTTGACGATCACATCGCCGGGCCGGATGCCCGCCAGGGCGGCAGGGCCGTTTTGCAGCACGCCGGTGATGATCACGCCCTGGCGGGCCTTCACGCCAAAGGTCTCGGCCAGCTCGGGCGACAGGTCGTTGGGCTCCACGCCGATCCAGCCGCGCGTGACCTGGCCGTCCTTCACAATGCTTTCGAGCACCTGCTTGGCCGTGGACGCGGGAATGGCAAAACCGATGCCCATGCTGCCACCCGAGCGCGAGTAGATCGCGGTGTTGATGCCCAGCAGGTTGCCGTTCACGTCCACCAGTGCGCCACCGGAGTTGCCCGGGTTGATGGCCGCGTCGGTCTGGATGAAGTTCTCGAAGGTGTTGATGCCCAGCTGATTGCGGCCCAGCGCGCTCACGATGCCGCTGGTGACGGTCTGGCCCACGCCAAACGGGTTGCCGATGGCCAGCACCTGGTCGCCCACCTGCAGCGCATCGGAGTTGCCCAGCACGATGACGGGCAGCTTGTCGAGTTCGATCTTGAGGATCGCGAGGTCGGTGTCGGGGTCGGTGCCGATGACCTTGGCCCGGGCATGGCGGCTGTCGTTGAGAATGACCTCGATTTCGTCGGCGCCCTCGACCACATGGTTGTTGGTGAGGATGTAGCCGCTGGGGCTGATGATGACACCGCTGCCCAGGCCGGTCTGCGGCTCGTTGTCGCGGTCGCCGAAGAAGAACCTGAACCACGGGTCGCTGCTGTGCGGGCCTCGCACGGCCGCCTTGCTGGTGTTGATGCTGACCACGGCCGGCGCGGCCTTTTTGGCCGCCGCGCTGAAGCCACCGCCGGAGCCCGAGGCGGAGGCGCTGGCCGGGGCCTCGATCAGGGCCACCGCGCCTGTCGAGGTGGCCCGCGTGCCCAGCCACTCGGGCTTGAGCGTGGCGACCACGAAATAGGCCGCCAGCAACACGGTGACGGATTGCGAGAAAAGAAGCCAAAAACGTTTCATATGCTAATTGTCCATGAACTTGGCCCACAATCGTGGCAAGCCCCGCCGCCGAGCTGCCTCCATGACCGACCGCCGCACCCTTTCCGCCACTTTCGATGACTTGCTGCAGCCCGCGCACTTCCGGGATTACGGGCCCAACGGCCTGCAGGTCGAGGGGCGGTCCGAGGTCCGCAAAATCGTCTCGGGCGTGACCGCCAGCCGCTCGCTGATCGAGGCCGCCATCGCCGCCCAAGCCGACGCCATCTTCGTGCACCATGGCCTGTTCTGGCGCGGCCAGGACGGCCGCGTCACGGGCTGGCTCAGGCAGCGCCTGGCCCTGCTGCTGGCGCATGACATCAACCTGTACGCCTACCACCTGCCGCTGGACGCCCACCCGGAGCTGGGCAACAACGCGCAGCTGGGCCGTCAGCTGGGCCTGGCGGCCCGCGCCCGATTCGGGGAGCAGGAACTCGGTTTTCTGGGGCAACTAGCCGACGGGGGCAGCTTCGCCGGTCCCGAGGCACTGGCGCAACACGTTCAAAAGGTACTGAATCGCCCCATCGTCCTTGTCCACGGGGCGGGGCGCGCTATCAAGAACATAGCGTGGTGCACGGGTGGCGCACAGGCGTACTTCGAGGCCGCCATTGCTGCCGGGGCCGACGCCTTCATCACCGGTGAAATTTCCGAGCCGCAGGCGCATTACGCGCGCGAGATGGATGTGGCCTTCCTGGCCTGCGGCCACCATGCCACGGAGCGCTACGGGGCGCCCGCGGTCGCCGCCCATGTGGCAGCGCAGCTCGGGCTGGAACACCGGTTCATTGACATCGACAACCCGGCATGAGGGGTGGTTGAGTGTTCAGCGTTGAGCGTTCAGCGTGGAATTCGGGGACCATACTGCTGACGCTCAACGCTCAACGCTCAACGCTCAACGCTCAACGCTCAACGCTCAACGCTCAACGCTCAACGCTCAACGCTCAACGCTCAACGCTCAACGCTCAACGCCCATGAACCCCATTGCCATCACCCTCGGCGACCCGGCCGGTATCGGCCCGGAAATCATCGCCAAGGCGTTTCGCGATGCGCCTGAGGTCACTCGCGGCTGTTTTGTAGCGGGCGACCTGGGCCATCTGCGCCGCGCCGTACAGTTCATCAGCGGGCCCGGCCTGGTGAGAGTGCCTGTGGCCCGCATCGAGACGCCTGCCGAGGCCTTGGGTCTGCCGCCGCGCTGCATTCCGGTGCTGCAAATCCAGGAAAAGTCTGCGCTCGTCTCGTTGGGCTTGGTGAGCCCTCTGGGCGGGAGAATGGCGGCTGACAGCGTGCTCTGGGCGGCGCATGCCGCCCTGCGCGGCGAGGTGGCGGCCCTGGTGACCGCGCCGCTGCACAAGGAGGCGCTGGCCGCCGCAGGCCTGCCCTATCCGGGGCACACCGAGCTGCTGCAGGCCGAGGCCGCGGCGCACCTCGGCTGCCCCATTTCCGAGCTGCCGGTGCGCATGATGCTGGCCAACGACGAGCTGCGCACCGTGCTGGTGAGCATCCATGTCTCGCTGCGCGAGGCGATCGAGGCCGTGAATTTCGACAATGTTGTGCAGACCCTGCGGATTGCGCACGAATCCGTGGGCAGGATGCTGCATCGCCCGCCGCGCATCGCCGTGGCCGGGCTCAACCCCCATGCTGGCGAGGGCGGCCTGTTTGGCCGCGAGGAGCTGGACACCATCATCCCGGCCGTCCAGGCCGCCCGGGACAGCGGCATGGATGTACACGGCCCGTTCTCGCCCGACACCGTGTTCATGCGGGCCCGTGCCCAGCCGGGCCGGCCCGGCGAGTTCGACGTGGTGGTCGCGATGTACCACGACCAGGGCCTGATCCCGGTGAAATACCTGGGTGTCGAGAAGGGCGTGAACGTCACGCTGGGCCTGCCGCTGGTGCGCACCAGCCCGGATCACGGCACGGCGTTCGACATTGCCGGCTCGGGCCGTGCCGACGCCTCCAGCCTGATCGAAGCGATCCGCATGGCGCGCCAGCTTTCTCAATGAAAACAGCCAGCAGTCCATGAACTGCGGGCTGTGACAGCTGCAAAAACTGTAGCGTTTCGCCTACCCCTTCAGGCTGTCGCGGATTTCGCGCAACAGCAGCACATCTTCGGGCGGCGCCATCGGTGCCGGCGCCGGCGTTTGCCGTTTGAGCCGGTTGATCTGCTTGACCATGATGAAGATGATGAAGGCCAGGATCGCGAAATTGACCGCCACCGTGATGAAGCTGCCATAGGCGAACACCGGGACGCCGGCCTTTTTGAGCGCGTCCAGCGAGCTGCCGGTGCCGGGCGGTACCTGGCCCAGCACCACGAACAGGCTGGAAAAGTCCAGCTTGCCAATGACCGCCCCCACCAGCGGCATGACCAGGTCGCCGACCACGGAATCGACGATTTTCCCGAAGGCGCCGCCGATGATCACGCCCACGGCGAGATCGATCACATTGCCCTTGACGGCGAACTCCTTGAATTCCTGCATCATGCCCATGGGGTGGACTCCTTGTTGTTAAGAGCAGCCGCCAGTATTCCTGGCCAAACCCGGCTGTCAAGCGGGGCATCCGGGTCGGCCGCCGCATTGAATGCGCGAGGAGCGCTCAGCTACAATTGTTGGTTGACCCTAATACAAGCGACGTTCATTGAGGAACCCCATGAGTGACACCCCAGTCGACACCAGCAAGCGGACGTGGTTGATCGCGTCCGGCTGTGCCGGTGCTGTGGGCGGCGTAGCGACCGCCGTTCCCTTCGTGAGTACCTTTCAGCCCTCCGAAAAGGCCAAGGCCGCCGGCGCGGCCGTCGAGGTGGACATCTCGGCCCTGAAGCCGGGCGAGAAGCTCACCGTCGAATGGCGTGGCAAGCCGGTCTGGATTGTCAAGCGCACGCCCGCGCAGCTCGAATCCCTCAAGAAAACCGAAAGCCTGCTGGCCGACCCGAATTCGGAGCGCAAGGCCTACCCCACGCCTGACTACGCGAAGAACTCCCACCGCTCGATCAAGCCCGAGGTGTTTGTCGCGGTCGGCATCTGCTCTCACCTGGGCTGCTCGCCCTCGGACAAGTTCACGCCCGGCGCCCAGCCCTCGCTGCCCGACGACTGGGCCGGCGGTTTCCTCTGCCCCTGCCACGGCTCGACCTTCGACATGGCCGGCCGCGTGTTCAAGAACAAGCCCGCACCGGACAACCTTGAAGTGCCGCAGCACATGTACCTGTCCGACACCCGGCTGTTGATCGGCGAAGACAAGAAGGCTTGAGAGCAACTGACATGGCTGAATTCAAGGAAATCTCCCCCAACGCCTCGGCGGGCGCCAAGCTCACGAACTGGTTCGAAAACCGTTTCCCCACGGCGTTTGACGCTTACCGTGTCCACATGTCGGAGTACTACGCTCCGAAGAACTTCAACTTCTGGTACATCTTCGGCTCGCTGGCCCTGCTGGTGCTGGTGATCCAGATCGTGACCGGCATCTTCCTGGTCATGCACTACAAGCCCGACGCTGCCGTGGCGTTCGCCTCGGTCGAGTACATCATGCGCGATGTGCCCTGGGGCTGGCTGATCCGCTACATGCACTCCACGGGCGCCTCGGCCTTCTTCGTCGTGGTCTACCTGCACATGTTCCGCGGCCTGCTCTACGGCTCGTACCGCAAGCCGCGCGAGCTGGTCTGGATCTTCGGCTGCGCGATCTTCCTGTGCCTGATGGCCGAGGCCTTCATGGGCTATCTGCTGCCCTGGGGCCAGATGTCCTACTGGGGCGCCCAGGTGATCGTGAACCTGTTCTCCGCCATTCCCTTCATCGGCCCCGACCTCGCCCTGCTGATCCGTGGCGACTATGTGGTGTCCGACGCCACGCTCAACCGTTTCTTCAGCTTCCACGTGATTGCCGTGCCGCTGGTGCTGCTGGGCCTGGTGGTGGCACACCTGCTGGCACTGCACGACGTGGGCTCCAACAATCCCGACGGCGTCGAAATCAAGGCCAACAAGGACGCCGATGGCAAGCCGTTGGACGGCATCCCGTTCCACCCCTACTACACGGTGCATGACATCTTCGGCGTCAGCGTGTTCCTGATGGTCTTCACCGCCATCATCTTCTTCGCGCCCGAGTTCGGCGGCTACTTCCTGGAGTACAACAACTTCATCCCGGCCGACCCGCTGAAGACGCCCGCGCACATCGCGCCGGTCTGGTACTTCACGCCGTTCTACTCCATGCTGCGTGCCATCACCAGCGAAATGATGTATGCGCTGATTGCCTGTGTGCTCGGCGGTGCCGCTCTCAGCGTCATCAAGATCAGGATGCCTGGCTTGTTCAAGGCCGTGATCGTGGGCGCTGCCATCGTCGTCTCGGTCCTGATGCTGGTCATCGACGCCAAGTTCTGGGGTGTGCTCGTGATGGGTGGCGCCGTCATCATCCTGTTCTTCCTGCCCTGGCTGGACCACAGCCCGGTCAAGTCGATCCGCTACCGTCCCAGCTGGCACAAATACATGTATGCCGCCTTCGTCGTCGTCTTCGTCGTGCTGGCCTACCTGGGGGTGCAGCCGCCCTCGCCGGTCGGCGAGCGCGTGTCGCAGATCGGCACCCTGTTCTATTTCGGCTTCTTCCTGCTGATGCCGTGGTGGAGCCGCCTGGGTGAGCCCAAGCCGGTGCCTGACCGCGTGACCTTTGCTGCGCACTAAGCTGGAGACAACAACAATGAAGAAGCTCATCCTCACGTTGATCGCGGCGCTTGGTTTCGTCGGCGGCGCACAGGCTTCCGGCGGTGGCATCGCCTGGGACAAGGCACCCAGTAATACCAACGACCTGGCCGCCCTGCAACACGGCGCCAAGCTGTTCGTCAACTACTGCCTGAATTGCCATTCGGCCGCCTACATGCGCTACAACCGCCTGACGGACATCGGCCTGACCGAGCAGCAGATCAAGGACAACCTGCTGTTTGGCACCGACAAGGTCGGCGACACGATGAAGGCTGCGATCGATCCCAAGCAGGCCAAGGACTGGTTCGGCGCCAATCCGCCTGACCTGACCCTGATTGCCCGTTCGCGCGCCGGCCACGGCGGCACCGGAGCCGATTACCTCTACACCTATCTGCGCACCTACTACCGCGACGAAACCAAGGCCACGGGCTGGAACAACCTGGTGTTCGACAGCGTGGGCATGCCACATGTGCTGTGGGAGCTGCAAGGCGATCGCCAGCCCGTTTTCGAGAAGCGGGATGAGCATGGCCACGAGGTCAAGGTCTTCAAGGGCTGGAAGCAAATCGCCCCCGGCACCATGACGCCGCTGCAATACGACCAGGCCGTCGGCGACCTGGTGACCTATTTGCAGTGGATGGGCGAGCCCACGCAAAACACGCGCGTTCGCGTGGGGGTGTGGGTGCTGATTTTCCTCGGCGTGTTCACCGTGATTGCCTGGCGGCTCAATGCCGCATTCTGGAAAGACGTGAAGTGACGCGAGTGAAAAGTTTCGCTCCGCTTCGCTGCGCACGATACTTTTCATCGGTCTGATCAGACAAAAAGGCCTGGGGCAGCCCGGCGCTTTTTTGCAGACATCGGAGTGACAGGCTTCCTGTCACTCTTTTTGATTTAAGGAGCCTTCACCATGATGGTGCTTTACTCAGGAACCACCTGCCCGTTTTCCCACCGCTGCCGCTTTGTGCTGTTCGAAAAGGGCATGGACTTCGAGATCCGTGATGTGGACCTCTACAACAAGCCCGAAGACATCAACGTGATGAATCCCTACGGCCAGGTGCCCATCCTGGTCGAGCGCGACCTGATCCTGTACGAATCGAACATCATCAACGAGTACATCGACGAGCGCTTCCCGCATCCGCAGCTGATGCCCGGCGACCCGGTGGATCGCGCCCGCGTGCGCCTGTTCCTGCTCAATTTCGAGAAGGAGCTGTTTGTTCACGTGAGCACCCTGGAGTCGCGTGCGACCAAGGGCAACGAAAAGGCGCTGGAAAAGGCCCGCGCCCACATTCGCGACCGCCTGACGCAGCTGGCCCCGGTGTTCCTCAAGAACAAGTACATGCTGGGCGAGAATTTCTCGATGCTCGATGTGGCGATTGCACCGCTGCTGTGGCGCCTGGACTACTATGGCATTGATCTCAGCAAGAACGCTGCCCCTTTGCTGAAATATGCCGAGCGCATTTTTTCGCGTCCGGCCTACATCGAGGCGCTGACGCCTTCCGAAAAGGTCATGCGCAAGTAAGCAGGCAGTCCATCCGTTTTTTGCAGCAGTTGTCCCGCATGATGAACGCCCTGGAATCCACGTCGACGCGCCCCTACCTGATCCGGGCCCTGTACGACTGGTGCACCGACAATGGTTTCACGCCCTACGTGGCCGTGCTCGTCGATGAGACGGTGCAGGTGCCGCGCGAATACGTGAAGAATGGGGAAATCGTGCTCAACATCAGTTTTGATGCCACGAGTTCGCTCAAGCTGGGCAATGAGTTCATTGAGTTCAAGGCCCGCTTTGCGGGGACGGCGCGCGAGATCATGGTGCCCATCAGCCATGTCATCGCCATCTACGCCAGGGAAAACGGACAGGGCATGGCTTTTCCCGTGCCTGTGCCGGCGACCTCGGATGACGTGGCAGCCCAGGCGCCGGGCCCGGGCAGCTCGCCTGAGGCGGGGCAGCCCGCAGAGGGCGATGCCAAGGTGGTGCAGCTGGTGTCCGTCGAGCCGGCGTCAGGCGACGATGGCACCGAGCCGCCGCGCCCTGCGTCCGGGGCCCGCCCCTCGCTCAAGCGGGTGAAGTAGGGCCCTCATCCGGGGCCTGTTCCCTGCAGGCCCGCTAAAATAGCAAGTAGCGCCGATTTAGCTCAGTTGGTAGAGCAACCGCCTTGTAAGCGGTAGGTCATCAGTTCGAATCCGATAATCGGCACCATGGTTCGCCCGACGGTCAGCTTGGGGTGATTTGGACCTTCAGCCGAATTGAGTTAACCTGCCAACCCCGGCTGCGCAGGTGGGATTGCAGTGCAGGCAACACCTGCCTGATCTTCGCAGCCGCCGCGTTGCTATCCACCAGCAGACACCATGTCGGCCCCTCGATCGGGCCGGCCTTGACGGCGGATCGCAGCGCATTGGGAATCAGTGATTCAACCGCTCTGAGCCGCTCGCTGGAGTCTTGCGCGAGCTCAGCCAGTCTTGCCAGGGTCGGCGAGTCGAGCGCTGCCTGCTGTAGCGTGACGGGATGGTGGCGGCGGTTCATGAAACTGCAGGATCGTTGACGGAAAGGACGTTCTGGTGCATTTGATTATCACGGATGCATGGCTCGCCAAAAGCCGTGCCGTGCATTTGAGCGGCAGCAAGCTGGTGCTTGCGGGGCTTGCTGTGTCGCTGGCCCTCATGATGGTGGCCGCCGGTCTTTACCACTGGGTGTTTCTCAAGGGCGCTCGCGAAGGCTGGCCGGTCATCGGCTCGCTGGTCAGGCTCATGGTCAAGGACGAATTCGAGCAACGCGACCGCTTCATGCGCGAGAACCTCGATGCCATGGCCCGCAAGCTCGGCGAGATGCAGGCCAAGATGGTCCAGCTCGAGTCGCTGGGCGAGCGGGTGTCCGGCCTGGCCGGCGTCAACGCGGGCGAGCTCAAGGCGCCCCCGGGCCGCGGCGGCGCCCTGGTGTCGGGCCGTCCGCTCACGATGGAAGAGCTGCAGCGCACTCTGGACGACCTCGACAAGCTGACCGATCAACGGGTGGACCTCATGACCGTGGTC
>Ga0187892_10001156_pt1 | contig 62793 bp, 44 predicted proteins | sample MA1701073metaG_FD_139345 | JGI IMG/M metagenome (GOLD analysis project Ga0187892, IMG submission 139345) | Bio-ooze microbial communities from a basaltic lava cave in the Kipuka Kanohina Cave System on the Island of Hawaii, USA - MA170107-3 metaG ... | reverse complement strand
GAAAATCTGCGATGGCCCGGGCGGGCTTCATCGTTCGTCCAAGTCGTCGCGAAGGTGCGCCAGGTCGCGGGCCAATGCCTGACGGGCACGGCGGCGAAGCTTGCGGACGGCATCGACGGAGCGCTCCAGCATCGGCGCCGCCTCCACATAAGATTAGAACGACAAGATGATTCCCGGCAGAGAAGCATCCACTCCGGCCCAGCCCCCCGCGTGATTGGCTGAGCTTGACACAATGTAACCGAGACCAAAGCGGCCGTCAAGAATCTTGCTTCAATATCAGGATATCACAGCCCAGGACATTCAGCACGACAATGCTGCAACTCTCGGCGGGACAATGGCTTACGTACGTAGTGGCGGACGGATTCTCACGATCGGGCAGGCGGCGTTGAGCCAAGGCTGCTCGTCCGAGCGACCCAACCGGAATGGACGCTCATTGAGTTGCACGGTGGCGCAAACGCTGGAGAATGAGGGCGCTATGACACAACGACGGGAGCTTCACGCGTGGCGGCAACGGCCTCTGGGAAGTGCGGTGCCAACTCTGTTGGTTGCGGTGGCATTGGCGTGGGCCCGAGCGGGGCACGGGCAGACGGAGCCGGCGCCCAGGCTGGGCAACGAGGCGCCGGGCGCTGCCGCGGTGTCGAGTTCGCTGTCGGACGCGCTGCCGGACAATGACGTGATCATGCGCGCGCTGACGGCCGAGTTGGACCGGGCCATGAGCGACTTGACGCTGGAGGGGCTGGATCGGCCGTATTTCGTGCAGTACACGGTGGAAGACCGCGTCGAATACAACGTCTCGGCTACGTATGCCGCCATCACCGATTCGCAGCGCAGCCGCGGGCGGGTGTGCTATACGCAGGTGCGCGTGGGCGACTCGTCGCTCGACAACACCAACTTTCTGCGCGGCCGCGGCGGCAATGCGGCGCGGCTGCCGATCGAGGACGACGAGCTGGCCATGCGGCAGGGCATCTGGCGCGCGACGGATGGCGACTACAAGCAGGCGGTCGAGTCGCTGACGCGAAAGCAGGCGTATCTGAAAGACAAGACGATCGAGGACCGGCCGGCCGACTTCAGCCCGGCCGAGAAGGTGGTGCATCTCGACCCGTCGGCCGAGCTGGTGTTCGATCAGCCGGCCTGGGAGCAGCGGGCCCGGGCGCTGTCGGCCCGGTTCGCCGAGCACACGCGGATTCAGGACGCGGCCGTGCGGGTCTGGTCGGCCGCTGCCAACAGCTTCGTGGTCAACTCAGAAGGCACGCGGCTGCGAGATGGCGACACCGGCGCGCTGGTCGCGATTGAGGCCGAGTTGCAGGCCGACGAAGGGATGACGCTCTCGGACTCGCTGGCGTACTTCGCGCCGCGGGCCGATCTGCTGCCGACCCAAGAGACGATGCTGGCCGACATCGACGAGCTGTGCGGGCGGCTGAGCCGGCTGGCCGAGTCGCCCGTGCTGGAGTCGTACACGGGGCCGGTGCTTTTCGCGGGCAAGGCTGCCCCGCAGATGTTCGCGGCCCTGCTGGCCCGCGGGTTGGCCGGCCAGCCCGACCCGGTCGGCAGCCCGCGGCGGTCGTCGGGCATCGGCGCCAGCCTCGAACCCAAGCTCGGCCTGCGCATCCTGCCGCGCTCGTATCAGGCGCACGACGATCCATCGGTGGCCGAGTTCGGCGAAGAGTATCTGGCGGGCCACTACGAGTACGACGACGAAGGTGTGCCCGGCCAGCGCGTCAGCCTGGTCGAGAACGGCATTCTCAAGGACCTGGTCATGTCGCGCAGCCCGACCAAGAAGCGGCAGGTGACCAACGGGCACGGGCGCGGCCGCGGGGCTTCGATCAGCGCGGCCGTCTCGAACTTGTTCATCAGCGACAGCGAGGGCATGAGCGACGAAGAGCTGCGGCAGGAGTTCATCAACGCCTGCAAAGAGGAAGGGCTGGAGTTCGGACTGAAGGTGACCGCCCTGAAGGGATCGGGCCGCGGCGGGCTGCCCGATCCGCTGTATGCCTACAAGGTGTACGTGGCCGATGGCCGCGAAGAGCAGGTGCGCGGCATCGAGTTCGGCCAGGTGCAAGTCCGCATCCTCAAGCGCATCCTGGCCTCTGGAACGCAGCAGCATGTGCACAACAGCATCGGTGGCACGTCGTCGTCGATCATCTCACCCTCGGTGCTGATCGAAGAGCTGGAAGCCAACAAGATCATTCAGGAATTCGACAAGCCGCCGGTGCTCGCCTCGCCGCTGGCGAGGGAGTAGCCACGGGCGAAGAGACCCGCCGCAGCTGCACAGCCGCACGGCTCAGATTGAAGGCGCGGGTCGCTGGAGCTACGATCGGTCAAGGAGTGTGTGCCGTATGACCAGCGCGCCGTTCGTCGAGCTAGCCGAGCCGGGAACCCGATTGATGCCGTTGCACGTCGATCAATACCACGACATGATCGCCAAGGGCATTCTGCCCGAGGGCGCTCCGTGGGAGCTGATTGACGGCCTGATCAAAGCGAAGAACCGCGGCGCCGTGGGAGAGAGTCCGATGACCGTCGGATTGGAGCACTCCTGGGCTGTAACGAACCTCGAGGAGTTCAACCGAAGACTGTCTCGGCTCGGCTGCCACATGCGCACGCAGCAGCCCGTGACTCTGCCGCCGTACAATGAGCCTGAGCCCGATGGCGCCATCATCATCGGACCGAAGAGCGCCTACCGCAAGCGTCGTCCCGGCGCCCGCGATGTTGCGTGCGTCATCGAGGTCGCCGATTCGTCCTTGCGTGACGATCGGACTTCGAAGCAGCGCGTCTACGCCAACTCAGGCATTCCGCAGTACGTGATCATCAACCTGCCCGATCGCGTGGTCGAGGTCTACACGCAGCCGCTGGTGGGCAAGGACCGCTACGGGCAGTCCGTCACGCTGGGACCGAGTCAGACCGTCGCGCTGCGAGCCGCGCGCGGCCGCGAGCTGAAGGTCGCTGTCCGCCGGCTGTTGCCGTGAACTCGTCGTGGCGCGCGAGTAGGGCGTGCAACTGAACTGAATCTCGGCGATCCGATCTCAGTCGCGCGTGTTGTGGCGGCCGCGCCATTCGCAGTTTCGGGGGGGTTGAGAGCGCTGGGTGTCGCCAGCTACGATCTGTCGGGAGCGTGTCGCATGACCAGCGCGTCATTCATCGAGCTAAGTGAGCCGGGAACTCGGCTGCTGCCGTTGCACGTCGACCAGTACCACGACATGATCGACAAAGGCATTCTGGAGGAAGGTACTCCGTGTGAGCTGCTCGACGGCGTTCTCGTCCCGAAGGACCGCAGCGGCTGCGGCGAAGACCCGATGACGATCAGCTACGACCACGCTCTAACGGTCAAGAAGCTCGCCAAGCTTAGCCGGCAGTTTGAACGCCTAGGGTGCCACGTTCAGACCCAGCAGCCCGTTACCTTGCCGCCGCATGACGAACCCGAGCCGGACGCGGCGGTGATCGTCGGCGCGCTGGAAGATTATCACGGTCGTCATCCCAGCCCCAAAGACGTGCTGTGCGTCGTCGAAGTGTCCGACGCGTCGTTGCACGACGATCGCACCAGGAAGCTGCGCATTTACGCCGACGCCGGCATTCCGCAGTACGTGATCGTCAACCTGCCCGATCGCGTGGTCGAGGTCTACACGCAGCCGCTGGTGGGCAAGGGCCGCTACGGGCAGTCCGTCACGCTGGGACCGAGTCAGACCGTCGCGCTGCGAGCGGCGCGCGGCCGCGAGCTGCGGATCGCTGTACGCCGTTTGCTGCCGTGATTCCGGGGTCGTATTCGCTCCGGTCGCCTCATTCCGAAGCGTCGTCATCGCCGGTCGAGCCGAGGATGCCTTCGAGATCGCGGGCTCCGTGAAGCACGCGGAGAATCTCGATACGCTCGGAAGTAGGCAGATCGAAGATCCGGTACTGTCGGAAGCCTGTGATGTGCCAGGCGCGCAAGCCCACCAGCCGCGGATTTGCGAGCATGAGTCGCGCACCCGAATGCGGGAAATCGAGCAACTGAGCAAACGCCTTGTCCGCCGCCTCCCCAAATCGAAGCGCGGCGGTCACGCTCCGCACGGCGAGGTAGTCGGCGATCGAGCGAAGGTCCCGCTCGGCGGCTGCTCGGATGAGGAGCCGCGGTCTCACAGATGGGCCGACGGGTGCCGATCGAGAAGGTCTCTACGCCACCGGTCCCACCACGCGTCGTCGACCACGGCCGCGTCACCGTCGAGGCCTTGTAACAGAAGCGCCTCCAGGCGCTGCTCGGCCTTTCGCCTTCGCTCCGCCGAAAGAAGCGCGTTCATGTACTCATCGACCGAGCTGAATCCCAGCTCCGTTGCTTCTTGCTCGACAAACGCCTTCGTCTCTTCGGACGCACGAAAACTCAACGTAGTCAGCTCGGGCATCGCAGACCTCACCTTCGCACTACACATCATCCTATCGCCGATGACGGCCGATTGCCAAGGCAACACTCAATGGGCGGGCAAGGCGTCGACGAGCTGGTCGATTTCGCGCGGCGTGTTGTAGAAGTGCGGGCTGGCCCGCAGGCGGCCGCAGCGGACGGCGATCACCAGGCGGTGCTCCTGCTGCAGATGGCGCTGGATCGTGTCATGGTCGTGCAGATCTGACGTGAACGCGACGATGGCGCTGGCCTCACCCTTGGCCCGGCTGCTGACAATGCGGTAGCCCCTCTCGCGTAGGCCCGTCACCATGCGGTCGGTCAATGCCAGCGCGTGCTGGTGGATCTGCTCGATACCGATCTCCAGGATCAGCTCGAGCGAGCCGCCCAGGCCGTAGATGCCAGCCAGATTGTACGCGCCGCTGTCGTAGCGCTTGATGCTGTCCTGGAAGTCGAAGCGGTAGCGGTCGAAGTTGAGCGCGTCCTTCATTGACAGCCAGCCGATGCAGGTCGGACGCAGGTGGCCCTGAATCTCCTTGCGGACATAGAAGATGCCCAGGCCTTCGGGCCCGAGCAGCCACTTGTGCCCGTCCGCCGCCAGAAAGTCGATCGGCATCGTTCGGACGTCGAGCGGCATGACGCCCAGCGACTGGATCGCGTCGACAAACAGCAGCACGCCCTTCTCCTGGCAGGCCCGGCCGAGGGCGGCCAGGTCGGTGCGGAAGCCGCTGGCAAACTGTACGCTCGAGACGGTGACCAACCGAGTGCGGTTATCGATGCTGGCGATGAGCCGGTCGAGCGGGATGCGGCCCTCTTCCTCCATGACCATGCGAAGCTGGACGCCGCGAGACTGCAACGCCTGCCACGGATAGATGTTGGCTGGGAATTCGGCGTGCGTGGTGACGATGTTGTCGCCGCTGGAGAAGCTCAGACCATTGGCCACCAGGCTGATGCCTTCGCTGGTGTTCTTGATGAACGTCACTTCGTCGGCATTAGCGCCGATGAGCTGAGCGGCGAGTTGGCGAACGTAATCGGCGTGGCGATAGAACCCGCCCTTCAGGTACGCGTTCTCTTCGGCGTGCTGGACATACGTCCGCATGGCCACGGCGCAGCGCCGGCTGAGCGGACCCACGGCCGCGTGGTTCTGGAAGTTGTAGTTCCGCGTGATGGGGAACTCGCTACGGATGGCATCCCAGTTCATAAGACTACCCCGGCGCCGGACAGTCGACGTTGGACGCCCGACGACAGACCCCTCACCCCCTCTTGCGGCGCCAGCCCAACTGCAAGTTGGCGCTCCGCAACATTATACCGCACACCGGCAGTCGCTCAGTCGAAAAAACCGGGCGCGTCCGTCTCCTTCATCAAGTCTATGAACCCGCGGCCCACAATTCTACCGGGCACGAGGAACCCGTCCGTTGGTTGCGTGGCAGTGGACGTGTCGCCTAAGATCGCGGCGGGCCATCTGGCGTCTCACGCCGGCCTGATTATCGGCGATCGGCGATCGCGGCGGACAGCAGCGTGAACGTGACGATTCTCACGACCGGCGGGACGATCGAGAAGACCTACGACGAGAGCGACGGCTCGCTGCGCAACGAGCAGTCGATCCTCGATCAGATCTGCGACGGGCTGCGGCTGCCGGACCTGCACATCCGCCACGTGCCGATCATGAACAAGGACTCGCTGGAGATGACCGATACCGACCGCGACGCCATCCTGGCGGCCGCACGCGAGGTGCCCGATGACCAGGATGCCGTCCTGATTCTGCACGGGACCGACACGCTGGCCCAGACCGGGGATCACCTTGCCCGGCGGCTGGCGGGACTCGAGCGGCCCGTCATTCTGACTGGGGCGATGCGGCCGTTCGAGTTTCGCGATTCCGACGCACCGCAGAACGTGACTGAGGCCCTCCTGGCCTGCCGCCTGCTGCCGCCGGGCGTGTACGTGGTGATGCACAACCAGGCGCTCCGCTTCCCGGGCGTGCAGAAAGACGGGAAGCGACTGACCTTTCGGAAGCGATGAAGGCTCGGGCACGTCACCACAGCCACACGCATCGCCGGCCAGCCTATGGCAGCCGTCCGGGTGGCCCGACGCCAGCCGACGGTAGGCCGGCACGACTTCGCGTGTTGTTCGAGGACGACGCGATCATCGCGGTCGAAAAGCCCGCCCGTGTGCCGACTGAGGGCGGTGCGGCCGGCGTGGTCGAGCGGCTCATCGCGCAGCACACGACGATTCGGCCGGATCAACGCCCGCCCGTCTGGAAGCCCGCCTACCGGCTCGATGTCAGCACGGGGGGTGTGCTGCTGCTCTCCAAGACGCGCGATGCCGGCGCCGCCCTGGCAGAGATGCTGCGCGACGGCCGGGTTCGCCAGGAATTCGTGGCCGTTGTCCGCGGAATGCCGGGAAAGAAACGCCTGACGCTCTCGCCCGCCGACGCCAAGCGGGCCGCCGCCCGACGGAGCGGACGCGAACCGCCGAGCGAGCCCGACGTCGAAATCGAGACTCTCGATGTCACGAAGCGGTATTCGCTGATCCGCTACTCGGGCTTCGCGCTCAAGCCGGTGCACGTGCGGCTGCACCTGGGATCGGTGCGCTTGCCCGTGGTCGACGATTTGCTCCACCTGGCACGGGTCAGCTTGCCCCATCCCGAAACCGGACGCCGGCTGAGCCTCGTGTCGGCCGCGCCCAGCATCTTCGATGAGCGTCTGCGCGAACGAGCACCCTCGGGCGGCCACGAGCGGCAAACGCGCTCAACGCCCGCGCGGGCCGCGCGAACGGTATGGCGAGCGGCTCCCGAGCGCGTGCTGGAAGAAGCCCTGAAGACGCGCAGCAGCCTGCTGGCCGATCCGCATACGACGGCCGTGCGGTTGTTAAATGGGGCGGCGGACGGTGCGCCTGGCCTGTCGGTAGAGAAACTCAATGACGTAGTGGTCCTTCAGGTCTTGGAGGGTCACAGCGAGCTCGATGAGCCTGGACTCACGCGCATCGCGGCATGGTATCGCGAGCGACTCGGGCTTCGAGCCGTCTACGCCAAACACTTTGCCCGCGGAAGGTCGATGCTGCCCGAAGGGGCCGACCCGCGGCTGCACGATCCAGTACCCCTGGCCGGCGAAGCGGTCGAGCCGGAGCTGACGGTCCTGGAAAACGGGCTGAATTTCGTTGTCCGCCCGTACGACGGCTACTCGGTCGGCCTGTTCCTCGACCAGCGCGACAACCGACGCCGGATCAGAGAGCTGGCGGCCGGCCGTCGCGTGTTGAACCTGTTCGCGTACACCTGCGGCTTCTCGGTCGCAGCCGCGGCGGGCGGGGCCGACGAAACGGTGAGCGTCGATCTGTCTGTTCGTCACCTCGAATGGGGTAAGCAGAACTTCGCCGCCAATGGCATTAACCTGGACAGGCACATCTTCATTCGTTCCGATGCGTCGAGCTATCTTGGGCGTTCGGCCCGGCAGGAGCGGGCGTTCGACCTGATCGTCCTCGATCCGCCCACATTCGCCCGCATGAAGAAGCCGCGGCGGACGTTTACCATCGGGACCGGCCTGCGACCGATCTTGTCGGAGGCGCTGGCCGTGCTGAAGCCCGGAGGCCAGCTCCTGGTCAGCACGAACAGCCGCGAACATTCAGCCCGCTGGCTGCATACGCAGGTGGCCGAGGCTGCCGGCGGACGGCGCTTCGATGTCGTCGACGCGCCGCCGCTGCCTGCCGATTTCGCGTCCGATCCGGACTATGCCAAGAGCTTGATCGTGCGGTTCGACTAGCTGCGGCCCTCGTGCGGCATTCGACAAAGCTCGTCACTCCGCGTCATAATGCCACCGGCTGATGTTTCGAGCGCTGCTGGTTACGTGCCTGACGTTGCTCGTCGCGGTCGCGGCGTGGTTCAGCTTCGGCCAGCCGCGGCCGCAGGCGGACTTCGTCTATGCCAATCCGGCCGGGATCAACACGCTCGATCCGGCCCAGCTTAGCTGGCTGCAGGACATTCGCGTGTCGCTCAATATCTGGGAGGGGCTGACGACGTATGACCCGCAGACACTCGAACCGATGGAGGGCGTGGCCAACTTTCCGCCCGAAACAACCGAGGATGGCCTGACGTACGTGTTCCACTTGCGGCCCGAGGCGCGCTGGTCGAATGGCGATCCGGTCACGTCCGAAGACTTCGTTCGAGCCTGGCGGCGCGTTATCGAGCCGGGCACGGCTTTGGACTACGCCACGTTTGTGACCGACTTCGTCGTCGGAGCCAAGGAATACTACGACTGGCGGAATCAGACGGTGGCGATGCTGGCCGAAGGAGGCGATGCGGACGATCGGGAGGCGAACTACGTGCGGACTGGAAGTCCGCGGTCCCAGGAGCGGGCTGGAAGCCCGCGCTCCCAGGCGGCGAGCCGCGCGGCCGTGCTACGTGCCCACGCTGACGAGACGGAGCGGCGATGGGCGGAAGTGGGGATCAAGGCGACCGACACCCTCACCTTGACCGTGCGGCTCCGCCGGCCGTGTGCTTACTTTCTGTCGCTCACGGCCTTTGCCACGCTGGTCCCGATCCACGAGAGCATCGAGCTGCTGCGCGAGCGGCATGATGGGTTGCCGATCAACGAGCAGGGCCTGGTGGTTTACGATCCGCAGTGGACCAAGCCCGACTACCACGCGCACGGCTACCGCGGCCTGGTCACCAACGGTCCTTACTTCGTCAAGGAGTGGACGTTCAAGGACCACATGCTGCTGGAGGCCAATCCGCACTATTGGGACCGCGCCGCGCTGGGCGTTCAGACCATCGATATCATTTCCTATGGCGACATCAACTCGACCATCATGGGCTATGAACAGGGCGATCTGGATTGCCTGCTCGATATGACCGTCGCCTACGATCACGAGCTGACCCGGTTGGCTCAGGGCGGCGAACGCGAGGATTTTCATGTACCCATTGTGCTGGGTAGCTATTTCTATAACTACAACTGCCGCGATGCAGAGGTTCTTGGCCGCAAGAATCCGTTCGTTGACGCCCGCGTTCGCAAGGCGTTTTCGCTGGCGATCGATAAGAAGCTGCTGGTCGAGAACGTGGTTCGAAACGCCAATCCGCCATCTAACCATCTGATTCCGCCGGGCATGATCCCCGGGTATTCGTCGCCGGCTGGCCTCGACTTCGATCCGGCCGAGGCGCGGCGGCTGCTATCCGAGGCCGGCTATCCGGGCGGGGCGGGTCTGCCACCCATCGAGGTGCTCTACAACACAGGTTTCAAGCACGATCGCGTCTGTCAGGTGCTGGCCCGCATGTGGGAGCAGCATCTCGGTGCCCGCGTCGAGCTGCGCGGCAAGGAGACTAAGACGTTTGCCGACGATAAGCAGAAACACAACTTCATGATCGCGCGGGCCGCCTGGTATGCCGACTATGTCGACCCGACGACGTTTCTCGACATCTGCGTCACCGGCAACGGCAACAACGACAGCGGATACTCGAACCCGGCGTATGATGAGCTGCTGCGGCATGCAAGCCGTGAGAATGACGCGGTGCGGCGCATGGAGCTGCTCTCCAGGGCCGAAGCGATTCTGATCCAGGAAGACTTCCCGAATCTGCCGATCTACACCTACACCAACCTCATGGCAATCAAGCCCTATGTCAGCGGCATCTATTTGAATCCGCGGCTTCACGTGTCGTTCAAGCACATCCGGATCCAGAAAGAATTGCCGATTGCCGACCTGCCCTGGACGCGGCCGCATCGTGTCCAGGGTTGCCGATTTCCGATTGGCGCCGGCAGCGAATCGGAAATCGGAAATCGACAATCCGAAATCGCCTTACAGGTCCGATGACCGTTCGACTCCTCAAGCGCCTCTTCGCCGGTCTGCTGACGCTTCTCTGTATTTACGCGCTCACATTTCTGCTGGTGATCAACACGCCCGGCAATCCGTTTCAGATGTCGGACCGCAACATGCCGGCCGAGGTGATCGCAGCGCTGAATGCCCGCTACCACATGGACCAGCCGTGGCGGTATTTCTATGAGTATCTGGCCGGCGCGATTCGACTGGATTTCGGCCCCTCATTCCAGCACAAGGAATGGACGTGCGGTCAGATTCTGGCCCAGGCGCTGCCCGTTTCGATCGTGCTCGGATTTCTGGCCATGCTGATCGCCGTGCTGGTGGGTGTGCCGGCCGGCGTGATCTCGGCCGTCCGGCGAAACGGCTGGTTCGACGTGACGACGCTCGGCCTGGTGCTGATCGGGATCAGCCTGCCGACGTTCGTGACCGGATCCGTGCTGCTGCTGACGTTTGCCGTGTGGCTGGGCATCGCGCCCATCGGCGGGTGGGGGCGGATGGCCCACCTGCCGCTGCCGGCCCTGGCCCTGTCGCTGCCGTTCATGGCCTACATCACCCGGCTGACGCGCGTCGGTATGCTCGACGTGCTCAGCAGCGATTTTGTCCGTACGGGACTGGCCAAAGGACTGACGCCGCGCCGCGTGATCTGGACGCATGCCTTCAAGGTCGCGTTCCTGCCGGTGCTCAGCTATCTCGGTCCCGCCAGCGCCCAGGCCATGACCGGCTCGTTCGTGGTCGAGAAGGTGTTCAGCGTGCCCGGGCTCGGCCAGCACTTCGTCGACAGCGCCCTGAATCTCGACCGCGGCATGATCCTGAGCACGGTGCTGGTCTTCGCGGCGATCCTGATTGCGTTCAATCTGGCGGTCGACCTGCTGTACGCGGTGGTCGATCCGCGCATTCGAGAGGCAGCCTGATGCTGCAACGGCGATCAACTTACGCGCGGATGCGCCAGCGGGGTGGCATGTGGTGCGGCAGCCGTAGCGCAGGCCTCCGGCCTGCACGTACCGCAGGCGTCACGCCTGCGAGTCTCGCCGGAGTCCCGGCCGCGCGTGGTGCAGTCGTAGACTCGCAGGCCAGAGGCCTGCGGTACGTGCAGGCGAGACGCCTGCGCTACGCGGCGCGGCGACGCCGCATAATCCAATGACGGCCGAACGTGAACATCCGAGATCGCGAGCATCGCGGCGCTTCCGCCAGCACCGAATGGCCCTGGCCAGCGGTGCGTTTCTGATCCTCGCCGTGGTCATCGTCATCGGTTTGTCTCCCTTTTCGGCGAGCTGGTACGACGTTCAGGACATCGCCGTTGCGGTACGAATGCCGCCATCGCTTGGAAAAACCGTGGACTACGAGCTGTATCAGCGCGACCTGGCCGCGCACGGCCTGGGCCAGCACTTTGAGCGACTTGGCCCGCTGGCCCACCGGATGGCGTCGTGGATGGGCTACGACAATCTCGGCCGCAGCGTGTTCTATCGCAGCCTCTTCGGCTGGCTGGTCAGCCTCACGATCGGTCTGGCCGCAGCGTCAATCTCCGTCACGATCGGTGTGCTGTGGGGCTGTGCCGCGGCCATGGCCGGCGGGCGCGTCGACGCGGCGCTCATGCGCGTGGTAGACATCCTGTATGGCCTCCCCTATATTCTTCTGGTGATCCTGCTGAAGATCGCCCTCACGGCCCCGCTCACGGGGCTGTTCGGCGATCGCGTGCAGGTGGCCAACATCGTCATTCTTTTCCTGGCGATCGGGGCCGTGAGCTGGCTGACCATGGCCCGCGTCATCCGCGGACAGGTGCTCTCGCTGCGGGAGCAGCCGTTTATCGAGGCGGCGCGGGCCTGCGGGGTGGGGCCGTTCGGAATCCTGTGGCGGCACCTGCTGCCCAACCTGATCGGCCCGATCGTGGTGTACGCGACACTGGTGATCCCGCAGGCGATCCTGCAGGAGTCGTTCCTCAGCTTCCTTGGGATCGGCGTTCAGCAGCCCACGCCGTCGCTGGGTCGCCTGGCCGCCGACGGGATCGAGGCGGTCAACACGTTCGTGGGGTTCTGGTGGCTGATCACGTTTCCGTGTGCGTTGCTCGTCTTGACGCTGCTGGCGCTCAACTTCCTCGGCGACGGGCTGCGCGATGCGTTCGACCCGAAGTCAGCCGCGGCCACGCTGGTTTAGCACTAGGGAATTGAGGTACTGAGGGAACACGATGAATACGTGGTCACGCGGTCAAGCGGTGCCGGCGGCGAGACGCGGCCTCCTGATCTGCACGGGACTGCTGGCGGGCATCGCGCACGCCCAGCCGGCTACGCCGCGCGAAGAGACGCTCATCGCCTGGCTGGCGACCAACCCATCGACACTGTGCTACTGGCTGGACCGCCGCGACGCCTACACATTGCGGTTCAGCGACATCATCGCCGAGAGCCTGGCCCAGCGAGATTATGAAACCCCCGATCGCTGGATTCCGAGGCTGGCCGAGCGTTTCGAGGTCGGGCCGGACCGGCGCACGTTTACGTTTCATTTGCGCAAGGGCGTGAAGTTTCACGATGGCACGCTCTTTACTGCGGACGACGTGCTCTTTGCGTTCGAATCGCTGCGCAATCCCAAGCTGGAGTGCAGCAAGTGGGCCAAAGCGTTGGCAGACCTCGATGGCACGCCTCGCAAGCTGGACGAGCAGACGATCGTCTTTCGCTGGAAGACGCCCTATTTCAAAGCATTCGAGGTGATTGCCACCGTTCCGATCTTTCCGGCCGCTGCCCTGCGGTTCTCGCCGGGAGGAGAGGACCAGTTCAACAATAACCAGTTCCACCGCCAGATCATCGGAACGGGTCCGTACAAGTTTGCCGAGTGGACGCAGAATGACAAACTCGTCCTGCGCCGCAACGACGACTACTGGGGTGAAAAACCGCAGGTCGCCGAGATCCGTTATCTGATCGTCAAGGATCCGGAAGCTGCGTTCCAGATGTTCCTGAAGGGCGACATCGACGTGTGCCAGCTTTCGCCCAAGCAATGGGAAAACCTGCACGCCAACCCAGCCTTGTTGGCGACGTTCGGCACGGAGCGTATCGCGCGGATGGCGTCGTTCCAGATTTATTGGAACAACCGCCGCGCTCCGCTGAACGATGCCCGCGTGCGGCGGGCGCTGTCGCACCTCGTACCGCGCCCGCGATTCATCAAGAATGTGCTGGGCTCGTTTGCTGAGCCGGTAACGGGGCCGTTCTTCTTCAAGTCACCGGCGTATAACGTCGACCTGCCTCCCATCGAACTGAGCCAGGAAACCGCCGCCAATCTGTTGGCCGCGGCCGGTTGGGAAGACCACGACGGCGACGGCTTCCTCGACCAGAACGAGCGGCGCCTGGAGGTGACGTTGTTGCACGCGGCCGGCGTGTCAACCTGGCGCGATTTCGGTGACCTGTTCAAGGAGGAGCTGGCGACGGCCGGCATCGTCTTGAACGTGCTGCCGGTCGAGTGGAACACGCTGCTGTCGCGGGCGGAATCGCACGATTTCGATGGCTATGTGACGGGCGGCACGTATGACTGGGATGTCGACGCCTATGAGAATTGGCACAGCGATCTGATCGACCGCGGCGGCAACGTCACCGGGTACAGGAACCCGGCGGTCGACGAGTTGATCCTTCAAGCCCGGCAGACGCTGGACAGTGCCGAGCGGGCCAGCCTCAATCGGCGCATCCATCAGCTCATTTACGAGGACCAGCCGTGCACATTCCTGCACACACCCATCGACCTGTGGGCCTGGAACAAGCGCTACAACATCCGGTTCTACAACTACTATCCATCCAGCGATTTGCGGCGCGTGACCATCAACCGCGAACCGGCCAAGTAGCGGAGCACGGGCGCCCGCGCGCACTGATCGCGGGGGCCGCAGCTGCATCCGACGTGCGGCCTAGCCGTTTCACGCGCAGGTCTTGAAACCGGCGGTACAGGATGCATGTTCAGGTTTCTGCGTAAACGATTCGGCCGGGCGGCCACGACGCTGTTGGGCATCACGCTGATCAATTTCGCGCTGATCAGCGTTATCCCGGGCGACCCGGTGAGCGGCAGCGGCGATGATATGTCTCTGGGCACATCGAACGCGGCGTATCGAGCCTTGATCCGCGAGCAATTCCACCTCGACGAGCCCTTTTGGAAGCGCTATGGGCTCTGGCTGGGCGGGCTGGCGTCGGGCGATCTGGGCATCTCGATGGAGACGCGCGAGCCGGTCATCGAACGGCTCAAGCCCGCGCTGTGGAACACGCTCCGACTCAATGTGGTGGCTGTCCTGGTCGTATACATGATCGCGATTCCGCTGGGGGCCGTCGCCGCAGCAAACCGCGGGCGAGCGCTCGACACGGTCACCGGCGTGGCCTTGTTCGGCCTCTACAGCCTGCCGAACTTCTGGGTCGGCACGCTCCTGCTCGTTTTCCTGGCTGGCGGCCAATACTTGAACTGGTTCCCAGCCCGCGGGCTGGGGCCGGACTCACTTGCGGATGCCGGCATCTGGAATCGCCTTTGGGCCAGCGTCCCGCATTTTGTGCTGCCGGTCATCACGCTGGCCTATCTGCAACTCGCGGCGCTGAGTCGCTACGCGCGGACCGGGTTTCTGGAAGCACTCGCACAAGATTATGTCCGCACCGCCCGCGCCAAGGGCTTGTCGTCAACAGCCGTGCTGCGCAAGCACGTCGCCCGCAACTCGCTGATTCCGGTCATTACCGAATTCGGCGTGGTGCTGCCGGCCTTGGTCAGCGGTTCGATCGTGGTCGAGTCGATCTTCTCGATTCCGGGCATGGGACGACTGGCCGTCGCGGCCGTGTTCGCCCGCGATTACCCGATGATCCTGGCGATCAACCTGATCCTGGCCGTCCTGACGCTGGCCGGCATGATCTTGACCGATCTGCTCTACGCGTGGCTCGATCCTCGAATCGAGTTGACCTGAAGAGGACCGTATGACGTCACGCACACCGGCAAAGATCGGCCGCTGGCTTCTCGCGGCCATCATGCTGGTGGCGCTGCTGGCTCCACTGTTGGCCGATGACAAGCCGCTGTTGGTGCGCACAGCCGGGCATTGGTCGTCACCGGTGGCCCGGTCGCTTGCAAATCCGCGGTCGAGCGAGGCGCCCGGCGTGAATGCGGTGTTCAATGCGGCCTTGTTGGTGCTCCCACTGGCGCTGATCGGCCTGTCGGTGCGACGGATACTGCGGTTCGACCGCCGCCGCTGGCTGGTTGGTACGGGCGTGGTTGCGGCCGCGGCCATCTCCGTCGTGAGCATCTGGATGCTCCAACAGCGGCCGATCAACTTCGCGCGCCTGCAGTACAAGCAGAAGGCAGCCGCGCCGGCCGACGGCGATTGGTATCTATTCCCGCCGGTTGCGTTCAGCCCGGCGCGCGGCGCTGGCGAGTCGCCATTGGAGCCCGCGTCGTGGCGGCACCCGCTGGGCACCGACGCGATCGGCCGTGACGTGCTGACCCGCATCCTTCACGGCGCCCGCATCTCGTTGGCCGTCGGCCTGGCGTCCGTGCTCGTGTCGATGCTGGTCGGGGTCACACTGGGCGCGCTGGCCGGGTACTTCCGGGGTTGGGTCGACAGCCTGATCATGCGGACCGTCGAGGTATTCATCTGTTTTCCGGTGCTGGTCCTGATCCTCACGCTGCTGGCGTTCTGGCGCGGCGCGTCGCTGCTGGTGCTCATGCTGGTCATCGGCCTGACCGGCTGGACCAAAGCGGCCCGGCAAGTGCGCGGTGAGTTCCTGCGGCAGCGCGCCCTCGACTACGTTGCCGCGGCCGAGGCGTTGGGCGTTAGACCGCTGCGCGTCGTGTTCGTCCACGTCTTGCCCAACGCCATCCAGCCGGCCCTCGTGACCGCCACGTTTGGCGTCGCGGCGGCCATCTTGTATGAGAGCACGCTGAGCTTTCTCGGCCTGGGCGTGCCGCCGCCGGCGCCGAGTTGGGGGGGTATGATCTACGACGCCAGCCGCTACGTTGGTAGTCACCCGCAGCTCGCACTCTGGCCAGGGCTGGCGATCTTCCTGACGATCGTGTCATATAACCTCGTAGGCGAGGGCCTGCGCGACGCACTGGACCCCAAGTTGCGGCAGTAGGTGCACAAGGTCGCGATAATGATGGCGTCTCGGGCTCACGTGGACGATGGAGCATCGGCACTTGACAACGACGGAGTGGTCTCGAGCCGCGATCGACTCGGCGCTCGAATACGGCGACCTAGCCGATTGGCGCGAGCTATTTGACGCCGCCCGCCGCGACCGGGCCCTGGCCGAAGACGTGCTCTTCGTGGCCCGCGCACATCGCCTTGCCGGCTCGTCCCGCTTGTCAGAATGTCTGGTGGCCGAACTCTGGCCTGAATTGGCGCCGGAGGGAGAGTGACCAGCGCCAACGACACGCTTCTCGAAGTCCGTGACCTGCGGACCGAGTTCCACACCGACGAGGGTCTGGTGCGCTCGGTCGATGGCGTGAGCTGGTCGGTGCCGCGCGGCAAGACGGTCGCGCTGGTGGGCGAGAGCGGCTGCGGCAAGAGCGTGACAGCCCTGTCGATCATGCGGTTGATTCCATCGCCACCTGGCCGGATCGCCGGCGGCCAGATTCTGTTTCACGACACGTGGCATGGCCAAGCGCGAGGGTGGCATGCCCAAGCGCAGCGCGGGCATGATGGCGCATCGGATTCCGAGCATGGCCGCGCTCCGTTTGGCCATGCCACCCTCGACCTGGCGACACTCCCCGAGCCGCAGATGCGCCGCCTGCGCGGCAATCGCATCGCCATGATCTTCCAGGAGCCGATGACGTCGCTGAACCCGGTCTTCACCGTGGGCGACCAGATCGTCGAGGCCATTGAGTTGCACCAGAACCTCAAGGGCAAGCCGGCCTGGGAACTGGCCGTCCAGATGCTCCGCAAGGTCGGCATCCCGGCCCCAGAGCAGCGCGTGCATGAGTATCCGCACCAGCTCTCCGGCGGCATGCGGCAGCGGGTCATGATCGCGATGGCGCTCTCGTGCAACCCGTCGCTGCTGATCGCCGACGAGCCGACCACGGCCCTCGACGTGACCATCCAGGCCCAGATCCTCGACCTGCTGCGTCAGCTCCAGCGCGACACGGGCATGAGCATCATCATCATCACGCACGACCTGGGCGTGGTGGCCGAAATCGCCGACTCTGTGGTCGTCATGTACGCCGGCCGCATCGTCGAGCGAGCCGACGTGCACGAGCTGTTCGCCCACCCGCTGCACCCCTACACGCAGGGGCTGCTGCGCTGCATCCCGCGCCTGTCGCAGGCCAAGCGGCGCCTGGACGTGATCCCAGGCATCGTCCCCAACCCGCTGAGCTTCCCGCCCGGCTGCAAGTTCCACCCGCGCTGCGCCCTCACCGCCGAGCGGGCCGCCGCGAGCGGCCGCGCGACGCTCACCGTCACGCGCGGCGCCGAGCCGGTGACCGTCTTGAAATCCTGCGTCGAGCCAACGCCCGACGGCGGTGGTGACCCTCCGCTGCGCGAACTGCGCCCCGGCCACGACGTCGCCTGCTGGGAAGTCGAGCGCTGACTGCCGTTCGGCTGCGCGCCGCTCGGTCGATGGGAAAAGGGAGTTGGCCTGATCTACGCGACCGGCTCGGTCGGCATGGGCACGCGCCGCAGCTGCCCGGCCGGTGCGCCGCGCGGCAACGAAGCGCTTCAGCCACCCGCCGCCTCAGCCTCTGCACGCACCGTAAACCGCATGATCGTCAGCGTCCCGTCGGCGCTGCGAAAGACCGGCTCGGCCACCGACCATCCCTGCCAGAGGTCGGCACGATCCACCTGCTCCGGTCCAAGCAATGCGTAGTCTGCCCGGCGCCGCGACAGCACACTCATCAGTTCATCGCGGTCCCCAGTCGATAACACGGTCTCCAGCGCCGCTCCGGCTGCCTGCGCGTCGAACGCGAAGTGGCTATGACCTGGACTCGGCGAGAAGAGTTTCCGCCCCGTGCGAGCGCCGACCAGAAAGTAGCTGTGGCCCACATCGGCCAAGAAAACGTCTGTGATCCGCGTGTGCTTCTTGATCCATGCCGCCGCCTCAGCCGCCGCCGGCGCGGGCCGCGCAAGCACCCACGGAATACTGATTCGTCCGGGCAATCGAGCCAGGTCCGGCCCGAGCATCACGCCCATCATGCCCAGCCATGCCGCGTTGCGGGCCAGTCGCGGACGCGCCCTGGCCAGCCACCCCACGCTGCGCGCAAACTGCATCACGCCGATCGCCGCCAGCGCGCCTAAGGCCAGATGGGCATGCCATTGAAACTCGTGCGGCAGCAGCACGAACCGGTCGCGCATCGGGCTCGGGCGGAAATGCCCGGGCAGACTTCCCAGCAGGCCCACCGCCGCCAGGCACGGCAGCCAGCCGGCCTTTGCCACGTGGCAGCGGAGGACGAGCCATGCACCCAGGATCGCCAGGATCGGAACCAGCGGCGTCTGCGAGAAGTACGCGTAACGCGGGTTGCCAAACTCCGGCGCCACGTATCGAATCGGCGCCAGGTTCACGCGCGGGATGTTCAACAGGCGCCACGCCAGCGGCCCGACCAGAATGGCGCACACGACTGCCACCGTCGCCACTCGCCGCACCATGCCCACCCGATCAATGCCCGGTCGCGGATGGACGAGCACCACAAGCGCATGTCCACCGATCGCCGCCGTGGTCACCAGCGCGCAGATGAGATGGTGCCACGTACACACCGCCAAGCCCGCACCCGTCAGCACCGCCCAGCCGAGCGCGCGGCGCCGCCCGGCGCTCCACAGCAGTAGCGTGCCCAACACGAACACGACTCCCTGAATTGACGGCTGCGGCTGGGCCGCGTGGGTGTTCCACCAGCGCGCTCCCAGCCAGACGCACAGCACGCCGGTCAGCGCCGTCGGCCGGTCGAGGCACGTCCGTAGCAACAGATAGAGCAGCGGCGCCAGCCAGACATTCCACCACAGAATGCTGGAGCTGTAGGCCACCAGCGGGTCGGCGCCGCTCGCGCGGCACACGAGCGTCATCACCATCGGTGACAGCGGCGCGTACCAGTACGTCAGCCCGTTAATCACCGGATCGGCCCGCCAGTGCCCGGCCAGCACGTTGTGGACCGCAGCCGCGTCCCGAAACGTATCGTGCGTGATCGGCCAGTCGCGCACCACGCGCGGACCGAGCCACGCCAGCCAGCCTGCGACTAGCGCGAGGACGACGCCCGCATCGATCAGGCGCCCCCGCCGCACGGGCCGCTGCTCGCCTTTGCCCGTTGCGCACTGAGTGTCCGGCCTGGCATCGACGGACCCGGCGCGGGCAGGTTGCGATTCTTCACCTGCCTGCGCCCGTGGTGCACTGGCTTGATCACGCATGCCGAATTCCTGCCATGACAAACCGCCGACCGCTTACCCGCAGCCGCGCGTGGATCAATCTAATTCCTCTGTCGAACGGCACCAACAACAACCACAACCCGCTGCGAAGTGCGTTCCTCCGCCAGGATCGCAAAACTTGTTCGCGATGTCGGGCTGCGCGCAGCGTCCGGCTGAAGCCGGGCACTAACCTAATCACCCGATCGAATCAGGTGGGCCATGGCGATGAGTGCGCCGAATGAATGAGCGTGGCCATGACGTTGTAGGCTGCGTGTGCGCCGGCGGCCGGGCCGTAGCCGCGGTAATGGAAAACCGCGCCGAGGTAAGCGCCCGCCAGGAAGCGGAACAGGAACCGCCCGATTGCGAAGGGCTCGGTGCCCAGCGGCGGGTGGTGGTGACTGGCGAACAGGACGGCGCTGAGCATGACGGCGAAGACCGCAATCGGTCCGGCCGGCAGGCGCAGCAAGTCGCTGGCAACGATCATGAGCAGCGAGATCAGGATCAGCCGGAACACCAGCTCCTCGTAGATGCCGGCCCCGATGCCGAGCACGACTTCGGCCGCCAGTGACTCGCCCGCCGGCACGGCGGGGGCGGCCGCGCTGAGCCGCACAAAGCGGCTGACCAGCAGGAGCGGCAACGCCAGCGCGATCGACTCGGGCAGCATCCACAGCGCCGCCCGCCCATCGATTCGCCACGGGCGGCGCGAGACGGCGTGGATGCACAGCAGAATCAGCACGATACCGACCGCGGGCATCCACACAGCGGTCGATCCCAACGTCGCCAGCAGCCAGCGCAACAGATGGAACGCTACGACGCGGTCGTCGCGCTGGAAGGCGCCCGACGGGAACAGAACAAACGCCCCAACCTCATAGATGAGCAGGAGCGGGAGCAGAAACGCGAGCGATTCGAGCGGCCGCGCAACGGTCTTGCCAGCCCGGCGGCCCGAACGGGTGCGCTGGCGCGGCTTCGTCCGGGATCGGCCAACTCGGGCCGAGCTGACCGCGGCGGTCCTGGAGTTCAGCCGGCGGTTGCGCATGTGCCATCCATGGTCGCCGGCGCGGCGGGAGTTGCAAGCGCCCGGGAGCGCAATGCGATGCTGGGCGCGCCGGCGGCGCGACGCAACTCTCGTACGAGGCCGGCGCGGTCAGCCTTCGGCCTTGCTCGATTCGGTCGATCTCAGACTGTCGCGAAGCGTTTGTAGCGCCGGCACCAGGTCGCGGTGGTTGTCGGCGTTGCAGGCCTGGATCATGTGCTTGAAGAACGCGTCCAGGTACTTGTCCTCGTCAAAGCTGGCCCGGCGGCGGCGGCCGCCGATGTCATACGACCCGTCGAATGCGGCCCGGTGTGCTCGTTCCGTCAATGGCTTCAAGTAGGCCTGGTCGGCCTGGTAGCCGTCGATGGTGGCGATGAGCGCCTGCATTTGCACCAGCGTGTCATCGGCCGCCGCGCCGCGATTGCGAAACTTCAGGTAGAGCGCGCCTCCGATGAGCGCGACCGCCAGGAGAATCCCGCCGAGCTTTTTTCCGTCCATAAACTTGACCCTCACAAGTGATCGAAACGCTGCACCCCAGGCGAACGAGTCATGCCTAACGGTTGAGCGTAACCGCGTCCCAGCCCATCGTGCAAGCCGCGTCTTGCTCGCCCGTGGGATACGGGTGCTTGACACGTTGGGCGACCGTTCGAAACCGACCCGGTGTGGCCGTTGTGGTGCGGCCGTCTCGGCTGCGCGGGCAGGCGGGACGCCTGCACCACAATTCCCCCAGGCGGGAGGCCCGCACCACAATTCCGGGCACCCGCCGCTCCCGCCTGATCCGTCACGGACCCAGCCGTAAGGTGTTGCGGCGCAATAACTTGCGAATCGGCGCGACGCTTGGCGGCCTCGCTACGGCGGCCGGACACTTGCCATTCCAAGATTCTTGGAAATAACGACGCGCGAGGCGCATATGAGGGGTGTGCGCAAGCGGCAACGTGCCGCCGACGGCGCGGTGCCGTCAGACGACACGCCGCGATCGCGTTCGGCGACGTGGGCCGCCTAGGAGCGTCTGATAATCGCGTGTTCAGACGACCGCGTCGTTGGTCGACGGGCACGCGTCGTGAGTCGCGCAAGTCGGGTCTGGAGGGACTCGATTCTTGTCGGTTCGGTGTGTACGATGTGAGTTTAAGCAAGAACGCCGGCGCCCGGCCGTTTGACCCGGGCGCAGGGCGGGAACGCCCGGCAACAGCCTGTGAGGAGCCACGCCATGTCAATCCGTTCAAGCCGAATGACCCGGGCTGCGATGATCGCCCTGCTCGCTCTGAGCGCGTGGGTGGCCGGCTGCCCGGAGGTGACGTCACGATCGACCACCCGCTCGGGCGCGGTCGCCGGGCAGGGCCAGCCGTTGGGTGAGGCGATCACCAGCGTCGAAGTGTTGGTCGAGGGCGACGGCCGCGTCGAGCAGATGCCGGCCGACCGCTTCATCGTCCTGCAGGCGTTTCCCGAGGCCGGCTGGCGCTTTGACGGCTGGATCGGCATTCCGTCAAGCGGTAACCCGGTCACGATCATTCCAACGGCTGACCTCGTGCTTGGAGCAAGGTTCGTCCCGGCGCAGACGACGGCGGGACCGGCCACCGTCACCGACGCGGACGAAGATGGCGTCGACGACACCAGCGACGGCTGTCCCGGAACGGCGGCCGGCGCGGTCGTCGACGCGGCCGGCTGCGCCAGCGGCCAGCTCGACGGCGATGGCGACGGCGTCAGCAACGAGGCCGACACGTGCCCCGGAACCGCCATCGGCCTGCCGGTCGACGAGAGCGGGTGCGCGCCGGGTCAGCGCGACGACGACGGCGACGGTATCACCAACGCCAGCGACCAGTGCTCCAACACGCCCGCCGGCCAGACCGTCAATCTTGTCGGCTGCGCAGCGAGCCAGCTTGACAGCGACAACGACACCGTTTCCAACGACATCGACGATTGCCCCGGCACGCCTCCGGCCACGGCCGTTGATGACGACGGCTGCCCACTCGGCGGCTCCAGCCCGCCCGGCGGTGGCGGTGGTGGCGGCGGCGGCAGCCCAGCCATGTGCGGCAATGGCACCATCGAAGCCGGTGAGCAATGCGAGCCACCCGGAACCGCCACCTGCAGCGCCACCTGCCAGATCATTGTGGCACCGCCACCGCCGCCACCGCCCCCGGGCGGTGGTCCGACCGCCGGGCCAGCGACCTGGAGTTCCACGCAGTTCCTGTTCGACCAGGTCTCGTTCTTCGTTGGTTTCTACGGCCCGCCTGAGGAATACACACTCAACGCGAGCGGCGTGCTGGTGAGCGCGGAAGTCTCACCTGACGAGGCGACAATTCTGGATTTCCTCGGGCCGGGAGACATTACCACGGCCACGACTGTCCCGCTGGGAACCCCAGTCGAGCTCTACACCGTAACAGACGTCGGCTTCGTCGCCACGGGCACAGGCACGATCGATGTGTTTAGCCTCGTCCTCGATGGCGCGAGCGCAACGTGGACGTTTGACTACACATTTGTCGACAGCGAAAACTTCGACGGTGATATCTTCGAATTCGAGGTCCGTTTCGTCGGGGAGCAGACCGGAACGGTCAACGCTGCCGGGACGGAAATCGACTGGAACAACGTCAGCGGGATGGCATTCGTCTCCTTTGGCGGACTGCCCCAGCCGCCGGCACCGCTAGAGCAACTCGGTCTAGCGCTCGGAACCTGGACGCGCAATTGACCCGACGACGCTGCGCGTCAGACCGACGACCCGTGCATATATTCACCAGCCCCGAGAGGAGCCAACGGTTGTAGCCCCGGCGCGCCGGGGTGCAGGTTGCCACCGCGCCGACCCAACGCGTGGTGACCGGTCCGTCTCGAGACCATCTCGGGGCCGCGCCGACGCGTCGACCTCGGCGCCGGCCGAGTGTCGTGGCCGAGCGCAGGGCAGCCATGCCGTGCCGCGCCGCTTATCATGCCCGCGTTTGGCCGGCGGATGCCACCGCGAACCTGGCCCCGCCACCCGACGTAAGAGCCACAAGGCGCCGTGCGCCCCGAAAGGCTGGCGGACCATGACGCAGAATCAACCGTCGAACGAGATCGCCGCAACCACTCCGCAGCCGCACGGGATCAAGCAGCGTGCCCTTCGCTGGTGGAAGCAGTTCGGCCGGCCGTTTCTGGTCATCCTGGTGGTGCTCAGCGCGTTCCGCTCGGCGGTGGCCGACTGGAACGACGTGCCCAGCGGCTCGATGAAGCCGAGCATCATCGAAGGCGACCGCATCTTCGTGAACAAACTCGCCTACGACCTGAAGGTGCCGTTCACGACCTGGCACCTGGCCGAGTGGGCCGATCCGCAGCGCGGCGACGTGGTAGTGCTCTACTCGCCGGCCGACGGCACACGCTTGGTCAAGCGCGTCATCGGCCTGCCCGGCGACCGCATCGAGTTGTCCGCCAATCGGCTCATCGTCAATGGCACGCCGTGCGATTACGCATCGCTCGACGCCGATACGGTCAACCAGATCGACGCCGACCTGCGCGGGCAGCATCGCTTTGCGGCAGAAGATCTCGGCGCCAAGCCCCATCCGGTCATGTCCACGCCGCGGGTCTACTTCCCGCTGCGGACGTTCGGCCCGTTCTCCGTGCCGGCCGGTCAATACTTTGTCATGGGCGACAACCGGGACGAGAGCCGCGATTCGCGTTTCTTCGGCTGCGTGCCGCGCAGCGATATTGTCGGCCGATCGTCACGCGTGGTCATCTCACTCGATCCGCGCAACTGGTACTTGCCGCGCTGGGCACGGTTTCTGCGTCCATTGCCGTAGCCCCGACAGCGTGGGAACGCCGGCATCGCTGCCGGCGCGCCCGACGCTGGCGACTCAGCTCGCATTGCCATTGGCCGAGTTCATATTGGCATTGCCGTTGGCATTACCGTTGGCGTTGCTGTTCGCGTTGCCATTGGCGTTGCCATTGCCGTTGGGTGAATCGCTCTCGGGTGAGAGGACGGCCTCGATGCGCTGATAGTACAGGCCGGTCAGCCCCTCAAAGCCCGAATCCGTGCCGACGAACAACCACAGGCGTCCTTGCTCATCGGCCGTGACGGTCTGCTCCTGCTCCGGGCGAAAATCGAGCGACACATAGGGAACATCATCCAGGTTCTCGTATTCGCCGCAGTCTTCGCCGTTGGCGATGTCTCCAACGACGAATGCATCGGCGCCGCCTTCGGCCTGATTGCCCTTGTCCACATTCAGGTTGACGCCGTCGCCGTCCCGCACGTCGTCGGGCTCGTCCGTGCTGGCGCCGGCCTTCAGGTACACGCTCTCACCCGGCGCGCCGCCCACGCCGGCACAGCCGGTCGGTGCGTTCGACGCCACGACGATGCGATAGCGAACCTGATACGTCTGTCCCGGCCGAACACCGTCCAGAGGCCCGAGCTCGTGCTTGAGGTACATGAACAGATCATCGGAACGGTTCATGCCCTGGATGTAAAACCCGGTCCCGCGAACATCCAACTCATCGGGCAGTGCCTCGATGTCGGCCATGAGCTGCAGGTCTTCGTTCAGCACGGAGTAATCAGCGAAATCGGCTTGCCAACCCTGCCGGCCCAGACGGAAATCGAACACGGCCTCGACCTGTAGCGGCGGGCCAACCGCATCACAGCCTGCCAGAAGCGATACCAAACACGCACAACTCAACCATGCTCTCATCGTAAATCTCCCAACCCAGTGCTAATAGAAACAAACCTGCTGAAAACGAGGGCTACGCGCGGTTACGCGTCAATCGGCCATGACGCGGAGCGAACCCCTGCGTTCGGCCGGGCGGGGACGACCACGTGTGTGGCCGTCCGGGAAGGAAGAGGAAGAATGTCAGGCCCCTGCTCATCGGCCGGATTCTAGGAACCCGCCAAGTGGCCGGTCAAATGAGTCTCACTGCCCGATCGATTGGGCAAGGACGCAGTGCCGAATTACTCAAATGATGGTTCGCTGACGCGTGCCATTTGCGGCAGTTCACTACTGGCTCAGGGTCCGAGCAGCGCGCGCAGGCGATCCTCAACCTGTGCAACCGTGCCCGGCGAAACCCCGCCGAGGCGTTTGGTCAGCCGCTCCTTCGAGATCGAGCGAACGTCTTCGCACTTGACGAAACGGCGGTGCTTCAGTCCTGCTTCCGGCGCGTCGATCGCAACGTGCACGGGCACGCCCTTGTCCCTGCTGGTGATCGGCAGCGCAATGACGAGGTCGGCCGGACCACGATTGAACCGATCGACCGAAACGACCAGCGCCGGCCGGACCCCAACCTGCTCGCGGCCGCGCGTCGGATTCAAGTCCGCCAGCCAGACATCGCCTCGTAATGGCTCGATCATGTTCAGTCATCCTCGAGCCCGTCGGTGAGCGTCGCATCCCACGCTCGGCGCTCTTCGAGCTCCGCCTTCCACGCCTTCGGATCGCGCTTAAGCGCTGCAAAGGCCGCGTTCGTTTCGTCGAGCAGCCGCTCGCGACGCAATGCCTCGATGGCGTCATCAAGCAGCGACTGCATCGACCGCCCGGTACGCTTGGAGAGCTGGCATAACGTCTGGTGTGCGGATGGCGATAGTCGGACGATCGGTGTTGCCATTTCTTGCACTCGACGCTCGTCGGGTCAACGACCGGTAGTACACCAATCAGTAAGCGCGGTTGTCAACATCGGAGTCCAACCTTCCAGCCTGCGCAATCGCCAAGCAGAATCGGGCTCTGCCGCTTGACCTACGGCGCCGTCATCGATTGTGGGCCCTTCAAGTCGGCGCGGGCGGGTGGCAGGTTGGGGGCGGGGCGTTGGGAGAACTTTTCGTAGTCGCGACGGTGCTTGTCGTGCAGGTCGACGGGGCGGCCGTCGATGAAAACGTAGAGCACGCGAGCCGACGGCTGCATGGGCGAGCCCGTGGTCACGATCAGGTCGGCTGTCTTGCCGGGTTCAATTGAGCCGTAACGATCGTCGACGCCCAAGATCTTTGCCGCGCCGAGTGTGAGCGCGTGCAGCGCCCGGTCGGCATCGAGGCCGTAAGCGACGGCCAGACCGGCTTCGAAGGACAGGTTGTAGGCCTCCGCCGCGCCGCCCGACGCGAATGCGAAGGCTACGCTGGCCTGATCCAGCACACCCGGTCCGGCGTAAACCGAGTCGAACGCCTCGAAGTCGGTGGCGGGGTAGCTGGTGACCGAATCGATCAGGACCGGTATCTGCTTCCTGGCCAGAACATCGGCCAGCTTCCAGGCTTCGGCCCCGCCCATGATGGCGATCCGCAGTTGATGTTTGTCGGCGAACTCGATTGTGTCGAGCAGGTGCTTGTAGTCCGAAGCGAAGAAGCAGATGCGCTTGGGCGGTGAGCCGGTGACGTACGGGACCAGCGCATCCAAATCCGGATCGAGCGGCGGCGGTTTCGTCGCGTCGCTGCTGGCCTGCTCGACGGCCGCGGCGTACAGGCGGGCGCGTGCGATGTAGTCTTCGATCTCGTGGATTTGCCGGGCGTGCTCCTCGGTGCGCTTGATCCGATCCTTCTCGGGGATGTGGATCGGCAACGACGGCAATCGCATGTGCATCATCACGCGGTCGGCTACGACCATTTCGCGAGCGGTCCAGCCGTCGGTGCGCATGAGCGCGCTCTGGCCGCAGATCGCTCCGCCCCCCGGCCTGGCCAGCGCCAGCGTGAAGCCGGCCGCCCGCAGGATCGGCACGTGCACGCTGTGCGGATTGAACGCGCTGGCCGCCCGCAGATCGGGCTGGAATCGGGCGATGTCGCTGCTGTCCTGCGTGGCACGGAGTGAGCCGACTTCGGCCAGGCCGAGCGTGCCACCTGCGTCGATCAGCCCGGGATAGACGTGCAGGCCGCGGCCATCGATGACGCCAGCTCCGCCCGGCGGCGCGACGTTGGCGCCGACGGCCTCGATGCGCCCGTTCGTCATCACGACAGTGGCGTTCTCGATCGCCGGGCCGCTGACCGGGTGCACGGTGGCTCGGACGATCGCATAGGCGCCCGATTGCGACGGCGGCGTCGCCGGCAGCGGCACAATGCCGTCGGCCGTCGTATCAGCCGCCGGTTGAACGCTCGACGTACGAAGTTCCGGGGCGGGCGACGGATGCTCGAAATAGACCTCGCCCTCGATTAGCGTCATCACGCATTGACTGTAGATGTCGAGCGGATGGCCGTTCCAGATGGCCAAATCACCATCCTTGCCGACATCGATGCTGCCGACGCGGTCATCGATCAGAAGCTGGATGGCCGCGTTGAGCGTCACCAGCCGCAGCGCTTCGGTCTCGTCCAGCCCGCCCCAGCGCATCGACTTGGCCGCTTGGGCATTCATGAATCGAATGGTGTTTGCGCTGTCCGAGTTGACCGTGGCGCACACGCCGTGCCGCGTGACCATGGCCGCGTTGTACGGCACGGAGTCGAACGCCTCGATCTTGTACGCCCACTCGTTGGCGAACGAGCTGAGTCCGCAGCCGTGGCGGGCGATCTCGGGCGCCACGCGGTAGCCCTCCAGAGCGTGCTGCAAGACGCCGATGCGGATGCCGAAATCCTCGGCGATTTCGAGCAGCCGCAGAATCTCGTCGGCTCGGTAGCAATGGCAGTGCACCGTGATGTCGCCGGCCAGCATCTCGGCCAGTGCTTCCAGTCGCAGGTCACGGCGCGGCGGCGGCACGTCCTTGCCGGCCGCACTCGCCGCCCGGTATTCGGCCCATTCGCGCGCGTACTGCCGCGCCAGCAGAAACGCCTGCCGGATCGTGCTCTCGACGCCCATGCGCGTGTTGGGGAAGCGCTTGCCCCAGGCATTGGCCCAGTTCGATTGAATGACGTTCTCGCCGAGCGCGAACTTGATTGTCCGCGGCAGGTTCGGCAGGATCATTTCCTTGGCCGGCCGGTTGCGTTTGAGTTTAAACGTGACGTTCTGGCCGCCGATCGGGTTGGCCGAGCCGTGCATGGCGTGTGTGGTGGTGATACCGCCGGCCAGCGCCCGGTAGATCGACACGTCGCGGTTGCGCACCAGGTCGCCCACGCGCACTTCGGCCGTCACCGCCAGCGTGCCCTCGTTCACGCCGTCGATGGCCATGTGCGAGTGGCAGTCGATCAGGCCGGGCGTGACGAACCGGCCGCTCGCATCAATCACCTTGACGCCGGGCGGGGCGGCGACGGCCGAGCCGACTTGCGTAATCTTGCCGTTTCGGATCAGGATCGACGCGTTCTGGATCACTCCACGCGTGACGGTCATCACGGTCGCGTTGCGGACGAGCACGTTTCCGCCCGTCTGCGTCTTCGGCATGCGGTCGGCCTCGATCTCGCAGCGCCAGGTCGGCCCCTCGTCATCGGGCTGTGTCGCCGGGGCAGTGGCTGTCGTTGGGGTAGGGGCCGTCGACGTCGCTGGGGCTGGGCTCGTCGCGAGTGCGGGCTTGGTGGCCGCATCGTCGCCTCGTCGGGGCTTCTTCGCATCCTTGCGCTTCTCGCGGTCGATCTCGAACTTCTTGCCTTCGATGAAGACGAAGCGCGTCCCGGCCTGCTCGTCGGACAGCGGTTTGTCGAGGATGGTCAGGTTGGCCAGCCGGCCGACGGCCAGCGTGCCGAGCTGATCGGCGAGGCCAAACATCTCGGCCGGCGTGCGCGACAGAGCGGCGACGGCCGCCGGCTCGGGCAGTCCACGGCTGATGACCTTGCGCAGGTTCTCGAGTAGCTCGGCCGGTTTCTCGAACTCGCGCGTACTCAGCGCGAACGGGATGCCGGCCTCGTGCAGGCGGATGACGTTGGCCACCTGCTCCTCCCACAGGCGGCGGCGCTCCTGGCGCAGCTTGAGCGGCTCGTAGATTCTGTCTTCGGTGGGCGGCGGCTCGTCTTCCTTCTCCAGTTCCTCCAATTCGCCGGCCGGACGTGTGGCGGCCTTCTCGCGCTGGCGGCGCTGCCGGCGGCGCTCTTCGGCTGCTTTGTCTTTGCCGTATTCGGGCTCCTCATCGAACTTCAGACTGACGATCAGGCCGATCCGATCGGCTTTGAGACGATCGACCAGCCGCCAGGCCTCTTTCGCTCCGCTGATGATCGGCTTGAGCTTGAACTCGCCGGCCAGGTCCCGGGCGCGCAAGATCTCGTTCTCACCGTTGGCTTCAAAGACCAGCGGCGTCGTCCCCGCCAAAAGCGGCTGAAGCGCATCGAGCACTTCGTCGCGCGCGGCCCGCTCGGCGGCGGTCGAATGGCTCTGGAAATACTGCTGCCTCTGCACGTTCCAGCTCGCGTCGAGCAGCGTCTGCCGGAATTGGGCGATGATGCCGAGCAACGACTCCGGGTACTCATCGTCGCCCGGCTCGCCAACGACGAAGGCCGAATGCTGAGCGGCGTCCGCGCGCATGACAGCGCGGCGCAGCGGCAGCCCGGAAAGCTCCGTCCAGGCGCTGGTCCCGGCGAAGATGCCGCTGCGCGGCGCCACCAGGGCCGTGGCGAAGCCGGCTTTGCGGAAGCGCTCGAGCTCATCATCCGTCGGCGCGAACAGCTCCTCGGCGCGCAGGTGGGCGCGCACGCCTCGCCGGGCAGCCGCATCGGTCTCGGCCGGCGGCTCCTGCCGGCGATCGGGTGTCTCGTCCTCGGTCCGCCGCCGCTCGTCGGCCCCGCGCAGCCGGTCGCGAATGCCGACGAAGCTGTGCGCGTCGATGAATCCGGGATAGACAATCGCGCCGTCGACATCGATTCGCTCGGCATCAGCCGGAATAACGGCCTCCGCCCCGATGGCCACAATACGGCCTTCGCGCATGACGATCACGCCGCGCTCGATCACGGTTCCATCGCCAACATGGATTCGCGCGTTGACGATCGCGCTGGGCGGATCGAAGCGGTCAACGGCCAAGATTGCTGCCGGATCGGCCAGCGTAGCGAGCGTGATCGATGCAAGTAGTCGTTTCATCATCGGAGAATCTTGCGCTCTGTACTCTGAACTTTGCGCTCTGTACTCTGAACTTTGCGTTCTGCACTCAGGACTTTGAACTCTGCACTCTGGAATCGGGGACTGAGCGTCAAACAAGTGCCGCGGCCAGCTCGCGCAGGTTGCGGACCTCGATGACCGGCCGGGCCAGCGTCCCATTCACCTCGGCGTTGCGGTTGATCCACGCCCAGGCGATGCCAAGCTGCGACGTGGCCGTCCCGTCATGGTAGGCGCTTTGGGCCACGTGCAGGAGTTGCTCTGGCTTCTCAACTTCTTCGAGCAGCCGCAGGAAGTGCGGGTGTGACGGCTTGTACGCCCTCACTTCTTCGGCCGTAATGGTGAAGTCGAACGGGACGGCCAGATGTCGAAGCGTCTGGGCCAGTAGGGCGTTGTCGATGTTCGAGACGATGCCGAGCCGGAAGCGGCGCTTCAGCTCGATCAGGGCCGCGTTGGTATCCTCAAACGGCCGCCAGTTGGGCAGGCTGTCGGAAAGCGCGTGCACTCGGTCGAGCGGGACGATGATCTCGAAGCGCTTGGCCACCTCCAGCAGCGCGCCGGATTGGATGTCGCGGTAGCGCCGATAGCCGCGGTCCTCGAGCTCGGCTTCAGTCTCGAGGTAGACGTCGATGAGCGTCCGCGCGTCGACGGGCCCGGCACGGGCACGGGCTGCCAGTTCCTCGAACGTGCCACGGATGCCCGCTTCCCAGTCGATCAGTGTGCCGTAACAGTCAAAGGACAGTGTGGTGATCTGCGGCCGCAGGTCAGCCAAGGTCGGCATGGCAGCGAGGCTCCCGAGTATCGATTCGTTCCAGCATCCGAGCCCGAAAGCTTAGCGTCCGCGGGCCGACTTGTCACTTGGGGGCAACGACCCGGGTTTCGGACCCGGCCCAATCCACACTTGGACCGCGCACCAGGCCGCGCGCCGCCCAAAGCACACTCCGACCACGCTGGCCAACACGAGCGGAGACCGGTACACTTATGGTGAATGGGAATCACGCACACAACCGTCGCGGTCAGACCGATCGGCAACGCGAAGAAGCCGTGGAAGGCGGTCTTCCTGTTTGACTCGGGTGCAAGCACGACGCTGGTTCCGGGAAACGTCCTGCGCCGGCTCGGGATCAAGCCCTTTCGACGAGATCCGTTCGAGATGGCGGATGGGAGTTCGGTCGAGCTGGACGTCGGCGGGGCCATGCTGACGATCAAAGGCATTACGGTTTTGTGTGAAGTCGCGTTCGGCCCTGACGACGTTGAGCCGCTTCTGGGGGCCGTGGCGCTTCAGAATGCCAATCTCACCTGGGACGCGCAGCGCGAGATCCTGGTGCCGTCGCCGCGGCTTAAACCGCTCAAGTAGCGGCTGAGTTAACTTGCAGTTGCCTGCCCTCACCAAACCCATCGCCACCGATGTCACGGCGGCGGCAGGGCGTGCATGTCAAGCCCGGCTGTCGTACACGCCGCCGGCGAAGAGGGCGCACACCGCGCGATCTGCCGTCACGGCTGAATCACAGCCGTCCCGCCGCTGGCGTAAATGGTGATCGGGTTGGCGATGTACACGGCCTCGTTGTAGGTGCCGGCCGACAGCGTCAGCGTGCCGCCCTGCGTGCAGGCGATGAACTTCATCGCCAGGTTGATGATATCGAAGCCCGGGGTCGGCGCGAGGCTGATCGGCTCGCCGGCCGGATACTGCGACTGATGCAGGATCTCGACCGAGGACACGCCAAACTGATTGAAATCGCCGATCGCTTGCACGATCCCGATGCCGGCCAGGTCGTAATGGTCGCCGCCGCCGTCGTCGTGCTGGTACAGGCGCCCGCACTGGCCGACCGGAATGGCCCATCGGATGGCCTCGGTGTCGTCGGTGAAGGTTTCGTGCAGGTCCAGCTCCTGCCAGTCCTCACTGCCCTGATCCACGTAGTCCAGCGTCAGGCTGCGCTCGGGTCCTGACGCGCTCCAGCCATTCTGTTCCTCGTACAGCGTGATCCAGCCCGAGCCGGGAATGGCCGTGCCGGTGTGGTTCATGTCCCAGTTGCGGAACTCGCCCAACTCGATCGAATTGCCCGCGCCCCAGCTTGCGTGCATGCCCGAATACAGGATCAACTGGCCACTGGGCGTGACGTACGCGCCGCCGACGGCGTCGAAGTCACCCATGTCGGGATCGTCGAGCTTCAGGCGCCGTTCGGCGATGTACGTCAGCGTGAAATTGTTCCCATTTCGATCTACGCGGAACAGCCGGGCAAAGTCGACCCCGATGATATCGTCGCCGGAGTTGTCATTGATATTGTCGGTGTCGTTATCGGTACAGACCACGTACAGTGTTCCATTCGCGTCGCGCACGAAGTTGATCATCTGCCATTTGGTCGTGTAGTGCAGCGGGCCGGCCGCGATCAGGCTGCCCTGGGTCCAGTCATCGTTGCCGGTGCCGTTCCAGGTCGACAGGTAACTCACGTGCAGTGTGGTTGCGCCGGCATCGACCTCGAGCGTTTCCCAGAAATCAAGCTCGGTCGAGTCGCCGTGCGTCACCAGGATCAAGTACTTCCCAGACGCAGGATCCTTGGCGACGGCCACTACACCCATCGCCTTATTGTAGGTCTGCGTATCGGACAGCCCGGGCCACGTGAAGTACACCGAGCTCAGTGGGTAGGGGTTCTCCGGGTCGGACACGTCGATGCGGGCCAGCTCGCCGATATCGCCGTTGCAGGCATCGCCGTACGGCCGCTCGAGCGGCACGAAGAGCACGTCGTCGACGAGCTGCATGCCGCCAGCGTGACACCAGGCGGGCCATCCGTTCGTGCCGTCGAAGTGATAGTGTGTGATGCAGACGTCGGTAAACGGAGGCTGTGTGCTCTCAAAGTCGGCGCCTTGCGCCAGCTTGTTGGACCGCAGCCGCTCGCCGTTCGTGGCCCGCGAGCCCATGCGGGCCACCAGGAACTCGCCGGGCGCGTTCACATTTTCATTATAACACAGCGATCCGGCCGCGTCGCAGATGGTGTACGATCGGTTGCCGCTGCGGGTCATGAAGAAATACGGCGTGCCGGGCCCGGGCAAGCGGGCAATTCCCTGATAGTGATCACAGTACGTGTCCGGGTTGTCGGCCACGCCGCCGTTGTTGAAGCCCAGCGGCTCGCCATGCTGGTTGATCTGGGCAAACTGCGTCTCCAGATTCGGCGCGGTGTAACCGCCAGGCGGAACCTGGGCGGCGGCGGGGAGTGTCGAGAGCCAGAGCGTGCAGAACAGCGCCGCCGTCGAGTGCAGATTGCAGAGTTCAGATTTCAGATTCGCAAACATGTTCTTCACTCCTTCGTCGCAGCGTCGGCCTACTGGAGGTTCACCAGGACCAGGACCAGACCCTTGCCGTTCCTGAGTGACGACATGGCTTTGCCGAGCGTCGCGCCGCCGGCCCGCTGGCGGTCGGAGACCTTCATGGCATGGCCAGGCGTAGCCGACGTGGTCAACGAGTCGCCGGCTTTGATGGCGCCGCCCGCATCCGCATCGCACCAGCACCACACGCGGCCGGTCAGGGCCACCGGGTGCTTGCCATCGGCCACGCTCTCTTCCTGAGTCAGCGTCAATCCTGGTCGTACACCACCGGCGCCGCTGATGATGCCGGCTACGGCCGGGTCATAGGCCTCACTTGAAAGTCGCAATTCGCCGACGCGATCGGGATCAATGCTCACCACCATGCCGGGTTCGACGATCGTCTCCACTCCCTCACGGTCGTCCGGGACACGGCTGTTGTGTCCCGGATCGCGGCTCTGAACGGCGCCCGGTCCGTCGCGGTCGGAGACCGCTCCTACGGTGTTCACGTTGAACGGCTCGGCTATGTCGCTGCCGCCGGTCACACCCAGTGCCGGTACATAGACGACCGGCGATGAGACAGCGCTGGTGGCAAAGAAGCTGAAGCTGCCTTGAGCGTTGACGCCGACCGACCAGGTGCCGCCGGCCGGCCGGTTGAAGATGACGCCGGCGCTGCCGGGGTAAGACCCCGTGCCATCGCCGGCAATGTAAAGATATTTGCTGAGCCCGTGTGGATTGTTGACCTGCTCATTCGCGTAGGTCCCCATGAGCACATTGCCGCCGCCGTTCGCCAGAAAAATGTTCTCGTCCGAGCTGCCGTTGAACGAGAGTGAATGGTTGAAGCTGTTGATACGGCAGTCCTTGGAGACCTGGAGCTCTTCCCCGGTCGGCGTCACCACGCGGATGGCCGGCTGTGTCGATCCGGTCGGTACGCGAATGCGCACGCCGCCTGTGGGCTGAACGCGGAACAGCGAGCCGGTATTGGCCGGAACGTCGACGAACGTCCGGAACTCGAAGTCGTACCCGGCTCCCAGCGAGGAGATTCCACCCGGATAGGCGTTGGAGCAGCTCCCATCCCACGCGTACGAGCCGCCGGAAAGACGAATCGTGTAGACCGAGCCGGCGGTGACGTTCATTTGATTTGGATTCAGCGCGGTCAGGTCGATGACCGCCCAGCCTTCGAACCCGGGGTATTCAGGCGTGAAGATGGCATCGCCCAGCAAGCCCCCCGCTGTGCCCTGGCCGATGAGCACCTCGACGATGACCTGTCCGCCACTCAGCGTGCCCAGGAATACGTCGACGCGCGTCAGGACTCCAGTAACTCCGGCCGTAAATGACTGCCATGGGCCCGATGCGGTGGATGCGGTGCAGCCGAAGTCGCCAAAGACCTCGTTGGCCTGATCCATCTGGACGCCGCCGGGACTGCCTGTTCCGTCGGATACCTCGAAGGGTCCGGTGGGCTGGCTGGTGCGGATGCCCACGCTGCTGTTGGTGTAGACGATGTCGGGTCCGTTGGCGATCCAGTTGGTCCCGCCGCCACTGCTGGTGGCAGCCGTCAACTGGATCGTGCCGTTCGGGAATTTGAAGCCACCAGAAGTGGATTCGATCGTGCCGGCCACGCTGAGCTTCGCGGTCGGATTCAGCGTGCCGACGCCGACGTTGCCGTTGTCGGTGATGGCCATGGCCGGCACGCCGTCCGACTGATTCTGGAAAATGAGCTTGCCCGGACCCTCACCGGCGGCGTTGCCGGTCGAGAAGATCAGGTACTCGTTGCCGCCGGCTGTGGCGGCCGCGTCGATGCTGAGAAACGCGCCATACGGAGCATCGGCGGCGGCACCCACCCGAACATGCGGGAACGGGTTCGAGCCGACCACGTCCAACGGCGCGAGCGGGGCGCTGGTTCCAACACCGACGTAGCCGTCGTTGTCGACCAGCAGTGCATCGGGCGGGCTGCCATCGGCCGCATCCAGCGAATGGCCGTCGAGCCCGTCGACGCTCAATGCGCTTACGGCGACGTGCGCGTAGGGCGTCGCGCTGATGGGCTGCCGCGGACTCAGCGGCGTATACGACGGTGCTCCCGTCGGCCGGACGAGCATGTCGATCCAGCGCTGGTCACCGTCGAATTGATCACCGAAGTCGAGGTTAGCCGTGAACAAGCCGTTCGTCACTACGAGCGTGGCATTGGAGGCGCCCAGGTTGTTCCCGCCCGTCGGCGCGTCCCACAGCCGGAAGATGAAGTCGTAGCTCCCATTGGCCGGCGATCCGCCGCTGAGCAACCGCCCTTGATAGGTGAAGTTCGTGCCCAAGGGCGTCTGGGCAAGTGCGTTTGCGAGGGTTCCGATTGCCGTCGCACAGGTTATCACTGCCGTGATTCGCTTCATGGCTATGCTCCGTTTCCTGAGTTCTTTGAACGAACGGATGGGCGGTCCGCCGCCCGATCAACATCCGAAAAACGAGTCGGAACGCAGACACCCGGTGACGCGTTTTTTTTGCTCGCCGGCAGGTTCGTCAGCTATGATGTGTGAAAAGGCCTGATCGCGCGTCGTACAGCCTGGCATGACTTAGCGGAGGCTTGGATGATCTTCTTAGGAGAGGGGCCCGTGTGGGGCACGCTGTGCTGCGCGCCCGCGGCCCTAGCGGACGCAGGCACCCCGTACGTGGTGTGGGCCAGACGCGGCTCGATCTAATCAGCGGGACTGGATCGACGCGAACCGAGGCGAGCATGAAGGACGCGGCAGCCAGAACCGTCACCGAGGTCCTGCAGTCAGCCGTGGCCGGTGACAAGCTCGCCGCCGCCGAGCTGTTGCCGCTGGTCTACTCCGAACTCAAGCGCATGGCCCAGTCACGTATGGCCAAGTTGCCGCCCGGGCAGACCATTCAAGCCACGGCGCTGGTGCACGAGGCATACATGAAACTCGTGGGCGACCGCGACCCGGGTTGGGACGGCCGCAACCACTTCTTCGGGGCCGCCGCCCGTGCCATGCGCGACATCCTGGTCGATCAGGCCCGACGCCGCGCCAGTCTCAAACGCGGCGGTGACCGCAAGCGAGTTGAGCCGGAAGCGGTTGACTTGGCCATCGAATCGCCCACAGAGGATCTGGTCGCCTTGGACGAGGCGTTGAAACGGCTGGAAGCCGATGATCCGCGCAAAGCCGAGATCGTCATGTTGCGCTACTTCGCGGGCCTGAGCCGCGAAGAGACCGCCGCCGCGCTGGGCGTGACCACGCGCACCATCGACCGCGAATGGCGCTACATCATCGCCCGCCTGCACATGGAGCTGAGCGGCGAGTAACGCTGATGCTACCCGCGACCTGCCGGAGACGGAGAGCGTCGCACACGCTTCCTTACGTTGTGAGCTTCGATGAGCGTTGAACGACACCATGTAGATGCCGTACGTCGCAGGCGTGCCGAGGAGTTCTTCCAGGTGGCGACTGACCTGCCGCCGCACGAGCGGGCGTCCTGGCTCGCACAGCAGTGCGGCACCGACGTCGAGCTGAGGGCCAAAGTCGAAGCGCTGCTCGAACACTTCGCCGCGGCCGAGGGCGTATTCTTGGCCGAGCCGGCTTACTCGGCGTCGCAAGACGATCTGCCGCCCGAGCCCAAACCGCCCCGGCGTATCGGTAACTACACGATCGTTCGAAAGATCGGCGAGGGCGGCATGGGGATCGTCTACGAGGCACGCCAGGAGCATCCCAGCCGCACCGTGGCGCTCAAGATCATCAAGCTCCCGCTGTTCGGCGGTGCATCGGCCGCGCTCGTGCGGCGATTCGAGCGCGAGGCCGAGGTGCTCGGTCAACTCCAGCATCATGGCATCGCGCAGATCTACGAAGCCGGCGTAGCCGATGTGGAACTGTCACCCGACGCGGGCGCCGCTGCGCCCACGACGACCGCAGACGGCGTCTTGGACGCTGGGACCCGCGTCGCCTCTGAGGACCATGCCGAAGGGGTCCCTGAACCCGCCAGAGTGCACGTCCGGCAACCGTTCTTCGCCATGGAGCTTGTCCGCGGCCCGACCCTGACCGAGTATGCCGATCAGCACCACCTGGGCACGCGCGACCGGCTCGAACTGGTGGCCAAGGTCTGCGACGCCGTACAGCACGCCCATTCGAAGGGGGTTGTGCATCGCGATCTCAAGCCGGGCAACATCCTCGTGGTGGACGAGGGCATCAAGGGATCAAGGAATCAAGGAATCAAGGAATCAGATGGACTTCTCTCGATCCCTCGATCCTTCAATCCCTTGGTCCCTTGTCCCAAGGTCCTCGACTTCGGTGTCGCTCGCATCACGCAGGCCGACGTACAGACACTCACGCTCCAAACGGACGTGGGGCAGCTCGTCGGGACGGTGCCGTACATGAGTCCCGAACAGGTTAGTGGTGAAGCGGCGACGGTGGATGCCCGCTCCGACATCTACAGCCTGGGTGTGGTGATCTACGAGTTGCTCACTGGCCAGTTGCCTTACGACTTGCGCGATCGGTCGCTCCCGGAGGCGGCTCGGATCGTCCGGGAGGCCGAGCCATCGCGGCTGAGCTCCATCAATCCGCTCTTCAGGGGCGATATCGAGACGATCGTGAGCAAGGCGCTCGAGAAAGACCGGCAGCGCCGCTACCAATCCAGCGCCGAGCTGGCCGGAGACATCCGACGCTATCTGCACGACGAACCGATCGTCGCCCGGCCGGCCAGCCGGATGTACCGCATGCGGAAATTCGCCCGGCGGCACCGTGGGCTGGTGGCCGGCGTGGCGCTCGCGTTTGCAGCGCTGACGGTTGGCTTGATCGGCACATCCGTGATGGCGACCCGCGAGTTTCGCCAGCGCCAGCTCGCCCAGCGCGAGCGCGACGCCGCCCGCCGCCAGGCGTACCGGGCCGACTTGGCGGCAGCCTATATCGCCGTGCGCAATCAGGACCATGCTGTGGCCCGTCGCCACCTGGAGGCCACCCCGCGCGAGCTTCGCGGCTGGGAATGGCAGCACCTCAATTGGGTATCCGACCGAAGCCTGGCAACGTTTCAGGTTCCGGCCAGCGGAGTCCAGGCCATCGCCCTGACGCCTGACGAGCGCTTCCTGCTGACCGCGCATGCCGATGGCGGCGTTCGCTTCCTCGATCTCGAATCGGGCCAGGTCGTCCGCGCCATTCAAACCGATCCGCCTTGCAGTCTGGACCAACTGGCCATCAGCCCGAGCGGCGACAGGCTACTCATGGCCTGCGTGCGGACGGGATGCAGCCTGTGGGACCTGACGCACGACCGAGAGCTGTGGCAACTCTCGGGAAGCGTGTGCGCCACTGCCCAGTCCTTCAACCACGATGGCACTGAGGTGGCGGTCGGCATCCGCGAGCGGCTGCGCGCGGCGATTTTGGATGCCGCGACTGGCCGCGAGCTGCGCACGATCCCGTTGAGCGGCCTCGACATCCACGACATCGGCTTCAGCCCGGACGGTCGCCATCTGGCGTACGTCAGCGATTACGAGGTCCGCGTCGTCGAGGTCGAGTCAGGCCGGCAGCTCTGGAGAAACGCCCAGTGTCTCCACGCCGCCTTCACGCCCGACAGCCGGCGCGTGTTCCTGGCCGGAGCCTCTGCCCGCGGCCAGTGCGCCGTAGTGGATGCCCGTACCGGTGAGCCGTCCGCTTCACTGACCTCTGAGCCGCCGAAGCCGGGTGGCGTTCGTTTCGACTCCGACGGCCGCTTAGCCGTGCTGTCGTACCGCAACGGCGCCGTGGTGCTGGCCGACACGCACACGGGCGCAGAACTGGCAACGCCCTTTCGCCACGCGAACGCGGCCCACGCGATCATTGCCGCGCATTCGCGCCGGCTGATTACCGTCGGCGGGGATGGTGATGTCAAAGTCTGGAGTGCCGATACCACCACATCCGATCTGCTCAGCCATCAGCTCTTGCAAGACGCTTGGCGCTCTCCGGACGCCTCGAGTGATCTGGCGCGATTGGTACACGTCGGGTTTGGCGGCGTCACGTTGTGGGACACGAGTCGGGGCATCCCGCTATGGACGCGCGTGATCTCGCGCCGGCTCTTGCATGCCGCGGCATTCTCGCCTGACGATGAGCGGCTGGCCGTTGGCGGCATCGATGGCGCCGTCCGCATTCTGTCCGCGTCAGATGGGCGAGTGCTTAGCGAGTCTATGCCGTTCCCCTCGCCGATCACGTCCGCGCTGTGGCTTCCGGATGGCCAGCGGATCATCGCGGGTCTGGCCGATGGCAGCGTTCACCTCGTGTCGGCCGGGTCGCCCGCTGATCAGGCGGAAACGCTCTGTCGGCACGGGACTCCCGTGAATGCCCTGGCGCTCAGCCCCGACGGTGCGTTTCTCATCATCGGAGACACCGGCGGTTGGCTGCGCGGCTATGCCTTGCCGCGCGGGACAGCCCAGCCGTCGCTGAGCTGCGATCTCGGCCGGGGGGTGACGGCGCTGGCCTTCGCACCAAACTCCCTGTGGATCGTTGCTGCCACGCAGGACGGCGCCGTTCACTTGCTGGCGGCCGACGATCGCTCAGCGCGAACGACGCTCTCGCCCGGCGGGCGCCCAGTGGCCAGCGTGATGGTGAGCCCGGACGGCCAGCGAATCGCCGCGGGGCTGGCCGACGGGACCATCAAGCTATGGAATACGGATTCGGGTGAAGAGCTGCTGGCCATGTCGGCGCCCACGACGTCGGCGGTCACCTACGTCGGCTTCTCCCCTGACGGCCGAACGCTGCTGGCGAGCAGTTCGGGCGCCGCCGTGATGAAGTTCGAGACCGGCCCGCCGGCCGGTGGCTGGCGGCTTCGCGAACAGGTGCGGCGGGCCCGGTCCGCCGTCGATCCGCTGTTTGAGAAGCTGATGTTCGCTGATGCGGTCGTCCAAGCGCTTCAGGCCGAACTGAGTCCGGCCGACCCGGTCCGTGACTTGGCCATCGAAATCACGCGTGGCTTCGGCGATCACGCCAACTGGCTCAACAGCCATGCCTGGGAAATCGCCCGGCTGCCCAGTCGAACGCCGGAACAGTATGAACTGGCCGTGCGCAAGGTGAGCCTCGCTTTGCAGTCATTCCCCGACGACTATGGCATGTTGAACACGCTCGGAGCGGCGCAATACCGCGTCGGTCAATACGAGGCGGCGCTCACGACACTGGCGCGGTGCGTCGAGCTCCACACGGCCCGGCATGGCCAGCCGCACCCTATCGACGTTGCGCTGATTGCGATGTGCCACGATCAACTGGGCGACCACGAGCTAGCTCGGGACCACTTCGAGCGGGCGCGAGGCCTGATGCAGTCGCCCAACCATGCTGCAGAAGCCGAATCCCAGAGCATCTTCCGCGAGGCCGAGTCCCTGCTCGAACCTGAAGTTCGCCACGACTCAGGACGCTCGAATTCAGCCGGCATCACCCCGGGCCGCTGAGGGGCAGAAGCTGAAGCGAGTCGGAATTGCTCACCTGCGTTCTTGTCGGTGTCGGCCGGTTCGGTGCCGCCCAGCCCCGCCACTTGGCCCAAGCAGAGTCGAGGTCCACGTCGCCACCCCCATCGCTGTCACGGCGGCTGCGGGCAGGGGTTGGGCGTGCACGTCGAGCCCGGCCCTTGATACACGCCGCCGAGGAACAACGTGCAATACTCCGCATCGGTCACGAGGTCCTGATCGGGGACGGGCGAGCATTGGCCAAGCGCCACGCAGCACGCCCCGGGCGAGGATGGGCAAGCCGGGCCGAAACCGTCGCCGTCACAGGACGTTCCCGGTCCGCTCGGCGCGCCGCCCGCATCCAGACACTCGTGCACGCGCAGCAACGGGCATGTGCCATCCGGCAGGCAGCACGCGCCGGGCTGGCACGGGTTTGGCACACACGGCACGCCGTCGCCCAGATACTGGCCGCCGGCCAGCGCGCACAGCTCTGCATCGACCTGCGCACATCCCGGCCCGCTGGGATTGCTCAGGCAGCAAGCGCCGGTGGGAGGCTGCGGACAATCGGCCTCAAGACAAGTCGTGCCAGCCCCTTGGAAGGCCCCGTTGATCTGCCCGCACAGTACGCGCGTGGTTTCCGTGCACGAGCCGTCGGCAAAGCAGCAGGCGCCTTCGCCGCACGGGTTGGGATCGCAGGTGGTTCCATTTCCTTGGTACACGCCACCCGCACCGCATTGATCGGCCGGTCCCATCTGACAGGTTCCGTCGGCAAAGCAGCAGGCGCCGAAGGGTGGTGGGCAGTTGATTTGATTGCAGTTCGTGCCGGCGCCGTGGAACGTGCTGCCGGCGTTCACGCACGCGGCATGAGGCTCCAGGGTGCATAAGCCGTCGTCGTGACAGCAGGCGCCCGCCCCGCACGGCGCAACCTCGCACGTCGTTCCGTCGCCGACGTAGACGCCGCTATTGCTCGTGCAGTTCCGGGCATCCAGGATCAGGCAGTCACCGTCGGGGAAGCAGCAGGCGCCCTCGGGGGGCTGCGGGCATTCCACCGAGGCACACAAGCTGCCCGCCCCCTGGAACGTGCCGCCCAGGAACAGGCAGCCCACCAGCGTCGTCTGTGCGCAGCCGCCGCCGACCAAACAGCAGGCGCCGTTGCCGCACGGGAACGTCGTGCAGTTCGTTCCGTCACCGAGGTAGAAGCCTGCGCATTGCTCCGGCGTGGCTACGTTCGTGCATCCCCCGTTGGCTGCACAACAGGCCCCGCCACCACCGCCGCACTCGACGGTCTCGCAGGACGTGCCCGCCCCCTTGAACTCGGCCAGCGAGCCACACTCGGTCAGGACCACTTCCTCGCACGGCAAGCCGGACGGCGGATCGCAGCAGGCCCCTACGCCACAGGGCGCGCCGGCGCAGGAGACGTTGTCGCCCAGGTACAGACCGCCGGTGAACGTACACACATCGTGGCTGACGACCTCGCAGTCGTCGCCCTCGAAACAACAGGCGCCGACCGGTGGCGATCCACAGCCCGGATCGACGCACGTGGTGCCGGCACCGAGGAAGACGCCGCCCATGGCCATGCACGGCAGATTCCCGGCGGTCAGCGTACACAAGCCGCCGAGTTGATTCAGGCAGCACGCGCCGAACGTCGCGCACATGGTGCCTGGGCCTTGCGGCTCACCGTCGAGCGACAGGCAGACGCACAGCGTCAGATCGGCGCACGTGCCGTTCGGCAGCACGCAGGCCTGTATGTCGTCGCAGGGTATGCCGTCGCCGAGGTAAGTCCCGTCACCGCTCAGGCAGGCCGCCTCGGTCTTCTGGCTACAGATGAAGAGAATGGGGCTGCAGCAGGCGCCCAGCGGCGGACAGACGGTATCAGCGCCGTCGAACTTCCCGCCTTGCGTGCTGCATTCCTCCGCTGTGGTTTGGACGCACGTGCCATCCGGCAGGTCGCAGGCGCCGCTGGCCGGGCAGGTCGGACCGAATCCGCCCGAGCACGAGGTACCCGGACCCTGCGGCGCGCCGCCGGCGGCAGTGCACTCAGAAGCCAACAAGTCCTGGCACGCACCGTTGAGGCAGCACGCCTGCGTATCGCAATCGACCTCCTCGCATGAGGCCGCGCCGTTGATGACCGTTCCCCCGACGCTCAGGCACAGGTTGACATCGGTCACGACGCAGGGCAGCTCATCCGGCAGGCAGCACGGCTTGGACATGAAGCAGACCGCGCCGGCGCAGCTCTGGCCGAAGCCTTGAAACAAACCGCTGTCCTCAGCGCAGTCGGCCGCCGACTGCACCACGCAGTTGCCGTTCGGCGTGCAGCACGGTCCGGCGTTGGCGCAGGTGGTCTCATCGCATGTCGTGCCCGCGGGCAACAGCGTGCCGCCGTTGGCGATGCAAAGCAGCGGCGTCAACATCGTGCATGGGCCCTCGGTCAGGCAGCAGGGCTGGGGCGGCAAGGGGCAGATGACGTTTGCGCACGACACGCCCGCTCCTTGAAACGTCCCGCCAAGTGCCTCGCACTGCGTCTGGACCTGCGTCAGGCAGGTCGTGTCGGGCAAGCAGCAGGCGCCGGGAAGCTGCGGTCCGGTGAGGTTCTCGGTCAGGATGCGCAGGTCCACGAGCGTCACCAACCCATCGCCGTCGATGTCGGCAGCGGCGCACTCGTCACCCGGCTCGGGCGCTTCGCCCAAACAATTGGCCAGGCGGCGGAAATCGTCCAGGTCCACGTCGCCGTCACCGTCCACGTCGCCCGGCGTGTTCACGACCGGCACGTCGATGACTTGAGACGAATCGCCGATGAGCTGGGCGACGTACAGATTCAGGCCGTTCACGTTGAGCACGCCGGCCGGGTCGGTGAACGTCAGCTTGCCGACGTAGAACGCCTCAGGCTCACCATTCGGGCCACGGTTGCCGTTGTTGATGGCATCGACGAGGTAGGCCGAAGCGCTCGGCCCGATCACGAGGTTCGGCAGGTTGAAGTTGTTGACGAATCCCGCCGGCACGTTGCCCATGTCCCGGCCGCCGATTTCGACGCTGACGAAGTCCTGCCACTGACCCAGGGGGACGCCCACGCCGCCGGTGAGTGCAAGCGCCGAATTCACGCCCCACGACCAGTTCGCCTCAGTCGTCGTCTCGAACGAGATGGACTTGTCCACACTGACGGTGCTGCCCGGAGTCTCGTTCTGGGGATCGACCTTGACCTCACCAAAAAGCGCTGCGAGGAACACATCGACCTCAAACGAGCTGTTGTCCTCGACGGTTAGATCGCCGTGCGCAACGGCGAGAAGGGTGCTCAGCGTCGCCGCCCCGTTCACCGACACGAGTGCGCCCAGGTTGATGGTCAGTTGGGAAAGGTCGAACGTGCCGCCCGATTGCGTGGCCGTGCCGCCGGGCCCGACCTCGAGGGACTCGGCCTGAACCTGCGCGCCTTGCGCGCTGAAATGGCTTTGACCCTCGACGCTGATCTGAGCACTGCCGGTGATCATCGCGCCGGGCTGGACACACACGGAGGCCCCGCCCTTTACCGTGATGCGAGCGTCGAAAAGCGCTTCGAGCTCGGCCAATTCAGGATCGGTCCCACCGATCAGCACGTCCGCGCCGAGGTCTGCGCCTAAGGAGCTATCGGTGAGCAGCGTGTAGGCGCCGGTCAGCGTGGCCGATCCGCCGCTGATCAGAAAATCGCTGCCCGCTTCGCCCAGGTATCCCAGGAAGTCGGCGATGGTAGTGGAGTTCGTAAGCCGCAACGTGCCGGCATTGCCGGCCGTTGTACCCGCGATACCGACGGTGTCGTTCCTCAGCGTAACCTGTCCGCCGGGGTCGATCTGCAGGTTGCCACCCACCATGCTGACCGGATTGTTCTGGTTGTTATGAGTGATGAACGTGCCGGCGACGTTCAGCACGCCGTCCGTAGCGGTGAACGACGGGCCGGTGTAGTTGAACGTACTGGTGTTATCGACTTGCAGCGCGCCGCCATCGAGGTTGAACGGACCGGAAACGGTCATCGTTGTCATGTCAACGACGCGCACCACCCCGTCCGGGCCGACGACCCAGACGATGCCGGTAGCGCTGGATGTCTGCGGCGCGCTGGCCTCAAGCGTGCCGGCCACGCTGACCGTGGCCGAACCGGTTCCGAGCTTGTTGAACTGGATTGACAGCGGCGCGTCGAAGTTGGCCTGACTGCCCGGTGCGACGGCCAGCGTCGACTGGTCCGTGGCAAGGTCGACCCGGAAGGTCGTTACGAACGTGCTAGAGGGGTTGGTGAACAGGCCGGTCGCGCCCGGCGCCGTGCCATCGCCGACGGTCAGCGTGGCGTTATCGAGCTCGAGACCCGGCCCAATCGTGCCATTGACGGTGATCACCGCCTCGATATCGTTGAAGTCCTTTGCCACGAAGCCGGACGTCAGCAGGTTTCCGACGTTGAGCAGGCCGGTGCCGGCGCCGTTGATCGCGGCGCCCGTCATGCTGAACTTGTCGGAAACGAGTTGTCCTAAGATGTTGAGGCTGTTGTCCGAAGAGGTGACGGACTGAACGAAGACGTCCGCGCTGGGCGGCACCTCCACGTTGAAGAACTGCACCCTTCCCGAGCCGTCCGGGCTGTCGTCGAGGATGTTCGTGCCGTGGTCGAGAATGAACGATGTCAAAGAGCCGCCGAGCTGAAAGATGCCGTTCGTGCCGACGTGGCTGGCCGGGGCGCCAGGGCCCGGGCTGATCGCCCCGGCGCCCAGCAGGCGCAGACGAGTTCCTTCGCCAACGACAAAGGTCCCGGTACCGGTGGTGAACACCGGAGCGTTACTGCTGAAATCGAACGTCACCTGGCCGGCGAGCGGATTGGTATTGGTTGTGAAAACCGTGCTCTGGTTGTTGAACGCCCCGCCGCTGAAGAGGCGACCGGTCTGGGGCAGGTCGTCCTGAATCGCGAACGTGCCGAAGTTGGTCCAGTCGCCCCCGTCCAGCGTGATCTGGCCGTTGGTCCAGGTGACTGCTCCGGTGTTCTTGATGTCGCCATCGTTGAACGTGTGCTGGGTGCCGCCGGACAGCAATGCGTTGCCCAGGCAGTATTCGGCGGCCGTGAGCCCAGACGTACCCGTGATCAGCCAGTTAAAATTTGAGACCGTGAAGATCCCGCCGCTCGAGACCGTGGCGACACTCAGCGTCAGGTTGGAGGCGCTGAAGGCGTTCGTGGTGCTGACCGAGACGCCGGTCAGGTTCAGCCCCCCGCCAGCCTCGAGGTTGGCGACGACACAGTCGAAGACCAGCGGCACACCCCCGGCGATCGTGCCAATGTTGTTGCCCAGGAAGATGCAGTCGTTCGGACCGGGATACTGATTGGCGCTGGGACAGGCCGGGCACGCGCCGATCTCGCCCCAGTTGTTGGTGTGCAGGAACCCGATCGGGTCGCCGTCCTGGTCGAACAGGCAGGGCACGCCATCCGGCGGGTCCAGCAGGCAACAGGCGAACAGCCCGGTATTCTGGCCGCAAGCCGGTGTGAAAAAGAAGTCCTCCGCGCGGACGGTCATTACGGGCACCAGGACCGCACTCACGCACAGCCCAGTTATCAGCCTCACGACAGCACCTCCAGCTCCGTCTCCGCCAGCCAAGCTTAATGGCCGTGGGTGTCCCCCAACTCTAACCGGTCCGTTCAGTCTTCCCGTCAGGCCCAGTGATTTTCTCTTGAAGATCCGCCGGCGAACGACCTGTGAGACGCTTGAGACGGCGAGTCGCGGGCGGCTAGAATACAAGGCATGGCAGGCGTGGCAGCGACATTGATGACGGCCGAGGAGTTCGCGGCAACCTACTTGGACGTGCCAGGCTACGAACTGGTGCGCGGGGAGGTGGTAGAGCTTATGCCGGGCGGCCTGGGGCACAGCCGAGTGACGGGGCACGCGTATTCTCTGGTCGAGAACTGGGCCCAGCGCAGCGGGCTCGGTCGCACGTTCACCGGCGAGACCGGCCTGATCGTCGATCGCGGCCCGGATACGGTGCGCGGCGCCGATGTGGCCTACTTCTCCTACGCCCGGCTGCCCGCGGAGCAACCGCTGGGTGGGTTCAGCGAGGTCCCGGCCGACTTGGTCATCGAGGTGGTTGGCAAGGGGCAAGGCTGGGACGCCATGGCCGAGAAGGCCGGCGAATACCTGCGGATGGGCGTTCTTCGCGTCTGGATTCTTGATCCCGAAAGCCGAACACTGCACGTCTTCCGGAAAGAACGGGGCCCAGTCGAGCTGGCAGGCGACCAGATCGTCCGCGACGAGGCGCTCCTGCCGGGCTTCGAATGCCGAGTGAGCGACTTCTTCCGGCCATAGCCGCGTGCTTTGGACTCATTCGGCGACTCCGGTGGGTGGAGAACGAACATGCCCGTACATGACTGGACGCGCGTTGACGCCGGCATCTTCCACGATTTTCACGTAGGTTGGGTCTGGCTCATTCGAACGGCACTGAACGACGGTTTGCTGCCCGACGGGTACTATGCGCTGGCAGAGCAGCATGCTGGGCAAACAGTCCCCGACGTGCTGACGCTGCACGCCAGCCCTGCCGCTGCTGCGCGCTGGTCAGAGCCTCCAGGCGCAGGCGGACTCGCGGTGGCGGACGCGCCACCTCGGGTGTATCGTCAGGAAACGGTCGATTCCAGTTTGCTGGCTCGCCGCCGCACGGTCGCCATTCGCCATGTGAGCGGGCATCGACTCGTCGCGGTGCTGGAGATCGTGTCGCCAGCCAACAAGGACCGGACCGCTACCGCTGCGGCCCTCGCCGCGAAGGCGGTAGACGCGCTTGATGCCGGCGTCCATTTCCTGCTCGTCGACTTGTTCCCGCCTGGTCCTCACGATCCGTATGGCTTTCACGGCCTGATCCGGCAACGTCTCGATCAATCGGACGAGCCGTATGACCTGCCCGTCGATCGTCCGCTTACGTTGGCAAGCTACGCCGCCGGGCCTCACATCGATATCTACCTGGAGCACATCGCCGTCGGCGATGACCTGCCGCAGATGCCGTTATTCTTGAGCCCAGGCCGCTACATCAACGTTCCGCTGGAGACGACGTATCAATCCGCCTGTCGAAGCATGCCCGCGTTCTGGCGCGACGTAGTCGAAGGCCAACAAGCGCTGCCCCAGTGAGCCTGCGGCAAAGTCCGAGCGGCGCAGCCGCTCGTTCAAAGACTGAACCCTGAACCCTGTTCACTGCGGTCCGGTCAAACCGGTGACGAAGGCGTTGGTGTCGTTAGCGTTCACACCACCGTCGCCGTTGCTGTCGCCGCACGCACAGTCAGACGCGAAAGCGGCCTCGTAGCACAAGGAGAACTCGCGCCAATCTTCCAGGTCCCGGTCGCCATCGCCGTCCATATCGCCCGCAGCCTCGCAATCGCACGGGTCACCGACGCCGTCGAGGTCGATGTCGGACTGGTCGGCATTTGGAATGGTTGGGCAATTGTCAAGAACGTCGAAGACGCCGTCCCCGTCGGTGTCGGGCTCATTCTCGGGGATGCAGGTATCGAATTCCTCGTTGCACACGTGCTCGGGCGGGCATTCGACCGGCGTGCCTGGGCCGCAGATACCTTCCGCGAGACAAACTTCGACGCCGTTGCAGAACTGGAAGTCATTACAATCGTTGGCCGTCTGGCACAGGCATTGATCGTTGGCCTCATCACAGGCGAATTGGCAGGGGTCGAATCCGGTAGCGCATTTGCCCTCGAAACAAGCCTCCTCGCCGTCGCAGAAGAGCCCGTTGTTGCAGTCGGCGTCGATCTGACATGCCAGGCAGACGTCGTTGACTTCATCGCAGAGCTGTAGCGTCGGGCAGGGGTCTGCCCCGTCGATGCAGGACCCGAGGGACGGTATGCAGAGTTCCTGCCCATTGCAGAAGGCGCTGTCGTCGCAGTCCGCATCGAGCGTACAGAGCTCGTCCTGCACCAAAGTCAGCATCACGAGCGCGTGACCCACGGCCGGGGCCACACCCATCGAGTGCGCCGTGGCCGAGGCCTGGATGGCCACTCGGAAGACGACCCGCTCTCCGGACAGCATGATGGCCGCGTCGGTCTGGACCGCGCCGAGGAACGTGGCATCGTTGAACATCCCGTCGGCATTGGCGTCGAACGGATCACCGGTGCGGGCGGCGACGCGCGGACCGGTCCCATCGTCGTAGACGAGCGCGTCGCCACCCGGGCCGTTGTTGGTCGTACCGGCGATGACCGTGCGGCCGGCGCTGTCACCAACGGCCCACTTGAACGTCTGCCATGTCTCGGCTGAACCGGGCACAATCGGGTCGAATCGCTTGGCCAGCAGCACGCCGTTCCTGACGATCCACGGCACGCCGTTGAGGTTGGCGCCGCGCGAGAACCAGTCGCCGTTCTGGACGAGATAGGCACCGTCGAAGAAGCCGTTGGCTGGTGACGTGAACGCTGGATCGACGATCTGCCCTTCCTGAATCTCGACGCTGCCATCGATGACCAGCACGTCGTCGCCGGCCATGTCGCCCTCGATGTCACCACGGATGAGGATCGTTCCGCCGTCGCCGTTGACTTCGCTTCCCTGGCGGAAGACGCCGGTCTCGAAATCGAAGTTGTCCCACTCCTCGACGCCGCCGGCGGCCTGGCCGGCTGGGACGGTCACGCCCTCCTGCGCGATCGGCGTGACGGTCAGGCCGTCGTCGTCGGTGTGCAGGAAGAAGTCGTCGGTAGTCACAACTCCGTTCGTATCGGCCCGGAAGCGTATGTCGCCGTTGTTGTCGATGTGCGCCTCATTCAGTCCGTCCGAGTAGGTCGTCGCCATGCCAGGCACGGGCTGGTTCTGCCGGGCGACGACGGCCAGCGTGCCGCCGCCACCCGGCAAGTTCGAGCCGCAACCCTTGACGATAACCTTCTCGTTGCTGCCCGCCGTGCGGGCAGCGAAGGCGTAGCAGTCGTCCGTGTTGGCTGAGCACTTGGCGTCAATCGCGCCGAGGGCCTGTCCCAGGCCGGGTATCGGAGTCACGCCTTCACGGACGACCGTCGCGGCGCCTGCCGGTCCGACCGTCAGCAGTGCGTCGTCCATGCTCGCATCGCCGGCCAGCCGCACGGTCAAGACGTAGCCGTCCTCGTCGCCGCCCAGATGCGGCTTGAAGAAGTCCACGATCGACACGGCGATGTCCGGCGCGAACGACGTGGGCAGACTTTCACCCGTGTAGCCGTTCAGGGCCGCGGTCGTAACGACCGGCTTGGCGAAGCCGTCGATGTCAGCAACCTGGAACAGCAACAAGTCGGTGGCGTTGTCGTCCGGATTGGGGTCGCCTTCGTTGGGTCCGGTTGGGTTGGCGGCGAGCGTCAGTGCATAGCTGTCGGCTGCTGAAGGCTGCGGCAGGAGCGAGAAAACGATCGTTGCGGCGCCGACCGCTGGAATGAACGCGATCGTCCCGCACACCTCCGTCCCGCCCGGCACGGGTGTGGCAGAGCCGGTCGATACGTCCGTCACTTCCGCGTCCGACGGGATGAAGATAAGGAAGTCAACATTGTGCGCGTCGGCCGGGCCATCGTTTTCGACCGTGGCCGTAACCGTGGCGGTCACGCCCGTGAGCAGCGGATCCTGGTCGGCTTCCAGGCGGGTGGCCAGATCAGTCACGAACCCCACCGTCGTTTCGGCCTGGCTCGAGTCGTTGGTCGAGACCGGATCGGGCTCGGCCGCATCAACGGCGGCCATGACGGATACGCTGCCCGGATCGGACGGTGCCGTCGCAAACAAAGGGAACACAACGTAACCCAAAGCATCGAGCGTGCCGACGTCGATCGTGAACATTCCGCCCGTCGGCTGTCCATCATGGACGATGTGCGGATGCGAGAGCTGCGCGTTGAAGACCAGGCCGTTGCTCAACTGACCGCTGACCATCACGCCCGTCGCGGGAACCGAGCCGTGATTGGCAACCGTGATCGTGTATTTCGCCGAGCCGCCGACGTGCACCGGGTCGCGCGAGGCAGCCACATAGACCGCCACGTCGCCATCCATCGTTGGGGTTATGACCGAGAGTATCATCTCGTGCGGGTACTCGGCCAAATCGCCAAACTCGCTGCCGAACGCCGGGAAGATCAGTGGCTCGCCGCCGGCCGCGGTCACGCGAGCGGCAGGACCGGCTTTGATGTGGGCACCGGCCACCGATCCGGGTGGATGGACGAGCAGCGCATTGAGGGTAAATGTCGCCAGACTGGGGCCAATGAAGCCGCTGGGCGTCAGCACGAGCAAATCGTGTCCGCTCTCTGGCTTCCATGGCGTCTCGCCCGGCTGCGCGAACTCGGCCAGCGGGCTGAAGTTGATCATGCCGCTCGCCCCGCCCGAACTCGTGTACTGCCCCGAGACGCCCTGCCAGCCATCGGGGACCTGCATGACCAGGATGTTGCCGCAGTCGACAATCGCCGTACTGCCCGCAGGCAGCCCGCACATCGTCCCGCACATGGCCGACGCTACGCAGCCGCCAGCGTCGGCCGTCACCACCTCGCTGACGACCGGCTGGTTCTCGACTACCGTGCTGACCTGGACTTGATCCGCGGCCGGCTCGGTCACTTGCGAACAGAACGGCAGGCACTCGCTGTCCGCGCAGTCGACGTGGCCGTCAAGGTCGTCGTCCAGTGTGTTGCCACACGTGCTGGCGCTGTCCTCGCCCTGCGGACAGAATGGCTGGCAGCCGAGGTCCGAGCAGTCGGTTGCTCCGTCCTGGTCGTTGTCTATGCCGTCATAGCACCGGGTATGCGTGTCCTCGGTCAGGACCGGCCCGCACCCAGCCTGCCCGAGAAGCCCGAGCATCACGAACACCAGCATGAGCCCCCACTGGCGACGCACCTCGCAGCCGACATCACCCGTCCGTTTCCACCGCTCCCAACCGGGCATGTCCCGTCCTCCTTCCGTCCACTTCGGCGGGCAACGGAGAATCGCAGCGCACGTACGTGCGTGAGCGCCAGGTTGCCCCCTTCATTTTTCCCCGGACAGCCCAAAAGTTCTCTTGAACCGGCCGAATGTGCGGCTCGCCTGGATCGCGGCCGCGGGTTGAATCGGGGGATCGGCACGGCTTAAATCGGTGGGCTGGGCAGCCCCGTCATCGGCACTATGTGAGCGGACCGTGTGCGCTGCGACCGAGTGGATCACAACCTCGACCATTCTGCGGGACCTGCACGATTATGAGAACCAGGTCGCTTGGCGGCGGCTGGTGGACCGGTTCCGGCGGCCGATCGTTGAATTCGCCTGTTCCGCCGGCTTGGCGATCAGCGACGCGGAGGACGTGGCTCAGGAGACCCTGGTCGCGTTCGCGCAGGGCTTCCGCAACGGCAAGTATGATCCGACGGCAGGCCGGCTGAGCAATTGGCTGTTCGGCATCGCGTCCAATAAGGTGCTCAAGGGCCGCGAGCGGCGCGTTCGCATCGCCGGCAGGGAGAAGGGCGACACGCCGGTCGAGGAGATGGCGGCCCACGACAGCGAATCACTCACGGCGAGCTGGCAGCGCGAGTGGGAAGCCGCGTTGTGGGCCGAGTGCATCGCCCGCGTCCGCGACGAGTTCGAGCCGATGTCGCTGCGTGTCTTCGAACGCGTAGTCCGCGACGGCCTGCGGGCGGCCGAGGCGGCAGCCGAGCTGGGCGTGCCCATCAAGACCGTCTACAACGCCAAGCACCGCGTGCTCAAACGGCTGCGCGAGCTGCGGCACGACATCGAGCTTCTCCAATGAACCGCCGTGCGCCTCGCCGAGCCGCGCACATGCGGCGTACAGGCAATGCGCAGCGGTTACGGCTGTCGATCAACGTCGCGGTCAAATCTGCCCGTTCGCGCTTCGGGAGCGCGAGCGCGACTCTCGGCGCTTCGTTCGCCCGGGAACCTCTCGGCGCTGTTCATTCGCGCACGCTCAGGTGCGTCACGACAATCTTGATCGTTTCGTAGGGCACAGTTCCGCCCAGCTTGTCGAAGATCGGCCGGAGGCCGCGCTCGCGGATCTCGTTGGCGGCCCGGGCGATGCGCTGATACGTGCCGTGGTCGACCCAGTCGGCCACGTCCTCGGGCTTCTGGCAGCGGATGTAGTCGCACAGATAATCGACGACCGTGCTGCGGGCGCGGCCCATCGACTTCATGACGTGCTCGATGCTGCGGCCTTCGGCGAACTTCTCGGCCGCGGACCGGGCGCCCGCGTTCATGGCCTCCCGCACTGTCTCGGCCGGCTGCTTCCATACCGCCACGTCGGTCTGGAGCTGGTGCTGGCTGCAATACAGCACGATGCGCCGCACGAAGCGCTGGCCGAACTCGGCGCTCTTCTTCTCGCCCATGCCGCGGATCAGGCCGAGCGTCTCCATCGAGCCCGGCCGGATGCGGGCCATCTCGCGCAGCGTGGCGTCGCCGAAGATCAGATAGGCCGGCACACCACGCACCTGGGCGATCTCGCGCCGCAGCTCGCGCAGGTCGTCGAACAATCCGCGGTCGACGCCCTCCCAACCCTCGTCCGCGCCCTTGGCCCGCTTGACGCCCGTGACCTTCGGCTTGACCAGCCGCACCGGCCGCTGTTTGCGCATGACCTCCCACGAAGCCTCGTTCAGCTTCAGGATCGGCCGGTCGCCATCGGTGCGGGCCAGCAGCCCCTGATCGACAAGCTGATAGATCAGGTTCGTCAGTTGCTTCTTGTCGAGCTCCTTCAACAGACCATACGTGCTGAGCGCCTCGTGCTGGAAGCTGCGAATCTGATCCGTATTGGCGCCGAGCAGCACGTCAGCCACGTGTCCGGCGCCGAAGCGCTCCTGCACGCGGGCCACGCACGACAAGATCTTCTGGGCCGTTACCGTCGCGTCGGGCAGCGGCTCCATTTCCTCGAGGCAAACGTCGCAGGCGCCGCAGTTCGCGACGTTGTACGACTGGCCGAAATACTCGGAGAGCGCTTTGTGCCGGCAGGCGTAGCCCGAGCACATCCGCTGTACCCCGGCCAGCAGCTCGAACATGGCGTCAATCACTTCCTGCGGGTGCTCGGCATTCTCGGCGCTCTTCTCGATCAGGCCTTCCCAGCGAAAGGCGTCGCTGGCCGAATAGAACAGCACGCATTCGGCCTCCAGCCCGTCGCGGCCGGCCCGGCCGGTCTCCTGCTGATAGTGCTCGATCGACTTGGGCATGGTGGCGTGTACGACGCAGCGCACGTCGCTGCGGTCGATGCCCATGCCGAACGCCACGGTGGCGGCCACCACGTCGAGCCGCTCTTCGGCGAAGGCCTCCTGTGTCTGGCGGCGCTCGTCCGGCTCCATGCCGGCGTGGTAGGCAGCCGCGCGGACCTTCTTCGACTTAAGGAAGCCGGCCATGTCTTCCGTGTCCCTGCGGCTGAGGCAATAGACGATGACGGCCTGACCGGCGTGCCGGCGGATCACGTCCAGTGTCTGCATCTGGACGTCGCTCTTGGGCTGAATGCGGTAGACCAGGTTTGGTCGATCGAACGTGCCCACCAGCACCTTGGGCTCGCGCAAACGAAGCTGGGCCACGATGTCGTCGCGAACGCGCGGCGTGGCCGTGGCGGTGTAGGCGTGCACACTGACGCTGGGAAACCGCTCCTTGAGCTGAGCGAGCTGCCGATACTCCGGCCGGAAGTCGTGACCCCATTGGCTGATGCAATGGGCCTCATCGATGGCGAAGGCGTGCACGTTGGCGCGCCCGATGAGACCCAGGAACCGCGGTGTCAGCAGCCGCTCAGGCGCCACGAAGATGAGCCGGAGCTGCCCGGCCGCGATCTGTGCTTCGGCCTCCTGCAACTGCGGCAGCGACATGCCGCTGTGCATGGCCACGGCCGGATAGCCGCACTCGCGCAGGCCGTCGACCTGGTCCTTCATCAACGCGATCAGCGGCGACACGACGATGTCGGTTCGCCCGGCCAGCGCCGCCGGCACCTGGTAGCAGAGCGATTTGCCACCGCCCGTCGGCAGGACGACCAGCGAGTCTCGCTGCTCCAAACCGGCCCGGATGGCCTCCTCCTGCAACGGCCGCAGGCGATCGAACCCCCAGTAGTGCCGCACCGTCCCCAGCACGTGCGGCAACGACCATCCGGGCGCCTGTGGCTCAACTGCCATCCAGGCCAGTATAGTCGCACTTGCAGTCGCAACCAGCAACGGAAACGGTGCGTTGAACGACGAAAGAATTGCCCATCGCGTCTGGGCGAAGTATGATTCCGTTGTCGGAGTCAACACTGCGAATGGGACATCCACGATACAGCTCTCAGCACATCGCCGCGCGTGGGCAGGCGCTTTACGACGACCACGTCCGGGAGCTCGTCGAGCCCAGCCATGTCGGCAAGTACGTGGCCATTGACATCGACTCAGGCGCGTTCGAGGTCGACTCCGATCGGGTGGCCGCGATCGACCGCGTCAAGGCTCGAGACCCGGATGCAGCGGTGTACTTGCTCAGGATCGGCCACCCGGCGGTGGTTCGAGTTGGGGGACCGTTTGCGGTCCAGCGGACGTGATTCGCGGCCAGGTTTCATCCGAGCGGGCGGCACAGGTGAAGCTTTGGATCGGCGGCCCAAGCGGCGATCTGCATGAGATTAGCGCGACGATCGACACGGGGTTCACTGACTTCCTGGCCTTGCCGAGCGATGTGATCGCGTCGCTCAAGCTGCCGTACGATGCGACGTTCCCCGCCATCCTCGGCGACGGCTCGACCAGCCATCTGGATTTCCATCGAGTGACGGTGGTATGGGGCGGACGCCAGCTCCGGATCCAGGCGCTCGCAACCGCGGCCGACGCATTGATCGGCATGGCCTTGCTTGACGGGCAGCGGCTTACCTTGGACGTCACCGCCGGCGGAGCGGTGACCATAGAGCCGTTGCAATGATTTGACGGCCAGGCAACACAGGCAGTTGAAACCATGCATCATGGAATCCGCGGCGCCGCCGTTCTCTTCTTCTTCGCATGGCGGACTTGTTGGGCGGATTCACCGGCTGCGGCAACGACCCAGCCGGCTGATCGCGAGGCCGTGCTGCGGGCCGCTGACCGCGCCACAGGCTTTCTGAAGTCGCTGGCGCCCGACATTGACCCCGTCCGACTGCGTGCCGAGCGCAAGATGAAGGGCAAGAAGTTCTACGTCGAATACCTCAAGGCCTGGTGGGACCTCTATCAGATCGGCGGGGCTGATAAACGGGCGGCCATCCGCGAGTTTCTAACGCCCGTCGTCGAGCGGTCCAACAACGCAGACTATCACAACCTGGACGCCTCCTCGGCCCAGGAGTTCAAGGAAGATATCATCTCGTACCTCAGCGCGTGCGTCCTGCACGAACAGTTCGGCTTCGACACGGCCGACTATCGCCAGCGCATCGACGCGATCGTCGGCCGCACGCTCTCGCCGCGTCACCTGAGCAGCCGCGGCATCGACAACACGATGGCCATCGTCCACCGGCTTCGGCAGCTCGGCCACGATCCCAAGATCGACCTGTGCGACCTGTGGCGCCGCCCCGGCTGCGTGACGCGTCAACATCCCGACCTGACCAGGCTCGACTTGACCAAGGTCGAAGGCTGGATCCGCGTCTACGACCTCACGCACGAGGTCTTTTACCTGACCGAGTTCGGGCGCACACCGATGCAATGCGTCGGTCCGACCGACCTGGGCTACATTCGCGACAGCCACGCATCGCTGCTGGTGCGGCTGATGGAGCTGAAGAACATCGACCTGGTCAGCGAACTGCTGATGGACCTGAACTACCTGCGCATGACGGACTTGCCCGAGTACGCGGTGGCACGTCAGTTCGTCCTGGATCACCAGAACGACGACGGTTCCTGGGGCGATCGCGAAGTCGTCGCCCGCAACGTCGAGCAGAGCTTCGGCTCGAATCCGGCCTACCTGCCGGCCGTCGGCCAGTACCTGCACACGACGCACGTGTCGCTGAATGCGCTGCTCTATCCTTACTGGGCAGACGCGACTCAGGCGACACAGCGCGCTGAACCACACCGCTCCCTCGAAAAGTGACGTTACGTGCGCAGACTCAAGGCACGTCCCGCTCCTCGAGCGCCCGCTTCAGGATGAGCCTGCGGAGCCATGTCCGCGTGGCGTGATCGAGCTCGTTGTCGGCCTCGACCGCTTCGGCGAGCTGCGCGACCGTCCGGTGCGCGGCGGCGAGTGAATCGAGTACGCGCTGTGCATCGGTCCGCGCCTCCTCGGCACGGGCACGAAGGACCTGTCGCTGCGACGTAGGAGTCGCATCGCGGAGCCGGATCTCGCGGTCATACGCGCCAGACGCCAGCCAGCGGCCGCTCGGGTCAAACGCTACGGCGCGGATGGCGTTCTCGTGGCCCTGGAACGACGCCACGACGTCGTGTGAGGCCAGGTCCCACAGGACGATCTCGCCAAACCAGGAGCCAGCCGCCAGCCGCGTGCCGTCTGCGGACGCCGAGAGCGTGGTGACGAACTGGCCCTGCCCGCCGAGCACGTTAAGGCACTCGCCGGACTGCGTGCTCCAGACCCGCACCGTCTGGTCGCGTGAGCCGGAATAGAGGCGCCGGCCGTCGCGGCTGAACGTGACGGCGAATACGTCGGACTCGTGTCCGGCGAGCACGTGCAGCAGCCCACCCGACGCGGCGTTCCATAAGCGCACCGAATGGTCGCGCGAAGATGTAGCGACCTGCGCGCCGTCCGGACTGAAGGCTACCTGGATGATACGGTTGGTGTGGCCGGGCAGAGTGTGAAGGTTTGTTGCGCTACCACCGGCCTGAATCGCTCCGATGTCCCAAATGCACAAGCAGTCGTCGTTGCCGCCGGTGGCCAGACGGTTGCCGTTCGGGCTGAATGCGAGCGACCATAGTCCGCCCTCGTGATCGAGGGTGGCGAGGTGGGCGCCGGTCGCAGCGCTCCACAACCGCGCGGTGCGGTCCTGTGCGCCCGAGGCCAGGATGCGGCCGTCAGGCGAGAACGCGACGGCGAAGACGTCGTGGCGGTGGTCACGGATGACGCCGAGCGGCAGACCGAGCTCCGGATCCCAGAGCCGCACGGTTTGGTCGCGTCCGCCCGAGGCCAGCAGGGCGCCATCGGGCGAGAACGCGACGGTCAGGACGTGGTCTTCGTGGCCGGCCAGCGTGGCGACCTGGCCGAACGTGACGGCGGCATCCAGACACCAGAGCCGGATGGTTCGGTCCCACGAGGTCGAGAGAAGCTGATCTCCGTCGGGCGTAAACCACAGGCCAGACACAGCTTCTTCGTGGCCGGGAAGTTCGGCCATCTTCGTGCCGTCGGGCAGCGACCAGATCGTGATGCCTCGATCAATCTGACCCGCCGCCAGAAGCCGGGCATCCGGGGAAAACGCCAGCGACCGTACCGTGCTGACCGTCGTGGTCAGCCCGAGTTCTCGGAGCACCTGGCCGTCATGCGCAGTCCAGACAGTGATGCGGCCCTGGCTGCCGCCGGCGGCGATCAGTGAGCCGTCGGCGCTGATGTCGGCTTTTTCGATCAGGCCGTCGAACTCCATTCGCTGAAGCACGGCGCCGCCGTCCGAGCTGCGGAGCAGGAGCGAACCCGACCGACTCCAGGTGATCAAACTTGTGCCGTCGGACGAGAAGGCGACGCCGCTGGCGACGCCGGGCTGATCTTCGATGACGCCGTGCAGTTGACCCGAGTCGGCGTTCCAGACGTGCAGTTCGCCGCGTGCCGCCGAGGCGATCAGTCCGTGCCGGCCCCAGGAAACGCTGCCGACGGGGCGCTCGTGGTCGGTGAACAGGTGCACCGGCTCGCCGGTCCGGGCGTCCCAGACACGTACGGTTTGATCGCCCGACCCCGACACGACCCGCGCGGCGTCCGGACTGAACGCCAGCGACGCGATGATTGAATGGGGGGTCGCTTCGATCTCGACAATCATTTCGAGCGTGTCGGCATCCCAAACGCGCAGCATGCCGTCCCGGGCGCCGGTCGCCAGCCGCGTACCGTCCGGGCTGGCGGCGAACGCACTGATCATGTCATCGTGAGCCACGACGGTGCGTTCGCTGCGTTCGGCCAATCCGGCCAGGAAGCTCCATTCCCAGCCGCGATAGGGCTCCGACGCGCTGGCCAGCCGAGTGCGAAGCTGCTGGAACTCGCCAGTCCGCAGGGCCGAGAAGGCGGCCGCGATGTGGGCGACATAGGCCTGCCAGCGAGCGGTATCTCGCTCTTCGAGCGCCTTGGCCTCCGCAGCCAGACGGCGCTTCGATTCCTGGGCCGTCTGATACGCGTAGCGTGCGGCGATCACGGCGCCGATGACGATGGCGATCAGCACCGCCGCCGACGCGCCGACCAGGGCGCGGTGCCGTCGCACGAACAGCCGGCAGTGGTGAAACACGGTCGGTGGGCGGGCCTCGATCGGCTCGTTGTGCAGGAAGCGGCGGATGTCGGCCGCCAGGGCGGCAACAGTGGCGTAGCGGCGCTCTCGGTCCTTGTCGATGGCCGTCATGACGATCGCGTCCAGGTCGCCGCGCAGACGGCTCTCGATCGCGGCCGGACGGGTCGGCGTGCCGAATCGGATCGTGTGCAGGACGTCGGGAAGCGCGGCCTGCGAGAAATCGTGCGGCAGCTTCCGGCAAACCAGCTCGTAGAGGATCACGCCCAGCGAATAGACGTCGGTGCGAATGTCGAGGTCTCTCACTCCGGAGCACTGCTCGGGACTCATGTAGTTCAGCGTGCCGATCAGGCTTCCGGAGTCGGAGTGCAGCGTGATCCGCGTCTGTTCCGGATCGCTCGAACGGGCCACGCCGAAGTCGATGACCTTGGGGCGGCCCTGCGCATCAACCAGCACGTTGGCGGGTTTGAGGTCGCGATGGATGACGCCGTGCTGGTGCCCGTGTTGGACCGCATCGCACACGGTCACGAAGACCTGCAGGCGCTCGGCCAGCGACAGGCCGCGTTCTTCCGCATAGGCGGTCAGCGTGCGCGCGTCCTGGATGTACTCCATCACGAAGAACGGAGCGGAGGCCCCGTGTCCGTCGTCCCAGGCGCCGGCCTCGAAAATCTGGGCGATGCCCGGGTGCTGGAGGCGGGCCAGCACCTCGGCCTCATACTCGAAGCGGCGCAGGGCCGACGTGTGGGCCAGGCCATGCCGCATGATCTTGAGGGCCACGCGCCGCCGCGGCTGGCGCTGGATCGCCTCGAAGACGGTGGCCATGCCTCCCGCGCCCACGACGCGCACGATGCGGTAGTCGCCAATGGTCTTGCGATCGAGCGGGGCTGGCGACGGCGATGATGGCCGCTCGAGCGCCGGGCGCTCCAGGTAGCTGTCGGAGCGGTCGAACGCCGCCAGGAGTCCGGCGACGCGCTCGCGTAGCTTGGCGTCGGCTGCGCAGGCCGACTCGATGAAGCTGCGGCGGTCGGGCGCGTCGACCTCGACGGCCTTCATGAAGAGTGAGTGAGCGCGCCGTGCCAGATCGTCATCCATTGGCGGGCGCCCTGTCGTCGCCGGCCAGCCGGAAGCACAGCCAGGCCTTGGCCGCGGACCAGGCCCGGTCGACGCTGCGTTTGCCGATGGCCAGCGATTCGGCGATCTCCTCGATGGTCAGCCCGCCGAAGAAGCGCATTTCGACAATCTGGGCCTGGGTCGCGTCGAGCGCGGCGAGCTCGGTCAGCGCGCCGTCCAGCGACACGAGATCGACGTCCGACATGGGCGCGGCCAGGTCGATCTGGTCGATGGCCACTCGGCCACTGCCGCCGCCGCGCTTCACCGCCAGGTGCTCGCGGGCATGGTCGACCAGGATGCGCCGGATGATGCGCGATGCTACGGCGAAGAAGTGCACGCGGTCCTTCCAATCGGTGAACCGCTGATCGATCAGCTTCAGGTAGGCCTCGTGGACCAGGGCGGTGGGCTGGAGCGTGTGATCGGCCCGCTCGGCCCGCATGTGCTGCACGGCCAGGCGGTGCAGGTCGTCGTAGATGGCGGCCATGAGCGCATCGAGGTCGCGCCGATCGCGCGATGCGGCCGCGCGGAGCAGTTGCGTCAGGTTCGCCGGAGAGTCGCTCATCGTCTGCGTGACAGGCCAGGCGCGGCGCCGAGCACGACGCCGTCTTCCCGGGCAGGCATGGCCCAGCCAAGTGCCCCCGACTGGCCGGCTACTCATCGATGCTTCCCTACGCCCGCATAGCTTAGGCTCAGGTGGTTTGGCGGCAAGTGGAGGGGTGTATGGATTCAAACATGGGAACTGAGGGGCCGCTAGGTAGCCAGCGTCGCCACAGCGGAGCGCACGGAATACGGCGGCAACACCGTCCGGCGCAACGACGAGGGCGGCCGGTTTGACCGGTCGCCCTCGTCGTTGTTCCTGCGCGTCTTCAAGTCGATCACCGCCAGGCGGCATCAGGGGGAGTCGGGGTAGCTCCACACCACCCTGTCCGCGCCCGTCGCTTCGCAGGCCTGGCCGGTGACTTGAATCTGGCCGGCGTCGTGCAGGCGGACGGCGTGGACCTCGATCGCGTCCACTTTGAGCACAGTTCCGTCGGGAGCGATCGCTCTGACCGGACGGTCAAACTCGACTCGCGAGACCGCGCGAGCCTGATCCGCCTGCGCGCCCACCCGCAATTCGCCCGAGAACGTGTTTGGCATCCGCTCCAGCCAAACCGAACCGTCACCGTCGCCCTCAGTCGACTTCAGCTTGAGCGAATAATCGACGCCAGCGGCCTGTGAGAAGCGGAACTCGTAGGCGTCCGCTTCGGCCCAGTACGGATACATCTCGTAGGCTGCCGATTCGAGCTGCGTGTAGGTAATCACGACACTTCCGATCGGTGCGCCGTCCTCCTGCATTCCGACCTCGACGGTCAGGTTGGTGAGCGGTCGATTGGGGCGCATGCGCACCTTCTGGACCGCCGGGTAGAGCTCTCCGATCAGAATCGTCTGGGTGTCGCTCTCGGCGATGAACGCGTCAAGCCCCAGAAGCTCGATCGTCGTTCCCTCGCCGGGCGCGACCAGCACATCGCCGACCGTCAGCGGGTTGACGTAGAGCCACTGACGGCCCGCGGCCGCCTCGCACTCCGCGGACGATGCGGTCAGCTCGCTCGGGTAATACGAGAAGGCACTCGGAATCGCCTCGACTGGCACCAGGCGCGGTTCAAACGACTGAGGCTGGTACTCGCCGCTCCAGATGCGCAGCGGGTTCGACGGATCCGCGAAGGTGCCAACGAACGGCTGGTGAAGCTGGCTGGCGCTGGCCCCGGCCACGCCCGTGTCGGCGATCACGCCGTCGCTGACCTGCGCCCAACCCGGCAGTCCGGTGCTGATGTCGAACTCGCTTGACGCAAACGCATAGCCATCCGCGGGAAAGCGTGCCCACACGTCGATGGTGGTGCTCTCGCCGGGCAGCAGCACGTTGTTCGACGCGGACAGCGCCAGGCCACAGGGCGACGTGCTCGCATAGACCGTATGTGACCCCTCGAAGCTGTACTGGTAGGCGCTCGCGCCCCACCCGCCAACGAACGGAGCCTTCGCGTACGCCACTGAGCCGGCAAGCGCGAGCACAAGAATCAACGAGCCAAACTTGGACCGAAGCATGATCCTGTTCCTTTCTGTCGTGCACGTGGAGCAGAGCGCCCGGACGAACGTGCGCCCGGGCACGGTGGGCCCGCCGCACGACGGACCGTCCCATCCACCCATGACGCGGAAAGGCACCGGAAACGCGCCAAGAAATCTGGCGCTGATTGGTTGCGGTGCTCCCGTGTGGATCGGGAGCCGTGCAGCGAATCGGAACCCCGGCCGCCAAGGCCGCGGGTCGCCCTGGACACGCCGCTTCCGCCGAAAGGCGGACGGTCGCAAAGCGACCGGGCTCGCTCCGCGAGCCGCGGCGAGTCCAGGGTCGCGGACGCTGCG
>Ga0187892_10001155_pt1 | contig 62809 bp, 56 predicted proteins | sample MA1701073metaG_FD_139345 | JGI IMG/M metagenome (GOLD analysis project Ga0187892, IMG submission 139345) | Bio-ooze microbial communities from a basaltic lava cave in the Kipuka Kanohina Cave System on the Island of Hawaii, USA - MA170107-3 metaG ... | reverse complement strand
TTACCATAGTTTTTGTAGTCCCGGCCCCCAACGGGCGTAGCCTTGTGGGCCGCTGTCGAAGCCAATACATTCGCGGTTGCAACAATGCCCCACAAGGGGGCAAGACTACGAAATTAAAGTAACGCTGCACTAGTTAAATAGCGAACAGGCGAACATTTTTATTTTTTCCACGACGGCAAATCGCGGTTTTGATTAAGCGCGTTATACTTTTTCAAAATCTCAATCGTGCGCTCAAGCGGCAACGCCTCGACGGCGTGCCCGGCAAAGCCGCGCGTCGTGGTCGCCATGAAAAGCGAGTTGACAATGGCTTCTTCCGTGGCTTCGACAACCGCCAAAAACAACGGAGAAGTTTCATCATTAACAAGAGAAATTTGATTTTGAACCCGGCCACTCGACCGATGCGCGATACGATTTTCTTTTGCCGTTGAAAAGGCGATGACGTAATCGCCGCTGCCGTTGCTGGCATAACCGCCGGTGCGCGACAAGCCCAACATCGCGCGCGCCGCGAGACGTTTGAGATTGCGGCTGTCGAGCGGCGCATCGGTCGCGACGACGATCATGCAGGAGCCGTCACCACTTGTATAAGGAAGCGTTTCTTTCATCGCAAACTTGCCAAGCTCCCTCCCCACCGGCGCGCCGTTGATCGTGAGCACGCCGCCGAAATTGGTTTGCACCAAAACGCCGACGGTGTAGCCCCCGGCCGAATTTGGCAAAACGCGCGAGCTGGTGCCGATGCCGCCTTTCCAGCCGAAGCAAACGGTTCCGGTTCCCGCGCCGGCACAGCCTTCTTCAACCGCGCCGAATTTCGCATTTTGCAAGGCGGCGAAAACTTCGTCGCGTCCAACATGCCGGCCGCGAATGTCGTTCAAAAAGCCGTCGTTCGTTTCACCGACCACGACATTCACCGAACGCACCCCTTTATTTTCCGGCAAACCCAGCATGTAATCAATCAGCGCATCCGCGACGCGCGGCACGTTCAAGGTGTTGGTGAGCAAAATGGGAGATTCGAGGTTGCCCAGCTCGTCGACTTGCGTGACGCCCATCAATTTGCCGAAGCCGTTGCCGACAAAAATCGCGGCGGGAACTTTTTCTTGGAAAAGATTTCCGCCATGCGGCACAACGGCGGTCACGCCGGTGCGCACGGAATCGCCGCGCTGCACGGTGGCATGGCCGGCCAACACGCCGTGAACATCAGTGATGCTGTTGTTGGCACCCGGTTTCAAAACGCCGATTTCGACGCCAAGCTCGCGGGCGCGACGCCGCGGGTTGCGATCATCAGCCCCAAGAACCGCCGTCACGGCCATCAACAAGATCAAGGCCGGAACAATTTTTTCAGGCGAAAGGATCATTGCGGATTATGAAATATATTTCCGTTTTTTAATGTACGCAATCGCGCCTGCAAAAGCAAATGCTTTTGTCGAGAACTTGAAACGCCGTAAGGCCGAATATTTGTGACAAAAAAATTTTCAATAAGAAAATTTTCTTCTTGACTTTTTGAGGGAATCTTATAAATTGTTGTTGGTCTTGATGACGGTCCGAATCAAAACCGGAAACTTTCGAAGGTTGAGAAAATTTCCCTGCTTCAGGTCGATGGGAAAAATCAAAGAGCCAACACCTTCAATTTGGGAACTTAGCTCTGTGCGTGTATTACAAGCCTCATTCCCCAATGAACGTTGAGGAATCCAGTGGAAGTAAAAAACGTTCAGGCGGTGCCCACCGTGTGCAACCACGGCCCTTTGAAGGCCCATCGCGGAAGCAGGGTTTTTATTTTCGAAAAACGCGAATCGGTTAGCCGGTTCACTTTCAGAAACAAAATTTTTCTCTTTCGGCTTCTTGCCCGGCAGGGTATGTGAAGGGCAACTTTTAAATGCCGTCGCGCGACGAAAGGCGGGATTATTGTTGGATTACGCGATGGCCGGCGCGGCTTCCTGCAATCTTTGCAAACCGTCATTAATCGAGGCGGCGGCGGTGATCAACGTGCCAAGCTGCATGCGATTGAAAATCTCCTGCATCAACGGCTGGAGATTGGCAACAAGAAAGGGGCGCTGCCGTTTTTGCAGGTAATCCTGCGCGGCGATAATCACACCCAAGCCGGCGCTGTTCATGACGCTGACTTTCCCCAAATCCACCAAAACCGCGCCATTGGTGTTGGCCAAAACGTCGTTCAATTCCTCGCGGAATTCTTCCACCACTTTCAAATAAATCCGGCGCGACAGCACTTCGACGATCGTCGTGTCGCCGTCATGGCGAACGGAGAGTGTTGAATAGGTTGGCATGGTATTTACTCGTTGCTTGTTTCTGGTTGCTGGTCGCTGGCGGCTCGCGTCCATCAAGTTTGCAACACAACCGAGCGACGAGCAACCTGCTACCAGCGAACCAGCTTCAAATCTGCGCCCGCTGCGGATCAAACTCGAATTGGACGCAGGAATCATTTAATGAAATCTTTTGCTTGCTTAAATTACAGCGATATAAAAAGACGTTTTTGCCGGAGGGATCAAAAAAAGTTTCGCGATGCCGGCAAAATTCGCAAACACGCTTATAACTTACGTTAATTTTATGCGAAGGTTGCGCGGCCCCGGGCTTGCGCCGCGAGGCCATCTGCTGCATCTGCCGGTAAATTTCCAGCACACGCTGCAGCATGAGCTTGATTTTGATCATCGCCCAGATCTGCAAAACAAACAGCAGCGCAAAGAGCGCCAAAAGAATATAGTAATGCAGATGCTCGAAAAAATTGTTTAACATAGTGCGAATCCTTTTCGTCGCTACCCGGCTAATGCGCCCAGGCTGCGATCAAGCGAGCGATACTGAATGGCCTCGCTGATAAATTCCGGTTTGATCTCGGCGCTGCCCTCGAGGTCGGCAATCGTCCGCGCGACTTTTAAAATCCGGTCATAAGCCCGCGCCGAAAGCCCCAGCTTGGTGATGGCCATTCGCAACAACTCTTCGCCGCGGCTGTCGACGCGGCAAAACTCGCGAATATCTTTCGATTCCATGCGGGCGTTGCAAAAAAGTTTGGCTGCGCCCTTGGGGTTGCGGCCGCGAAATCGCGCCAGTTGCACGTGCCGCGCGGCTTCCACGCGTTGGCGAATTTGCGCCGAAGGCTCGCCGGTAATCTCGCCAGCCAGCTCTTTGTATTTGACCGCCGGCACTTCAATGTGAATGTCGATGCGATCCAACAGCGGCCCGGAAATTTTGGCCAGATATTTTTGCACCTGCAGCGGCGTGCACGAACATTTATTGGCCGGATCGGTCGCGTAGCCGCACGGACAGGGATTCATCGCGGCGACGAGCATAAATTCCGCCGGATAAGTGAGCGACAACAACGCGCGCGAAATCGTGACTTTGCCGTCTTCCATCGGCTGGCGCAACACTTCGAGCACGCTTTTTTCAAACTCGGCCAACTCGTCGAGAAACAACACGCCGTTATGCGCGAGACTCGCTTCGCCGGGACGCGGAATTTGTCCGCCGCCGATGAGTCCGGCGTAACTCGCGGTGTGATGCGGCGTACGAAACGGCCGCGTCGCCACCAACGCGCTGTCGGGCGGCAGCACGCCCGCAACGGAATGAATCTTCGTCGTTTCCAGCGCTTCGTCGAGCGTGAGATCGGGCAGGATCGTCGGAAAACGCTTCGCCAGCATGGTTTTGCCCGAACCGGGCGGCCCGATCATGATGAGATTGTGCCCGCCGGCGGCGGCGACTTCCATCGCGCGCTTGACGTGCTCCTGGCCGCGAACGTCGCTGAGATCGATCGTGTAATGCCGCGCCACCGAAAAAACTTCCCGCATGTCGAGCGCAAAGGATGGCAGCGCAGCATCGCCGTTCAAAAACTCCACGGCCTCGCGCAGCGTGTCGGCGGCGCGAACGTCCAAGCCGTCGGCCATCGCCGCTTCCTTGGCGTTTTCGCGCGGCAAAATAATGCCGCGTTTTTTCTGCTCGCGCGCCGAGAGCGCAATCGGCAGCGCCCCGCGAATCGGCTGCAGCGAGCCGTCCAACGACAATTCGCCGAGAATCAGATACTGCTCGAGCAAATCCGTCTTGACCGTCCCGGCGGCCGCAAGAATGCCGATGGCCATCGGCAGATCGAATCCCGAGCCTTCTTTTTTCACATCGGCGGGCGCGAGATTGATCGTAATGCGTTTTTGCGGAAACTCGAATTTGGAATTTTTGACCGCGGCGTTGATGCGCTCGCGTGATTCGCGCACCGCGCCATCGGGCAGCCCGACCGTCGCAATCGCCGGAAGCTGGCCTTCCAAATGGGTTTCGACCGTCACGATGTACGCGTCAATGCCCAAAACCGCAGCACTCAACACTTTTGAGAGCATAGCTCCCGCCGGTTAGGAATCGTTCGTTGATTTGAATGGTTATATTACAAAATCGCGGCAACATTGTCAATTGAAATTTCGTCAATATAAGTTAAAAAAGCAACTACTAAAAAAGGAGAACCCGCCATGTCCGCAGCCTTCAAACGCCTCGAAACCAAACTGATTCACGCCGGCGAGCCGGCGCCGCGCATCAACGGCGCCGTGAGCATGCCGATTTTTCAATCCGCCATGTTCGAATATGCCGGCGAGACCGGCTATCACGATCTCAAGTACATTCGCCTGAACAACACGCCGAATCATCTCGCCCTGCACAAAAAATTATCCGCCTTGGAAAATGCTGAAGACGCGCTCGTTGCCGCGAGCGGCATGGCGGCGATTTCGACCGCGCTGCTCGGCGTTCTTTCCGCCGGCGATCATCTGCTGGCGCAAAATACGCTTTACGGCGGCACGCATGATTTGCTCACCAAAGACTTCGCGGCCTTCGGCCTGTCGTATGATTTCATCGACGCCGACGATCCGGCGTCGTGGAAAAGCAAGCTGCGCCCCAACACCAAAGCGATTTATGTCGAAACCATGACGAATCCGCTGCTGCAGGTCGCCGATCTCAAAGCCGTGCCGCAATTTGCCAAAGCTCAGGGCTTGGTTTCGCTCATCGACAACACGTTCGCAAGCCCGATCAACTTTCGTCCGGCGGAATGGGGCTTCGATCTTTCGCTGCACAGTTGCACGAAATATTTGAACGGCCATTCCGATCTCGTTGCCGGCGCCATCATTGGCCGCGCCGATCTCGTCGAGAAAATCCGCTATAAACTCAATCACCTCGGCGGCGCGCTCGATCCGCATGCGTGTTTTCTGCTCCATCGCGGCATGAAAACCTTGGCGGTGCGCATGAAATATCAAAACGAAAGCGCGCTGCAAATCGCCCGCTTTCTCGAAAAACATCCGGCCATTGCCGTCGTCAATTATCCCGGCCTCGAAAGCCATCCGCGCCACCAACGCAGCCGCGAGCTGTTCGACGGCTTCAGCGGCATGTTGAGTTTTGAAATGAAAGGCAGCCTCGAGGCGGCGCAACGTTTTATGAAAAACACCACGCTGCCGATCATCGCGCCCAGTCTTGGCGGCATTGAAACGCTGCTGACGCGGCCGGCAACGACTTCGCACGCCGGCATGTCGCCGCAAGATCGCCGGCGCGTCGGCATCACCGACGGCCTCGTTCGCATGTCGGTCGGCATCGAAGCCACCGAAGATATTATCGATGACTTTGAACACGCTTTAAAAATGTAGAGCGTGTTTGGAAAATCACTGACCGGTTACTTTTACGCACAAAATGTTCTACGCTTCAACCGCTATAAGTGATCGGTCAGTCTCGTTTTGGGGACTTTTCAAACGCCAGCTTAGAGATGAATCATGCCCAAAATGCTCGAACTTATTCAGGCGATGGTGCGCGGCGAGATGCTGCATCCACCCATTGCCCAGTTCATTGGCTTCAAAGTCATTGATCTTGAAACCGGTCAGGTGGTTGTCGAGCTTGAGGTCGATGAACGCCATGCGAATCCGATGGGCACGCTGCACGGCGGCATTCTCTGTGATATTGCCGACGCCGCGATGGGCTTGGCGTATGCTTCGACGCTTGCCGAAGGCGAAAGCTTTACGACGCTGGAGTTCAAAATCAATTTTCTCAAACCGGTGTGGAAAGCCAGGCTTCGCGCGATTGGCAAAGTGATAAAATCCGGCAAAACGATAGGCCTCGTCGAATGTGACGTCATCGACGAGCAGCAAAATTTAATCGCGCGCGCCAGCAGCACGTGCATGACGCTGCGCGGCGAAAAAGCACAGGGACGATAAGGCAAAAAATACTATTGCTTCAAAGTAATTATCATTGTAAATTTTAAATTGTAAATTTACAATTTAAAATTTACAATTTGAATAGGGTGATAAAAAATGGCCCTACCCAATCACGCATTTTTTAACGGCCGCATCGTGCCTTATAGCGAAGCGAAAGTCGGCGTGCTCACGCACGGCTTGAATTACGGCACCGGCGTCTTTGGCGGCATCCGCGCCTACTGGAATGAGGAGCAACAACAACTTTTTATCTTTCGTCCGCACGATCACTTTCGCCGCTTTCTCGAGTCCACCAAGCTGCTGCGCATGGAATTTTCCTATACCGAAACCGATCTCACCAAAATTTTGATCGATCTGCTCCGCGCCGAAAATTACAAAACCGATAGTTATATCCGCCCGATCGCGTTTTACAGCGACGAGATCATCGGTGTGCGGCTGCACGATTTGACGCCGGCGCTGGCGATGGTGGCGATGCCGTTCGGCAAATATGTCGAAAAGGACGACAACTCGCACGTGACCTTTTCCTCCTGGCGGCGGGTGGAAGACAACGTGATTCCGGCCCGCGGCAAAATCACCGGTTCTTATATCAACTCGGCGTTTGCAAAAACCGACGCCCAGCGCGCCGGTTTCGACGAGGCGATTATTCTCACGCAAGACGGCCACGTGTGCGAAGGCTCCGCGGAAAATATTTTTGTGGTGCGCCACGGCATGATCATGACCCCGCCGGTCTCCGACAACATTCTCGAAGGCATCAACCGCCAGACGGTGATGACGTTGCTTCGCGACAAGCTGGGCATGAACGCCGTGGAGCGCTCGATCGACCGCAGCGAAGTGTATCTCGCGCAAGAAGTTTTTTTCACCGGCACCGGCGCGCAAATCACCGCGGTGACCCGCGTCGATCATCGCGCCATCGGCACCGGACAAATGGGCCCGATCACCAAGAAACTCCGCGAAGTCTTTTTTGAAGTCGTGCGCGGGCGCGAGGACAAATACAAGCATTGGTGCGTGCCGGTTTACGACAGCGCGGTGAGGTTGTAATTGCGTATTGATTTTATCGTTATTGGTGATTAAATTAGGATGTATTTTTTAAGGAGAAGATGTTGATCGCTATGAAACAAAATAAAATTAATATCCCAACAGATAGAATTGTAGAATTTTGCCGGCGGCGGAAAATAAACGAATTGGCGTTATTTGGCTCCGCACTCCGACACGATTTCCACCCCGAAAGTGACATTGATGTGCTCGTCACCTTTGCGCCGGAAACGCACTACAGTTTATTTGATCTGGCCGCTATGCAGGATGAATTGAAAACGATTTTTGCGCGCCAAGTTGACCTAGTCGAAAAAGCCGCCCTGCGCAATCCGTTTCGTCGCCAGCATATTCTCAATAACATGAAAGTCATCTATGCCACATGAAGATCGTGATCTCGCTTTGTTGTGGGACATGCGTGAAGCTGCACGCGACATATCCGAGTTCATTAAAGATGTGGAATACATCCACTTCGCTTCCAACAAAATGCTGCGATATGCAGTAGAGCGGCAGATTTTAGTGCTTGGCGAAGCGGCAAAGCGAGTATCGGATCATTTTAAGCAAGCGCATCCGGAAATTCCGTGGAGCGGCATTATCGGCCAACGCAACGTGCTGGCCCATGAATACGGCGAAATCTTGGTCGAGCGCATTTGGCTGGTGGCGAAAGATCGGATTCCGGAGCTTATCGCGTTGCTTGATCCGCTGATTCCAACTCCCTCCCCAAAAGTAACCTGAAGGGAAATGTTCAATTCAAAATAGCTTGATATTTCCCATTCATCGCGTCACTCCCGCGAATGACTTTGTAAGACATCAAACTTGATTTCGCCCACTGTGTAGCTCATGCCTCCTCCGCTTTCACAATCGGATCATCGATTTTGTCATCACTTTTTTCGGGGTGGAAATCAAAATAATTAGTGTCGAGGCGAAGACTCTTTTGAAGGTGTTGAGCCAATAGCATCTCGTCTTTTGCGACAACCAAATCTGGATCGGCGCTGATTTCAAAGTATCCTTTTTCCGGTTCGTTCACGAGAGTAATGATTTCGGGTTCTTCGCGCGGTTCAAAACCAAAGACACAAAATCTACAACCAAATCAACATCCAACCGTAAGGTTTTTTTTGCCGCGACGACCAATCTGCGTGAAGGAGTAAAACGTAGTTTAAATTGGAATCTATCCGATTCTTTTGCTGTTGAATTTAAAGAATCCATATTCGGAGTGTCTATGAACGCGGAAAAAAAACGTCTCGAAGAAGCGCGCTTACAGAAAGTGGCGTGGAAAAAATGGGGACCCTATGTCACCGAGCGGCAATGGGGCACAGTGCGCGAAGATTACAGCCCGTATGGCAATGCATGGGAATATGTTTCGCACGATGCGGCGCGCAGCAAAGCCTTTCGCTGGGGCGAAGAAGGCCTTGCCGGCATTTCCGATGACCGGCAGCTTTTGTGTTTCAGCCTGGCGCTGTGGAATGGCCGCGATCCGATTTTGAAGGAGCGCATTTTCGGCCTCACCGGCAACGAGGGCAATCACGGCGAGGATGCGAAAGAGTATTACTATTATCTCGACAGCACGCCGACGCATTCGTACATGAAGATGCTGTACAAATATCCGCAAGCCGAATTTCCCTACGGCTGGCTGGTCGAGGAGAACCGTCGCCGCGGCAAAGGCGCGCCGGAGTTCGAGCTGATCGACACCGGCATTTTCAATGAAGATCGTTATTTCGATGTGTTTGTCGAATATGCCAAAGCCGGGCCGGACGATATTTTGATTCGTCTCACCGCGCACAATCGCGGGCCGGAGGCGGCGAAGTTGCACCTGCTGCCGACGATTTGGTTTCGCAACACCTGGGCTTGGGGCTACAACGGCCACAAGCCGAACATGATGCCGGCGGCGCACGGCGGGATTGAGATCACTCAGGGCGATCTCGGCAAGATGCGGTTGCTCTGCGAGGGCGATCCGAAACTTTTGTTCTGTGAAAATGAAACGAATGTGAAACGGTTGTACAATGTCGAGGCCCAAGGCTATTTCAAAGATGGCATCAACGATTATGTCGTGCATGGTGTAACGTCAGCCGTGAATCCCTCGCAAGTGGGCACGAAAGCCGCGGCGTATTATCAACTCGAAATTCCCGGCGGAAAATCTGCTGTCATTCGGTTGCGTTTGACCAATACCGCGGCGGCTCTAGCCAAACCGTTTGCCGATTTTGACGGCGTTTTCGCGGCGCGTTTGCAAGAGGCCGACGAATTTTATGCAGATATTCAATGGCAAATGAAAGATGAAGACGTCAAGAATGTCCAACGCCAGGCCTTTGCCGGCATGTTGTTGTCGAAGCAATTTTTCTATTACGATGTTCCACAGTGGTTGAACGGCGATCCCGGCCAGCCCCCGCCGCCGGAGAACCGCAAGCACGGCCGCAACAGCGAATGGCTGCATTTGAACAACGCCGAAATTATTTCGATGCCGGACAAATGGGAATATCCGTGGTATGCGGCGTGGGATCTCGCCTTTCACTGCATCCCGCTGGCGAGGGTCGATGCGGATTTTGCCAAAGAACAATTGGTGCTGCTCACGCGCGAATGGTACATGCATCCGAACGGCCAACTGCCGGCGTATGAATGGGCGTTCGGCGACGTCAATCCGCCAGTACACGCCTGGGCAACGTGGCGCGTTTTTCAAATCGACCGCAAGCTCAACGACGGCAAAGGCGATCTCGCTTTTCTCGAGCGGGTTTTTCAGAAATTGTTGTTGAATTTTACCTGGTGGGTGAACCGCAAAGACGCGCACGGCATGAACATTTTTCAGGGCGGCTTTCTCGGCCTCGACAACATCGGCGTGTTTGATCGCAGCGCGCCGCTGCCGACCGGCGGGCATATTGCGCAGGCCGACGGCACGAGCTGGATGGCGATGTATTCGCTCAACATGATGCGCATGGCGCTGGAGCTGGCGCTGCACAATCACGTGTACGAAGGCATGGCGACCAAATTCTTCGAGCATTTTCTTTACATCGCCGGCGCGACGGCCAACATCGGCGGCGAGGGGATCAATTTGTGGGACAACGAAGATGAATTTTTTTACGACGTGCTGCATCTGCCGAACGATGCGAAAGTCACGTTGAAGGTACGCTCGATGGTAGGTTTGATTCCGCTCTTTGCGGTGGAAACGTTAGAGCCGGATTTGCTCGAGCAAGTGCCTGAATTCAAGCAGCGCCTCGAATGGTTTCTCAATTATCGGCCGGATTTGGCGAATTTGGTTTCACGGTGGCAGGAGCCTGGTCTCGGCGAGCGCCGGCTGCTCTCGCTTTTGCGCGGCCGCCGCATGAAGCGCCTGCTCAAGCGCATGCTGGATGAAACCGAGTTTCTTTCGGATTACGGCGTGCGGGCGTTGTCGCGCGTTCACGAGGACAAGCCGTATGTTTTTCACGTCAATGGCAGCGCCTTCACCGTGAAGTATCAGCCGGCGGAATCCGATTCCGGCTTGTTCGGCGGCAACTCGAACTGGCGCGGCCCGATCTGGATGCCGGTGAATTATCTCATCATCGAGTCGCTGCAAAAATTTCATCATTATTACGGCGACGACTTCAAGGTCGAGTGCCCGACCGGTTCGGGAAAGTTTCTCACCATCAACGAGATCGCCAGCGAGCTGACGCGCCGGTTGTCGCGCATCTTTTTGCGGGATGAAAAAGGCAAGCGTCCGGTGTTCAACTATAATGAAAAAATCCAAAACGATCCGCATTTCCGTGATTACGTGCTGTTCCACGAATATTTTCACGGCGACAACGGCCGCGGCGTCGGCGCGTCGCATCAAACCGGCTGGACGGGGTTGGTGGCGAAGCTGTTGCAGCCAAGGGCAGCGGAGAAAGCTTGAAATGGATTATTGGAGTGGTGGAGTGTTGGAGTAATGGGAGGAACAACTTGTTCGGTACGATTGATCAAGGCAGCGAGAAAGACATTTGTATCAATGACGGCCATCATTATTTGGCAGCTTTTCGACGCTGTCTCGATTCTCGCACCATTTGATCGATTTGTGCCGACGCAAGCCCGCCTCCGGCTTCAATATCGGACCGAATTTTATCAATAATGCTTTTGAGACGGGTTGTATCCTTCTTGGTTTGCAAGGAGAACAAAGCAAGCACGGCGTCTCGAAAAGCAGTGGCGTCGTCGCCTTGATAAAGTTGTTGTGAAAGTGATTTGAATTTGTCTAATATCTGCGGCTCAGCTTTGATAACTAATTCTGTCACGGTTTCACCTCGTAGCTTTATGCTTTGAAAAAGCGATTTTTCAAAAATATAGCAGTTTCAATTGTCGAAAGCAAGGACTATATGAGCAAAAAAACAAGCAAAAAAGTTTTGCTGAAACAATTATCCGCCTTCTCAATAATTTTTCTGATCATTTCAGCTTGCACACGTAATCACAAGGAAACTACAATGGCAGAGACCAAAACAGCGCGCGGCGATGCCAATACGAAGATCGAACGCCTCGAAAAGCCCCGCGACGAATGGCGCCGGTTGCTGACCGCCGAGCAGTACGGCGTCCTCTTTGAGGAAGATACGGAGTATCCGTTTTCCAGCGCCTTGAATAAAGAGAAACGCGAGGGCACATATATTTGCGCCGCCTGCTATTTGCCGCTGTTTGCTTCGAGCGCGAAGTTTGAAAGCGGCACGGGCTGGCCGAGCTTTTTCCAGCCGCTCACCGGACATGTCGGCACGAAAACGGATTACAAACTTTTGGCGCCGCGCACCGAATATCATTGCATCCGTTGCGGCGGGCATCAAGGCCACGTCTTCGACGACGGCCCGGCGCCGACCGGCCAACGCTGGTGCAACAACGGTGTCGCGCTCAAATTTGTCCCAGAGGGCGAGCCGCTTCCACATTTGAAATATTGATAAACTTTGAAAGTCTTATGCTCCCCAACTGATAGATGAACCCAACTGTAAAAAATTCCGTTGGGTTCATCTATCGGTTGGGAATTCCTTTTTAGGAGACCCTTCATGATAAATATTATTTTGTTTTCCATGACAGTGCTGCTGACCTCATGCCAAACTTCCGAGCAGAGCGGAGAAAACGCCGCTCCCGCCGCGACAGATTCGGTTCAAACAAAAAATCTTGCAACCGCCACTTTTGCCGGTGGTTGCTTCTGGTGCATGGAGCCGCCGTTCGACAAATTGGTGGGGGTGATCTCAACAACGTCGGGTTATATCGGCGGCCACAAACTCGATCCAACTTACGAAGAAGTTTGCAGCGGCATGACCGGACATGCGGAGGCTGTGCAGGTGGTTTATGATTCGACGCAGATAAGTTACGAGCAACTGCTGTACGTGTTCTGGCGCAACATCGATCCGCTGGCCGCGAACCGGCAATTCTGCGACGCCGGCTCGCAATATCGTTCGGCGATTTTCTATCACAATGAAGAGCAACGGCGCCTGGCCGAAGAATCGAAGCAAAAATTGGAACAAACGCGGCGGTTTGGCCGGCCCCTCGTTACGGAAATCGTTGCGGCTTCGACATTTTATCAAGCCGAAGAATACCATCAAGATTATTATAAAAAGAACTCGCTGCATTACAAGGCTTATCGCACGGGTTGCGGACGGGATCGCCGGCTCCAAGAGCTTTGGGGCGAGGAGAATTGAGCGTGTAAGGTTGTTGATAAAACGGCGACAAATCTCCGGTACGTTGAAATCAACTAAAGGAGAAATTTAAAATGAAAGCCATTGCAGTTCTTCCCGGAAAACCCAATTCGATGCATCTGCGCGAAGTGCCGAAGCCGAAAGTGTCCGACATCCCGAACGGGCGCGGCGTGCTGGTGAAAGTTTTGCGCGTCGGTGTCGACGGCACGGATAAAGAAATCAACGCGGCGGAGTACGGCGCCGCGCCGCAAGGTTATGATTATCTCATCACCGGCCACGAATCGTTCGGCATCGTCGAAGAAGTCGGCGCGAATGTCGTGGAATTGAAACCTGGCGATTACGTCGTCGCGACAGTGCGCCGGCCGGGCAGCTCGATTTACGATCAGATCGGCACCTACGACATGACGACGGACGATATGTATTACGAGCGCGGCATCAATTTGCGCCACGGGTTTCTTGCCGAATACTACGTCGACGATCCCGAGTACATCGTAAAATTTCCACGCGGCCTCAAAGAAGTCGGCGTTCTGCTCGAGCCGACGACGGTGGTGGAAAAAGGTCTCGCGCAAGCCTACGAAATTCAGCGCCGCCTGCGCGTGTGGCGTCCGCGCAAAGCCGCGGTGATGGGCGCGGGAACCATCGGTTTGCTCGCGACGCTCATGCTGCGTTTGCGCAATCTCGAAGTGGTGACCTTTGGCCGCACGCCGAAGCCTTATCTCAATTCCGAATTGATCGAGGCGCTCGGGGCGCGTTACGAAAGCACGGTTGATTTGCCGATTCTCGAAGGCGCGAAGAAATACGGCCCGTTCGATATCATCTTCGAAGCCACCGGCGCGTCTTCAGTGGTGTTTGAGAGCATGCAAGCGCTTGGCAAAAACGGCGTGCTGGTGCTCTCCAGCGTTACCGGCGGCAACAAGATGATTCAGGTGCCGGCGGACAAAATCAATCTCGACTACGTGCTCGGCAACAAAGTCACAGTCGGCACGGTGAACGCGAATCGAGAATATTTCGAGATGGGCGTGAAAGACCTGGCGCACGCCGAAGCCGAATATCGCGGCTGGCTGAAACGTTTGCTCACGCATCCGGTCAAAGGCCTAGAGAATTATCAGGAACTGCTCGACAAGCTGACGACGGCAAAAGGCGCGATCAAGGTTTTCTGTGAAGTGGCGGAGTTGTAAGACAGCATAAAATTTCAGCAAATAAAAAACCCAACTGGCATAAAATTCAGTTGGGTTTTTTATTTTAAATTTCGAGTTGTATTTTTGGCCTTTTTGAATTATCTTTGCAAATGTGAGGAGGAGCGTACCAATTCATGCAACGCTGTCGGTTTTTTAAAATTGGAGGCATGATCTCATGCAAAAGCTCAGCCGCTTCAATCTCGCACTGCTTCTCATTCTTGCCGGCATTCAGCCAAGATTTTTATTCGGGGAGAATTTTCTGCTCAAAGGCAATCAAACCTCCCGCATCAATTACAGCCTGACGCAGCGCATCGTTCCGATTCCGGGCACGAAATCGTTGATCATCAGCACGGTGGTGCCGAGCACGTTTCAATCGCCGACGTACAATCAGGAAATTGAAAATCTTCACCTCAATTTTTCGCCGACGCCGTCGAAGCGCGAAGAGAAAATCGACCGGCGCGGCAACAAAGTCATCGTGGTGACGTGGGTAAATCCGGCCGGCGCGATCACGGCGACGGTCTCGCTCACCGCAAAAAATTATGTGCTGTTCAATCCGCTCGCGACCTCGATGCCGTTTCCGCTCGGAAATGTCGATCCTGCTGCAAGAGACTATTTGCTTTCCACGGAACAAGTGCCGGCGGAGGATGCCCGCATTCGCGCGAAAGCCCTGGAACTCACGCGCGGCGTAAAAACCGAATTTGATGCGGTGCAGCGCATTCTCGCCTGGGTGATCGATAATACCACGTATGTTTTGACGCCGCCAAAATACGACGCGATGTACACGTTTGAAACCGGCAAGGGCAATTGCCAAAACTATTCGCATCTCGCGGCGGCGCTGATGCGCGCCGTCGGCATTCCGGTGCGCATCGTCAACGGCGTCACGCTCAAACGAACTTATGACGCCAAAACCGAATACGGCAAGCTCACCTTCGGCATGGCGCAGGGCCGGCATTCGTGGATCGACGTGTATTTTCCCGATCTCGGCTGGGTGCCGTTCGATCCGCAGCAGAGCCAGCTTTTCACCAGCAATCGTTACATTCGCATCGAGGCCGGGATTGACAACAATGAAACCTCGCAAGACGGCTTGGTGCGATGGATTGCGGCGCAAGGCTCGAATCGCCAACCGGAATTTGAAGAGATCATTGAATCGGATTTTCCTGAAGATCAAGTGAACATCATCGCCAGCCGGCAAAAGTACGGCCCCAAGAGCATTTTGCTCACGCCGGAAGTTCGCGCGACGTTTGAGCCTTATTTAGCGGCAGCGCCGCCACCGCCGCCAGCAAAACCAACGCCCACTCCGGCTTCTACCAGTGGCCGGGTGGCAGCGATGGAAGCCAATAAAAAAGAAGATTTCAATAAACCCGTTGTCGTCGGCAATCTTGAATTTCCCGAAGGCGTGAATTTCGCTTTTGCGCGCGAGCTGGCGACCGGCGCCGGCGGCGCGCAGGAGCTGCGCAAAAATTTTTTGGTTGAAACCGCGGAATACGTCACGCGTTCGGCGCAGTATGCGCAAATCGTGGTTTTAAACAAACCGCTGCAATTGCAAAAAATCAGTTTGGCGCTGCAAAAATTTGGCGGCGAAGGTTTTCTCTGGATCGAAATTCTCCAAGACGAAAAAGCGCCGTCGGGCCAGATGGTTCCAGGCGAACGCCTCGCCGGCAGCGGCTTGCTTTCGTTGAACGAGCTGAGCGCGAATCCGGGCTATCGCTGGCAGGATTTTGATTTCTCCAAAGCCGGTTTGAAATTAACGCCGGGGCGTTATTGGATCGCGCTCGGTTTCAGCGGCACACCGGTGGTGAATTGGTTTTATTCTTACGGCAAGCCGGTCGGCCCCAGCGACGGCACGCGCTACAAAACGATTCTCGATCAAGATTGGAGCAACAGCCTGTCATACGAATTTAATTATCGTGTGGTGGGATTGACGACGGAGTGAGAACTGGATGCTCGATGCTGGATGCTTGATGCTGGTTCTTAGTAAAACGGTTATATTTCAACAAACACCTTCGCCAAACTCAGCCCGGCGACGTGAACGCGAAATTCGTTGAAGTAACCGAACGGCGTCGTGGCAACGGTAAAGCCGACACTTCGCAAGCGCTCGGCCATTTGTTGCAACAATTGCTCGGCAAAAATCGGCTCGGCTTTGCTGCCGGAGAGATGAGCAAATGAGTGCAGCACCGCTTGGTTTGTCTCAAATTTTCGCGCCAGCCATTTGATATTTTTAATGGCTTTCGTCACGACGCCGGCGGCATCGGCTTGATCTTTTTCTTCGGCATGAATAAGCGCCACAACGGCGTTTTGAATTTGAATTTCACCCGAGGCGTCCGCAGCTTCGGGCAAATTCTTTTCATAAGGCCGCAGCCAGTAGTCCGGGGCGTAAAGAAGCAAGAGTTTCATAATTTGCCAATTTGAAGCCGAAAGCGTAAAAATGCAAGTGAATTTTTCTTGACAATTCTTTTATTTTTTTGTATTCTTTTCACATAATTTTGGCGATTATTAATGGCAACAGCAACAAAAATCATACTTTTAAGAGTTACACGATGAAAGTTCCTCATCCCATACCTTATCAGGGCAGCAAAAGAACCCTGGCGAGACAAATTTTGTCATTATTCCCGAGCAAAACAAGAATTTTGTTTGAACCATTTGCCGGTTCTGCAGCTATTTCAATTGCAGCAGCGCTTAAAAAGAAATGCCAACATTTTCATTTGAATGATATTAATGAACCTTTGATAACTCTTTGGAACGCTATCATAAATGAACCTGAACAGATATCAAAGCAATATACAAAGCTTTGGTTCGCACAGCTCGGCAATGAAAGGGATTTTTACGATAGGGTAAGAGAAAAATTTAACAAAACCTCAAGGCCGGAGTTCTTGCTTTATCTTCTGGCAAGATGCGTTAAAGCCGCTGTCCGATACAATTTCAATGGAAAATTCAATCAAAGCCCGGATAATAGAAGATTGGGGCGGCATCCGTCCATGATGAAAAACGATATTCATGCTACCTCGACTCTCTTTAAGGGAAAGTGCACGCTTACCAGCAAGGATTACAAACAGGTTTTAAATTTAGCTACCGAAAATGACCTCATTTATATGGATCCGCCGTATCAAGGCACATTTGTCAACGGAGGGTTCCGTTATTATGAAGATATAGAATTTTCAAAATTTATTGAATCCTTAAAAACACTTATTGTTAGAAATATACCTTTCATTCTCAGTTATGATGGAAGAACCGGCAACAAAACTTTCGGGGAATTTCTGCCTTCACATTTAGAACTTACAAGAATTGAAATCAATGCGGGGAGATCTTCTCAAGCCACCTTGCTGGGACGAAACGATACAACATTCGAATCAGTTTATTTATCGAAAGCTTTGACTAAAAAACTGGATTATCATATCGATGGAGTTTTTAAAGACGCCTCAGAGACTCAAATCAGCCTGTTTGAATTCGAGGAAATATGAAGAAGAAAAAATTTCGGAAAGAATTTATCGAACTACTGCATTCAATAACAAATAAACGAGCCCGAGTCGTGATCGACCATATTTTGAAAAACGGATTTATAACAACAACGGAATTAGAGAAAAAGTATGGCTATAATCATCCACCGAGAGCTGCCAGGGATGTTCGAGAAGCTGGCGTACCTTTGGAAACATTTAGGGTGAAAGATAAAAGCGGCAAATCTATTGCGGCTTATAAGTTCGGTGATCTCAAAAAAATTCAAAAGGGAAAATTGGGCGGTAGATCAGTTCTTTCTAAAGAATTTAAAGAATCGCTGTACAAGTTAAACAACGGGAAATGCTTCGTATGTTCTGGCAATTTTGAACTTCGTTATCTACAGATCGATCATAGAGTTCCATACGAAATTTCAGGCCATAATGCAGCAATTCCGAAAAATCCTGATGATTTTATGCTGCTCTGTGGCTCGTGCAACCGGGCGAAATCATGGTCATGCGAACATTGTATCAACTGGAAGGAAGAGAAAGATCAGGCAATCTGCAAAGAATGTTATTGGGGAAGTCCAGAAAACTACCTTCACATCGCTCTCAAAGCTATTCGCCGGCTGGATATTCTTTGGGAAGATCATGAAATCAAGAGTTACGAAAAAATTAAAGACTTGGCCAACCGTGAAAAAATCTCCCTGCCAGATTTTGTGAAAAGAGTATTAGCTAAAAATACATTGCACGTTGACTGAATCAAATATCTCATTCTTCTTTATCTCACCGTAAACTCCCCTTCCCGCCTCGCCACATTGCCACAGCGATCTTCAGCGCGCACAGTGAGCTTGTGGACGCCGGGCGAAAGCTCTCTCCTGGGTTTGTATTGCACCACGTCGCGCTCGGGATCGTATTCGGCGATCAACAATTGCCCATCCAACCGCAGCTCGATGGATTGTTCCGAATCAAAGCCGGACGTACTGTCCTTGACTTCGACCACAATCAGCGGGCGGCGATCGCGAATCACCGCGCCGGGATGGGGCGAGCGAATATTCAAAACCGGCGGCTCGCTGTCGCGCATGATGGCAAAATCTTCCAGACTGAAAATCCGCGCTGAAACCGTGCGATTCGTTGTATTGACTTTATTATCAATAAACACCCATTCGTTGCGGTCGCGATAGCAAACGCCGATTTGCCGTGGCTCCGCGATGGTGTCGGGATAACTCAGCGTGACCGTCGCGCCTTCGCTCAACGCCACATCCTGCGGCTCGGCGCGATAAATCGGGCTGATCACGCGCGGATCGTTGAGGCGCGTCACCGTGTCGATATGCACGCGGCCATACAGCGGCCAGTAAACCGATTCATCGGAAAACGCCACACGCATGCGCGCATCGGCGGCGAACAAGCTTCTCCCCCGCCCCGGCTGCACGAGGGCATTCACGAAACCTTCACGCCACACCTCCATTTTGCCGAATATATTTTCCGCCGCCACCTCGAGCTGCACCGAGTCGCCGGCAATCTCCGCCAGCGGCACAGAAGCAACATAACGATGCGGCTGCTGCGGAATGCCGGACGTTTGAAAAATTTTTCCACCACTCGAAAATTTGATTGACGGCGCGCTTCCCAAAGGTTGATTGGCTCGAATCAACAAGCGCAAAAAATTAGGCGAAAAATCTTTTTCCACATTGATCAACAACGGCGTTGCCAACTTTCTATCCGGCGGATTCAAAATGTAAGCCGGATGAGAGCGTAAACCGTATTGATCGACCGCCACGAGCCGGATGAGATGCGCGCCGGCGATGGGCAGCTCTAAAACCGAATCCTTCGGCGCCGGATACAATTGTTTTTCAACTGTTGAACTGCCGTTCGGCAAGCTATCGGCGCTTGACGAATGGCCAAGAAAACCGGCTTGTTTCGGAGTTATCGTCTTCCATCTTGCTGTTATCGGACGCCAAGGTGATATGATGGTACGGCCATCAATGGTCGCAGCCGCTGCTTCGAGTTTTTGTATTTTTCTCGTTGGCGGCGCTTGAAGGGAAGAAATTTGCAAACGCGTTGGTTGCCGATCAACGATTTGCGGGGTAATGGTAAACGGAGGCCCGACCAGCAGATCAGCTTCGAGAACCGATTGATTGCCGAAAAAATCCGCCACGCCGACGCGCAGGCGATGCGCGCCCCAACTCAGCACCGGCAGCGGTTGATATGAGCGAGACTCGCGGACACGTTCGTCGATGCCATAATTTGGCACACCGGAACCGTTGGCCTCGTCCGACCGGCTGATCAAGGCGCCATCGGCATGATTCAGATGCGAATAAAATCCCAAGGCGTTGCCGGCGACACGATAAAGCCGATGAAAATTTCCCAAACCCCGGCGCTTCAAAAAATAATCGCGGTCCAGCTCGATGAACTTGTTTTGCGAATAATCAAAGCGATCATACTGTGTTTGAAATTGCAGGCTGTCATCGACAAAAAGCTGCGCGCGATAAATCGCAAAGCGATTCTCGACGCCGTCGGCTTTATCGTACGCATCAACCGCGACGCCGGCTTTGCCGGAAATCTGAAGAGGCTCGGCCAGACGCCATGCGCCGTTTTGCCGGGAAGGCCGCAGAACAACCGGCAGAAAATCGCCGTTGACCATCGCGCCGGGCGTCAAGGGTGAAACGGCAAAATCAGTTATTACCGGCGGAATGGCGTCGGCGACTTTGAAACCGCGCAGAAACGGATTGAACGGACGATTGCGGGAATCGCGCAGCTCGAAATGCAGATGCGGCACGCCGATGCCGGATTGGCCGGTGTATCCGATCACCTCGCCTTTTTGCACCGGCAAAGCGCCGGGCGAAAAATATTTGTCGATGCGATAACGGCCAACGCGTTCCTGTTCCTGCTCGGCGAGGGCTTGCAGTTTTTCATTAAATTTTTCCAAATGCGCATAGACGGCGATCTCGCCGGTGTCGAGACGAAGATACAGCGCGCGGCCATAACCGAACGGCGAGACCGCGAGGCGTTCGATATAACCGGAGCGGACGGCGAAAGTTTTATAACCAACTTGATTCCACGTTTTGACGTCGATGGCTGCATGAAAACGCCGCGGGCGGGATTCGCCGAATGCGGACGTCATGTACGGACTCGCGTCCGTCGGCCAGAGATATTCCTGCGCATAAACTGTCACCTGCCAAATCAACAACAGCCCAATCAAATTTCCTTTTATCACGATATCGTCCTTTGCAAAATATCATTGAGCGCCTGCGGCGCGTCGGTGATAATGCCATCGACGCCAAAATCCACCAATCGGCTTAGCTCGGTGGGATGATTGGCGCCCCAAACAAAAACCCGCAAGCCCGCGCGCCGGAGGCGCTTGAGATAACGCGGACGCGCCAATCGCCGACTGATGTGCAGTGTTTGAATGTTCATCGACCGGATAAATGCGTTTTCCGAGCTGCGCCGGACCCACGTCACATTCAACAACAGGCCGGTGGGAATTGCCGAATCCAATCGCGCCAGCCGGCGGAGCACGATGGGATTGAAAGATGAGATGAGACACTGCTCGCTTACGCCGTGCCGCCGCAATAAATCGAGCAGCCGCCGCTCGGCGTATTCGTGGGCGCGCGCCAGAGATTTTATCTCGATGTTCAGCAGCGCGCGGCCTCGGGCCCAATCCAAAACTTCGGCGAGCGTGGGAATACGCTCGTTGGCAAATTGCGGGTGAAATGCGGCGCCGGCGTCGAGGTGGCGCAGATCGTCGAGCGATTTGGCGCGCACGAAGCCGCGTCCGTTCGTCGTGCGGTTGACGCGGCTGTCGTGAATCACCACCCAGTCACCGCTGCGGCACAAGCGAATGTCAAGCTCGATGCCGTCAACGCCTTGCTGCAAAGCCAATTCAAAGGCGGCGAGTGTATTTTCAGGCGCCAATTGCGAAGCGCCGCGATGGGCGAAATTCAACGTCCTGCCGTTAAACAACTTTTCCATAAATAGAATTTATAAAACCTGGCTCATGAATGCAAGATTGAAAATAAAATTTCCGCCAATTTTTCCGCCTGCCATTCCCGCGAAAATTCTGTTGCGAGCGATGAAGTTTTTGACAACTCGCCTTTATAAAACTCATCATAAAACGCCAGCAGCGCGCAGTGGATGGCATCAATGGCGTCAAAATCACAATGCCGAACGGCCGCGCGCTGCATGAGCCATTGCATGCCTTCGATGCGATCGCCAATCGCCAACACGGGTTTGCCCGCGGCGATGTATTCAAAAGTTTTGCCGGGAATCAGCGCCTGAAAGCTGCCAGGACACACGAGATAGACCAAAAGATCAGCCTGGCGCATGGCGCGGATGGCGTCGAGATGCGGAACGTAGCCGCCGGTGTTCACATACTCATCCAAACCATTTTCTCGCACCCAGGTCGAGAGCTTTCCCGTGACATCCGCGCCGATAAAATGCAGCCGCGTCTCTGCCGGTGAGAGTTGCGCGGTTTCAACAAACAAGCGGAAGCCTTCGAGCAGCGTGCGCGGATCGGCGAAGCTGGAAATGGCGCCGACATAAGCGACATCGAAACATTGATCAGAAATGGAAACAGGCTTGGCAAAATCATCGGCGTCATAACCGTTCGGAAGAAAATGCGTCGTGCCGGTTTGGCGCTGGCCGATGCCGGCGAGCGTGTCACCCAACATTTGTGAAGTGGCAGTCACCGCGTGCGCCTCCGTGAGAATGCGTTTTTCCATCGCGCGATGCAGCCAGCGGTGCAGCGGCGTCGGCGTGGGCAAGAGATTGCCCTGCAACCAACTGTCGCGGAAGTCGCTCACCCATTTGACGCCGGTGAATTTCGACAAAATCCAACCAACAAAGTGGGAAGAATGCGGCGGGCCGGAAGTGACGACAAAAGGAATTTTTTGTTGCCGAATTTCTCTCCACGCGCGCCAGAGCGCAAACGGCAGCCAGAGAATTCGCGCATCCGGAATGAGAAACCAATACAACCAACTCGTGCTCCCTTCTTTTCCGCCGCCGCTACGTTCTTTTTTCCGGCGAAATAAATACAGCAACCGCGCTGGATCCAGCGAGCTGGTGCGAATAATGCGCGCGCCTTTCAGTTCGTCGAGCAACGAATCGTCGAAGGCGTAATAGGCAATGGGCTTGACGGTGAGGACGGTGACCTCCCAGCCGAGCCGCAAAAAATATTTGCCCCACTTGGCGACGCGTTGGGTGCCGCCCATGCCGAGCGGCGGGAAATAGTAGGCAACGAGTAAAACGCGTTGGGTTTCGCAAGATGTTTTCGATTCATTCACAGAACAAAGATAAGTCTTCGTCCGTCAAAAATCAAGAGTGCAAAACACAAACGCCCCAATGGATTCAGATAAATCCATTGGGGCGTTTTCAATTTTCAAAGCATTTTAAATTTTCAATTGAAAATTTTCAATGCCTTTGTTGCAGTTATCCAAACCGTTCTTCCGTCCACGGATCGCCGTGGTTGTGATAGCCGTAATTTTCCCAAAAGCCGGGCTTGTCTTTGGGCATAAATTCGAGGCCGCGCAGCCATTTGGCGCTTTTCCACAGATACAGTTTGGGAACCAACATGCGCACCGGGCCGCCGTGATCGGTTGGCAAAGACTTGCCGTCGTAATTGTACGCGATCAGCACGTCGTCATCATAAAGCTCATCCAGCGGCACGTTGGTGGTGTAGCCGCCGTAAGAATGTTCCATCACAAATTTGGCTTCGGGTTTGGGCTTGGCAAGCTTGGCAATTTCGCTAAACGCGACGCCCTCCCATTTCATGCCAAGCTGGCTCCACCGCGTGACGCAATGCAAATCACAAAAGATTTCCTTGCTCGGCAAAGCGCGAAATTCTTCCCAGTTCAATTCGAGGGGATTTTCAACAAGACCCCAAACTTTCAAGCGCCAATCTTCCAAATTAACGACCGGGGTCTCTCCGTAAGTCAAAACAGGAAATTTCGTCGTCAAATATTGCCCAGGCGGAACACGGCCAAGGGGATCGTCATCGGCTTTTCGCGCCGGTTTGGCTTTTCGCAAGTTAGCTACACGGGTCAAAGGATTCCAGTCTGCCATTCGTCGATGCTCCAAAAATCAATCAGAGGTTTTTCTACATTTGGTCGGAACGTTGCTTTTATCCTTACATCAAACATCTACACGTGGCAGTTCTTCGCACACTTGATTTTTGGCATGAGAATGCTTTCGTGCTATCGTTTCACCCGGCTCGCCCACAAGAACGCATGGCGTTTCGGCGCAAGCTCGGGCGCGGCCTGCCATGGCAATCGGCGGCCAAATGCCCGAACGGGATGCGAGAGAAGCTGATTGACCGGCGTTTCGTGCACGAAAATTCCGCCCACACTCAAAACGCGCGCAATTTCTCGCAGCGCGCGTTCCGGCTGGGTAATGTGATAACACGTTCCGAAATCAATGACGATATCGAACGAAGCCTCCGGAAATGGCAGGCCGCGAACATCGTCTTGCACCAATTCGGCGCAAACATTTTTTGCGATGAGGCGTTCTTCCGCTTCGGCCAGCAGGTCGCCGTCAATGTCGAGGCCGACCAAGCGCGTTGGCTGACAGAGCTTGATCAGAGGGGCAAGCGCGACGCCGCGGCCGCATCCCACCTCGAGAATGCGCTTTCCTTTGGGCAACTGTAAAGCGAAAATCATCGCCGGGATTTCGACATTTTCTTGTGTGCTGTTTCGCCGGGCAACGTTTGGAAACGGGCGGTAACTATCGTTGCGCGGCAGCGCTGGCTCGTTTTTTTGATTTGATTCGACAGCCATCATCATAACAGATTCTCTTTGAGAAGCTAAAGCAATCCTTCGCGCGGCTGAGTAAAGGCAATGACAAACGTCGTAATCACCGCCAGCCAGATCGCCACGTAAAGCGGGACGAATTTCTTGCGCCGTTCGAGCATCTCCGGAAATTGAATCGGCTTGCCGGCAAATTTGCCGCGCGGCTTATTGGGAAAGAAAAACGTTTTGTAGGTTTCAATCGTGCCGACGGTGTAGCCCAACGCGCCCATGGCGATGAAAATATAATTGGCGGTGAAACAAGCCATCAGCAAGGCATAGGTCAGCGCGATCAGCGGGCTGCGGAAAAATTTGAAGAGCTCGAAGCCCTCGATGGGCGCGTCTTTCCAGGCGCCGCCAAACGCGGAAATCCAGCCGCCGAAGCTGCCGATAATCAACACCATGACGACGCCGGGGATTTGCAAATTGGCGCGCTGCAACTGATGCAGGCCCAAAACGACGAGCGTCACGCCGATGGCATAAGCCGCGGCCATCAGCCAGCGTTTCGTCCGGCTCTGCACGATTTTTCCCTGCACGTGAAATTGCATGGGGATGAAATATTTGGATTGATCCTCCTCGCGCAAAAAGGTTTTGTAAAATTCGAGGATGGCGCGCTCGATCACGTAAGTCAAACCGTAGAGCACGATGATGCCGGAAGCGCGCATGACGTCGAGCTTGGTGATCATTTCGGCAATCACGGCAATAATTCCGCTCAGAATGATGCTGCGAAAATATTTTCGATAGGTAAAGCCTTCGTAAATGGCATCTTTGTACATCCCCCACGTGGCCGAATGCGCGCCGGCCGCGAGGCCGATGACAAGTGCGATGGGCAAGTTCATAAATTATTTCTTCTCCTCAATTATAATCTTCAGCAAAAATGAAAAGCAAAAAACAATTAGCACACGGATCAAAAACACACGCAGAAAAAAGCATTTGGAAAGTTCCGTGCGAGTTTTTGATCCGCGGGTAATTTATTTCTGTGGGATTTCCGTTTCTGTGGGCGCATTAACTTTCAAAATTTTTTTCTAACTTTTGCGCTTTATGGTTTAATAGATTGATAAACCGTTTCGATAAGCTGCAGATCTTTTTCCGCCATTTCCAAATTCATTTTAGGCTCTTGTCCCGTTCGCAGCGACTGAAAAAAATCACGGAACATGCCTTTATAACCGGCAATGTCTCGCAGTCCGGGAAAAATCAATTTTTTCTTGACGCCGTTGACAAAAATAAAAAGCCCGTTCGCCTCGAAGGTGATGGCGCCCTTCCGTCCGTAAATTTGCGAGAGATGCAAGCCCTTCAACAACACCGGCGTTTCCCACGAATACAACAACGTTCCCACTGCGCCGCCTTCATATTCGAACGCAACGAGCATGCTCTTTTCGACGCCGTCATGTTGAGCCGGGCGCAGGCCGCGCGCCGTCTTGATGGCCAATCCCAAGTTGGCGGCAAAGTTGATCCAGTGAATGCCGCCTTCAAACAACGCGCCGCCGCCCGAAAGTTCGGCCTCGTCGCGCCAGTTGCCGGTGGCTTGTTTTTTGAGCGCGTTGATATGAACAAAAAGGATGTCGCCGATCAAATCATTCTGAATCAACTCACGCAGCTTGAAGGCAAGCGGTTTATAAAAATAATTTTCGGCGATCAAGACGCGCCGGCCGGTTTCAGCTTGCGCCCGGCGAATCTTAGCAAAATCCGTTGAATGCAAAAACGGCGGTTTCTCGACGATGGCGTGTTTTCCGGCGCGCAGCGCTTGCAGGGTCAATTCAAGGTGGGAAACCGGCGGCGTCGCAATCAGAACGGCTTCGATCTTCGCATCATTGATGGCGGCATCGTAGGAATCAAAATAGCCGCTGCCGTTGTATTTTTTGTTGTAAGCAATTGCTTTCTCGCGATTGCGGCTGGCGTAATAACATTGCGCCTCCTGCTTAAAATGGGCGAGCGTCTTGCTGTGCAAATGCGTCGCGAAGCCGCAGCCCAAAAAGGCGAGATGGATTGGTGAATGCAAACTCTTTTCTCCTCAAAGCCAATGATGTGAAATATATTCGCCGACACGCAGCGCATTGGCCGATATGGTCAAACTCGGATTCAAGCCGGCGGAAGTCGGCATGAAGCTGCCGTCGACAACATACAAATTATCGGCGCCGCGAAATTGGCAAAATTCATCGAGCGCCGAAGTGCTGGGATCTTTTCCCATTCGAACGGTGCCGACGGCGTGTGAAAACGTTTTAATATGATGAACGTAACAAAACCTGGCGCCGGCGCGGCGCAAAATCTGTTTGGCTTTTTTGATCAGCGCGTTGCAGGCGGCGACATCGCGCGCGGTGTACTGATGCGTGATCGCAAGCTGCGGCAAACCGAAACGATCCGCTTGGCTGCGGTCGAGGGCAACGTGATTGCCGTGTTGCGGTTGATCTTCCGCCATCACCAAAAGCCCGGTGAGATGCTCGACCGCCGGACTGAGCAGTTGGCCGAACGGTTTTGGCAAATGCGCTTGTACCAGCCCGACCGGCGGCGTTTGCAATTGCTGCACACTGCCCAGTTTGCCCGCAGGATTTTTGATGCTCGGATGCCCGAAATAAAAATCATGAATGCCGAGCTGCTTGTGAAATTGTTGGGATAGATTCGGCGGGCGCGGGAAAAATCCGAACACAATCGCGTTGCAATGACGCATCAAATAATGGCCGACCGTGTGACCACCAGGATTGAGGCGAGCCAAGTCAGAAGCGAGCAGCACATGCGGCGAGCCTAACGCGCCGGCGGCCAGAATAAATACCTCAGCATGAAAGGTTCTTTTTTGATTTGTCGATTTTTCAAAGCACTCGACTGCCGTTATGCGATGATCATTGTTGAGCAGGCGCGTCACGACGAGGTTGGCTTTCAGCTCGAGACCTTTCGCGATAAGGTTGGGCAAGACGCAGGTCGCCAAATCATTTTTGGCTTCAATCGCGCAGGCGAAGGTGTCACACGTCGTGCAGGCCGCGCACGGCGTTCGTTGATGATTGGATGAATAGTTGATGGCCAGCGGCAGGCGAAACGGCCGCAAGCCGAGGCCGCGCGCCGCGGTCGCGATCATTTGCGACGTATCAGAGAGTGAATTGAGCCGCTGCGGATAAGGCGCGCTGCGAAAAGGCTCGGTGGGATCGCTTGAGGTTTCGCCGGCAACATTGAGGATTTGTTCAGCGCGAGTGTAATATGGTTCCAAATCGGCATACGAGTACGGCCATGCGGCGGCGGAGTTACCGATGATTTCGGGATCAGTTTCAAAATCAGTTTCGCGAAAACGAAACGACACGCCGCCGTAAAAGACCGAAGGCCCGCCGACGCAACTGTAAGCCCCCACGAGGTCTTTGTTGCCGCCGGCAAGAATTCGATACGGCATTTCCATCGAATAAAACGGCGTCAAATCAACCGAGGCATTCGGCGCCCAATTCTGCGGTCCGCGCGGCACCCAGTTGCCGCGTTCCAACATCAAAACTTTTAATCCGGCGTTGACGAGAGCATGCGCCGTCATCGCGCCGCCAAAACCGCTGCCGATAATGATCGCGTCGTACAAAGGCTAAAAGTTATGTTCGGGTTAATTTCATGATCAGAAAATCTTTTAAAAATGGCTACAAAAGTAACTATTTTGTCGTAAAAAAAGCAAATACTTTTTCCATAATTCTTCCGAGTAACAAGATTGATGAAATATCCCGCGAGAAGTGCGGCTATGGATCAAACGAGGCTTGCGATTTTTAGGTGCAACATTCCTCAAAAAACACAACCAAGAGCCCCAAGCCTAGCCGCAGTCCGGAAGTTATCAAGCCGCGCGAGGTTCGTTTAGCATACCAATGGCCAGTGCTGGGACCGATGATCACGCCCGACGAAATCATCAAAAATGCGGCCGTTCCACTTTGCTCGGCGATCAAGGCCCCAACGGCAATTGGGAGCAAGGTAGCGCCAAGCGACAAAAGCGTTGCCGTTGCCGGAGATTTTAGTTGTTTATCCGCGCGATCGGGAGAATAAACCACAGGTGAGGAGTCATACTCGAGCAGCACTGCACGCGAAAACCTCGGCGTTTGGGCAAAAACTCTTGGACGATAAACCATATCGCGTTCGGCAAAAAGAAACGGTATGGACTCTAAGGCGTTCTTGGAATGGTTTGTCGGCAAGTCGAAGTAAGCAAAACGAGCTGAACCCATATAAGAATGAACTAGCGCAATTCGCGAAAAGATTGGCTGCCCAAAGCTTTGCGCCGGCGATAAGCCATGCCATCCTTCATTCGGCTTGCGCAATGGAAACATGCCTAAAAGGCTTTCATTATAGCGCTTGACCGACAAATGCGCGGTCGCCCAGTCGTATACCACAAGCGTAACGACGCCTAACGTACCAGCGATCACCGGACCTTCACCTCCGGAGGCGTGATCTGCGTAAACCGCAGAGAGCGCACCATCCAAAATAGTCAGCACAAATGTCACCGCCATGATGATTGTAAAGCTTTTCATAACGTTTTCTCCTTTCTTGTAGAATTTTTGAAACAACCTAACTCGCCGCTTCACGCAGGCTTTTCCATATCAAAACCTGCCGGTCAAAATGCTTAAATGGATAGGAGCGGAATCTTTGTTTGCCGCATCCCACGCAGCTTTCGTTCGAATACTTGATCGGCTGTTTGGTCCAAAGTTTTTTGATCGTTATGCCAGGCCGTTGGGGATGTTCTTGGCATCAATGAAGAATTGCAGCGCCGAAACAGGGCGAGCCGGTTTGGCACTGCTCTTCGCAGCCAACGAGGAGACCAAAGGCAACAACTTCATCGCACACCTCCGCTGAAAAAATTTTTGAAAGCTTCGACATCATTCGCATGATGCCGGTGGTGAAATTCCTGGGTGGAAAAAATGTAATTCAACTCGCCCAGACGAATGTGGGTGTTGGAATGAATCCATAGCCCTTAAACTCAAAAAGTGAATGACGCCGAGAACGCAAGCCCGTTATTACGGTGAGGCATGAGGCCAAAACGAACCTGCTCCAACGGCACTTGCTGCCAGCGTTCCGCATCACTGGCTAACCCAACCAAGCCACCGAGCAAAATTCCAATTTCACCGCCGAATGAAGCCCCAATTAAAGCCCATGTTGCTGCATCGGTGTCATCCCCTTCTTCATCCGAGGCGAGGCCAATCAAGGCGCCGGTGGCCAGACCGGACAGAAAACCAATGGTCGCGTATTTCCCGCTGGCGCCGATAAGACTGCCGTTGAAAGCACCGCCAATCGCGCCAACCAGTGGTGCAACCGCTTGATCGCCACTGACGCCGGCTTCGAGAACAAAACCGCCAACCCCACCGACGAGCGTACCGATCACAGCGCCTTTCAGAGCGTTTTTTCCACGCGCGGCGCGGCCGCGGCTTACCTCGAGCCGTTTCACAACCATAAAGGGAATTGCCAAGCGAGCAGTTCCACTGCTTGGGGCCAATGTAAGTGTGTCCTCGCTCTTGGACACCACCGTTCCAATGAGCCGGTCACTTGAGAAAGTTGGCGCTGAGACACGAATGCGAGAGCCCGGAACCACGCGCGGCGCTTCCTGGGCGATGAGATTTTCAAACAGCCCAAAACAAAACACGGCGATGAACGCGAAAAAATTTTTGGTTTTCATGTTTAATTCTCCCTGCTTGCTTGAAAGCTTAGATTATAAATCACTGTAACTTTTGCTCATCTTGGGCCAACAACTTTTAGAAAGTATCGGCCAATATACCGAAGACAAAACCAAATCCTATTCAACTCCTACGGTCAGAATAAAAATACCAAGAGCCAAAGCGGTCGCCGCAGCGAGGGCATTTCCGATCAGGCCCGGCGTCGAGCCTGTTTTAACGCCAACATAAAAGGCCGTGTCTGAGCGCGGGTCACTAATAACTTGCACTGGCGGAAGGTAGCCGGAGGGCTGTAAACGTATCGACTCCAATAGAACGGTTAAGGCAAACCAATCCCTCATGTTAAAATGCACACCGGCTGTAAATCCAGGATGTTTAGGGTTGAAGTGTGTATTCCATAAAAGCATTCCAGTTGATAAATCGAGGCTTGATTTAGCCCCCAACCATCGGCGCACGCGAATTTTGAAACCGCCACGAAATTCACCGCCGTTATCCATGCCGATAAAATGGCTCGCACCGATAGCATATCGTGCGTTTAGGTTTGTCATTAAACCCAGGTCGGAGGTGAAAAAATGACGACGTTTAAAGTCAAAAATTCTCTCTTTTAGGGTATACGAATCAACGCCATCAAAGGGAGGAAAGATAATCGTTCTCGTCGGGGCGGAATTCGCTCTAAAATTGTAGCTGATCTCAGTAATAAAAAATGTGCGACAAGCCGGTTGCGGATGCGGCTTCAAACAAAGCTGCGCCCAGACTGTCGATGAGAATAAGAGCGTGCAGAAAATGGCGGCAAAGAGAATAGAAAACTCTCGCATGTTTATCCATCCTTTCTTTTTAAAGGTTAAGCGCTAAACCAAAATCCGGCCTTATGGTTTTTTAGCCTCCGAAATGGTTGATACAGTTAAAGAATACTTTTTCAGCATCCGCGCAATTTCTCGGTTAACCGCTTCAAAGCTTTCAAGCGGGCCTTGCATCTCTGCCGCAGCATCACGCTGTCGCGCATGAATCGCTGCCAGCTTCAAAGCCGTTTCGACCGGACGCTGCCCAGCTTCGTCTGTGGTCATCTCATTCATCTTTTCATAAAGCCAGGCGCGATGCAGATGGCACTCGGCCAAAAAACCGTCGCTCGCTTTGCGAAACTCATGAATACGCGCCATGAGCTTTTCCCAAATCTCAAGCGCCTCCCGATGGCGTTCGAGTTTTTCCAAAATGAGGGCGCGGTGATAGAGACAAACCGGATTGCGCGGAAAGCGTTGGTAAAGCCAGGTATTGATTTCCAGCGCCCGCACATAATCGCCTTTTTGCAGATGAATCGTTTGCAGGGAATACGCTGCCTCCACTGAAACGTAGCGGCCGTGTTTCCAAACTTTTTCGAGCAGGCCAAGGGCCAATTCGCGTTTGCGCGAGAAAATGCCCAAGCCGAAATCAAGTTTCACGCTTTTCCAATATTCATAAAGCGCCAACGCCAGGGCGGGATCAATAAAGTCCGGATCGCGCGCGAGAGCGCGATCCATGGCGTTCAACGCGATAACAGCGTCACGAAAAGCTTGCGCCCATTCGCCGCGGCGAAAACGGTGCAGCGCTTGATAGCCTCGCGCCGAGCCAAGCGCAAAAAGATTTTCGGCCGTGCTCTTTCGACGCGACTGCCGTTCAGCCAAATGCACTCCGCGTTCGATCAGGCTGTCGAATTGCGCCTCAAAAAGCCGCACGCGATAGTCGCGCATCATGGTTTGATAAATATTGGCCGCATTCAGGTAACCGGCGGGATCCTCGGGCCACAATCGGCGCAGTATGGCGCAATTCACGAGCGCGCTATCGTATTGCTCCTCATGCAGTTGATCAAGGCTGCGCCGGATAAGCTGCTCGCGCATTTCGTTGGATTGCGCAAAGACACCGCTGATCATCACGATGATCATAACACAGATGGTGATCGCCGAGGACGTTGCTGTTTCAGATCTGCGCATTCTCAGTAAAATTAAAAAGGTGTGATTAGCCGACGCATCTTTTTCCAAAATAGTCCCGTTTACAGCCGGCAGTCTTGCTCTTAGTATGCGATTGCTCGCAGAAGAGTCATTTCATGGTCTCATCGAAAACGGCTGGCTATGCTTCTTAAGCAGACAAGCAAAGAATGCAAAATTCATTTTATAAAAGCAAGAGCTGTATGGAAAAATCATCGTCAAAATAAAAAGCGGGAATGAGCCGCTATCGCAGCGAACTCATTCCCGCAGGGGAGGAGGAAAATGGTTTTCAAAAGTAAAACGTCATGCGTAAAACGTAACTTTACGCATGACGTTTTACTATTTTAATAACGTCATCACCCGCGTTTGCCGGTTGATCGATGCGGTCATTGCGAAGCCGGCGTCGTTGACTTCTTCGCGCACTTCGAGGGTGCAGAGATACGTGCCGCTGGGCAGCAACGTGCCGTTTTCATCGCGACCGTCCCAAACGGCGCTGTGAGTTCCCGCCGGCAGGGCGCCGCTGTACAATTTGCGCACGACCTGGCCGATGGTGTTGTGAACCGTCAAGGTGACGGAATTTTGCTCTTGGAGATAATACTCGATCTTGGTGTAACCGAGACCCGAAGCAATATCGCTGCGCGAGAACGGATTGGGATAATTTTGTTTCAAGACAAAATTTTCCGGCGCCGGCGAATCCGGATTCGATGGGGATTGCACATCTTCGATCAAAACCACGTACATGCTCAACGTGGTGTTCGTCTGCGCGCCGGCAGCCATGTTGCCGCCGAACGTGACACGCCCAGGCACGAAACGCGATTTCCACAGCGTCAATTTGCCGGCGCTCTCCGAAACCAGAATGGATTCGCCGGTGCTGGTGAAAGAATCTTTCAGCCAATTCGGCGGTTGAGTGGCGCGGCTGTCGTAGGCGACGTAAATATTCGATTCGCGCGTCAAGGTGAATTCCAGAAAACGCGACGCACTGTTGGCGCGATCGGCGTTGGCGGTTTTAATCCAAACCGCGCCGCGCTTGCTGTTGGGAATCTGCCGAACCACATACGGTCGGTCGATGTAATAGGCCTTCCCAACTTGCAACGTATCGACCGCATAACGCGATGGATTCAGGCCGTTCACGCTCAAACCCGAACCGTTGTTATCGTCGTTGTTGATCAAAAAATACGTGAGCGTCGTATTCGAAGCAATCGTGTTCGCCGCCGCCGAACGATCTTTGACATTGAGAATAGTGATATTGTAATCTTTGTTGAATTGATGCGGCGAAGTGATGAGCGTCACTTCCAAACCGTTGCCGGCAAGCTGCGCCGATTGCACCAAAATATTGTCGGAAATCCGGTAATTATTGGCATTCTGGGCCGAGGCCGCCGTCACCTGCTCGCTGAAAACGATCAGAACGCGCGTCAGATCCGTCAACGTCGCCGCTTTGGCTTCCGGCGGCGTGCGATCTTCGGCTTGATAGATGTAATCCAATTTCACCGGCTGCGGCATGGCATTGGCCGGCGCCGCGCGGTCGGAAATATTTCGAATCGTGATCGCATACGTTCCGTCGCTGGTGTGCTGGCTGGTGGTGAGAGCAACGGTGCGCGTGTCGTTTTGCAGCGCGGCGCTCGCGACCGTGATGCCGTTGCTGATCGTGTAATTGTTTTTGTTTTGCGCGCTGGCAGAAGTTACCGGCTCGCTGAACAAAACTTCGACCGTCGTCGGATTGACGAGACGAACGTTTGAAACCGCCGGCGGTGTGTTGTCGGTGGATTGGAAACTGTAGGTGTGCGTGGCCGGCTGCGACATGATATTCGGCGTGGCGGCGCGATCGGCGATGTTGCGCACCGTAAGCGTGTACGTGACGCCGGTGGCATGTGAAGTCGTCGCGAGCCTGACAGTGCGAGTGTCTTGCTGCAATTGCGCGCTTTGCACCGTCACATTATTGTTGATCGAATAATTCGCAGCGTTTTGCGCCGAAGCCACGCTCACGGCCTCGCTAAAAACAACTTCGAGCGTCTGTTGATTGAGCGTGCGAAAGCTCGCAACGGCTGGCGGCGTTCGATCCACGGCCGGAATCAAATAATTGAAACTAACGGCTTGCGTCATCACATTCGGCGCCGGCGCGCGGTCGGCAATGTTTTGAATCGTGATTTTGTAGGTTTTGCCGGTTTCATGTGAGCTGGTCGCCAACATCACGATCGTCGTGCTGCCTTGTTGAAAGGCGGCGCTGGAAATCGTGATGCCGTTGTCAATCGCATAATTGGCCTTGGTCACCGCGCTCGCTTGGGAAACCGCTTCGCTGAATTTTATTTCGAGCGTCGTCTGATCGCGCGGGGTGACGCTGGCAACGGTTGGGGGGGCGCTGTCAACGGCGGGAACTTTCGCCGACACTTCCAGCGAGTAGCCGCTTTCGTTGCCGGCAGCATCATAAGCGGTGATGGCAAAATAATAAACAACGCCGTCCTTAAGCTGATTAACGGTGTACTGCGTGACTTTTCCTACGTTGATGGAGCTCGTGTAATTTCCCGCCGACTCGCCATAATAAATTTTGTAACCGGCCAAGTCGGTTTCGGTATTGGCATTCCAGCTTGCTTTTAACGATCCTGCCTGTAAAAAAGCAGGATGCAAAATTTCCAAGAACTGGACAACACAAAACATCAACATCAACCGCAGGATTCCCACGACCATTCCATGAAGTCGTGCTAGTTGTCGCATGGTCTGAAATCCTCCAGTGAGTTTTTTTATCCTGCGTTCCTCACGCAAAGGATATGCCAGAAGCGGCGGGAAAATTTGCGGAAAAACGAGCGCTTGAATTTGCTGTAAATAGCGGAAGCGAGGCCGGCATTGCGGAAAAACTAACTTGCGAAAAATGAAAGAGAAAGCACGAAATTTACCGAGGCGTATTTCGAAAGCGTAAGGGGGAAAATGAAATACTAAAATGAAAGTGATGCAAACGAAGTTCGACTTGGGCACAAGGTTTTTTTAATCTAGCAAAAATTTGCGGCCCAAGTCGAAGCTTCGCTGCGGTCAATGATAAACCACAAGCTTCCGCGTTGAAACTTGGCGCTCGGTTTCGAGGCGATACAAATAAACTCCGGTGGGAACGGTGGCGCCGCGATGATCGCGGCCGTTCCACAAAAATTTTTGCTCGCCGGAGGGGAGATTTTTATCGACCAGCGTGATCAGGCGCTGGCCGAGCAGATTAAAAATTTCCAATTTGACTTGCGAAGGCTCGCTGAGCGAAAACGAGATCGTCGTGGTTTGGTTGGGTGAGATATGAAAGGGATTGGGATGGCTTTGCAGCAAAAAATGCTGCGGCGGCAGCCCGCCGCGTTTTTCCTGGTCGGTTAAAACGCGCACGGCGATGAGTTCGGAAGCAACACTCTCATTGCCGGCTTTGTCAACGGCAGTTACCGAGATGTAATACGTCTCTCCCGCCGGCAAGTTTTGAATGAGATACTGCGTTTGGCGGCCAACGTCAATGCGATTGGCTTGCGGCCTGTCTTTCTTTCCAAAATAAACAAAATAACCGGCCAAATCCGGCTCGGTATTTTGCTGCCAGGTTACTTTAAGATCGCCGGCCGTAGCCGAAACAACCGCTAAAAATAAAACGTTGAGAATGATTTTGCTCACAGCCTTTTTCTCTCCTTATCGAACAACATAAAATCCTAATTCGAACTTTAAATAAACAAGCAGTGCGGCAATAAATAGAAAGGGCAATCCCGAAAGCGGGATCGCCCTGGCAGAATGTATCAACGTATCAACAACCCAAAACGCTCACGTATTCTTTTTCCACGAGGCGTGGGTAATATTGTGGTAATTGATTTTGTAATTCAACGCGCGCGGCGAGATGCCGAGCAGGTTGGCGGCGTCTTTTTGCACCCAATTGCGCAATTCCAGCGCCCGCAAGATCGCTTCCTTTTCGATCACTTCGAGATTGAGCGTATCGAGCGAAAGCAATTCGCCGTCGGTCGAGCGCCGGCGATCCTTGCCGCCGGCGGCAAAATAATCCTTGCCGGACATCGACAAGTCTTTGGCCGAGATTTCCTGGCCGTCTTCGACGACGAGAACGGAGCGCTCCACCAAATTCTTCAGCTCGCGAATATTGCCCGGCCACTGATGGTTGCGCAGCAGTTCCATGGTCTCCGCCGAAAAGCCTTTGGTTTTCTTGCGAATTTCGCGCGAAAATTTTCGCCGAAAAAACTCCGCAATCAACACGATGTCTTCGGCGCGTTTGCGCAGCGGCGGAATGTGCAGCGTCACCACGTTCAAGCGGTAATACAGATCGGCGCGAAAATTACCCAGCTCGATCTCGTGCCACAGATCCTTGTTGGTCGCGGCAACCACGCGCACGTCGACTTGAATGGTGCGATTGCCGCCCAAACGGGTGAACGTTTGATCTTGCAGCACGCGCAGAATTTTCGCCTGCGTCGTGAGATGCATGTCGCCGATTTCGTCCAAAAACAGCGTGCCGCCGTCGGACTGCTCGAACTTGCCGACGCGGGTTTGATAGGCGCCGGTGAACGCGCCCTTCTCATGCCCGAACAGCTCGCTCTCGAGCAAATTCTCCGGCAGCGCGGCGCAATTGACTTTGACAAACGGCTTGTCGGCGCGGTGGCTGATAAACTGAATCAGCCCGGCAATCAATTCCTTGCCCGTGCCGGTTTCGCCCTGAATCAAAATCGTCGCGTTGCTCTTCGCCACCTTCTTGATCAAGGAAAAAATCTCCTTGATCTCCGGGCTCCGGCTCACCAGCGGATAATGATAGTCGAAGCCGTAATTCTTGCCCCACGTGCCATCGATGTCGGTCGGGATGACATCAAAATCAAAGTCTTTCGGATCGACTTTCGGTTCAAAAGGTTCCACAGTTGTTGCCACGATGTTCTCGCCCTTTTCCGCTTTCAGTCGGTCCTCGATTTCCGTTGAATTATTGGTACGGACAATCGGGGCGCCAGCCTCGCTCGACCGAGACGCGGGTTCGATTAAGTTTCCGATGTTGCCGATGATCTTCATCCCTGAACTGATCGACCGGTTTGTTGGTTCGTTCCGATTTTCCTTGAAAAAAATAAGGACAATCGAGACACTGCCGCGCGGTTTTCCTGGCAATTTCAATGGGAACTCGGGATGTCCAGGAAATCCAAGCGCGGCGAATTTTTGATTAACGATGATTAAACCTGATTGTCGATGCTGAACAATCAGCGCTACCCTACGGGCGTTGCCCTGCGTAAGAGGTGTTGAAAAACCCCTTACACTTTCGCAATTCGTATGCCATGAATACGAACAGACGGTTACAAATTTGAAAAGGTGATTGTGACGGATTACAAAAAAGAACGGAGGCAACTCGATACAAAAGAATTTCAAGGGGTTACAGTTTCGAAATCGCTCTGAATGTTACTCTCACTACCGGCGCGCACTGTCGCTAAATGGTTACATTTTTGTGAATTCGGCGCGCTTTTTTAGTGTTTCAGAGCAGACCACTTGTCCTACGCTGAAACAGGCAAATTACAAAAATGTACTCGCCCCAAAAGCATCTCATCAATACCGGCAAACGCGACAAAATGCGGAAATGAAGTTTCAGAAAAAAATAATCACTTTTTTGTAAATCGGCACTTTCTTGCTCAATTTTGGTCTTTCAAAAATGGAATTTTGCCGCCAAACGCCGCCGCAAACGCTCGGTTCTCGGCAAAGGCAGCCCGGCTTGCCGCAAAACTTCGTGGGGTTGAGCGGATCCCCAAAGCGCTTTTGTCTCACCATCGAACAACAATCCTCCTCGCTCCAGAACCAAAACGCGGGTGCAGAGGCTGGCAATCAGATCAACGTCGTGGCTGATGATCACCAATGTTTTTCTTGTCGCCCACTTTTGTAAGATACGACAAACTTCATTCACGCCGCGCGCATCCAGGCTGGCCGTGGGTTCATCCAGCACCAGCAACTCCGGTCGCATCGCCAAAACGCTGGCCAAGGCCACGCGCCGTTTTTCTCCCTGACTCAGGGTGAACGGATTACGCCTTCTCATAGCTTCATCCAGGCCAACCGCCTGCAACACTTCTGCGACACGCCGCGTGATTTCTTCATCGCTGAGCTGCTGCTGTTGCGGCCCGAAAGCTATTTCTTCTTCGACCGTTGCCGCAAAAAGCTGGGTCTCGGGAAATTGAAAAACGACGCCGAGGCGGCGGCGCAGCGCCACGAGGTCATAATCGGAGGAATTGATATCTTGCGCATCCACCAAAATCCGGCCGCGATCGGGCAGCAAAAGTCCGTTGAACAATTGCATCAGCGTTGTTTTGCCGGAGCCGGAGCGGCCAACGACGCCGGCCAGTTCTCCCGGCCCGATCTCGAAACTAATATCTTGCAATTGGCTTGGTGACGAATTGGTGGAGGAACCTGAAAGATTTTCGTAGGCAAACCAAACTTTTTCGAAGCGGATATTCATTCAGCAAAAAATTATGAAAAGAGCAAATGCTTTTCAAATTCCGGCACCGGCAGCCCCTTCCGGCGCAGGCGCTCGATTTCTCTGATGACAAAATGGTCGGTCATGCCGGCGATGAAATCGGCGATTTGCCGCGGCCGTTCCGCCAGATTTGCATCGCGTAATTCTTCCGCGGGAAGCAGCGTCGGATCTTGATAGTAGCAGCGAAACAGCGCGCGCAAAACTTCCCGCACCTGCGTGTCGGCGCGCTGGACGCTTGGCACAAAGATGATTTGTTGGTAAATAAACGAGTTGAGATTTTTCTGCAATGGATCCAAATCCGGGCTGAAACGCACCACTTCCTCGTCAAAAAAAGAAAGCCGCCCTAAATGAATGGAGAATCGTTCGACTTGTTGCAACGTTTGTTGAATAATGTCGCTCACCAACAAATTGATCAAACCGTTGACGAGCTGACTCCGGCAAAGATGCTCGTTGCCATTTGCAATTTGCGATTTGCTTTGCCGCGCTTCCACTATTTTGACAATTTCAAGCGCGCGGACTTGTTCGACATTCACCAGGCCGGCGCGCATGCCGTCTTCGAGATCGTGCGTGCGTTGCGCCACTTCGTCGGCGATGGCCACAACTTGTCCTTCGAGCGTTGTCGCCATATCCAACTCGAATGCCAGCGCCTCGGCGCCAAAATTCGGATACTCATATTGGCCGCGCTTGAGCCGCGTGTGCTTCAAAATGCCTTCGCGCACCGGCGCGGTCAAATTCAAGCCGGAAAACTCGTATTTTTCTTCAAGAAAATCAACAACGCGGAGCGATTGATAATTGTGCTTGAAGCCGCCGAATCCTGCCTTGCTTTCAGAAGATTTTAAAGAAACAGTGGGGCCAATGAGCGCGCCATCGAGTGTATCTTTCCCCTGCAAAATTTCATTGAGCACCATTTCGCCGAGATGGCCAAAGGGCGTGTGTCCGAGATCGTGGCCGAGCGCAATGGCTTCCACCAAATCTTCATTCAATCCCAGCGCCCGCGCCATCGTGCGAGCAATCTGCGCGACTTCGAGGGTGTGCGTCAAGCGCGTGCGGAAATGATCGCCGTCGGTGATGAGAAAAACCTGCCGCTTGTGTTTGAGCCGGCGAAACGCGCGCGAGTGAATAATCCGGTCGCGATCGCGCTGAAACGCCGTGCGATACTCGTGCTCGCTCTCCGCAACCCGGCGGGTGGCGTGCGCGCCCACGCTGCGGCACGCATACGGCGCGAGCCATTGCGATTCGAATTTCTGCCAGTCCGCGGCGGCGCGGAGTGCGAAGTGAATTCCCATAAAATTGGGAGTAAATTCGATTAAGCAGCTAATGCAAATTTTTTCTCTATGACTTTGGGCAACTCAATTGGCACAAAAAAAGAGGCGGGATATAAATAGTCTTCACCGGATTCATCAATAATACGGATAAGCTTATGCTGGGCAGCCTTGTCATCTGGCAAAACTTGGTAAACTTTCCACACCACCAAGGAGGCAAGATAGCCTTTATTCTTGACGCAAAGCACAAAACGCGTCTTGGAGCCATTCTGTTTCATATTTATTCATCCAAAATATGTTTGATTTTCATATCTTTCTTACCAATGCCATGTGCTTCATACCAATGTATTTCAGCATAACATATTGTGCCATCGGGAAGACGCACTTTCGAAATTCCCTTCAACTTTCGCCAGCGTCCTGGGCCATAAACTTTACGCAAGTACGCGATATCTCGAATATCATTGCCAATCGCGATTATTTCAATATTCGTGATTTTGCCGATAATATCAAAGTAATCGTAGCGCATTAACAAATCGAAGGATTCTTTTTAATATAGCAAAATACTCGAATTATGCAACGACAGCTTTTTGTATGTTAGGCGCAGGCCGTTTCCTGAATTAAAAAGATTTTGCCTGGTTTTCCGAAAAAACTTCCGCCTCGAAAACAAATATCTCCGCGTCCGGATCTTTCCAGGCCTCGGCAGGCAAGCCGGCTTTCAAACAAACGTGCGCCAAAAACGTCTCAACGTCCCAGTCATGATGATGCGTCACCTGCGGCAGCAACAGGCCATGATGATGGCCAAGCTGCACCATCACGCCGTGCTGGCCGAGCGTGATGTCGCCCGGTGATTCCACCTTGCGCAGCGGCGACAAAATCGAGATTTCGATTTCGACTTGCTCGATTTCACCACTGGTCAACGGCTCAAAGCGCGGATCACGCGCCGCCGCGGAAATGGCGGTTTCCCGCAGCGCTTCCGGCAGCGGTCGCGCGGCTTCGACGTAGCCGATGCACCCGCGCAACTGTTCTCCGATATGCAAGCTCACAAAAATTCCGGCATGTATTTGATTAAACTCTGGAAAATCCACCGAGGGTAGAGGCAAGCCGGCGATATAGGCTGTTATCGCATCGCGCACAAGCTGCAAAAGATCGCGCTTGTGCGCAGCCGTAAGCTCAAAAGCCTCTACCGACGCTTGTTTTGTTTCTTCGGAAGGCATATTATCCACGATCAACAACAAGCAATTACGTTTTTACGTTTTACGTTTTAATTTTTTCTGCATTTCACTTGTTTACAGAGCTTCCAAACGTCGCCGCAAGATAGCCAACCACCGCGCGGTGATCGCCGGTCACGTCGCCGGAATTTTGATAGCGTAAAATATCAACCGTATCGGCGCCGAGTGATTTCGCCGCCAGCATAGCCGCCACCACCGGACCGCCGCCGCAGGCCTGGCATTCTTCATTTTTCAACGCTTGATGCAAGGCTTCGGGATTGAAAGTTTGCAAATGCCGGATGAAACGTTCATCAATTTCGACCGCTTCGCCATACGAATGATAATGCGAAAGATCGGAGCTGGCCAAAATAAAAACCGAAAATTCACGGCTAATTTTCGCAAGCTGCTCGCCGAGAATGCGGCACAACTCCCAATCTTGATCTCCCATCACCACCGGCACGAGGCGAAAATCCGGCGAAATGACTTGAAGAAACGGCAGCTCGACTTCGAGCGCATGTTCGTCGCGATGTCCCCGCCAATCCGCATGAATCATGGGATCGGAATCGACCAGCGCTTGCGCGAACTCCCTGGCAATCGGGATTTCACCCAGCGGCGTGCGATAAGCCTGGCCGGTAAAAACGGAAATAAACGGAAAAGCTTCGCGATGGCTTGGCGCGACAACGACAATGATCGGAGAAAATCTTTCTGCTGCGGGCGGAGAATAACAGGCTTGCAGGGTTTTGAAAACGTGCGCGGCTGTCGGGCCGGAATACGTGTAACCGGCATGAGGCGCAACCGCGGCGACAATGTTCTTATTCGAAAACTCGGGTTGGGCTTCGGCCAAAAGCTCCGTAACCTCGTGGCGCAATTGGGCGGGATCGTCGGGATAAAACAATCCCGCCACCGCCGGCGCGCGAATATCTCCGGCACGTATCTCACGCATAGATCATTCCCCTGGCTAATTCAATTTCAACGACTGCGGCGAAGTTCGGTTTGGGCAGCAAGTTTTGCTAATTTTAGAACACGTCTTTGCTCAAGCCGAATTTCACTTGTTATGAACTACCGCAGTAGAATAACAAAAAATTCTTCCAATGTCAATCAGATTCTATTGAGGAATTGCTGCATCCGCATGATGATTTCATCCGGGTTTTCCAGGCTGGCTAAATGTCCGGCATGAGAAATCATCGCCAGCTCGGCATTCGGAATCGTTTTCGCCATCGTTTCAGTTTCCGCGGCGGGAATAATCAGATCATTTTCACCGGCGACAACCAAAGCCGGCACGGCGATTTTTGGCAACAATTCCACAGAGCTTGGCCGCGCCGCCATGCCGCGCAAGGAGCCGGCCAATCCGTTCACGGAAGTTGCGAGCATGAGATCTCGAACCTGGGCGGCGAGATCGGGGCGTGACGCCGCAATTGCCGGTGCCAGCATCTTCGGCAGCATTTGTTCGACAACAGCCACGGCGCCTTCGCGTTCGGCGCGTTGGGCTAAATTCTCTCGCGCAGTTTTTCCTTCTTCAGAATCAACGCCGGCGCGCGTGCAAAACAAAATCAAAGCGCGCACTTTTTGGGGAAATTTGCGATAGAAGGCGAAACTGATATAGCCGCCCATCGAGTGGCCAACCAAAACAACCGGCCCACATTTTCGTTCTTCGATGAGGGCATTCAAATCGTCAGCAAATGTCTCCATCGTGTAAACACCGGTCGGCGACGAGCTTTCGCCATGACCGCGCAAATCCGGCGCGATGACGCGATGATTTTTGGCAAACGCGGTGATCTGCGGCTGCCAGATGGCGCGGCTAAAGGGAAAGCCGTGAACGAACAGAATCGCCGGCCCTTCGCCTTCATCAATGAACGAGAGGCGCACGTTGTTGATGGTGGTGAACATTTTTTTGATCTCCTCATCAAAAATTCTTCATGAAATCAATCTAAGAAAATCACCCCCAAAAGCAAGCGCAGATTTTACCGGCATCGTCCATCGTCTGACAAATCCGTTGGCAATTTAAAAACAATTTCATTACTTTTTATTCTGTTGTGGCTTTTTATCCGATAAAAACAAATTTGCAGAAAAAACGGCTCAAGATGAAATCTGCAAAACATTTATTCAATCATTGGCGTCGTCCCGCTGTCATCATCTTTCTGATCTCCGCGCTGACCAAAGCCGTCTTCGGCCTTCTCGTCGTCGGCGACGTAGAGCGTATCATCTCCGATCCCGATTCCATCGGCTATTGCCGGCTCGCGGAAAATCTGCGGCATCACGGCATTTTTTCTCGCAGCGAAAGCCCTCCCTTCCTCCCCGACAACGTCATCACTCCGGTTTATCCATTTTTTCTTGCCGCGCTGTTGTCTCTCGCCGGTGGCAGCTTGTGGATAATCCCGCTGGCGCAAGGGCTGATCAATTCTCTCACGGCTGTCTTCGTGTTGAAAACCGGGGAACGTTTATTCGACCAACGCGCCGGATTGATTGCCGGAATTTGTTACGCCCTCGATCCTTCGGCTCTCGTGCACACGTTCAGCCTGCTGACGGAATCGTTGTTTGCTTTTCTTTTTCTTCTTGCCAATTTTTTTCTTGTCAAATACATTCAGCAATCTTCTTTGAAGAATTTGATCTTGTCGGCGCTTCTACTGGCGCTGGCGACGCTTTGCCGTCCGGTGGCGTTGTACTATTTTTTAGTCGTCGCAATCATCTTGTTCGTCACACGTCAACAAACACTCGTTGGCCGAGCTAAAAATGTTACGCTTTACGTTTTTATTTTTACGCTCACCCTCAGCCCCTGGCTCATTCGCAATAAATTAACTTTTGGCGCCGCCAACTTGACTTCCATTCAAGGCAATAATCTGCTGCTGATCAATGCCGCGCATCTCAAAGCGGCGCAGGAAAATCTCGATTACGCCACTGCCGAGCGCCTTTTGGAAGCTGAGGCCGACAGCTTGCTCGTTGCGCGCGGTTTGACCGTGGAAAAATTGAAACTCGAATATCACGGCAGGCAGTACGGCTATCAAATAAACGATCCACGGCAGGCGCGCGTTTATGAAAAGTTGGCGATTGAAAAAATCATGGCTTCCCCCCTGCTTTACGCGCGCGTTCATTTGATGGGTATCATTCCCAGCCTCTTCGATGCCAGTGTGCGGGATATTTACCATTTTCGCGGCAAGGAAAAGCCGCTGCTCGGTTTGCGCTCGTTATTTGTAACCGGAGAAATAAAATCCGCCCTCAAAAAGCTCGAGGCGCAAATTGAAGCGGGTTATCTGATATTGTATCTTGGCCATCTCGGTTGGTTGCTTATGCATTATGTTTTTTTCGCCATCACCATTTGCCGGCTGATCAAAGAAAAAACTGCTGCGCCGTTATGGCTCATGCTGATGCCTCTGCTTTATTTGCTGTTGATAACCGCGCCCGCCGGCTCCGAGCGATTTCGTTTTCCGGCCATGCCGTATGTTTATATGCTTTCCGGATCGGGCATGGCATTATTCCGGAAAGTGTTATTTCTTTCAAGGTAGAATCCCGATCTTGTGCAAACCGTGTTTTGCCATGAAATAGAAGTTCGTGCTCGGTAGTTTGCCAAGATGATGTTTCCGGCATAAGTATTCAAGGTCATGGACATGAGCTTCTGGATGAGCAGACATGTTGCTTCCACTCAAATTGAAACGGTATATCACAGTAACCCTGGGAACGTGCACAATATTGCCTACTTTGGAGACTCTTAGGAACCAATCCCAGTCCCAATAATTTTTTGCTTTTTCGTCAAAATTGCCGAGCATCTCATGAAGCGATCTTTTATAGATTGCCGATGAAGCAATTATAAAATTCGTTCGTGCAAAAAATCTCGCATAATAACCAAATGAAAAAAGAAGCCGCTCTTTCAGGCCGTTTTTATCGTCTTCAGCCAGAATTTCCACATCGCTATAAGCCAGGTCGTAATGCGGCAGGTTATTGGTCAGATCGTAAATGTGATCGGGCAAGAAGATGTCATCGTCATCGCACAAAGCGATGAACTCTCCCCGAGCCAATTCCAAAGCTTCATTTCTGCACTTCACGTGACCCTGATTGGAAGCAAATTCAAAAAGCTGTAGTTTCAACGTTCTAAACTCTTCAACCAATTTCGCTACATCTTCTCCGCCATCATTGACAATGCATACCTCGAAATCTTTGCAAGTCTGATGAGATAAATTTGTCAAACATTCTCTTAACTGTGTTGCCCGATTATAAGTGGGTATAATGACTGATACCAAGGGCTGTATTTTGTCGTCCATTGTTCAAATCACTAATTCATCGCCGACAGGATCGCTCGGTTAACAGCTATTCGCTCCAAAAAAGAACGACGATGCTCTTCGTTCCGAAGGGTCGAAGCCTTTTGCTGTATGACCTCGTTTGCTTGTTCGAGATAATCCCGGGCCTCGCTTTCCCGCCCAGCGGCTTTCAGCGCTCGAAAATGGTTGAGAAGAACTTCCTCGGTCCGCAAAGCCGGCATGGCCATGCCCATCTTTTCTAGATACTCCAAAGCCTGGGTGCTATAATCGACTGCTCCTTCGACGCGCCCCTGCAATAGAAAAAGTTGACTGAGCAAGGACAAAGCCGCAATGGCACTGCGATGAGTTCCAGTCTGTTTCGACTCATTCACCGTTTCGATTAGCAGACGCTCGGCCTCTCCCAAATTGCGGCCTGAATAATCCGGATGCATCAGCAGCTCGGCATAATAGTTCCGAACCAAAGGCACCATGGATACGTTCCAGGTGGTCTGAGTTTGTTCCCAACCTCGACTCAAGGGATCGGCGGCATCTTCAACCCGATTCCATTCGAGATAAAGTTTCCCGAACAATGCCTGGTTGTAAGCGTTCCAGGCGTTCGGCTCCTTTTCGTCTTTGAATAATTCAAAAGCCTCAAGTAATGCGGCCTCGGCATCTTCAAAGAGGCCGGAGGCAATATAAACTTGAGCGAGAAAATTATAGGGGGCGAGCAAGTAATCCCGCATCTTGAGTTGTTTTAGCCCGGCCACGCTACTCGTGAGCCACTGAATCGCTTCTCCATAATTGCCCTGGTCGAACTTGCCGACGCCAAGGAGACTTTGAAGACGATGGAAGGCTTGGGCTAACATGGCCGGCTTTATGCCGGGCGGCAGCGAGGTGCGCAAGCGGCTCTCGTAGAGATCATGAGCTTGAGACAACATTGCCACAGCGGCTGCCAAATTCTCAACAGCCGTGTCATGGCCCAGACGTGACATGATAATGAACTCGATGAGCGGATCGCCGGCTTGCCGCGCAATTTCCAGAGCTTCCTGCATCGCCTTAACTGCTTCCGGATAATTCTTCATAACAAGAATAGCTTGCCCTCGCAAGAATTTCACCTGCGCGATAAGAGCGAGATCACCGGTGCGCAAAGCCGCAGTTTCCGCCTCTTCGGCCAACTTTTCCAAGGGCAGTTTCCCTTGCTGTTCAGGCTTTCCACGCCATCTTATTTCCGAGCCTAACAGCAAAAGTTGAATGACTTCTGCGCGTAAGCGATCGTTCTCGACCACGCCCTCGCGGAGATGGCGCACTTTGTCAAGCGCACGCCGGCAAAGCTGAATCGTTTCGACAAAGGCGCCATTGGCTAAAGAAGACTGAGCCGCCAACCAATAATAATGCGCAGCAAGCTTGGGCTCATTGCCCAGATCGTAATGATGCGCGACTTCGATGACCAGCTTGCGCGGTGGGTTGGCGTCATCCTTAAGAGAGCGTTCCAGAAGCTCGGCGACTCGCCGATGATAAAGGACTTGCTCGCGCGGACTGAGCTTTTGGTAAAAGGCCCGATGCATGAGCGCATGCTCAAAGGCATAAACTTCGGATTTCGCCTCCGTCCAATCGTCCGTTCCGGAACCATATCGAATCAGGCGATGCTCTTCCACAACCTTGCGCAGGCGCGGCAGGAGTTCGAGCTCCTTCACTTCGAGCAGCTCGGAAAGAATGGTAGACATGAAGCGTTCACCCTGGATGGAGGCCTGTTGCAGCATTTTTTGATCGGTTTCGATCAAACGTTGGATGCGCTGATCCAGCACGGCCTCGATAGTATCCGGTATCGGGATGTTGTCGCTCAACGCCCACTCGCCGTCGGCGTAGCCAATCTCTCCATCCAGAATGTAATTGTCATCTTGGGGTCGAATGATATGAGACTGCTCGAGCAGATTGAGGTATTGCGACACAAATAAGGGATTGCCGTTGCAGAGATGGGCCAACCAGGCAACTAAATGCGGGTTGATCGAGCTCCCAAAACGCGCCTGCAAATAGTGTCGAATTTGATCGTCAGGCAAACCGGCGAGCGGAATGACCCGAGCCAAATTCTGGGCATAAAGCTCGCGCTGGATATTCTTCAAAGGGTGCGATTCGGGCAGATAACTGGGGCGATAGGTGAGCAGGATAACCAGAGGATTCTCGCGAACCCGGCGCGCCAAGCGCAGCAACAATCGGCAGGAAGTTTCGTCAATCCAATGCGCATCTTCAATGATCAAGGCGAGCGGATTGTAGCGCGACGCAATTTTGACGATCATGTTAACGTACTGAGAAGCCAGCGCCGCCGCATCACTCTCCTTCTCGTTTGGGGTTTTGAGAAACCACTGGCCAGCCAGCGTTGCGGTCTTAAGCCCCGCGCCCACGGCCGCGCCAATCACCGGGATCATTTGCAGCCAATCCGGCCCGGTTTCCTTAACGATGGTCAGAACGAGTTTGGCAATGTCACTGCCTTTTCGGCCGGTTTTCGCGAGGGCGTCTAAAATTTCGATGAAGGGCTGGTAAGCGTTCTGGGTTCCCGTGCCTTCGTAACAATAGCCAGATACAAAGCGGGCCTTTTCCAGTTCCGGGCGCTGAGAGGCTTGCGCTTGAACCATTTCCAGCAGCTTGGATTTCCCCAATCCCGCCTCGCCTTCAAGAAAAACGATGCCTCCCCGTCCCTGAGCGCCTTGTGTCAACAAAGCGTGCAATTGTGCCAGCTCGGCTTCGCGGCCGACAAATAAAGGTTGATCCATGTTCGCATCGCCTCCGGTTATTTGTTGGATAAAAAATTAGTGCCCGTAAGAAATTCTGAGAAAATCGTCTGGTTTATCTACCCAAAAGCGTGATATAAAACGAAATCCTTGCAAGGCCAAAGGTGAGTATTAATTTCCTAAAAGAGTGAATGTAATATAGGATTCGCCGCGGGGAAACGCAAGCCAATTTTTATTTAACCGAGTTAAACCAGAACGATGCCAATCATGCCGGCGATCAACACCAGCCCCAGGGCCAACGCCATTTGGCGGCCAAAAACTCGCGCGCCCAGGAGAAACGCGATCGCGCCTTTCATCAAAGTATTCGACAGTGCCGCCAAAATAATCGTGCGCGTTGCGGTTGAAGCTTCGAGCGACTCGTGCGCCAGCCGGGCCGTTGTCAGCGTGATTGCATCGACATCCGTCAGTCCGGCCAAAATCGCGGTAAAATAAAGCGCGCGCGTGCCGAGAAAATCAAGCGCTGCTTTCGCCATGAATAAAATAAATACGAATAACACGGCAAATTTCAAAGCCGGCGCGATCGAAAAAGGGTTGTGCAATTGCACGTGGGTGGTGTGTTCATGGCCTCGCTCGATTCGCCACAGCCAAGCCACAACAATAACTCCCGTCAATGTCATGCCACTTAAAGGCGCGAGCAAATACGGCAAGAGCGCAGAATTGACGACAGCCACTTCAATCAACACGCGCGGAAACATCGTGGTTGAAGCCACCACCGCTCCCAATGCGAAGAGCCGCGAGAGTTCAAGGTCTTGCTTGCTCCGTTGGGCAAAGCTGACGGTGACAGCAGTGCTTGAAACCAAGCCGCCCAACAAGCCGATTACCGGCACGCTGCGCTGAGCGCCGATGATCTTCACCAACACGTAACCGGCGAAGCTGAGGCCGGAAACTAAAATGACCAACAGCCAGGTTTCAGCCGGATTAAAAACATTCAACGGGCCAAAAGTGCGATTAGGCAGAAACGGCAGGATAATTATGGTGATGATGGCAAATTTAAGCGTGGCGTAAATATCTTCATGGCTGATTTTGCCGGTGAACGCCTTCAAGCCCGGCTTCAGCGCCAGCAACGTCACCACGGCAATGGCCGTGATGCTTGCCATGAGCAATTCGTCTTTGGCCACAATCACGCCGATAAAAAACGTCAACATTGCGGCGGCTTCGGTGGTGGCGCCCAAATGGCCGCCGGCGCGCACGCTCAAAAAATATGAGGCGACGATCAAACTGCCGGCAATGAGCAGCGCGCCCACCAGAATCAGCGGCGAGATGTTCACGGCAAAATAGCCTGAAACAAACCCCAAGAGCGCGAGCAAGGCAAAAGTTCGTCCGCCGGCAAATAACGGCTCGCCTTCGCGATGCTGGGAGAACTCGCGTTCAATGCCGACCAACAAACCCAAAGCCAACGCCAGGGCGATTTTTTTCAGGAAATCAAATTCCATGCTTTCAAAATAAGAGAAATGCCGCGGTTTTGCAAAGGGAAAATTAAAACAGGGAAAACTAAAACTCTCTTTGACATCACAGCGGAATCTTATTATATTGTTAGGCCATTATGCAACAAAAGCTAAAAATTTTGACTTTTTTGAGACGGGATAACAGGATGGACAGGATTAAGATTCAATCCAGTTGATCCTGTTATCTTGTCAAACAAAGGAAAGGAGCTACTTATGGAACTCTACATCATTCGCCATGCTATCGCCGCTCTGCGGGAAGAATGGACGGGCAGCGACGACAAACGGCCGCTAACTGAGAAGGGCAAGAGAAAAATGGAACAGATCACACGCGGTCTGGCCGCGATGGAGATCGATTTCACGCATATCTTCAGCAGCCCGCTCGTGCGCGCGCAACAAACCGCCGAAATTTTGCAACAGGTTTTGAAATTTGACCACGTTGATGAAACCGATTTGCTCGTTCCCTCCGCTGATCCGGCGGCGATGATTCCGTTTCTCAACAAGCTGCCCGACAACGCGGAGGTCGCATTGGTCGGGCACGAGCCGCATCTGTCGGAATTGCTGAGTTATTTGTTGAGCGGCGAGCACAAAAATTTTGCCGCGTTCAAAAAAGGCGGCGTGGCGATGCTGGAGGGTTACGCGCCGTTGCGGGCCGGCAAGCTTATCTTGCGCTGGCTGCTGGAGCCGAATCATCTGGTGGCGATTGGGGAAGCGGAGTGAAAACGTAAAGCGTAAAACGTAATTCGTGAAGTAAAGCGCAGAACGAAAACCGGAGTGACCATGAAACTGAAAATCCGCTTCAGCGGCCGCATTTTTTACCGCGCGCTCGATTTGGTTGAGAAAGTGGGCAATCTTCTGCCCCATCCGACGAGTCTCTTCGCTATTTTTGCATTGGGTGTGGTCATTCTTTCCGGCATCGCCGCCTGGTTCGATCTTTCAGCGATTCACCCCGGCACCGGAGCAACCATCAAAGCGGTGAGCCTGCTGAATGGCGATGGCTTGCGCCGCATTATGACGGAGATGGTGCGCAATTTTACCAACTTCGCGCCGTTGGGAACGGTGCTGGTTGCCCTGCTCGGCATCGGCGTGGCGGAAGGAACGGGCTTGCTCAGCGCCGCGATCAGGCTTTTAGTGCTCAAGGCGCCGCCGAGCTTGTTGACGGCCGTGCTCGTCTTCGCCGGCATCATGTCCAATGCCGGCTCGGAGATCGGCTACGTGCTGTTGGTGCCGTTGGGCGCAGTCATTTTTCTCGCCGTTGGTCGGCATCCGCTGGCGGGATTGGCGGCGGCATTTGCCGGCGTCTCCGGCGGATACAGCGCCAATCTTTTGCTCGGCACGGTTGATCCGTTGCTCGCCGGCCTCTCGCAAGAAGCGGCGCGCATCATCGATCCGAATTATTTGGTGAATCCGGCGTGCAATTATTATTTCATGGTCGTCTCCACTTTCGTGCTCACCGCGGCGGGCACCTGGGTCTCGGAAAAAATCGTCGAGCCGCGGCTGGGAAAATATACCGGCGATGAAAAAGCGATGGATTTGCAGGAGCTTTCGCCGGACGAAAAACGCGGGTTGAAATTTGCGTTGGTCGCAACAGTGATCCTCACCGGACTTTTGTTGTGGGCCGTGGTGCCGTCCGACGGCGTGCTGCGCGATCCGAAAACCGGCGATCTTTTGCACTCGCCGTTCCTGTCCGGCATCGTGGCCTTGTTGTTTCTTTCCGCCGCCATTGTTGGCGCGGCTTATGGCCTCGGCGCGCGCACCGTGCGAAGTAGCGCTGATGTCGTCAATCCCATGGGCAAAGCGATGAGCACGTTGGGGTCGTACATCGCGCTGGTCTTTTTTGCCGCGCAGTTTGTGGCTTATTTCGGGTGGACGAATCTCGGACTGATTACGGCAGTGAAAGGCGCGGAGTTTCTCAAATCCATCGGTTTTGAAGGGATTCCGCTGATGTTGAGCTTCGTGATCGTGGCCGCCAGCCTCAACATGTTCATGGGCAGCGCCTCGGCGAAATGGGCGGTGATGGCGCCGGTATTCGTGCCGATGTTCATGCTGCTCGGCTACACGCCGGAACTCACACAATCGGTCTATCGCATCGGCGACTCGTGCACCAACATCATCTCGCCGATGATGTCCTACTTCGCGCTGATCGTCTCGTTCGTGCAGCGCTACAGCAAAGACGCCGGCATTGGCACGGTCATAGCGACGATGCTGCCGTTTACCGTGGCGTTTCTGGTGGTATGGGCTATCCTGCTGGTGGCTTGGCTGCTGCTGGGAATTCCGATGGGGCCGGGAGCCGGGTTGTTTTTGGCTCGATAAAACGTGAAGCGTAAAACGTAATTCGTAATTTACGCATTACATTTTATATTTTATAAAACGTGGTTTTTAAAACAGCAAGGCCCGCCTGGTTGTCGCAAGATTGCGTCCAACCAAACGGGCCTTTTTGTGGCATACAACCGTCAGGCTGTAGCCACCGTGTGCAGGGCAGAGCGCAAAAGCTGAGGGCATAGCGGCTCTATGCGCGATGCGCTTTGCTCCACGCGCTCAGCTCAAGCGCTTTCGCAAAAACGCCGGCACTTCGTAGTCATCCACCGGCTGCGGCTCGACGGCAACGTCGTCTTCATAAGGCCGGATGATGGGTTCGTGCGCGGTGTTGCCATTGGGCGCGTGGCCATTGCCGTTGCCGCTTTTGCGCTGATAAGTCGGAATATCAAGCTCGGTCAAAGTCGTGTCAAAAAAACGCGTCGAGCGCGCCATGCGGGCGGCCATCGGCGCCCGGCCGTTTTTGTGGAAACCGGTGGCAATCACCGTCACGCGGAGCTGATCGCCCATTGCCTTGTCAATCACCGCGCCGAAGATGATGTTGGCATCCGTACCGGCGGCTTCGCTAATCACGGTGGTCGCGTCATTCACTTCGTGCAGCGTCAAATCCTCGCCGCCGGTAATGTTCACCAACACGCCCAGCGCGCCGGAAATCGAAACCTCCTCCAGCAGCGGACTCGCGATGGCGCGTTGCGCCGCTTGCAAGGCGCGTTCATCGCCGCCAGCCACGCCCGCGCCCATCAACGCATCGCCCATCTCCGACATCACGGTTCTAACATCGGCAAAATCCAAATTGACCAAACCCGGCACCGAGATCAAATCCGAAATGCCTTTGGTGGCGTGCAACAACACTTCGTCGGCTTGCCGGAACGCTTCGATGAGCGGCGTGCCTTTTGGCACCACCGAGAGCAACCGCTGGTTCGGAATGATGATGAGGGTATCGACGCGCTCTTTCAGCTCGATGATGCCCTCTTCCGCGCGCCTCAGGCGCTTGTTGCCTTCAAAAATAAACGGCTTGGTGACGATGCCGACGGTCAACGCGCCGAGATCTTTCGCAATTTCCGCCACGATTGGCGCCGCGCCGGTGCCGGTGCCGCCGCCCATGCCGCAGGTGACAAAAACCATGTCGCTTTCGCCGAGCACATCGGCCACGGCCTCGCGATCTTCTTCAATCGCCTTGCGGCCAATTTCCGGATCGGCGCCGGCGCCGAGGCCGCGCGTGGTGGTTTTGCCGATTTGCAAGCGCACCGAGGATTTGGAAGTCTCCAGCGCCTGCATGTCGGTGTTCATCGAGACAAAATCGACGCCGCGCAAACCGGCATTGATCATGCGATTGACCGCGTTGCAACCCGCGCCGCCGACGCCAACCACTTTAATGCGCGCGGCCAGCAAGCTGGCTTCATCAAAATTGAGTCGGAGGTTCATGGTAAGCTCCTCTTGCCTCCCACACCTACTCCTACTCCTACTCTTACTCTTACTCGTTTTTATTTTAAAGCGAGCAAGAGTAGGAGTAAGAGTGCGAGTAAGAGTAAGAGTCGTTAGGGTTAGAGTCTTTGAAAAAGTTCATTAGGCGCGGCCAACGCCGCCAAACCAGCGTTTCATGCGTTCCGCGATTTTGTCGAACAAATGCGTTTCACTTTCGACCAGCAGATGATCGCCGTTGCCTTTGCTATGAAAACCATACAGAATCAAGCCGACGCCGGTGGCGTGATTGGCTTTATAAACTTCATCCGTAACGGATTTCACGCTGTTCGGCGTGCCGAGCTTGACCGGCATGTTGAAAATTTCTTCGGCCAATTCCACCATGCCCGGCAGCATCGCGCAGCCGCCGGTGAGCACGGCGCCGGACGTCATCAGATGCACGTAATCGGATTTTTTAATTTCATTGAAAGCCAGGCTGAGAATTTCTTCGGCGCGCGGTTGAATGATATCGACGAGCACGTTGCGGGAAATCTTGCGCGGCACGCGGCCGCCGACGCCCGGCACGTCAAAAACCTCTTCGCGCTCGTTCTCCAGATGAATCGCGCCGCCGTGCGCGATTTTAATGGCTTCGGCTTGATCCAGCGGCGTGCGCAGGCCGTGCGCCAAATCATTGGTGACGTTTCTGCCGCCCAGCCCGACGATGGCGGTGTGGCGGATGCAGCCTTCATAAAACATGGCGATGTCCGTGGTGCCGCCGCCGATGTCGAGAACCGCGACGCCGAGATTTTTTTCGTCATCGGTCAGCGTCGAATAACTCGAGGCCAGCGGCTCGAGCACGAGATCGTGAACGCCCATGCCGGCGCGCTCGATGCAGCGGCAGATATTTTGCGCCGAAGTGACGGCGCCGGTGACGATGTGCACTTCCCCTTCGAGGCGAACGCCGCTCATGCCGACCGGATCGTCAATGCCGCGCTGATCATCGACGATAAATTCCTGCGGGAGAATGTGAATGATCTCACGGTCGAACGGCAGGGCTACAGCTTTGGCGGCTTCGATCACGCGGCGTTTGTCATCCGGCGAGATGATGTGATCTTCGCCGGAAACCGCGACGACGCCGCGGCCGTTGACGCTGCGAATATGATCGCCGGCAATGCCGGCGTAAACCGATTTGATCTCGACGCCGGCCATGCGCTCCGCCTCTTCTTTCGCGCGCAAAATCGATTGCACCGTGCGGTCGAGATTGATGACGACGCCGCGGCGCAGGCCTTCCGAGGGCGCATTGCCCATGCCGATAATTTTGATTTGGTTGTGCTCATCGACCTCCGCGATCAGCGCACAAATCTTGGTGGTGCCGATATCCAGCGCGCAAATGTAATCGACGATCATGTTTGTCCTCCTTATCATTCTTACTCTTAATCCTACTCCTACTCTTACTCATACTCCATTAAAAGCGAGTAAGAGTAGGAGTATGAGTATGAGTATGAGTATGAGTAGGCGTGTTCAGCTCTCTCGCGTCACAATTTGATTATCGTACCGCAAATCAATGGTTAAAAATTTTCCCGACGCCGGTTTGACGTGCTGCAAAAAAACGAAAAGGCGCTCGCATTTTTCCATCCAATTGTCGTCGCCGAGATAAACCGGCACGCCGCCTTCCATCAGATAAAACGTCAGATGGCCTTTGGCATTGAGATTAACTTCCGAAATGCTGTGATAAAGCATGGCGTTCGTCGCGCGCAATGTCGCCAAAAATTCGACAACGCGTTTGTTCGTCGCCGCCAATTTCTTGTCGTTGCCGGATTTGGAAAACGCGACTCCCGAAAGAATCGGCGTGTCATAGCTGACCGGATCGTTGAGACGGCGCTGCGATTGCAGCCGCGGCAAGATCACGCTTTCTTCATCGACCGGCCAGAGGCCGGCATGATTAATCAGCGCGAGCGGCTTGCGTTCTTTGACGGCAATCACGATGGTCGAAGGAAAGACGCGCGTGACGTGGGCTTTTTGAACGTACGGCAGCGCTTCGACGCGCTCGGCAATCGGCGAAAATTCGACGTCGAAAATCGAGCGAAACATCGGCACTTTGGCGGCGGCAATCACTTCCGGCTCGGCCAGCATTTTGCAGCCGGTCACCATTACTTTCTCGACGCGAAAGCCGGTGTCACGGTTGACCCACTTTCCCATTTGCAAACCGGCCAGCATCAACGTGGTCGAGAAGAAAAAGATTTTGCCGTATTTTTTGATGGCCATGGTTATCACTCCTTATAACTCTTACTCATACTCCTACTCTTTTAAAAGCTAGTACGAGTAAGAGTATGAGTATGACACGAATCATTTTTTAATCAAGTTCATCAACATACGTCAAACAAACCTCAACAATCTCCGACGCCGCCTGAGGCCGCGCCAGCTTTTTTGCGGCGGCGGCCATTTGTTTGCGGCTTTCGGCTTGCGTGGCCAATTCATTGATATTTTTAAAAAGCGCTTCAGCCGTCAGCTCTTTTTCAATCAGCATGCGCGCGGCGCCGGCTTGCTCGAGCGCGCGGGCGTTGAAGGTCTGATGATCCGCCGTTGCGAATGGAAACGGCACGAGAATCGACGGCAAGCCGCAGTTAGTTAATTCAAAGATCGTGGTGGCGCCGGCGCGGCAGAGCGCGAAATCCGCGAGGGCGTAGGCCGAGGCCATGTCGTCGATATAGGAAACAATTTTGACCTGGCGCAAACTCGCGGCGTTCGCGGCGATTTGATCGAAATGTTGCGGGCCGGTTGCCCACAACATTTGAAAGCTTTTGATCGAATCAAGCCGGGGCAAAATTTCCAAAACCAATTCGTTGATCCGCCTTGCGCCTTGGCTGCCGCCGAATACCAGCAGCGTGATACGATCGGCGTTCAAGCTCCATTTTTTCGCCGCCGCTTCTCGATTTCCGCCTCCTAAATTCGCCCGCACCGGATTGCCGACAACGCGCAGATGTTCTTGTTTGCGAAAAAACTTTTTGCTTTCTTCAAAACTGAGAAAAACAACTTCAGCGCGTTCGCCCAGCCAGCGGTTGACCAATCCCGGAAAGCTATTTTGTTCCTGCACAAAAAATTTGCGGCGGCTCAGCCACGCTGCGAGCAAAGCCGGGCCACTGACGTAACCGCCGGCGCCGATGATCAGGTGCGGGTCAAATTTTTTAAACAAACGCCAGCATTGCCAAACACTTTTGATAAGATAAAACGGCACGAGCAGATTGCTCGGCGACAGTTTGCGCAAAAGCCCGCGCACCGGCACGAGTTCCAAACGATAACCGAGCGGCGGAATGACGCGCGCTTCAATTCCACGCGCCGTTCCAATGAAGACGCCGGCAAATTCCGTCATGCGTCGTTTGAATGCTTCGGCGATGGCGATGGCCGGATAAAGATGTCCGCCGGTGCCGCCACCGGCAAAAACGACGCGCAACGATTTGATCATGGCTTGCAAAAAAAATGAATTGCAACGAAAAAATCCTTTAAAAACGCTTGCGATCCTTGAACCAACGCACGCTGGCAACCGGTATCATCTTCATGCGATTTTTTCCTGCCGACCGGCCGCCGGTAAATTGCGAAATGTTCAGCAACACGCCGACGCCGAAGAGATTCATCAGCAAGGCTGAACCGCCGTAGCTCACGAACGGCAGCGGTATGCCGGTGGTGGGCAGCGTGTGGGTGACGACGCCGGCGTTGACCAGCGCATACAAACCGATGGCGGCGGTGATGCCGATGGCCGTCAATTTTCCGGCGCGATCCGGAGCGCGATGAGCGATGTGAAAGCCGCGCCAGATGACGATAAAGAACAGGAAAATCACGGCGAGCGTGCCGATCAAACCCAGCTCTTCACCAACGATGGCCATGATGAAATCCGTGAACGGATCGGGCAGAAAGAGCAGCTTCTGCTTGCTTTGCCCGAGGCCGACGCCGAATAAACCACCGTTGCCGAGCGAGATCAGTGATTGGCGCACCTGCCACGGCGGCTCACCCTCGCCGAACAGGGCGGCAACGAACGACTCGATACGGTCGCGTTGATAAGCCACGCGCCACAGCATCGAGATGGCGGTGAGAACGGCGCCAAAGATGAGAAAGAACAGGTGGCCGAGTTTCGCGCCGGCGACAAATAATATGACGAGGGCGATCGTGGCGATCGACAGCGCGGTGCCTAAATCCGGCTCCAAGGCCACGCCCAACACGACGGCGCCGATGAGAATCAATTGCGGCAAGAGGCCGTCGACAAAATTTTCCGGATCGACGTCGGGCTTGGACAGATTGCCGGCGAGATAAAAAATCAGCGCATACTTGGCGAACTCCGAAGGCTGAAATTGAACCGGCCCGAGCATGATCCAGCGCCGCGAGCCGCGAATCATCCAGCTTTCCGGCGCGAAGAGCAGAAACACCAACAATGCGAGCGCAAACCAATAAGCCGGCGGCGAGTGCCGCAGCACACGATGATAATCCAGGCGCGCGATGAAAAACATGATGGCGAGCGCGATGACGACGCGGATGAGCTGACGTTTGAGAAAGAACGCGCTGTCTTCGTAAAGCCGTTCCGCCCTTGCCGAGCTGGCGGTGTAGATAAAAAAAATACTCAACAGCAACAACACCATGACGGTGGCGAGCAAAGTCAAGTCGATCTCGGCCAACTGCAGCCGTTTAGCCTGAGATGATTTGAGATCTTTGATCGGCATGAGAGTCCAAATTTTTCACCGTCTATTTTTTTATTGATTGACCGGCCACTCGCAAGCGGCCGGTCAATGTTGACGCCATCGCCCAAAGTTCTTGTATAAACCGGACGGACGATCTTTTTTAACGAATCTTAAATGTGGTCAAGCTGAACAACGCCAGCAGAATGCCGATAATCCAAAAGCGCACGACGACCTGCGGCTCGCTCCAGCCTTTTAGCTCGAAATGATGATGCAGCGGCGCCATGCGAAAAATGCGTTTGCCGCCGGTGCGCTTGAAATACCAGACTTGCAAAATCACCGACATGGTTTCGGCGACAAAGACGCCGCCGATGATGACGAGCAGCAATTCTTTTTTCAGCAAAATGGCGATTGTGCCCAAGGCGCTGCCCAATGCCAACGAGCCGGTATCGCCCATGAAAACTTGCGCCGGATGCGAATTGAACCACAAAAATCCCAGCGCCGCGCCGCCGAGCGCCGCGCAGAAAACCGTAAGTTCGCCGGCGCCGGGCAAGTAACGGATGTTCAAATAATCGCTGAAAATAACATTGCCGGAGATGTAGCTGATCGCCGCCCACGTCGTGGCGGAGATCGCAACCAAACCAACGGCCAATCCATCCAATCCGTCGGTGAGATTCACCGAGTTGCTCGTTGCCGTAATGATGAAAATCACGATTAAAACATACGGAATAAAGCTGAACGGATAGCTCAATTGAAAGCCCAAATCAAACTCGATATTCTTGACAAACGGCACCGTCGTCCGTGTCGCAAAATTTTCAAATTGCGGCGCAAAAAAAATGGCGCTGCCGAGAACCAAGCCGAATAAAACCTGGCCGACGATTTTGTAGCGGCCATAAAGTCCTTTCGGCCATTTTTTGACGACTTTCAAGTAATCGTCGATGAAGCCGACCACGCCCATCCACAACGTTGCCAAAACCACAAGCCCGACGTAGATGGTCGCTTGCGCCCAGAGCAGCGTCGGCAGCAGCGCCGCGGCGAGAATGATCAACCCGCCCATCGTCGGCGTGCCCTTTTTTTTCAAATGCGTCTGCGGGCCGTCGGTGCGAACTTCCTGCCCGATTTGTTTTTCGCGCAAGAGGCCGATGATGCGCGGACCGACGAAAAAGCTGATCAGCAAGGCCGTAATCGCCGCAAACGCCGCCCGAAACGAAATGTACTGAAACAGATTGAAGCCGGAGATATACTTGTGCAACGGGTACAGCAAATAGTAGAGCATATCGGCTCCTTTTCTCCTCGCTCTTACTCTTACTCTTACTCGTACTCTTACTCCTACTCGCCGTTCAAAAGCGAGTAAGAGTAAGAGTACGAGTAAGAGTAAGAGTAGGAGTAAGAGTACGAGAGTATCATTAAACTACCGGCAGCTTCTCAATAATTTCCTCCATCGCCATGCCGCGGCTGCCTTTGAATAACAGCACGTCACCGGGGCGGACGGAGCGGCCGACTTCGGCGCCGAGGCGCGCTTTGTTTTCAAAATGTTCCACCCATTTCGTTTCGCCGACGGCCTGCGCCAAATGCTTCATGTTCGGGCCATGCGCGAACACGGCGTGAATGGGGAGTTCGCGCAGCATGACGCCGATTTCTTCGTGCGCCGAGGGCGCGGCTTCGCCGAGTTCGAGCATATCGCCCAAAACCGCGATGCGACGGCCTTCGGTTTGAATCGGCATCGCCGCCAAAAATTCCAGCGCTGCGCGCATGGACTCCGGATTGGCGTTGTAGGCGTCGTTGATGATGGTCAAACTGCCACGCCGGAAAATTTGCATGCGTTTGTCAACCGGCTGGGCGCTTTCGAGCGCCAAACGAATTTCCTCCGGCGCGACGCCGAAATGCTCGCCGACGGCAATGGCCGCCAACGCATTGCTGGCATTATGCGTACCGGCAATCGCGAGATGAATGTCTTGATCCCGCCAGGCGAGCGTCACGCAGCCGTTTTCGTCGATGCCCGCGATTTTTCCCTGAACCTGCGCCGGTTGCTGCAAACCGTAGGTAATGGCTTTGGCGCCCGAGGGCAAAACTGTTTTTAATTTCGCGTCATCGGCGTTCAGAAAAATGATTCCCCCGTGATCGTGCAAATAATCAAAAAGCTCGCCCTTGGCTTTGGCGACGCCGTCGAGCGTTTTAAAGAATTCCAGATGCGCCCGGCCGACGTTGGTGATCAGGCCGTAGTTCGGTTCGGCGATTTCGCAGAGTCGCGCGATCTCGCCATAATGATTCATGCCCATCTCGACGACGGCGAGATCGTGACCATGACTCAATTCCGCCAGCGTGAGCGGAACGCCGAGGTGATTGTTCAAATTGCCGGCGGTTTTATGAACCGATTGATTTTGCGCCAACACGCTCGCGACCAGTTCTTTGACGGTGGTTTTGCCGTTGCTGCCGGTGATGGCGACGACGGTTTTTCCCCAGCGTTTCCGGATCGTGTGGCCGGCTTGCTGCAAGGCGAGCAACGTGTCTTCGACGACGATGAAATTTCCGCTCGGCGCTTTTTGCGCGTCAAACCAATTCGATTCCACCACCGCTGCCAGCGCGCCCGCTGCCAACGCCGCGGCGGCGAATTGATGGCCGTCGAATTTTTCGCCGCGCAACGCCACAAAAATCTCGCCGGCCTGGCACTTTCTCGAATCGATAGAAAGCCCTGCCGGTCTTTGTGTTAGTCGCGATTGGTCGCCGGCAAAACGCGCCGCTTCCCCGCAAGCTTGCTGCACTTCGCCGAGGGTTAAGATTAGAGGCATAGTCGTTGCTCTCGTTGCTGGTAGCTCGTTGTTAGTTACTGAGGTCAGCACCCAGCAACAAGCGACAAGCAACCAGCTACCAGTTCAATGCACCACAGCCGCCTTCATCAGCGGATTGCATTCGATTTCACAAATGATATCTGCCGTGATGGCGGTTCCGGCTTTGGGATATTGGCGCACGACGCGGCCGCTGCCGTGAACCACGGCTTCGATTTTAAAAAACGCCAGTTTTTGCAAGGCCTCGCGCGCCGAGAGGCCGATGAGATTCGGCATTTTAATTGACGCCGACGCGCCGGACGCTTCGATTTCAAACAAATCGAGCGTGATCGTGGCGCGCGGCGGCACGCGCGATCCCGGCGCCGGATGCTGATTCAAAACAAAATCGCCTTTGCCTTCGCGCTCGATATCGAAACCGAGTTTCTCCAACATCGCCATGCTGATGGCGGCGGATCGGCCGGTGACGTCCGGCACGACGATCGTGCGCGTGTCCGTCGTTGGCATTTCCGTCATTTGCTCCACCTCACCTTTTTGTTCCTTTCCTGAAGTTGCGGTGATGATGCGTTCCGCAATTTTTTTGAACGTCGGCGCCGCCACATAGCCGCCCCAATACGTCGTGCGCGGATTTTCCAGCATCACGAAGATCAAATAACGCGGCGCCTTGGCCGGGAAAAATCCGGCGAACGAAGCGATGTAATCATTGCGCGCATAACCGCGCCCGGCGACGAGAGGCTTGTGCGCCGTTCCGGTTTTTCCGGCGATGCGCACGCCCGCAATTGCCGCAGTTTTTGCCGTGCCGTGATCGACGACGCCCTCCAACAAATTCGCCAGCAAATGCGCAACCGGTTTGGAAATCACCCGGCGCACGACTTGCGTTTGCCCAAAAGGTTTGACCTCGCCGGTCGACTCGATCCAACCGGACAGGATTCTCGGCTTCAGCAGCAAGCCGCCGTTGGCAATCGCGCCGTAGGCCATGGCCATTTGAATCGGCGTCACCGCCACTTCATATCCCATCGTCATTGCCGCCAGCGAGAATCCTGACCACTCACCCGGATTTTTCAGAATACCGTTGACTTCGCCGTCCAACTCCAAACCCGTTTTCATGCCAAAGCCGTAATCGCGCGCGTATTGAAAAAATTTTTCTTTGCCCAAAAGCCGCGACAATTTGACCGCGCCAATGTTGCTGGAGAAAGCGATGACTTCGCGCACCGGCAAGTTGCCGCGCGGCTCGTGATCGCGCACGGTTTCACCGGCCAATTTATAAGCGCCGTTCTCGCAAAAAATCACATCATCCGGCGCGCGCTTTTTCTCCTGAAAAATCCCGGAGAACGTCACCAGCTTGAAAGTCGAGCCTGGCTCGAACAAATCCGTGATCGCGCGATTGCGGCGCGTCGCCGTGGCGTAAACCGCCGGATTGTTGGGATTGAAGCTCGGCTCGCAGGCCATCGCCAGAATTTCGCCGGTGTTCGGATCGGTGATGATGGCGATGCCGGAGCTGGCGTCGAACTTGTCCATCGCGCCGCGCAATTCTTCATGCGTGATCGTTTGAAAAATGTAGTCGATGGTGAGCATCAAGTTTTTGCCATGAACCGGCGGCACATCCGGAATGCTCACTTCCGGCAGCGAATTGCCCACCGCGTCGCGTTGAATGACTTTGCGGCCGCTCATACCGCGCACCAGCGAATCACACGCCAACTCAATGCCGGCGATGCCGCGATTATCCACGTCGGTGTAGCCGATCACGTGGGCGGCGCTTTCATCGTGCGGATAGCGGCGGCGCGAATCTTTTTCCAGCCGCACGCCGGGCAGCTTGAGGTTGCTGACGTTTTGCGCTTGATCCGGATCGACGCGGCGGCGCAACCACACAAAGTTGCGGTCGCCGCGCATTTTCTCTTGCAATGTGACAGCCGATTGGCCCAACAACGGCGCCAATTTTTCCGCGTACTCCGCGCGATTCTTCACTTGCCGCAGCTCGACGCCGACCGAAACACAAGCCTCATTCACCGCCAAAAGATTTTGATGGCGGTCATAAATCAAGCCGCGCTGCGCCGGCAGCGGAATCTCGCGCAGATACTGCACCTTGGCCATTTTCTGATATTTCTCGCGCTGCCACACTTGAATGTAAATCAAGCGCACGACGATCAACAGGCCGAAGCAGAGAAAAAAAAATTCGAGCGCCAACATGCGCCAATCCCGCCCGGCGCTTCGCGCTTTCGAGCTTCTCGATTTCTGCGTTGTGATGCCGCTTTGGTTTACTTTCGATGCTGTCATTTCGACGCCGGAAATTCAAAACATACGCTCCACAGATTGAAGAATTCCGCAGATAAAAGCTTTATCAGCGGGCTTCTTGGAACGAGTTACATACTGCCCGTTTCGCCAGAAGCGTCGTGAAAATTCATTATGGCCCGCATCCGCGCCATGGCGAAGAGGCCGAAGTTTTCTTGTCGTACAAATGCGGTGAAGAAACATTTTATTTGATTTCGCTCTTTGACAATTCTCGGGTGTTGATC
>Ga0187892_10001154_pt1 | contig 62875 bp, 53 predicted proteins | sample MA1701073metaG_FD_139345 | JGI IMG/M metagenome (GOLD analysis project Ga0187892, IMG submission 139345) | Bio-ooze microbial communities from a basaltic lava cave in the Kipuka Kanohina Cave System on the Island of Hawaii, USA - MA170107-3 metaG ... | reverse complement strand
GTCGCGCGCGCGCTCCATCGAAGGCTCCGCAAACTCTCCCATTGGGTGCCCGACGAGACACCCGAGCTGGCCGACTTCAACGTGCTGGCAACCAACTGGGTGTCGGTCCCCATCAACTGAGTTCCACCGCCGCAACGTAGATCGATCTGGCCGGCAACGATCAAGCGACGATTTTCTTGCCGTGCGGACGCTCTCTGACGTACTTCCCCGTCGACGCCCACATCGGGCGCACAACGGAGGTACCGATGTCGAGAGCAACGAGTGCCTGGCTTCTTGGAGTTTGCCTTTGCATCGCGAACGATCCCTTGGTGGCGGACACGCCATCGAGTCCCCTGCAGCCGTCACCTTGTCGAGACTGGAAGCCGGACGATCATCGGGCAGGGGGCCCGACGCCGTATTACTGTCTGATCGAAGACGACGATGTCCCGTTCAGTGCAGACGACCACAAGCAGTCGCAATCTCCTCCGGGTCCGCCGATGCTTGCGCGCGCGTGGGCCGCGTCGCTCAGGCTGGTCGGGTCGCTCGGGCACTCGGGGCCGTTCGGAGCTTGGCTTTGAGCTGAGACCGCTGCGCTATCATGGGGCCGCGCGCTCCGGTGTGTAGCATCACCCTGGGCGTTGTGGAGAGCGCGTGTTGGCGCAGACGGTCACGGTGGTCGGGGGCGGGCTGGCCGGCAGCGAAGCGGCGTGGCAAATGGCCCGGCGCGGCGTCCCGGTGCGCCTGTACGAGATGCGGCCCGGACGGCCGACCGCCGCGCACCGTACGGGGCAGTTGGCCGAGCTCGTCTGCTCGAACTCGCTCAAGTCGGTCGGGCTGACCACCGCGCACGGCCTGCTCAAGCACGAGATGGGGCGGCTGGGGTCGTTGATCGTGCGCTGCGCCACCGAGCATCGCGTGCCGGCGGGGCAAGCGCTGGCCGTCGATCGCGATGCCTTCGCGGCCGCCGTGACCCGCGCGCTCGAGGACGAGCCCAAGGTCACGATCGTGCGCGACGAGGTGCGGGAGATTCCGCCGGGCGGGATCGTGATCCTGGCCGTCGGCCCGCTGGTCTCGGACGGTCTGGCCGGCGCGATCGCGGAATTCACGGGGCGGGACCACCTGTACTTCTACGACGCCATCTCGCCGGTCGTGCTGGCCGACTCCATCGACCGTTCCGTGGTGTTCGCGGCCTCGCGCTACGACAAGGGCGACGGGGACGACTACCTCAACTGCCCGCTCGAGCGCGAGGAGTACGAGCGCTTCGTGGCCGAACTCTTGGCCGGCGAGCTGGCGCCGCTGCACGAGTTCGACCGCACCCCGTTCTTCGAAGGCTGCCTGCCCATCGAAGAGATGGCGCGCCGCGGCCTGGACACGCTGCGCTTCGGCCCGATGAAGCCCGTGGGCCTGACCGATCCGCGCACGGGACGCCGGGCGCACGCGATCGTGCAGTTGCGCCAGGACAATCTGGCGGCCGAGCACTTCTCGATGGTCGGCTTCCAGACCCAGCTGCGCTGGCCGGAGCAGCAGCGGATCTTCCGCACCATTCCCGGCCTGGCCGCCGCGGAGTTCGTGCGTCTCGGCCAGGTCCACCGCAACTGCTACATCGACGCGCCGCGCGTGCTCGGAGCCGATCTCGCCGCGCGCCGCCGCCCGGAGCTGTTCTTCGCCGGCCAGATCTCGGGCGTCGAGGGCTATACGGAATCGGCGGCCACGGGACTGCTCGCCGGGATCAACGCGGCGGCGCTGGCCCGCGGGCTGACGACGCGCACGCTTCCGCCGGAGACCATGCTCGGGGCGTTGTGCCGTTACATCTCGCTCGCGGGTGGCGGCCGGTACCAGCCGACCAACGCCGCCTTCGGTCTGCTGCCCGATCCCGGCGCCGTCCGGCACAAGCGCGAGCGGCGCGAGGTCCGCGTCAGGCGCGCCATCGAGTCCCTCGACGCTTGGATCGAAGCCTGCGGCGACCTCGTGGCCGTCGAGGAGGTCCGATGAGCAGGCCGCGCTCCCCGTTCGACGAAGCGGTCCGGCGGTTCGTGGACTACCTGCGCGACCAGCGCAGGGCCTCCCCGCGCACTCTGGCGGCCTACGCATCCGATCTCGAGCAGCTCGGCGAGTTCCTGGCGAGTCGCGGCGGCGGGCCTCCGCCCGGACCCGAGGGGATCGACGCGCTCGCGGTGCGGGGCTTCGTGGCCCGACTGAGCCGCGACGGACTGGGCAAGGCCTCGATCGCTCGCAAGCTCTCGGCCGTGCGCTCGTTCCTGCGTCACGCCCAGCGCGAGGGTCGGATCGAGGGCAACCCGGCCGCGGACGTGCCCACGCCCAAGGTGCCGCGGGGGCTGCCGCGCGACCTGACCGTCGACGAGATGTTCGGCCTGCTCGATCACATCCGCCCCGACGATCTCGCGGCGGCCCGCGACCGGGCCATCTTGGAGCTGCTCTACGCCACCGGACTGCGCGTGGGCGAGCTGACCTCGCTCGACTTCGAAGACATCGACCTCGCGGCCGGATCGCTGCGCGTGCTGGGCAAGGGAGGCAAGGAACGCCTCGTGCCATTCGGCGGCGAGGCCACGCGGGCCCTGCGGGGCTGGATCGATCGCGCGCGGGGGCTGCCGGCCCGCGCGGCGGACGCCGTCTTCCTGAACCTGCGCGGCGGGCGGCTGACCGACCGCAGCGTCCGGCGGATTCTCACGCGGCGGCTGCGCGAGGCGGCGGTCCGTGCCCGCGTCTCGCCTCACGCGCTGCGCCACTCGTTCGCGACCCATCTCCTGGGGGCGGGGGCCGACCTGCGCGCGATCCAGGAGCTTCTCGGCCACGCGTCGCTCTCGACGACCCAGCGTTACACGCACGTCGACGCGGACGCGCTGATGCGAGTCTACGACAAGGCCCACCCGCGCGCGCACCGGCGTGGCGCTCGACCGTGAGTACTCCGGAAACTTTCGAGAGCGTCGCCTGCGAAGCCGCCCGAGCCGCCGGCCGTCTCGTGCGCGCGCGGTTCGACGGAGGCCGGCCCGTCTCCGTCGAGCGCAAGGGACTGCACGACTTCGTCACCGCCGTCGATCGCGAGGCCGAGGCGGCCGTGATCGCGCACCTGCGCTCGCGCTTCCCCGACCATGCCGTGATGTCGGAGGAAGCCTCGCCGGAGGCCTCGGCCGCCGACCATCGCTGGATCGTCGACCCCCTGGATGGGACGACCAACTTCATCCATGGCGTCCCGCTGTTCGCGGTATCGGTGGCCCTCGAGGACCGCCAGGGTCTCGTCGCCGGTGCGATCCACGATCCGCTGCGACAGGAGACCTTTCACGCCCGCCGCGCAGGCGGAGCCCGCCTGAACGGCCAGCCCATCCGCTGCAGCGACCCGGAGGACCCGCACGAGGCCCTGGTCGCGACGGGTTTCCCTTTCCGCGAGCTGTCGCGGCTCGACCGTTACCTCGAGGCCTTCGCGGCGTTCGTGCGAACGACCGCCGGCCTGCGCCGCGCCGGCTCGGCCAGCATCGACCTGGCCTACACGGCCTGCGGCCGTTACGACGGGTTCTGGGAGATCGGCCTGTCGCGCTGGGACATCGCCGCGGGGGTGTTGATCGTGCGCGAGGCCGGCGGCAGGGTCACGGACGTCCTGGGTGGGGAGACCATGCTCGACAGCGGCGACATCGTCGCCGCCGGCGCGCGGCTTCACGTCAGGATGCTCGAGCTGACCCGCAACGCCTTCGGCGAGCGCCGGCCCTGACTACCCGGCTTCTTCTTCCTGTTTGTACAGGTACTTGATGTGCTGCTTGAAGACCAGCAGGTTGGGCGCCCCCTGGCGGTGGACCTTGAGGCAGGCGCGGTCGTACCACTCGATGTGGCCGCGCAACTCCTCGCCGTCGTCCAGCACGACGACCATCGGGGTCTGGCCGTTCATCTGCTTGAGGTAGTAGAAGGCTTCGGCGTTGGTGTTCTCGGGCGGCGCCGGGCGACGCCGGTGGGGTTGCTGGTGCCCGTTGCCGGCCGGCTCGCGTGTCGCCGGCTCCGGAGCCACCGCGCCGCGCGGCGGCGAGAAACGCTCTTTGATCTCGGCCAGATTCGGGCGAATCAACTTGCGGTTGACCATCGATGTCCCCCACATCCAGTTCGCTCGCGCCGTCTCTCGCGACGGACTTCACGCCCCCGTATCCGTGCTCGGGCGCGAGCGGCTGTGATCCTCGATCGTCTTGGGAACCAACTCCGGGTTTGCGTTTCGAATCCTCGGCAAGCCCCGATGCCCAGAATCTACCAGACACCCGCGGCCCGTGCAACCACGGAATGCGATTACAGGCGATCGCACGCCGGTGGCGGCGGGATCGAGAGCAGGGCGTGGTACTTCGGCTTGATGCACCACTCCGAAGCGGTCCGGGCTCTGACCATGAATGCCTCGAGCTCCGTGCCGACCTTCCGGTCATGTAAGTACGCTCGGATGAGCGGCCGCACCTCGTCCAACGGTTTGAGGCGGTCTTCCTCCCGGGATTCGACCCTCACGACGTGGAAACCATAGGGAGTTTCCATCAGATCGGACAGGGCGCCGACGGGGAGCGAGAACGCCGGCCCGGCCAGGAGTTCCGCCAGGTCCGCGCGCCGCAAGGGCCCGAGCTTCCCGCCATTCTCCTTCGTTCCACTTTCGGAGAACTCGCCGGCCAGCTCCGCGAAGTCCTCGCCGGCGCGGACCCGTTGCCAGATCTGCTCGGCCTCCGGCCGGCGCCGGTCCCGGGCCTCCGTGCTGTCCGCCAGGATGACGATCTCGCGCAGCACGACCTGGCCGGCGACCTTGAAGTTGTCGGCATTGTCCTTGTAGAACGCCTCGATCTCCTGGTCGCTCACGGAGATGCGGTTGTCGACCTCCATGTCGATCACGTCCCGGGGGCCGTGCAGCTCGACCAGTCTGGCCTTGATTTCCTCGACGGTCATCCCGTCCCGCTCCGCCATGTGCCGCAGGTCCTCTTCCGAACCGATCTTCTGCTGCTGCATGAAGAGCTTGAGATAGGTCTCGCCCATCTTGTTCATGTCGTATCCGATGGCCTTGGCGTGGTGCAGCAGGATCTTGCGGTCGATGATGTCCAGCAGCAGGCGCTGGTTGACCTGCTCGAGTTCGCGCTCGAGATCCTGGCCGGAGAACGCCTTGGCAAGCTCGGCCCCCCGCACCTGCTTCTCCTCGTAGTATTCCGAGAGCGTCACGACGTCGCCGTCGACCCACGCGACGATCTCCTCCACGATCTCGGCCCGGGGAAGCGCGGGCGCCACGAGCAGGGCCGCAGCCAGGCCCGCGGGCATCATCCATGAGCGTGGGCAGCGCATACGGGACTCCACGCGGGGGCGAGGCAGGGCCGGCCCTCGCGGAACGGCCGGGGTCGGCTGCCATTCTAACGGGAGCCCGACGCCCGGCGCCATCGGGCGGCAGGGCGCAACCGGCGATGCGCCGGCGGGCGTCAGCCGTCGGGCTGCGGAACGTAGTCGAAGGGGAGGTGGCGGCGGTAGATCTCGACCGGCATGGCGGCCCGCAGCTTCCGCAGCAGGTCCTGCTTGACCCTGCGCTCTTGCTCGCGCCTCAGCGTCTCGATGGCGTGGCGAGCCTGTTCCCCGGAGCGCTCTTCCTGGTTGGCCAGCCAGGACTCGACCAGAAACAGGTAGGTCTCGCCGTCGACCTGCACGGGCCGGCTGACCTGGCCGGGCTGGAGATCGGCCAGGGCCCGCCGCAGCTCCTCGGGGAGCCTCTCCCAAGACAGCTCGATCGGTACCCCCTGTCCCGGGTCGGTCTCGAAGGTCGCCACAGCCTCGAAAAAGGAGATCTCGCCGCTGCGGATCCCCTCCGCCGCCCCGAGCGCGGTGTCGAGGGAGACGAAGCGCAGCGCCCGCAAACGCAAGCGCTGGCGCGGCTCCGGCTCCGCTCGAGCCCGCTCGATCTCTCTCGCCACATCGGCGATGGTCGGCGGCGGCAGTCGGCGGGCGACCTCTTCGAGCAGCTTCTGGGCCAGCAGTCGCTGGTGGATCAGCTCGCCGAGATCCCGCTCCGCCGGCTGGCGATCGTCCGGGCGCGCGCCGGCGGCGAGGTAGGCGTCGACTTCGGCGTTGCCCACGCGCAGGCCGCGCCGAAGAGCCTCCGCGCCCAGAATCTTCTCGTCGACCAGCGCATCGAGCAGGCGGCTCTTGACCCGAGCCGCCTCGGCGGGATCGAGGGGCGATTCGCCGCCGTCGTCGAGCAGGTTGAAGACGAGGTAGGTCTCGAGCTCGCCTCGCCCCACCCGCTCGTCCCCGACCCGGGCGATCACGGGGCCCGGCGACGAGGACCCACCGTCGCAGCCCCAGGCCAGGGCACCCAGGACCAGCAAGATGGCTGCGCGGGCCGAGATCACCGTGTTCGTGTCCAGCGGGCCGCGGGGCCGCCGCCACTCGCGCCGCTTCACGCGACGGGCGCTCCGATGATACGCCGGAGCACGCCGGCGGCGCACTCGATGCGCGCCGCGGCGTGCGGGGGCGCCGGAACCTGCAGGATGCCCGACGGGGTGAGCGAGCCTCGTTCGCCGGCAAGGAGCTGGACCAGCCGCGCCGGGTCGAAGGGGGGACCCTGGTGGAAACGGATCTGCAGCTTGTCGTCGGCGACGTCGACGCTCCTGACGCCGATGGCTTCGGCCAGCACGCGCAGACGACCCATGTCGAACAGGTTCTGCGCCGCCGGGGGCAGGTGGCCGAAGCGGTCCTCGGTTTCGGCCTGCAGCCGGTCGACGTCGGCCGTTCGCGCCGACTGGGCCAGCCGCTTGTACAGCGCCAGCCGGTCGCCGGCGTCGGGCAGGTACGCCTGGGGCAGCTTGATGTCGATCCCCAGGTGCAGCCCCGCGGGATGCCGCTCGACGACGGGTTCGCCCTTCAGCTCCCCGACCGCCCGCTCCAGGATCTGGCAATACATGTCGAAGCCCAAGGCCGCGATGTGCCCGTGCTGTCTCGAGCCCAGCATCTCGCCGGCGCCGCGGATCTCGAGGTCCGCGGCGGCCAGGCGGAAGCCGGCGCCGAGTTCGCTGAACTCCTGGAGCGCCCGCAGGCGCTTGCGGGCCTCATCGGACAAGCTGTGCCGATCGGGGACGAGGAAGTAGGCGTACGCGTGGTGGTGGCTGCGCCCGACGCGCCCCCGCAGCTGGTACAGCTGGGCCAGGCCGAATCGATCGGCGCGGTTCACGATGATCGTGTTGGCGCGTGGGATGTCCAGGCCGTTCTCGATGATCGTGGTGGTCACCAGGACGTCGGCCTCGGCGCGCACGAAGCGCAGCATCACCTGCTCCAGTTGACGCTCCGCCAGTTGTCCGTGGCCCACGACGACCCGCGCGTCGGGGACCATCTCTTGCACGGAGCGGGCCAGCGCGTGAATTGTCTCCACCCGGTTGTGAACGACGAACACCTGCCCGCTGCGCCGCAGCTCCTGACGAATCGCCTGCGCGACCATGGCTTTGCGGAAGGGCACGACGTAGGTCTGGATCGCCATGCGCCCGGGTGGCGGCGTCTCGATCACGGACAGGTCGCGCACTCCCGCCAGCGACATCTGCAGCGTACGTGGGATGGGCGTGGCGGTCATGGCCAGCACGTCGACGCCGACGGCGATCTGCTTGAGCCGCTCCTTGTGGGCCACGCCGAAGCGCTGCTCTTCGTCGACGAGCAGCAGCCCCAGACGCTTGAACTTCACGTCCCTGGACAGCATGCGATGCGTGCCGATCAAGACGTCGATCGTTCCCAGCGCGAGTTCCTCGAGCGTGCTGCGGATCTCGGCCGCCGAGCGGAAGCGCGACACCATCTCGACCCGCACCGGGAAGGGCGCGAAACGCGCCGAAAACGTTTCGAAGTGCTGGAAGGCCAGCACGGTCGTGGGCGTGAGCAGGGCGACTTGCTGGCCGTCCATGACCGCTTTGAACGCCGCGCGCACGCCGATCTCGGTCTTGCCGAAGCCGACGTCCCCCACGAGCAACCGGTCCATGACCCGCGGGGATTCCATCTCCTCCTTGACTTCGCCCAGCACGCGTTCCTGGTCGGGGGTCAGCTCGAACGGGAACGCCGCTTCGAGCTCGCGTTGCCAGGCCGTATCGCGGCCGAAGGCGTGCCCGGTCGTGGCCGCGCGCCGCGCGTACAGCTCGAGCAGCTCCTTGGCCATCGACTGCACCGACTTGCGCACGCGCGCCTTGAGGCTCTCCCAGCCCGGGCCGCCCAGCCGGTCGAGTGGGGGCTTGCGCCCGCCGGCGCCGCTGTAGCGCTGGACCAGGTCCAGGCGGTCCACCGGGACGAACAGCCGGTCGCCGGCGGCGAACACCAGGACCATGAAGTCGCGGTTGAGGCTCCCGCCCTTGGGCCGACCCAGCCCCGCGTAAGAGGCGATGCCATGATCGACGTGCACGACGAGGTCTCCGGCTTTCAGGTCGCGAAAGTCGGAAATGAACGCCGCCCGACCGCGGGTCTTGCGATCCGCGGCCTGCCGCTCCTCGCCGAAGATGTCACGCTCGCACAGCACGCTCAGACCGAGTTCTGGAAACTCGTAGCCCGCCCGCAGCGCTCCGACGCCCACAAACACTCCGCCCGGCGGCCAACGGCGTGCGTCCGGCGGCGGGTTCGCCGCCGCGACGGCCTCGAGGCCGTATTCGCGGAAGATCTCGCGCAGCCGTTCCGCGCCGCCCTCGGCGCGCATGACACACACGGTCCTGGTCAGCTCGTCCCGCGCGCGCCGCGCATCCGCGACCAGTTGCTTGACCTGGCCGGCGTAAGAGCGCGCCGCGCGGCACTGCACGCGATAGACGTCGGCGTCGCGTGCGCCTTCTTCCCCGGCGAGTTCGCGCAGGGCCAACACGGCGCCGCCGAGCGTGCTCAGGATCTGCCGCGGGTCCGCGAACAGTTCGCGGGGGCCGGGGAGTGAGCGATCCCGGCTCTGCTCGTATTCGACGTCGATTTCGTGGGCGGCGCGGGCCAGGTCCTCGGCGCAGAGTTCCGGCTCGTCCACGACCAACAGCAGCCGCGCGGCGTGTTCGGCAAGCGACGCCGGACGCCCGGCGGTCAGCCGCGCCAGGCTCTCGAGCCCCGGAAAGTAACCGTGCTCCCGCAGCTGCTCCAGCCGAGAACGGATGCGGCGCAGCGCCTCCTCGTCCTGCCCGGCGGCCCGCCGACCGGCCTCGAGCCGGGCGGCCAGGCGCTCGACCGAGCGATCGATCGGCGGGTTCTCGACCGCGGGCCCGACGACGAACTCCTCGATCACGCCCGTCGAACGCTGGTGCTCGGTGTCGAAGGAGCGCAGGGATTCGACCGTGTCGCCAAAAAGCTCGATGCGCACCGGCTCCTGCGCGGTCGGGGGAAAGATGTCCACGATCCCGCCGCGGCGGGAGACCTCGCCCGGCGCGCAGACCGTCTCCACGCGCCGGTAGCCGAACTCCAGTGCGTCCAGCACGAACCGATCGGGCGGCAGGCTGGCGCCGGAGCGCACGGAGCGGGTCCAGCCCGACCACTCTTCGGGAGACGGCAGCCACTGCAGTAGCGCGCGCACCGGGACGAGCAGCACGTCGACATCGTCCTTGGCCAGCCGGGTCAGCGCCACGACCCGCTCGCGCAACAGCTCGGGGTGGGGCGGGATGGCGGAGTACGGGTCGGCGTCCAGGGCGGGCAGCACCACGACCCGTGTCGCCTCCTGCCCGGTCGGGCCGGCCAGGGCGGCCAGGTCGCGCCGGAAGGCCTCGACCGCCGCGTCGTCCGGCACGACGAGCAGCACCGGCCGCCCGCCGCGGGCCACGAGCAGGCTGGTCACGAGCGCGCGGGCCCCGACGACGAGACCGCTCAAACACAGGCCGCGCTGGCCTTCACCGATGCGCCGCAACAGGTCGCGAAGGAACGGTGCGTCGAGCAGCGGGTCCCAGAGGCTCAGTCGCACGCTGCCGGAAGATCGCGAGTCACCCACCGGACTCTTCGGCGTCACGGTTCGCCGACCGGACCGGATCGAGGATTGTACAGGCCCCGGCGGAAGCGCCACCGCAGCCGGACGACGTCGAACAGCATCCGCGGCGGCGCCCAAACGATGCTGACGGTCGAGCGGGCGGAGTTGCGCCAGACGACCGGGACCTCCTTGACGCGCAGGCCGAACCTGTCGCACAGGAACAGCAACTCGACGTCGTAGGCGAAGTGATCCACGACCATCCGCTCGAACAGCGGTCGCGTACGCGCGCGGTCCAGCAGCTTGAAGCCGCACTGCGTGTCACGGTAGGTCAGACCGGTCATGGGGCGCAGGATCCGGTTGAACGCCTTGCCCAGCAGCCGCCTCGGCGCGCTCTGGCGGATCTCCACGCGCGACCCGGGCAGGTCCCGCGAACCGATGACCGCGTCGAGGTCCTCGTCGCGAGCGACCTCGGCCAGCTTCGCGTGCTCCTCGATCGGCGTGGACAGGTCCGCGTCGGTGATCAGCACCCAGCGCCCTTGGGCAGCCAGCACGCCCCGGCGCACCGCGGCGCCCTTTCCGGCGTTCTCGGGCTGCCTCAACACGCGCCCCCGCTCCTCCCGCAGCAAGGCCGAGGCGATCGCCTGGGTCCGATCGGTCGAACCGTCGTCGACGACCAGGACTTCGGCGTCGATCGCGCCGGAGCGGAGGTACTCGTCGACCCGCGGTAGGGCCGCGGCGAGGCGGTCCTCCTCGTTGTAGGCGGGGATGACGATGGACAGGTGGGGTCGGGCCACTACAGCTTCATCTGCGGAATCGCCAGCTGGCCGCCCCGTTTCTCGAACTGCTCGTAGGGCACGGGCTGGCCCTCGGCGATCACGAAGATCACCGGAAAACGCACGACGTCCCCGCGCTCGTCGAACTGCGTTTGGCCCGCCGCTCCCCAGTAGTTTTCGAGACCGTGCAGGCCGCGGCGCACGTCGTCCGGGGAAGTTTTTCCCGTGTCGCGCATGGCCTGCACGATCAGCTTCAGCGCGTCGTAGCCGTGAGCCGCGTAGATGTCGGGGGTCAGACCGTACTTCGCCTGAAACGCCTGGACGAACCCGGCCACTTGCGGCTCGCGGGAGGCGGGGTCGAAGACCGGCTGAGGGTAGACGAACTGCTCGGCCGCTGCGCCGGCCTGGTGCCGCAACTGGTCGGTGACCGAGCCGCTGCCCATGAGCAACGCCTGGGATCCGGACTCGCGGAGCTGGCGCAGCAGGTCGGCCATGACGTCGACGTAGGCGACGAGGTAGATGCCCTGCGGGTCCAACAGCTCGACCTCCGCGATCGCTCTGGACAGGGAGGCAGGGTCGCTTTCGTCGATGCGGATGGTCTTGACGACCTCGCGAGACTTGCTCTCGAAGCGACGGGTGAACACCTCCGCCAGCCCGGCGCCGAACTCGTTGTCGAGAGCCAGGATCGCGACGCGGTTCAGGCCGACCGTGCGCGCGAACTCGGCCATCGCGGTCCCCTCCAGGATGTCCGAAGGATAGTTGCGGAAGATGTACCCTCCGGCTTCCGAGATGCTGGGAGCGGAAGACGTCGGCGACAGCAAGAGCACCCGCTTTTTCTCGCAGATCTTCGCCAGCTCCAGCGTGACGGACGAGGAGACCGCGCCGATGATGATCCGGACGCCTTCGTTCTCGATGAGGTCGAGCGCGGCCTTGTGCCCCGTGTCGGAGTTCGTGGCATCGTCGCGGTAGAGCAGCTGGATCGGGGCGCCGCCGATCCCGCCCTCGGCGTTGACCGCTTCAAGCGCCAGGTCGAGGCCCCGCGTGACCTGATGGCCGTACGGTCCCACGGCGCCGGTCAGCGAGATGACGGCGCCGATCTTGACGTCGGACGAGCAGCCGGACGCGAGCGCGGCGGCGACCGACGCGGCGAGCAGCGCGGCGATCGGGGTCAAGCGACCTGGCACCATCGGGCGTCCTCCGACTCGCTTCTACACCTACGGTCGGTTCGGGGTCAAGTCAGCCCCCCCTCCGGCTGGAAATGCTGATCCGGCTGACCGCCCGCTTGAGCTTGATCGTGGCCAGCTCCGCGCGGGCTGGACCGGCCCTCAACCGTGCTTCGGCGCGCTCGTGGGCCTGGCGGGCACGCTCCACGTCGATCTCCTCGGCCCGCTCGGCCGTTTCGGCCAGCAACGAGACTCTGTCAGGCAGCACCTCGGCGAAGCCGCCGGAGCAGGCCAGGTATCGGTAGCGGGAGCCGACGCGGTAGGAAACCTCGCCGATGTCGAGGGCGGCCAGGAGCGGCGCGTGTCCCGGAAGCACCCCCATGGACCCCTCGACGCTGGGCAGGACCACCTCGTCGACCTGTTCCTCGAGCACGAGCCGATCCGGGGTCAGGATGGAGAGCTTGATCTTGTCGGGCGTCATGCGGCTGCCTCGTGCTCAGGCGGCGGCGGTTTCGGACTTGATCTTGTGCGCCTTCTCCTGAGCCTCTTCGATGGTGCCCACATAGAGGAACGCCTGCTCCGGGATTTCGTCGTGCTTGCCGTCGACGATCTCGCGAAAGCCGCGGATCGTGTCGGCGATGCCCACGTAGCGGCCCTGCATCCCGGTGAACTGTTCGGCGACGTGGAACGGCTGGGACAGGAAACGCTGGATCTTCCGCGCGCGGCCGACGACCAGCTTGTCGCCCTCGGACAGCTCGTCCATGCCCAGGATGGCGATGATGTCCTGTAACTCCCTGTAGCGCTGCAGCACCTTCTGCACGTCGCGGGCCGTGTCGTAGTGTTCCTGGCCCAGGTAGCGCGGATCGAGGATGCGCGAGGTCGAGGCCAGGGGATCGACCGCGGGGTAGATCCCGAGGTTGGCGATCTGCCGTGAGAGGTTCGTCGATGCGTCGAGGTGTGCGAAGGTCGTCGCCGGCGCAGGATCCGTGTAGTCGTCCGCCGGCACGTAGATCGCCTGCACGGAGGTGATCGAGCCCGCGTTTGTGGAGGTGATGCGCTCCTGCAGCTCGCCCATCTCGGTCGCCAGCGTCGGCTGGTAGCCCACGGCCGAGGGCATGCGCCCGAGCAGCGCCGAAACTTCGGAGCCCGCCTGCGTGAAGCGGAAGATGTTGTCGATGAACAACAGCACGTCCTGTTTCATCACGTCGCGGAAATACTCGGCGACCGTCAGACCCGAAAGCGCCACACGCAGCCGCGCCCCCGGCGGTTCGGTCATCTGGCCGTAGATCAGCGCGGCCTTGGACTTCGCGGGGTCCTTGACGTTGATCACGCCCGTTTCCTGGAACTCCAGCCACAGATCGTTGCCTTCGCGGGTGCGCTCGCCCACGCCGGCGAAGACCGAGTAGCCCCCGTGCTTGAGCGCGACGTTGTTGATCAACTCCATGATCAGCACCGTTTTCCCCACCCCGGCGCCGCCGAACAGTCCGGTCTTGCCCCCCTTGAGGTAGGGCTCGAGCAAGTCGATGACCTTGATACCCGTCTCGAACATCTCGATCTTGGTGTCCTGCTGCTCGAAGGTCGGGGCTTCGCGGTGGATCGGCCAATGGTCCTTGGCGTGGACCGGGCCCAGCTTGTCCACGGGCTCGCCGATGACGTTGAGCACGCGGCCCAGCGTGGCCTCGCCCACCGGCATCTTGATCGGCTCCCCGGTGTCCTCGGCGGTCGTACCGCGCACGAGCCCGTCGGTCGGCACCATGGCCACGCAGCGCACGCGGTTCTCGCCCAGGTGCTGCTCGACCTCGGCGATGATGTCCAGCGGAATGCCCGTGCGCTCGCCCGGGTCGGTGATGCGAACCGCGCTGTAGATGGCGGGCAGATGCGCCTCGTCGAACTCGACGTCGACGACCGGCCCGATGACCTGAACGACACGACCCAGATGGCCCATCCTCGGACTCCTTTCAGCTCAGCGCCTCGGCGCCGGAGACGACCTCGATGATCTCGGTGGTGATCGAGGCCTGCCGGACCCGGTTCATCGTCAGCGTCAGCGAATCGATCAACTCGCCGGCGTTCTTCGTCGCCGAGTCCATGGCGGTCATGCGCGCCGCGTGCTCGGCGGCCACCGATTCCAGCATCGCGTGGAAGACCTGGATCTCCACGTAGTGCGGCAAGAGCGCCGCGAGTAGCTCCCGTTCGGTCGGCTCGTAGAGATACTCCCCGTGGGCTCGGCCGGCCTCGGGCTGTTCCGGCTCGATCGGCAGCAATTGCTGCACGATCGGTTTGGCCTGGATCGCCGACTTGAACTCGTTGTAGACGAGGCAGATCCTGTCCGACTCGCCGGCGACGTAGCGCTGGGTCAGCGCCTCCGCGATCTGCTTGGCCGTGGCGAACTCCACGCTGCGAAAGATGTCGACCCACTGGCTCGTCAGCGTGCCCCGGCCGCGAAAGAAATCCCGCCCCTTCTTGCCCACGGCTACGATCGTGACGTCGCAATCGGCCTGCAGCTCGGCGAAGCCCGCGGCGGTCCTGAGGATTCCGGCGTTGAACCCGCCGCACAGACCGCGGTCGCCGGTCAGCACGGCCAGCTCCAGCCGGCGGCCGGCGCGGGATCGCAGCAACGGATGCTGATCGCGGTCGGCGCGGGCGGCCAGCGAGCGCAGCAGGCGTCGCATGCCGTGGGCGTAGGGCCGCGCGCTGACGATGCGCTCTTGCGCCCGGCGCAGCTTGGCCGCGGCGACCATTTTCATCGCCTTGGTCAGTTGCATCGTGTTCTTGACCGAGCGGATCCGCCGCTTGAGGTCCTGGGTCTTGGCCATCGATCGAACGCCCCGTGCGGCTCAGGACGCGGTGGCGGCGCGCGTGGCCTTGAACTGCTCCTTGACCTCGCGCAGCGCCGTAGAAACCGCGGTCTCGAGCGCGGCGGTCATGCCGCTCTTCTCGCGGATGGAGGACAGCAGGTCCGCGTGGCGCGCGTCGAAGAAGTTGAACATCTCGCGCTCGAAGTCCAGGCACTCCCCGACGGGCAGGTCGTCGAGGAAGCCCTTCGATCCGGCGTAGATCACGAGCACCTGCTTTTCGACCGGGAGCGGCGCGTGCTGGCCCTGCTTCAGCACCTCCACCAGGCGCTTGCCGCGGTTCAACTGGGCCTGGGTTGCGGCGTCGAGGTCCGAGCCGAACTGGGCGAAGGCCTCGAGCTCGCGGAACTGCGCGAGCGACAACCGCAGCGTGCCCGCCACCTGCTTCATGGCCTTGATCTGGGCGTTGCCGCCCACGCGCGACACGGACAGGCCCACGTTCATCGCCGGACGGATGCCGGCGTAGAACAGGTCGGCCTCGAGGAAGATCTGGCCGTCGGTGATGGAGATGACGTTGGTCGGAATGTAGGCCGAGATGTCCCCGGCCTGGGTCTCGATGATCGGCAGCGCCGTCAGCGAGCCCCCGCCGTTGGCCGCATTCAGCTTGGATGCGCGCTCGAGCAAGCGCGAATGCAAGTAGAACACGTCGCCGGGGTAGGCTTCGCGCCCCGGGGGGCGGCGCAGCAGCAGCGAGATCTCGCGGTAGGCGGCGGCGTGCTTGGACAGGTCGTCGTAGACGCAGAGCACGGCGTGTCCGGGGTTGTCCCGCGAGGCCGGCCGGCCGTCGCGGCCGTGGAACTGGAAGTACTCGCCGATGGCGCAGCCGGCGTAGGGGGCCAGGTACTGCAAGGGCGCGGGCGTCGAGGCCGACGCGGAAACGACGATGCTGTGCGCGAGCGCGCCCTGCTCTTCCAGGCTCTTGACCACCTGGGCCACGGTGGACTGCTTCTGGCCCACCGCCACGTAGATGCAGATCGTGTCCTGCCCCTTCTGGTTGATGATCGTGTCCAGGGCGATCGCGGTCTTGCCGGTCTGGCGGTCCCCGATGATCAGCTCGCGCTGGCCCCGGCCGATGGGCGTCATCGAGTCGATGGCCTTGAGGCCGGTCTGCATCGGCTCGGAAACCGGCTGCCGCTCGACGACCCCCGGGGCGACGCGCTCGATGTTCATCGAGTCCCGCACCTGGATCGGCCCCTTGCCGTCGATCGGCTGGCCCAGGGGGTCGACGACGCGGCCCAGCATGCCCCGGCCCGCCGGGACCTGCATGATGCGCCCCGTGCGGCGGACCGTATCACCTTCCTTGATCCGGGTGGACTCGCCGAGCAGGACGGCGCCGACGTTGTCCTCCTCGAGATTCAGCGCCATGCCCATCACGCCGTGGGGCAGCTCCAAGAGTTCGCCGGACATCACCTGGTCCAGGCCGTAGATGCGGCCGATGCCGTCGCCGACGCTGATGATCGTGCCCACTTCGGCCAGATCGGTCTGCTTCTCGTAGCTTTCGATCTGCGCCCGGATGAGCTTGCTGATTTCGTCGACCTTGATCTGCATGACTACTCCTGGGCCATCCTGCGCCGCAGACGGTCGAGCTGGGAGCGGAGGCTGCCGTCGTAGACCACCGAGCCGACCTTGGTCACGGCCCCGCCCAGGAGCGCCGGGTCGAGGCTGGCGGTCAGGCGCACCTTGCGTCCGGTGATCTGCTCGAGCGCCCGCTGAGTGCGCTGTTTCAGATCGTCGGCGAGCGGGCTCGCGGTCACGATCTCGGCAGAGACGATCCCCGCCGCCCGTTCGCGCTCTTCGTGGTAGACCTCCGCGATCGAGCCCAGCGCGGCCAGCCGGTTGTGGTCCACGATCGTGGCCAGAAAATTCGCCACCTGGACCGGCATGTCGGCACGCCGCGCCAGCGTTTGCAGGACCTCCCGGCGGGTGGCCGTCGGCACCGCCGGGTCTCGGAGCAGATCGCGGAATTCCGGCGACTGGTCGAGGGCCACGCGGATCGCATCGAGCAAGCGGTCGGCGGCCTCGGCGCTAGCGGGATCGGGGAGGGACGCGAGCAACGCGCGCGCGTACCGGCTGGCCAGCTTGCGGTCCTTCATGGATGGAGTGGCTCGTCGTGACCCTGGGGCTCCGGCCACGAAACAGCCATCCCGGCCTTGCCCCGAAAGCGGCACGGTGCCGGCTTCGCGTCCAGAATGGCGGACGGTATCACGCGCCCGCCGGAAGTGTCAACGAATCGGGGCGACGGCGCGGCGCCCGCGCCGACATCCGTGTCGGCGGCCGACAATCCTGTCTGCGGTCGTTGCAAGGCATGGTGGTGCGGAGCGTGTTGCTTTTCATGGTGGTGCGGAGAGTGTTGCTTTTGGGCGGGCGGGAGGCGGGAGCGAGGTTCGAGGAAGGCCGACGGCGCGGGCCAGGTCGGGGCGCGGTGGAACTGGGACCTGGGTGGGTCATTGGCGCAAATTGAGCTGAGCCTGGCCGCGGGGAGAGCGCCCGCCCGACGGGCACGAGCGCGGCACGAGACGGCGCTGGAATTCGAGCGGGCCAGAAAGGTCGGTCCATGGCCACGCGGAAAGCAGGATGCGCGCCTCTGCTCGAGACCGAGAAACCTGGACTTTTCACAGGGGTCCGAGGCGGCACTGTCCGCCGGCGGACACGACCGGACGCCGACCGCTGCTCCTTCTTTCACAATCTCCGCACCACCATGGAAGGTGTCGGCCGCGGCACACCCCGTCGGGGTCCGTCGCGAGCGGGCAGCCGGGGGTCGTCGGGCCCCCTCGGGGTGGGCTTGTTCCAGGCCGCCGTCGTCGGACGCTCCCGCCGACGAAGGCATCGGCCCCGGCGCAGGCAGCCGGGGTCGCGCTCGTGCCGCGTCCGTCGAGAAGCGCGCCGGCCTCGCCGCTGAGTCGAGAACCCGAGAAACGAGATCCGCCGACAAGGTCGTCGGCCGTCGCTGCCTGCCGACCGTTGGGTCGGCCGCCCCGCTCGACGGGCTTTCTCGTGGGAGATCGCAGCCGACATAAAAGTCGGCGGCAGACATTTATGTCGGCGAGGCCGTTTGGCGGCGCTTTTGTGCGACCTGGAGCAGGATTTCGTACACTCGGCGCAACTCGTCGGGGCTGTAGAAGAACAGTTCGATCCTGCCGCCCTTCTTGCCCTCGGTGATCGAAACCTTGGTTCCCAGGGCGCTTTGCAGGGCCTGTTCGGCATCGACGACGTTGGCATCGCGGGGGACCGCGGGTTTGGCGGCGGTCAGCCTCCCGCCGGCATGCATGCGCTTCACCAGCCGCTCCGCGTCGCGGACGGACAGGCCGTCGCGCGCAATCCTGTCGGCCAGGCGGATCTGAAGCTGGGGGCTCGCTAGCGCGCCCAGCGCCTTGGCGTGGCCCGCGCTGACCGTTCCTTCCCGCACCTTCTGCTTGACGGGGCCGGGTAGCTCGAGCAGCCGCAGCATGTTCGAGACCGTCGTTCTCTGCTTGCCCACCCGGTCTGCGACCTCCTCGTGAGTCAGCCCCATGTCGTCGATCAGGGTGCGGAAGGCGGCGGCGGCGTCGACGGGATTCAGCTCTTCACGCTGGATGTTCTCGATCAGCGCCAGCTCCAGCGCCCGCTCCTCCTGGACGTCGCGCACCAGCGCGGGGATCTTGAGCAGACCCGCGAGCTGAGCGGCCCTCCAGCGCCGCTCTCCGGCGATCAGCTCGTAGCTGCCGTCTGCCAATGGGCGGACGATCACGGGTTGCAGCACCCCTTCGGTTCTGAACGAGGCCGCCAGCTCGTCGAGCGTGCGCGGGTCGAAGTCACGACGGGGCTGGTTGGTGCTAGGCCGGATCCGGTCCAGATCCAACTGCAGGAGACCGCTGCCCATCGCTGCCCCGAGGGTCTTCGGCGGCTGGGCTGAGACCGGCAGGGACTCCGCGGGGGCCGGCCGGGCCGGCGGCGGCTGTGGAATCAGACTTCTCAGACCTCGCCCCAACGCTTTGCGCTTCATGGTCCAGGAACTCCTTGGCCAGGCTCAGGTAGGCCTCGGCCCCGCGGGAGCGGATGTCATACAGGAAAATGGGCAAGCCGTGGCTGGGCGCCTCGCTCAGGCGCACGTTGCGCGGGATGACCGTGGAGTAGACCTGAGCGCCGAAGACGCTTCGGACCTCCTCGACGACCTGCTTCGCCAGGTTGGTGCGCTCGTCGTACATGGTCATCAACACCCCCTGGACGGCCAGCCCGGGGTTGAAGACGGCACGGACCTGCTCGATCGTTTCCATGAGGTGGGAGACCCCCTCCAGGGCCAGGTACTCCGCCTGAACCGGGATCAGCACGGCGTCGGCCGCCACCAGGGAGTTGAGCGTGATCAGGCCCAGGGAAGGCGGACAGTCGACGAGGATGTGCCGTCGCCGGGCCCGGCCGGTCTCGAGCAGGCTTTTCAGCCGGTACTCCCGGCGAGGCTGGTCGACGAGCTCGATCTCGACGCCGACGAGATCCCTCGATGAGGGAACCAGCTCCAGGTGCGGAAGCCCCGGGCAGGCCAGGACCAGCTCGTCCAACGCGGCGAGTCCGTTGAAGCCGTCGTAGATCGAGGGGCGCTCGGGATCGAGGTCGAAGCCGAGGGCCCGCGTGGCGTTGGCCTGTGGATCGGCGTCGACGAGCAGCGTGGGCCGTTCCGCGATGGCCAGGGCCGCGGCGACGTTGATGGCCGTCGTCGTCTTGCCGACCCCCCCTTTCTGGTTGACCACGGCGACGATGCGACCCACGAACGTCTCCTGGTTTTTGGATTTTCGAGGAAGACATGGCGACGGGCCTGTTTTGGCCGGGCCGGTCCGTCGTCCCCGCACTCTACCACAACCGCGCGGCCCCGCGGGATGGTGTTCCACGTGGAACACCGTCTAGAATGTTCTCATGAAGACAAACGCTTCCCCGACCCGCCCAGATCTCGACCCCGGGTACATCACCGGGTTCATCGAGGCGTCGGGGGTCTTCACCTATTGCCGGAGCGGGCCCCAACTGACGGTGGTCTTTTCCCTGCGCTCGACGGCCGACAACTCCCGGCTGCTCGATTCGATCCGCCGCTTCCTGGGCGGAGTCGGCAGGATCTACGGCGGGCGGGAGCCTGCCGCGGGCGGCCCGCGGCCCTGCCAGCTCAGGGTGACGCGGCCCGCGGAGCTGCTGCGGTTGGTGGAGCATCTCGAGGCTCACCCGCTGCGCGGGCAACGACGGGCCGTCTTCGCGATCTGGCGCGAGATGGTCTACTCGAGAGCGGCGAACCACGGACGGCGCGCGCCCGGAGAACTCGAGGCGCTCGCCGCCGAGCTGACGCGCTGTCTCGCGCGAAGGCGACCTCGAGAGAGAACGCTCCGCGCTTGACAACGTGCTGCGGCGATCTCAGTAACTGTGCGAGCAACGAGGTCGGACGAAAGACGTCGACTCGCGTGCCACGCCGGCGGACTCGAGTCGCTCGACATCGACAGCTGACGATTCTGTGGCGCCCCGGTCGGCGCCGAAGGAGGCAAACCATGACACTGACCCGCTGGAACCCGTTTCGTGAGATGGAGGAACTTCTGGATCGCGTCAACCGCGGCGGCCGGCTCCCGGCCATCCGCGGCGAGAGTGGACAGGAGACGATGACCTTCGCCGACTGGGCACCCACGGTGGACATCGTGGAGTCCGGCGACGAGTATCTGATCAAGGTCGAGCTTCCCGAAGTCCGCAAGGAGGACGTCAAGGTCGCCGTGCATCAGGGCGTCCTGTCGATCCAGGGGGAGCGAACGATGGAACGCGAGCAGACCGACAAGAAGTACCACCGCGTCGAACGCGCCTACGGTCGGTTCGCCCGGAGCTTCACGCTGCCGGAGGATGTCGACGACAGCGGCATCCGCGCCCAGCACAAGGACGGGATGCTGTACGTCCACATCGGCAAGACCGAGCAGGCCAAGCCGAAGTCGATCGAGGTCAAGGTCGCCTGAAGCCGTCGCACAACGCTGCGCCAAGGGGTGTCCACGAGGACACCCCTTTTTTTTCGCGCGACGGGACCTCGGGGGCCGGCCCCCCCGTCAACTCGCGAAATGCTCGAGTGCCCGCGTCAAGGGGTCGCAGCTTGCGGGATCCCGACCCAGGTCGCCGAGCCTCGCCGAGATCTCGAGCTCGCGCGCGATCCGCGCCACCTCGAGAGCACCCACCACCAGCGCGGCCCCGGCCAGACCGTGTGCCAGCCGCTCCACCGCGGCGCGGTCCCCGCACGTCAGCGCCTCGCGCATCTGCCGTATCTCGTCGCGCCCCGCGCGGACGAACAGCTCGGCCAGTCCTTCGTGCGGGTTGCCCGCCTCGCGGTCGGGCTCGAGGACCGCGCGTGCGGGGGAGGCGCTCGAGCGCGGCCCCGGCAGCGCCGCGACGATCGCCGAGAACAACGCGGCGCGGCGGATCGGCTTGGGCACGTAGCCGTTCATCCCGGCGGCCAGGCAGCGCTCGCGATCGCCGGCCATGGCGTGCGCGGTGAGCGCGACGATCGGAACGCGCTCCCTGCCGCTGGCCTCCTCCTGCTCGCGGATTCGCCGGGTGGCGTCCAAACCTCCCAGCCGTGGCATTTCGAGGTCCATCAACACGATGTCGATGCCCCCGCGCCCGACCCGTGCCAGCACCTCGATCCCGTCGTGCGCCTCCTCCACGACGTGGCCGTGCTTCTGCAGGATGCGCGTGATCAACGTGCGATTGACCAGGTTGTCCTCCGCGACCAGCACGGTCAACGGCGGCAGCCGGCGCGCCGCCTCGTTCGCCGCGCCCGTGTCGCGCAGATGGCGGAATCCCTCGTCGCCGAGGCCGAAGGTCGCCGTGAAGTGGAAGGTGCTGCCCCGACCGGGCTCGCTCTCGAGCCACAGCCGTCCGCCCATCAACCCCGCCAGCCGCTTCGAGATGGTGAGCCCGAGACCGGTGCCGCCGTAGCGCCGCGTCGTCGAGCCATCCACCTGCGTGAATGATTCGAAGATGCCCGCCTGCATCTCGGGGGCGACACCGATACCGCTGTCGGCGACGGAGAAACGCAGTTCGACGCCTTGGCTCGTCCGGCCCACGAGGCCGACGTCGATGCGCACGCCGCCCGTGTCGGTGAAGCGCACGGCGTTGTCCAGGAGGTTGACCAGCACCTGCCGCAGCCGCCCGGGATCGCCGACGACCACGCACGGCACATCCGGCGCGAAGTGCAGGTCGAGGTCGATGCCCTTCGACCGCGCGCGGAGCCCGAAAGTCTTCACGACCATCAGCGTGCTCTCCTCCAGGTCGAAGTGGATCGCTTCGAGGTCCAGCTTGCCCGCCTCGATCTTGGAGAAGTCGAGCACGTCGTTCAGCACCTTGAGCAACGATTCCGCCGAGCCGCGAACGACGTCCAGGTACTCCCGCTGTTCGGGCGTGAGCTCGGTCTCGAGGGTCAGCTCGGCCATGCCGATGATCGCGCTCATCGGCGTGCGGATCTCATGGCTCATGCGGGCCAGGAAGTCGCTCTTGGCCCGGCTGGCCGCCTCGGCATCTTCCTTGGCCCGCTGCAGCTCCTGTTGGATCTGTTTGCGTTCGGTGATGTCCTCGGAGATGCCGAGCAGGTAGCGCGGGACGCCCTCCTCGTCGATGATCGGGATCTTCTTGGTGTGGAGGTAGCGCACCCCGCGCCCCCGGATCTCGAGCGGCTCTTCGGGGATGTCCACGACCTCCTTGCCGCTCAGCACCTTGCGGTCGAGGTCCGTGAAGAAATCGGCTTCCTCCTTCGAGAAGAAGTCGTAGTCGCTCTTGCCGATCAGCTCGAACCGCTGGTAGCCCAAGAGTTCCTCGCCGGCCTTGTTGAAACGCACGAACCGCAGATCGCGGGCATTCTTGACGAAGATCATGTAGGGGATGTTCTCGACGATGGAGCGCAGGAACAGCGCGTCCCGCTCGAGATCCAGCTTCGTCGCGCCTGACTCGCCCGACACCTGGAGCAGGAACCAGGCCAGCAGGTCGTCGAGCGCCAGGAGCACCCTGTGTTTCTCGCCGGCCGGGCCGTCCGGCGCGAGCAGGAACGGATAGATCGCGGATCTCAGCGCGATGACCGACTCGTACCACAGCGGGAAGTCTGTTTCGTGGGCCACGAGCAGCGCGCGAACCGCGTCGGCCTGCGCCGCCAACGGTTCCCAGTCCCCGGCGGCGGCCCGATTGAGCGCGTCCCCGAGCCCCGCGAGCGGCCTCAGGAGATCGGCTGGCGGCTCGACCCAGCTGTCGCGCCGGCCCGCGAGGGCGGCGACCAGCCGTCGGCGAATCTCGCCGTGGTGGAGGGCGAGGAGCGCCAGCACGTCGCCGATTCCGGCGGCCTGTGGAGGCGTTCCCCGCCGCGCTGACGGTTTGTCCGCCATGGGCCAAGGCTCACTACTGTTCGACGGATGGCACGACCCGCCCGTCTTAAGTACACGCCGGCTCGCCGAAAGTCAAACACGCGGCGCTCCCGGTGATCGCTCGGCTCGAATTCGCTCGCGAGGCGAGGTTTCATGAGCCAGCGCGCTGCGGGGGGCCGGCTTCGTCCGAGATGTCGGCCCCCGGGGCAAGCGAACTGGTATTCTGGCGGGTGAGACGAGGCTCGGAGCGGAGCGTGACGAGAAAAAGAAGGCGACCCAGGCCGCGAGTCAGGCCCGGCACGTCGCCGGGCACGCTCGCGATCCATCCCGAGGCCTCCCGGCTGCTGATCTCCGCGATCGGATTCGGTCCCGAAGACTTCGTGGAGCGGCGGATTTCCGAACCCGGAGAGATTCGATCCCTCCTGGGTCGCTGGCCGGTCGTCTGGGTCAACGTCGACGGTGTGGGCGACGCCGCGGCTCTGCAGCAGATCGCCGCGATCTTCGGGCTGCATCGTCTGGCCCTCGAGGACATCGCCAACCTCGGACAGCGGCCCAAGGTCGAGGAATACGAAGAGCACCTGTTCGTCGTGCTGCGCATGGTGGCGCCGGAACCACACGGGCACACCGAGCAACTCGGCCTGTTCGTGGGGGACGGCTATCTGCTCAGCTTCCAGGAATACGCCGGAGACTGCTTCGACGCGGTGCGCGAGCGGATCCGCAGCGGCAAGGGCCGGATGCGCCACTCGGGTCCGGACTACCTGGCCTACGCCTTGATCGACGCCGTGCTCGACAGCTACTTCCCGGTCATCGAGGGCATCGGGGACCGCATGGAACAGGTGGAGCGGCAGGTCTTCTCGTCCCCGGAACGATCCGTCGTGACCGAGATCCAGGAGATCAAGACCGAGCTGCGCGAGCTGCGCCGGGCGAGCTGGCCGCATCGCGACGTGACCCAGGCCTTGCTCAGGGAGGACGTGCCGCGCATCTCGGCCGCGACCCGGATCTACCTGCGAGACTGCCACGATCACGCGGTCCAGGTCACCGAGGTCATCGACTCCCAACGGGAAGTCGCCGGCGAGTTGATGAGCACCTACCTTTCGAGTGTCAACAACCAACTGAGCGAGGTGATGAAGTTCTTGACCATCGTCGCCTCGGTCTTCATTCCGCTGGGCTTCATCGCCGCCGTCTACGGCATGAACTTCGACCGCAAGGCCTCGCGCTGGAACATGCCCGAGCTCGGTTTGGAGCTGGGCTATCCGGGGGTCCTGCTGCTGATGGTTCTGGTGGCCGGGGGTCTGCTGATGTTCTTCCGGCGCAAGAAGTGGCTGCGGTAGGGCCCGCCCACGGGGGTCGTCCTGGCGATCGACCGCGTCAGCGCCAGCAAGGAGGCCGCGAACCGAGAGAAGGATCGGTTGGTCCGACCCGGCTTCGTCTTCGGCATGGATGGTGACGACCCATCGGTGTTCGAGCGCACGGTGGAGTGGGCGATCGCGCGCGGGATCGAGACGGCCACGTTCCACATCCTCACGCCGTACCCGGGCACCGCCCTGCACGCGCGGATGGTCGCCGCCGGACGCATCGTCATCCACGACTGGGACCTGTACGACACGCGCCACGCGGTCTTCCGCCCGGCGCTGATGTCGGGCGAGGATCTCGAGCGTGGATACTGGCGGGCCTACCGTGACTTCTATCGCTGGAAATCGATCGTGCGTGCCGCCTCGACCCACGAGGATGTGACGGGCGCGCTGCGGCACGTCGCCTACTCCGCGGGCTGGAAGAAGTTCGAGCCGCTCTGGGATCTCGTGATTCGCGCGAAACGCGCGGGCATGATGCTGCCGGCTCTCGAGACGATCCTCGGCGAGTTCGGCCGGCGCGGGCCGGCCACGCGGCCGACGATGGCGTCGTCCCCTCCGTCGCGGGAAACCCCCGCGCGGGATGCGCTGCCGCTGATTCCGCTCGAGGCCGGCGCGCCCGGATCAGCCGGAACCCACCGGTCCTAGCCCGGTCCCCCCACGTCACGGCCCGCCCCATTCTCGGACGGCCGGCCTGCGCTGGAGTCCGGGCCTTCGACGTCGGGCGGAGGGCCGCGCGGGGTCAGGGCGCGGGGGACGGAGCGGGACGGAAGCGCCAGATCCACGACTGCTCGCGCCCAGGCAGCGCGCGCCGGTCCGCCAGGAGGTACCGCCGCCAGACCTCGCGCCGCGAGATGGCCTCCGCCTCGCTCCCGGCCCACACCAGGATCTCTCCTGCTGCGGCCAACGACGGGCGCAGGCGCGGGAGGATCTTCGGCCACCCTCCCAGCGCGCGACTGGTGATCAGCCGCGCCGCGTCGAGCCCCGCGAGATCCGCCGCCCGCTGGACCTGCGTCTCGTGCACGGACGCCCCGGGGAAGGGCGCGTCGCGAACGACCGCGCGCAGGAACTCCGCCTTGCGGACCGAGGCTTCGGCAAGCACGAGCTGCAAGCCCGCGCGGGCCGCCGCCAGCGGCAATCCCGGATAGCCGTTGCCGCTGCCGATGTCCAGGTACAGGCCGGCGGCGTCCGGCGGCAGCATCGCGGCGCCTTCGAGCGATTCGCCGATGTGCCGCTCGAAGAACTCCTCGGGCTCGGTGACCGAGGTCAGGTGCAGCTGCTGGTTCTCGCGCAGCACCGCCCGCGCGTGGTGCGCTACGGCGGCGACCGCGCCGTCGGTCAGGCCGATGTCGCACGCGGTCGCGCGCGCGCGCACCCGCTCCTCGAGATCGAAGCCCGGCACGACGGAAAACGGATCGTAGAAGTGGCTCACGGCGCCCGCGGGGCGCGCGCGATGTGCGCGGCGAGCAGGGACAACGCGGCCGGGGTCATGCCGTCGATGCGCGAGGCGCGAGCCAGGTCCTGCGGGCGCACGCGCTCCAGTTTCTCGACCAGCTCGTTCGAGAGACCGGCGAGGCCCCGGTAGCCGAAGGCCTCGGGGATGCGGCGCGAGGCGACGCGAGCCATCCGCCCGGCCTCGCGCTCCTGGCGCTCGACGTAGCCGGAGTATTTGATCGTCTCGGCCACGACGCCACGGTCCCGCGCCGCGAGACCCTGCAGCACCCCGCTGAGCCCGGCCAGCATGCCGGCGTCGATTCCGGGCCGGCGCAGCAGGTCCGCCGTGCTGGCCGGGGCCTCGAGCCCGATGCCGGCCCGTTCGAAGCGCCGGCGCGTGTCCGTGTCGGGCAACCAGCGCTCGCGCTCCGCGGCCGCCAGCGCCAGCCCGATCCGCTCCCAGCGGCGTCTCGAGGCCTCCGCGCGGTCGCCGGCGACGAGGCCGACCCGCGCGCCGTGACGGACCAGGCGCTTGGAGGCTGTGTCCACGCCGAGCAGCAGCCGGTACTCGGCGCGCGAGGTGAACATGCGATAGGGCTCGGACGTGCCGCGCGTGACCAGGTCGTCGAGCAGCACGCCGATGTAGGCCTCCTCGCGGCCCAGCACCAGGGGCGACTCGCCGCGCGCCGCGAGGGCGGCGTTGATCCCCGCCATCAAGCCCAGCGCCGCGGCCTCCTCGTAGCCCGTCGTGCCGTTGATCTGCCCGGCGAGGTACAGGCCGGGAACGCGGCGGGTCTCGAGCGTGGGGTGGAGCTCGGTGGGGTCGACGTAGTCGTACTCGACGGCGTACCCCGGGCGGACCATTTCCGCGACCTCGAGCCCCTCGATCGCTTGCAACAGCTCCAGTTGAACTTCGGGCGGCAGCGAGGTCGAGAGCCCGTTGACGTAGAGCAGCTCGCTTTCCAGCCCTTCGGGCTCGATGTACAGCGCGTGGACGTCGCGATCGGCGAAGCGGTGGACCTTGTCCTCGATCGACGGGCAGTAGCGCGGCCCGCGCACCTGGATCGCGCCGTTGAAGATCGGCGAGCGGTCGAGGTTCCGGCGGATCAACTCGTGAACCCGAGCGTTGGTGTAGGCCAGGTGGCACGGCACCTGCGGCAGCCGCGCCGCGACGGTGGACTCGCAGAAGAAGGTCGGCCGCTCGTCCCCCGCCTGCTCCTCGAAGCGCGCGAGGTCCACGCTGCGGCGGGCCAGCCGTGGCGGGGTGCCGGTCTTGAACCGTCCCAGGCGAAAGCCGATCTCGGCCAGCGCGGCGGAAAGGGCGTTCGACGGCTCCTCGCCCACCCGGCCTCCGGGCGTGCGGCAGGGGCCCACGTGCAGCAGGCCGCGCAGGAACGTTCCCGTGGTCATCACGACGCGCGAGGCCGCGATGTCGCGGCCGTCGGCCAGTCGCAAGCCGGCGATCGGCCCGTCGCGCAGCAAGCCGGCGACCTCGCCTTCGACGAGCGCGAGGTTCGGCGTGGCCCGCACCTCCGCCAGCATCGTCTCGTGGTACGACTGCTTGTCCTGCTGCGCGCGGGGGCCGCGCACGGCGGGGCCGCGGCTGCGGTTGAGCAGTCGGAACTGGATGCCGCAGGTGTCGGCCACCCGCGCCATCGTGCCGCCCAGGGCGTCGATCTCGCGCACGAGATGGCCCTTGGCCAGCCCCCCGATCGCGGGATTGCAGGACATCCGCGCCACGGCCTCGACTTTCAGGGTGATCAGCGCCGTCGAGCAGCCCATGCGCGCCGCGGCGAGCGCGGCCTCGCAGCCGGCGTGCCCCGCGCCGATCACGGCGACCTCGTACTTGCAGCCCATGGCTCGCTCCCGCTCTCCGTCACTTTCCGATACAGAAGGTCGAGAAGATACGATCGTACAGCGCCTCGCTCGTGAATTCTCCGGTGATCTCCCCCAGCTGGCGCAGGGCCTGCCGCAAGTCCTCGACCACCAGCTCTTCCGACAGCCCCTCCCCGGCCGCCGCGGCCGCACGCGCGAGGGCCTCGAGCGTCTGCTCCAGCGCCACGGCGTGCCGGCGGTTGGTGACGACCGGGTCCTCGACCAGCCCGCCGACGACGAGCCGCGCGCGCAACTCGGCCCGCAACGCGCCCAGGCCCTCCCCGCTGGCCGCCGACACCGGGAAGGGCCTCGGATGAGGGATGGAGCGCGTCCGGGCCCCTGCGAGGTCGCACTTGTTGACGACCACGATCGTGCGCGGCGCCTCCGGCGCCTCGAGCGAGCGCCGCAGCGCTTCCGCCTCGGCCGGCTCGACGCCGCGCGCGCCGTCGAGCACGAGCAGCACGAGGTCCGCCTCGTCCCGCGCCCGCTGCGCGCGACGCACGCCTTCCTGCTCGACCTCGTCCGACACGTCCCTCAGCCCGGCGGTGTCGATCAGCCGCAGCGGGATGCCCTCGAGATCCAGCTCCTCCTCCAGGGTGTCCCGCGTCGTGCCGGCCTGGGCCGCGACGATGGCGCGCTCGCGAGCCAGGAGCCGGTTGAACAGCGACGACTTGCCGACGTTGGGCAGCCCGACCATCGCCAAGGTCGCCCCGTCGCGCACCACGCGACCCGCCCGAAAGCCGTCCAGGAGGTCGCGGCAACTCCCCATCGCGCCGGCGATCGCGGCTGCCAGCCGGCCGGCCGGGAGGTGGGTCTCCGACTCTTCCGCGAACTCGACCGCCGCTTCGCCGCGCGCGATCCATTTCTCCAGCTCTTCACGCAGCGGGCGCAGCCGTCTGGACAGCGCGCCTTCGGCCTGCGCGAACGCGACCCGCGCCTGGTAGGCGGTGCGCGCCTGCACCAGATCGCGCACGGCCTCGGCCCGCGTCAGATCGAGCCTGCCGTTCTGCACGGCCCGGTAGGTGAACTCTCCCGGCCCGGCCAACAGCGCCCCCTCCGCGAGCGCCGCCGCGACCAGCTCGTCGAGCACGGCCGGGCTGCCGTGGGCCCACAGCTCTGCGGTCGGCTCGCCGGTGAACGACCCGCCTGGCGGGAACAGCACCAGGTAGCCATGATCGATCGGACGACCAGCGCGGCCGAGGAAGCGGCCGAAGACCGGCGGAGCGCTGGGACCCGGCGGCGGAGCGCCTGCGGCCGGAACGAACAAGACCCTCGCGATCTGCGGCGCGGCCAGGCCGCTGAGCCGCACGCAACCCACGCCACCGCGCCCGGGCGGCGTGGCGACGGCCACGATCGTCTGCTGCGGATCGTGCATGAAAGCGGACACTCCACCTCGCCCGCCCGGTCCGGTCTTCGCGGCGCCCGCGTCGCACGGCTCGGCCGCGCTCGCTCAGATCCGGTTCTGGACCTTCGCGACGCGGACCCGCCGTAGGGGGCCGGCGCCTTCGGAGCTCGACGTGAGCCCGCCGAACTCGCGCACGGTCAGGTGCACGATCCGCCGCTCGTAGGCGTTCATGGGGCGCAGCTGCTTGGTCTTCCCCGTGCGCGCCACCTGCTCGGCGGCGCGGCGGGCGACGGCGGCCAGCTCCTCGTCGCGGGGGCGGGCGTGGCCGTCGCAGCCCACGTTGATGCGCTCGACGCCGGGCCAGCTCCGCCGCGCCATTCGATTGAGCAAGAGCTGCAACGCCGAGAGCAACTCGGCGTTCCGGGCGAGCAACCGCTGCTGATCCGCCCCCTCGAGCTGCAGATCGACGTCTCCGTCCTGAGCCACGCAGTGCACCTCGAGGTCGAGGCCCATCAACGAGATCATCCGCCCGACCGTTTCCCCGACGGCCGTCGCGGTTGCGGGACGGGCCGCGGCCTCGGCCGTCGGCTCTGTCTCGGGCGCGGGCGCCGCCGCCCTCGGCGGCCGGGCGGGACGGCCCGCGGCCGGGGGCTCCTCCGCGTCGAGCGGCCGCTGGACGCGGATCCGCACGTTCTTGACGCCCAGCCCGAGCAGGCCGCGCCGGCCCTGCTCGACCATCTCGTAGTGCAGATCTTCCGGCGCGACCCCCAGTTCCGCCGCCGCGGCCGCCACGGCCTGTTCCAGATCCTTGCCCTCGAACTCGCGCTCGTCGTTCATGGCGTCAGGCCCCCTGCTCCGCCGCCTCCAGCCGCGTCGTGTGCCGGTTGACCAGCCACTGCTGGCCGATTCCCAGGACGTTGTTGACGAACCAGTACAGCACCATGCCCGCCGGCATTTGCAGGCAAATGTAGGTGAAGATGAAGGGCATGATCAGCATGATCTTCTGCTGCTGCTGCTGCTGCGGGTCCTTGACCTTGGTCATGGCCATCTTCTGCTGCACGAACATCGTGGCGCCCATCAAGAGCGGCGTCACCCAGTACGGATCGCTCACCGACAGGTCCTTGATCCAGCCGAAGAATGGCGCGCTGCGCAGCTCCACCGCCACCGTGAGCATGAAGTAGAACGACATCAGGATCGGAATCTGCGCGATGAGCGGCAGACAGCCGGTGACCCCGCCCAACGGATTGATGCCCTCGCGCTTGTACAGATCCATCATCTCCTGGTTCATCTTGCCCCGGGTTTCGGCGTCCTTTTTCTTGTACTTGCTCTTGATGTTCTTGATCTTCGGCTGCAGCCTCTGCATCTGCAGCTGGGTCTTCTTCATGGCGACCATCGAGTACTGGTTGACCGGGAACAGCACCAGGCGCAGCAGGAAGGTCGTGAGCACGATGGCCAGCCCGTAGTTGGGCACGGTGTGATCGTGGACCCAGACCAGCACGAAGAAGATGCGCTGCGCGATCCAGGTGAGCGCGGGCCACGAACTGAACCAGATCGCCTGCTCGAGTTCGGCTCCCAGGGACTCCAGGAGCTCGTATTTCTTCGGCCCGACGAACAGCCGGGCCCCCGTCTCGGGCACCGCCACCGCCGCGATCGGGAAGGACACGGTCTTGCCCGCGGCCGTCGCCGGGACGAGGTCGACCGCGCGCCAGCGCAGATCGCCGTTCAGGCCGTCGGGCACCACCAGCGCCGCGAAGTACTGGTCCTCGAGGCCGGCCCAGCGCACCCCTCCGGCCAGGCCGCCCGGCTCCTCGGTCTTGCTCTTCTTGCGGTGCGTGACCTGCCCGGCCTGGTTCCAGACGACCGCCTCGTAGTAGTACGTGGCCATGCCGTTCTTGGGCTCGAGACCCTGCTCGCCGAAGCCCGGCCCCAGCGCCAGCCGCACCGGCAGCCGCCGGCCCCGGTCGCGCACCTCGACCTCGACTCCCACGACGTAGCTGCCCCTTTGGAAGGTGAGGGTCTTGCGTGCCTCGAGCCCCAGGCCGTTGGCCCAGACCAGGTCGATCCGCTCGCCCCGCTCGCCGGGCCAGCGCTCCACCTGGTACAGCGCCTCGTTCAGCGTCTCCGCCAGCGAGGCGTCGTCGAGGTTCAGCCCCAGGGTGCGCGCCTGCCCCGCACCGACCTGCGGCAAGAGCTCGAGCGGTCGATGGCTCGTGGACTCGTCGCTCAGCTCCCAGGAGAGCGCGATGCCGCCGCGATTGGTCAGGATCAGCTTGAACGGCTCGCTCACGATCGAGATCTCGCTGGCCACGGCCGCCGCGCGGGCGGGCTCGATCTCGGGGGCCGCCTCGCCGGGGGGGGCCGCTTCGGGCGCCGGGGCGGCGGCGGTCTCCACGAGCGGCGCCGGCGCGGGAGGAAGCTGCGGGGGCGGAGGGGGCGGGAAGAGGTAGCTCCACCCGATCAGGACCAGGACCGACACGCCGGCTGCGATGAAGACCCGCTTGTCCATGTTTCCGCGTCAATCCCCGCGCGCGGTGCGCGCTTCCGCCTGCCGGCACGGCTCGGCTCTTTCGGGAACGGGATCGAAACCGCCCCGGCTGAACGGCTGGCAGCGCAGCAGCCGCCACAGCGCGAGGGCCGCTCCCCGACCCACGCCGTGAATCTCGACCGCGTCCCGCGCATACTCGGAGCAGGTCGGCTGGAAGCGACAGGCCACCGGCAAGAGGGGCGAGATCCAGCGCTTGTAGGCCTCGAGCAGCGCCACCGCGATCGCCCGAGCGCTCATCGGCGCCGCCCGTCCGCCAGCGTGGCCACGGCCGCGAGGAGTTCCCGCCGTAGCTGGTCTCGGTCCATCGTCAAGACCTCCGGGTAGGCGTTGATCACGAGGTCCATCGATTCGGGCCACCCCGGACCCTGGCGCCGGAACGCGTCCCGCAGCACCCGCTTGATACGGTTGCGCGTCACGGCCGAGCCCGCGCGTCGAGTGACGGTCAGCCCGAGACGGCAGTGGCCCACGTCGTTGGCCAGCCCGAAGATCGTGAAGGAACGGCGGCGCGCTTTCCGACCCCCGTTGTACACCTTCGCGAACTGTCGTCGGGAGGTCAGCCGGCGGGAGCGCGGAAACTTCTCGTCCGTTTCCGAAGCCTCAGACCGAAAGCCGCTTGCGACCCTTGCGGCGACGTCGCGCAAGGACGGCGCGACCTCCTCTCGTACGCGACCGAACGAGGAAGCCATGGGTCCTCTTGCGCTTGCGATTGTTCGGCTGGTAGGTCCGCTTCATCGACGAGCGTCCGATTTGAGGAACTCGAATTACCCGTGAAAGACCGGGCCATGGTAAGGGAACGCCGCCGGAACTGTCAAGACTTGGGCCGGGACGGGGCCGGCCACGCGCCACTATTGTGGCGCAGTTGATCTCCCGCGCGCCCCGTGGTAGCTTCCGCGCCGGCACGCACGGGTTCGGTTTTCCATGTCACGAGTCGGGTCGCGCGGGTGGCGCAGAGGGGGGAAGGTGCCTCGAATCGCTCGAGGTCTCGTTGCGCAACTGTTTACAAATACAGACCTTAGCAGGCACGACCGGCCTAGTTTACATAATCCAGCTGGCGCCCGCGGTCGGCTGGCCCGGAACCTACCGGGCCTCAGGCGCTTAGCCCCATTCGCCGAAATCCACAGCCGTGGAAAAGTTGTTCACCGGCTCGCCGGACGTGCGCGGGCGCGTCCGCTCCCCTAACGATCCACCCCTATCTCGGACCCCGGAGAATGCCCGTGGAAACTCAGTCCAGCACCAACACCTGGGACAAGGTCCTGGGGGCGATCCAGCCTCGGGTCAGCACGCAGTCGTTCAAGACCTGGTTCCGCCCGACTCGCTTTCTCGACGAGGACGCGTCGAGCCTGACCGTCAAGGTGCCCAACAACTGGTTCGCGGAGTGGCTCAAGACCCACTATCTCGAGATCATCCAGCAGGCGCTGTGCGAGGCCAACCGGCCCGGCCTCGTCGTGCGTTTCCATCCCGAGAGCCAGGATTCCCCCGCTCGCGCGGCCCTGCCGAGCCCGGCTGCAGCCCCGGGAGCGACCGCGCCGGGGTCGCCGCTCAATCCGCGCTACCAGTTCGAATCGTTCGTGGTTTCCTCGTGCAACCAGTTCGCCCACGCCGCGGCGATGGCGGTCGCCGAGCAGCCGAAGCGCGCCTACAACCCCCTGTACATCTACGGGGGCGTCGGGCTGGGCAAGACGCACCTGATGCAGGCCATCGGCAACCGGGTGGCCCGTCGCGACGGCTGGCGCATGGTCTACATGTCGGCCGAACAGTTCATGAACGAGCTGATCAACGCGATCCGCTTCGAGAAGACGCTCGAATTCAAGGGGCGCTTCCGCAACATGGACCTCCTGTTGATCGACGACATCCAGTTCCTCGCCGGCAAGGAGCGGACCCAGGAAGAGTTTTTCCACACCTTCAACGCGCTGCATGACGCCGAAAAACAGATCGTCATCACGAGCGACGTCCCGCCGCGCGACATCCCGACGCTCGAGGAGCGGCTGCGCTCCCGCTTCGAGTGGGGACTGATGGCCGACCTCCAGCCACCGGACCTCGAGACCAAGATGGCCATTTTGTGCAAGAAGGCGGAGGTCGAGGGCGTGGTCTTGGCCGACGACGTGGCCCTGTTCATCGCCTCGAACTGCAAGTCCAACATCCGGGAGCTCGAGGGGGCGCTGATCCGCGTCGTGGCCTACGCTTCGATGTCCGGTCAGGCCATCAGCCTGGACCTCGCCCGCCGCACCCTGAAGGACCTGATCGCCGCCGAATCCCCCGGAACCACGACGGAGAGCATCCAGAAGCTCGTGGCCAACTATTACAACCTGAAGGTCGCCGAGCTCAAGTCGCGGACCAACAGCCACCGCATCGCCTTCCCCAGGCAGATCGCCATGTACCTGTGCAAGCAGCTCACGGCCTGCTCGCTGCAGGACATCGGCCGGCGCTTCGGCGGCAAGCACCATTCGACGGTGATCCACTCCGTGGCCAAGATCCACAGCCGGCGGGAAGCCGATCGCGAATTCGACAAGCTCATCGACCATTTCGTGGAGTCGCTGCGGTGAGCCGCCACGCTTTTCCGCGAAACGGGTTGTGGATGGCGTTGTGGACCCGTGCTCGAGGGGCAACCTCGGTTCGAGAGCGACGAGTTTTCAAAACAGCCGATTGGGGTTATGATCAGGAACTCCCACAGGTCAAGTGCCGCAGGCCAGGGGAGTTCGCCGTGAATCCGCAGTTTCCGCCGCCCTACGACGACAGCCACGGATTACTCTCCCTCTGAACTGAAAGAACCCAGCAGAACAGGAAGCGAGGACGCCATGCAATTCGAGATCGGAAAAAATGATCTGGTTCGGGAGCTGCAACTGGTCACCGGGGTCGTCGAGAAGCGAGCCACGCTGCCGATCCTCTCGAACCTGTTGCTCGAGACTCGGGCTTCCGGCCTCGAGATCGGGGCCAGCGATCTCGAGGTCACGATCCGGGCCCAGGCGCCCGCGACCGTGACCCAGGCCGGCAGCATCACCTTGCCCGCCTCCAAGCTGCACGAGATCGCCCGCTCCCTACCGGACGAGACGGTCAAGTTCAAGCTCCTCGAGCGCAATCAGGTCGAGATCCGCTGCGGCAGGACCAAGTACAAGATCTCCGGGCAAGACCGTGACGACTTTCCGAGCTTTCCCGAGGTGGACCGGGGCAAGGGGGTCGCGCTGCCCGCCAAGTTCCTGAGACAGATGATCGAGCGCGTGGTTTTTGCCATCACCACGGAGGATCCGCGCTATTCGCTGAACGGCGCCCTGCTGATGCTCGAAAACAGGACCTTGACGCTCGTGGCCACCGATGGGCACCGGCTGGCCGTCATCACCAGGACCTTCGACATCAAGGCTCCGGCGGAAGCGATCAAGGTGATCGTTCCACGCAAGGCGCTGGCCGAGGTCTTGAAGATGACCGGGGACATGAACGACGACCAGCAGGTGATCTTCGGCCACTCGGGAAATCACGTCTTCTTCGAGATCGAAGGGCACAAGCTGACCTCGAACGTGCTCGAGGGGAGCTTCCCGCGCTACGAGAACGTGTTGCCGAAGTCCTGCGATACCAGCCTGACGCTCCCGACGGCAGACCTGATGAACGCCGTGCGCCGGGTGTCGCTCCTGGCCAGCGAGCGCTTCGGCCGGGCCGTGCAGCTCTCCCTGAGCGCGGGCAAGCTCGACCTCTACAGCCGGACCGAAATGGGCGAGGCCGAGGAGAGCCTGGCCATCGCCTACGACGGGCCCGAGATCAAGATCGGCTTCAATGCCCGCTACCTGATCGACTTCCTGAACGTCGTCGGCAGTTCGGACGTGGCGCTCGAGCTGAACCCCTGTCGCGAAGGTGAAAAGGCCGACGACACCAAGGTCGAGGCCGGCGACAAGCCGGGACAGTTACGGCCCGATCCGCAGGGCGACGGGAACTACCGCTACGTCGTGATGCCCATGCACCTCTGAAGACGCGGGCCCGGGGCTCGAATCGGGGGCCCGCTGCGCCGACCCAACCGTCGATGCACCTCGCCGAACTCCGAGCGCGAAACCTGCGCAACGTGGAAAGGCTCGAGTTGAGTTTCCCCTCGGGCCTGACCGTCGTCGGTGGCGCCAACGGCCAGGGCAAGACCAGCCTGCTCGAAGCGGCCTACCTCCTGGCCACCGGCCGCTCCTTCCGCACGCGGCGGCTCGAGGAGCTGGTCGCCTGGCGGGGCGGCCCGCTGAGCGTCACGGGGCGCGTCGTGGGCCGGCGGGGCAGCGTCGAGCTGGCCGTCGGGGTCGCCGCCGGAGAGCGGACGCTGCTCGTGAACGGGGCTCCGCGGGGGCTCGAGTCGTTCCTGGGCCGCCTCGACGTGGTCGACCTGACCGCCGAGCGCATGGCGGTGCTGCGGGGCGGCCCGGAAGAGCGCCGGCGCTTCCTCGACCGCGGCGTCGTCGGCCTCGATCCGACCCACCTGCGAGTCATCGGCGAGTACCGGCGCACGCTCGGGCAGCGCAACGCCCTGTTGCGGCAGCGTCGATCGAGCGGGTCGGCGTCGGGCCAGCTCGACGTCTGGGACGAACGGCTGGCCCTCGCCGCGGCGCCGTTGCACGCCAGGCGCCGCGAGTATGCCCGGCGGCTGGCCGAAAAGCTGGCCACGCTGGGACCCGATCTGCTCCCCGCGGGCGTGCAGCCGCGGCTGGCCTACAAGCCTTCGCCGCCCGCAGCCGGCGAGGTCGCCGCGGAGCGGCTCGCCAGCGTTTTCATGGATCGTGTCGCGAACTGCCGCGACAGGGATCGGGAGCTGGGGCACACCAGCGAGGGACCCCACCGGGACGAGCTGGCCGTCGAGCTGAACGGTGTCGACCTGCGGCGCTTCGGTTCCGCTGGGCAGGTCCGGGCGGCTATGATAGCTTTGAAGCTCGGCAAATTGTCCTTATTAAGTGACGAGCGGGGAGACGCCCCGCTGTTCTTGATGGACGACTTCGACACGGACCTGGACGATGCCCGGATGGGCGCCCTGGCCGCCCATCTCGGTCGCGCCGGGTCGCAGGCCGTGGTGGCCACCTCGAAAGAGGAGGTCCTGGGCCGGATCGGAGCCGCCGAGCTGAAGCTGCGCATGCAGGACGGCGAAGTGCGGGTCGCCTGACCCCATGGAAACCCGATCCGCGCCGGGCTCGATGGAGCCGCCGATGGGCCGGGGGAACAGAGAAGGGAGCATGCCCGACAAAGACCTACCCGAGAGCCGCCCGCCCGTCCAGGTCGCGGCGGCGAGCACCGACACCCTGACCCGCGAGAGCCTCGCCTACGACGCCAGCAAGATCAAGGTCCTCGAGGGGCTGGAGGCGGTGCGCCAGCGCCCCGCGATGTACATCGGCTCGACCGGCGAGTCGGGGCTGCACCACCTGGTCTACGAGGTCGTCGACAACTCCGTGGACGAGGCCCAGGCCGGCTTCTGCGACCGGGTCGAGGTCACGATCCACATCGACAACTCGGTCACCGTGGTCGACAACGGCCGCGGGATTCCCGTGGACATGCACGAGACCGAGCGGCTTCCCGCCGCCGAGGTCGTGCTGACCAAGCTGCACGCCGGCGGCAAGTTCGACAGCGGAGCCTACAAGGTCTCGGGGGGACTGCACGGCGTCGGCGTCTCGGTCGTGAACGCCCTGTCCGAGCGGCTGGACCTCGAGATCTGGCGCGACGGCGGGACCTACGAGCAGAGCTTCAGGCGCGGCAAGAAGGACACGGACTTCCTCAAGACCGGGGTGACGCAGCGGCGCGGGACGAAGGTGACCTTCAAGCCCGATCCGCAGGTCTTCGAGCACCTGGTCTTTTCTTTCGACACGCTGGTCCAACGCTTGCGCGAGCTGGCCTTCCTCAACCGCGGCCTGCGCATCGTGCTGCGCGACGAGCGCTCGGAGTCGGACAAGCTCCGCGAGGCCGTCTTCCACTACGAGGGCGGCATCGTCGAATTCGTCCAGCACCTCAATCGAGCGCGGCAAGTGCACCACGAGCCGATCTACTTCACGACGGAGACCGAGGGCATGGTGATCGAGGTCGCCATGCAGTGGAACGACAGCTACAACGAGCAGATCTACTCGTTCGCCAACTCGATCAATACGGTCGAGGGCGGCACGCACCTGGCGGGCTTCCGCGGCGCCCTGACCCGCACCATCAACCAGTACCTGACCACCGAGAACCTGTCCAAGGACGTCAAGGACCTGGCCCTGTCCGGCGAGGATTGTCGCGAGGGGCTGACCGCGGTCATCTCCGTGCACATCGCCAAGCCCCAGTTCGAGGGACAGACCAAGACCAAGCTGGGCAACTCCGAGGTCGCCGGCATGGTGCAGACCGCGGTCAACGACAAGCTCGGGGCCTGGTTCGAGCAGCACCCGCGCGACGCGAAGCGGATCGTGCTCAAGTCGGTCGAGGCCGCCCGGGCTCGCGAGGCGGCGCGCAAGGCGCGCGAGCTGACCCGGCGCAAGGGGGCGCTGGAGTCCGGCTCGCTGCCCGGGAAGCTGGCCGACTGCCAGGAGCGGGACCCCGAGAAGTGCGAGCTGTACCTGGTCGAGGGCGACTCGGCGGGCGGCTCGGCCAAGCAGGGGCGCGACCGGCGCTTCCAGGCGATCCTGCCGCTCAGGGGCAAGATCCTCAACGTGGAAAAGGCCCGCTTCGACAAGATGCTGGGTCACGAGGAGATCCGCACGCTGATCGCCGCGCTGGGCACGGGGATCGGCGAGGACGAGTTCGACATGGCGAAGCTGCGCTACGGCCGCATCATGATCATGACCGATGCGGACGTGGACGGCGCGCACATCCGCACGCTGTTGCTGACCTTCTTCTTCCGGCAGATGCGCCCGCTGATCGAGCGCGGGCACGTTTTCATCGCGCAACCGCCGCTGTACAAGGTGACGAAGGGCCGGGAGGAACAGTACCTGGCGAGCGACAAGGAGCTGGCGGCGTACATCACCCGCAAGGCCACGGACGAGAAATCGGTGCGGGCCGGAGGTCAGACCTTCGCGGGCACCCAGCTCAGCCACGTGCTGCACTCTTTGATCGAGTACGACCAGTTGATCCGAGGACTGGCCCGGATGGGGCTCGACCGCCGCGTGATCGAGGCCGTCTTGGCCTGCGGCCTGGCCGAGCGGTCGGACTTCGAGCGGCCGGGCAAGCTGGACGAGCTGGCAGGCAAGATCGCCGGGCTGGGCCACGACGTGATCTCGGCGGTCAAGGACGAAGAGCACGGCCTGTACGAGCTGGTCGGCCGCTCGTCGAGCCACGGGATGCGCGAGTTCCGCATCAACTTCGAGCTGATCCAGGCCGTCGAGTTCCGGCAACTGCGACGCCTGTGCCCCGTGGTGGCTCCGCTCACCGCCACCTCCCTCGTCGTCTGCGAGGGCGACGGGGAGACGGCTCTCGAGACCAAGGAAGAGCTGCTCGCGCACTTGATGGCGGCGGGCAAGAAGGGCGTCACGATCCAGCGCTACAAGGGCCTGGGCGAGATGAACCCCACCCAGTTGTGGAAAACGACGATGGACCCCGAGCGCCGCTCCGTGCTGGAGGTGCGGCTGGAGGCCGCGGCGGAGGCCGACATGCTGTTCTCGATCCTGATGGGCGACGCGGTCGAGCCGCGCCGCCAGTTCATCGAAGAAAACGCCCTGGACGTCCAGAATCTCGACATCTGAGAGCCACGAGGCAAGCTCCCGCGCCGCGGGGTCGGTCCCGCGACGAGCGGTCGCTTCCGGTGAGCGCGGAATGACCCCGCTGACGTAAGACACATGGAAAAACGAGAGAACAGGACGCCGATCAACATCGAAGAGGAGATGCGCCGCTCCTACCTCGACTACGCGATGAGCGTGATCGTGGGCCGGGCCCTGCCCGACGTGCGCGACGGATTGAAGCCGGTGCACCGCCGCGTGCTCTACGGCATGCACGTCACCGGCAACACGGCGGACAAGGCCTACCGCAAGTCCGCGCGCGCGGTGGGCACGGTCATCGGCCGCTTCCACCCGCACGGGGACGCGGCGGTCTACGACACGATCGTCCGGCTGGCCCAGGACTTCTCGATGCGCTACCCGCTCATCGACGGCCAGGGCAACTTCGGCTCGGTCGACGGCGATCCCCCGGCGGCGATGCGCTACACCGAGATCCGACTGCATCGGCTGGCGCACGAGGTGCTGCGCGACATCGACAAGGAGACGGTCGACTTCGCGCCCAACTACGACGGCTCGGACGAAGAGCCGCTGGTGCTGCCGGCGGCCTTCCCCAACCTGTTGGTCAACGGGTCGTCCGGCATCGCCGTGGGCATGGCCACCAACATCCCGCCCCACAATCTGGGCGAGGTCGTGGACGCGATCAAGCTGCTCGTTCAGGACCCCGACGTCGATCTGGTCACGCTGATGAAGGCCCTACCCGGGCCCGACTTCCCCACGGCGGGCACGATCCACGGGACGACCGGCATCCAGCAGGCCTACGCCACCGGTCGAGGCCGGATCCAGCTGCGGGGCCGGGCCGAGATCGAGCCCGACGCGACCCGCGCCGACCGCGAGTCGATCGTGATCCGCGAGCTGCCCTACCAGGTCAACAAGGCCCAGCTCATCGAAGAGATGGCGCAGCTCGTGCGGGACAAGCGCATCGAGGGCATCAGCGACATCCGGGACGAGTCCGACCGTGACGGGATCCGCGTGGTCCTGGATCTCAAGCGCGGAGAGAACGCGAACGTCATCCTGAACAAGCTGTACAAGTTCACCAAGCTGCAGAGCACCTTCGGCGTCATCTCGCTGGCGCTGGTCAACGGGCGGCCGCAGCAGTTGCCGCTGAAGGAGATGCTGCGGCACTTCCTCGCGTTCCGCCGCGAGGTGATCGTGCGCCGCACGGCCCACGATCTGGGCAAGGCCGAGGAGCGTGCCCACATCCTCGAGGGGCTGAAGCTCGCGCTCGATCACCTGGACGAGGTGATCGGCCTGATCCGCAAGGCCAAGACGCCGCAGGATGCCAAGGACGCCATGCGGCTGCGCTTCCATTTCACGGATCGCCAGGCCCAGGCCATCCTGGACATGCGCCTGCAGCGGCTGACCGGGCTCGAGCGGCAGAAGATCGTGGAGGAGTACGAGGAGACGCTGAAGCTGATCGAGCGCCTGAAGCAGATTCTGGCCAGCGAGCCGTTGCAGATGAAGATCGTCGTCGAGGAGCTGGAGGAGACCAAGAAGAAGTTCGGCGACGCGCGCCGGACCGAGATCGTCGCGGTCGAGGGCGAGTTCACCATCGAGGACCTGATCAAGGAAGAAGAGATGGTGATCACGGTCAGCCACACCGGCTACATCAAGCGCACGCCCTTGTCGATCTACCAGAAGCAGCACCGCGGCGGGAAGGGTCGCAAGGGCATGACGACCCGCGACGAGGACGCGGTGCAGCACCTGTTCGTGGCCTCGACCCACGACTACATCCTGGTCTTCACCACCGGCGGGCGGGCGCACTGGCTCAAGGTCCACGAGCTACCGGAGATCGGCTCGGCGGGCAAGGGCCGCCCCGTGGTCAACCTGATCCAGATCCGCCCGGGAGAAGCCGTGGCCGCGATGGTGGCGGCCCGCGAGTTCTCCGCGGACCGCTACGTCGTGCTGGCGGCCAGGAGCGGGTATATCAAGAAGACCTCGCTCGAGGCCTTCTCGCGCCCGCGCGCCGACGGCATCATCGCGGTCACCATCGAGGAGGGCGACGCGCTGCTGGCTGCCAACCTGTCGAGCGGCAGCGACGAGATCTTCATGGCCACGGCCAAGGGCCAGTCGATCCGCTTCAACGAGTCGGACGTGCGGCCGATGGGGCGCACCGCCCGCGGGGTGATCGGCATCCGCATGGCCGAGGACGATCGATTGGTCGAGATGGAGGTGCTGTCGGGCCGGCCGGAGATCCTGAGCGTCACCGAGAATGGCTACGGCAAGCGCACGCCCGTCGAGGAATACCGGTTGCAGGGACGAGGCGGCCAGGGCATCATCAACATCCGGACTTCGAAGCGCAACGGCCACGTGGTGGCCAGCATGGCCATCGGCGAGCAGGACGAGATCCTGCTCATCACCGCCAAGGGCAAGCTCATCCGCTTCCCGGCCGCGGGCGTCAGCCGCCTGGGGCGCGCGACGCAGGGAGTGCGGCTGATTCAGGTGGACGACGGGGACGTCGTGGCGTCCGCGATCCGCACCGCCGAAGAAGGGCCCGGGCCCGACGGGGCGTCCGGGGCCGACGACGAGCCACAAGCTCCCACGGAGGATGCGCCATGAAGTTCTTCATCGACACCGCCAACGTCAACGAGATCCGCGAAGCCGCGAGCCTGGGCATCCTCGACGGCGTGACGACCAATCCCAGCCTGGTGGCCCAGGAAGGTCAGGACTTCCACGCCGTGCTGCGCGAGATCGTCAGCATCGTCGACGGCCCGATCTCCGCGGAGGTGACGACGACCTCCAAGGACAAGATGCTGGTCCAGGGACGCGAGCTGGCCGCCATCCATCCCAACATCGTGGTCAAGGTGCCGCTGACCAAGGAGGGGCTGCAGGCCTGCAAGGCGCTGCGCAGCGAGGGCATCCAGGTCAACGTGACCCTCTGCTTCTCGCCGAGCCAGGCGCTGCTGGCGGCCAAGGCCGGCGCGACCTACGTCAGCCCGTTCGTGGGGCGGCTCGACGACATCTCGCACGACGGCATGGAGCTGATCCGGCAGATCCGGGCGATCTACGACAACTACGGCTACGAAACAGAGATCCTGGTGGCCTCGGTGCGTCACCCGCAGCACGTCGTCGAGGCGGCGCTGGCCGGGGCCGACGTGGCCACGATTCCGTTCAAGGTCGTGACCCAGTTGCTCAAGCATCCCCTGACCGACCTGGGTCAGGAGCGCTTCCTGGCGGACTGGAACAAGTCGAACCGCTGAGCGCCCGAGAGGCCGACCCTTTGAGTGGCGGCAGCCGCCCCGAGTCGCCGACGTGGAACAAGACCAGCTCGAACGGATGCAGGCGCGCTACGCCGAGGCTCGCCAGGGCGGCGGTGCCGAGCGCATCGCCAAGCAGCACGAGGCGGGCAAGCTGACGGCCCGTGAGCGCGTCGAAGCCCTGCTCGATCCCGGATCGTTCGAGGAGCTGGACGCGCTGGTCGTCCACCGCAGCCGGGACTTCGGCATGGAGCAGTCCGTCTTCCCCGGCGACGGCGTGATCACCGGCCACGGGCGCATCGACGGCCGTCCGCTGTTCCTGTTTGCCCAGGACTTCACGGTCTTCGGCGGCTCGCTCTCCGAAACCTACGCGGCCAAGATCTGCAAGGTGATGGACCTGGCCATGAAGGTCGGGGCGCCGATCGTCGGACTCAACGACTCGGGCGGCGCGCGCATCCAGGAAGGGGTCGTCTCGCTGGCGGGCTACGCCGACATCTTCCTGCGCAACACGCTGGCTTCCGGCGTGGTGCCGCAGATCTCGGCGATCCTGGGGCCGTGCGCGGGCGGAGCGGTCTATTCGCCGGCGATCACGGACCTGACGATCATGACCGAGGACACCTCCTACATGTTCATCACCGGCCCCGACGTCATCCGCGCGGTGACCCACGAGGAAGTGACCAAGGAGAAGCTCGGCGGCGCGGGGACCCACAACTCGATCTCCGGCGTGGCGCACTTCGCGGCCAGCGACGATCGCGCCGCGCTGCAGCTCGTTCGCGAGATCCTCTCCTTCCTGCCCTCGAACAACATGGAAGATCCTCCGCGGCGAGAGACGCAGGATCCGGCCGACCGCGGCGAGAAGAGCCTCAACTCCCTGGTGCCGAAGAGCCCGCACCTGGCCTACGACGTGAAGAAGCTGATCGGGGCCGTGGTCGACGACGGGCGCTTCCTCGAGGTCCACGAGCACTTCGCCGGCAACATCGTCGTCGGTTTCGCGCGGCTCGGCGGCCGGCCGGTGGGCATCGTGGCCAACCAGCCGGCGGTGCTGGCCGGCGTGCTGGACATCAAGTCCTCGATCAAGGGCGCGCGCTTCGTGCGGTTCTGCGACTGCTTCAACCTGCCGTTGATCGTGTTCGAGGACGTCCCGGGCTTCCTTCCGGGGACGGACCAGGAGTTCGGCGGGATCATCGTCCACGGGGCCAAGCTGCTCTACGCCTTCGCCGAGGCCACCGTGCCCAAGCTGACCGTCATCACCCGCAAGGCCTACGGCGGCGCCTACTGCGTCATGGCCTCGAAGCACATCCGCACGGACTTCAACTACGCCTGGCCCAGCGCCGAGATCGCCGTCATGGGTCCGGAGGGCGCCGTCAACATCGTCTACCGGCGGGAGCTGCAGGCCGCCGCGGGCCAGGCCGAGGCCCTGCGCCAGGCGCGGGTCGACGAGTACCGGGAAAAGTTCGCGAATCCCTGGGTCGCAGCCGAGCGCGGGTACGTCGACGAAGTCATCGAGCCGGCGCGCACCCGCCCCAAGCTGATCGCCGGTCTGCGCGTGCTCGGCAACAAGCGGGAGCACAACCCCCCGCGCAAGCACGGCAACATCCCGCTGTAGGTCCAGGGCACCCGTGGGCCGGCCGCCGTTCGACAAGATCCTGATCGCCAATCGCGGCGAGATCGCGGTCCGCATCGTCCGGGCCTGTCACGAGATGGGCATCCACACGGTGGCGGTCTACTCCGACGCCGATCGCGCGGCGCAGCACGTGCGCTACGCGCACGAAGCGATCCACATCGGCCCCTCGCCCTCGAGCGAATCCTACCTGCGCATCGACCGCATGCTCGACGCGGCGCGCCGCACGGGCGCCGCGGCGATCCATCCCGGCTACGGCTTCCTGTCCGAGAACCCGACCTTCGCCCGCGCCTGCCGCGACGCCGGCATCACCTTCATCGGCCCGCCGCCCGAGGCCATGGAGGCCGTGGGCGACAAGGTGCGCGCCCGCGAGCTGATGGTGGCGGCCGGGGTGCCGGTGGTGCCGGGCACGCCGCCGCTCGAGGGCGACGCCGGCGGCGTGGCCGAGCTGGCCCGCAAGATCGGCTACCCCGTGCTGTTGAAGGCCGCGGCCGGCGGCGGCGGCAAGGGCATGCGCGTCGTGCGCCACGAGCGGGAGCTCGCGTCGCTCCTGGCCCAGGCGCGCGGCGAGGCCCGCTCGGCCTTCGGCGACGACACCGTGTTCCTCGATAAGTTCATCGAGCGTCCGCGGCACATCGAGGTGCAGATCCTGGCCGACCAGCGCGGGAACTGCATGCACCTCGGCGAGCGCGAGTGCTCGATCCAGCGGCGGCACCAGAAGCTGATCGAGGAGTGTCCGTCCCCGGTCGTCGGCCAGGCCACCCGCGCCGAGCTGGGAGAGCTGGCGGTGCGCGCCGTGCGGGCCGCCGGCTACGTCAACGCCGGCACGGTCGAGTTCCTGCGCGCGGCCGACGGGTCCTTCTACTTCATGGAGGTCAACGCGCGGCTGCAGGTCGAGCATCCGGTGACCGAGATGGTGACCGGCATCGACCTGGTCAAGGCCATGATCGAGATCGCGGCCGGCGGGCCGCTGCCGGAGACGCAGGAGCGACTGCGGCTCCGCGGCCACGCCATCGAGTGCCGCATCATCGCCGAGGACCCCACGCGCAACTTCATGCCCTGTCCGGGCACGATCCGGGCCCAGCGCCCCCCGGGCGGCCCCGGCGTGCGCTTCGACGGCGCGACCTACGACGGTTACAGCGTGCCGTTGTTCTACGACCCCCTGATCGGGAAGCTGATCGCCTGGGGGCGCGACCGCCCGCATGCCATCGCGCGCATGAGCCGCGCCCTGGACGAGATGCGCATCGACGGGCTGACCACGTCGGTCAGCTTCCAGCGCAAGGTCATGCGCCACCCGGCGTTCGTGGCCGGGGAGCTGCACACCGGCTTCCTCGAACAGCACCCGGAGCTGCTCGCGCCCGACGACGACCGGTGGCTCAGCCAGATCGCCGTGATCGCGGCGGCCGTCACCCACTTCCGCCGGCTGGAGCTGGGCGCGGGCGGCGCCGACGCGCCGGCCGGCGGTCCCGCCGGCTCGGCCTGGAGGTGGGCCGGCCGTCCTCGAGCGTGGCGCGGATGAAGATCAGCGCCAAGGCCGGCAACCGGCAGGTCGAGGTGACCGTCGAGCGGTGGAACGGCGGCTATCGCGTAGAGGTCGACGGCGTGACCCACGACGTCGACGTGCGCAAGCTCGAGGCGGACTTCTATTCGATCCTGGCCGACGGCAAGTCCTACGAGGTTTCGGTCGAGCCGACCCGCGACGGCTACCAGGTGCGGCACGGCGCGGCCGAGCAACTCGTCACGCTGACCGACCCCGGGCGGCGCGCCCGCGAGACGCTGGCGCCCGAGGACGGTCCGCACCCGATCGTGGCGCTGATGCCCGGCAAGGTCGTGCGCATCCTGGTCCACGAGGAGCAGGCGGTGAGCGCCGGACAGGGGCTCGTGGTCGTCGAGGCCATGAAGATGGAGAACGAGATCGTCGCGCCGCGGGACGGGCGGGTCGAATCGATCGCGGTCGAGCCGGGGCAGACCGTGGAAAGCGGCGCCGAGCTGCTCGTGATCGGCTGAGCCCCGGCGGCGCTAGTCGCGCTCGTCGAGGAAACGGCGGATCAGAGTGCGCATCGGCTCGCTGACGCTCGTGAAGTACAGCGCGAGGTCGAAGCGCTCCGACCCGCTGGCGCGGGTCAGCGCCTCGCGGCGCACGACCACGGCCTCGAGGTCCACGGTCTCGATCCGGGGCTCGGCGTGGCCGTTGCCCAGCGGCAGCAGCAGCCGCACCGCGAGGCGGGTCATCTCCGGAAAATCGCTGGACGAGGTACAGTACAGGCCGCCGGCGGAAAGGTTGCGGGCGACCATCCGGGCCATGCCCCCCGCGGCGCCCGAGGTCCCCTGCATTTCGAGGAGCGTGTCGTGCCGCTCGTGGGCCCGCCGCTCCTTGACGCCGGATTCGCTCACGGATCCTCCTTATGGAAGCCGGGGAATCGTAGGGGCGGAAGCGGCCGCGAGTCAAGTGGAGAAAGCGGATGGAACGTGAAGGGATCAGGCGGCTGCTCGAACGGGTGCGGCAGGGTGAGCTCGCGGTCGAGGCGGCGCTGGACGAGCTGCGCCTGGCCCCGCTGACGGAACTCGGCTTCGCCACCCTCGACCTGCATCGCGCGGTGCGCCGCGGCTTTCCCGAGGTGGTCTACGGGCCCGGCAAGACCCCCGGGGAGATCGCCGAGATCGCGGGCCGGCTGGTCGAGGCCGGCCAGCCGGTCCTGATCACGCGGGTCGAGGCCGAGGTCCTGGCCCCCGTGCGCGAAATCGCCCCGCACGCGGTGCATCACGCGCGGGCGCGGGCGATCACCATCTCCGGCCCGCAGGCCGGCGCGGGCCGCCCGGGGATCACGGTGATCAGCGCCGGCACTTCGGACCGGGCCGTGGCCGAGGAGGCGATCGTGACCGCGGAGATGATGGGCAACGCGGTGCAGCGCATCTTCGACGTCGGCATCGCCGGCGTCCACCGGCTGCTCGAGCGGCGCGACGCGCTGCTCGCGGCGCGGGTGATCGTCGTCGTGGCGGGCATGGAGGGCGCCCTGCCCTCGCTCGTCGCCGGGATCACCGACTGCCCGGTGATCGGCGTCCCCACGAGCACGGGCTACGGCGCCGGCGCCCGCGGCGAAGCGGCGCTCCTGGCGATGCTGAACTCCTGCGCGGGCGGGTTGACCGTGGTCAACATCGACAACGGCTACGGCGCCGGCTTCGCGGCCGGGCTGATCAACCGCGAGCCCAGGCGAAAGTAGAGCGCCGCCCGCCAGCGCCCGGTCCGCGATATTTACTTACATTTCTTCAAAAACATTGACATGGCCGACTTCTCGGACCATATATCTGTCCGATCGATGCCGAGCGCAGAGGTCCCGAAAAACGGCCAATGTTGACGAGCATCCGCGGGACCTCTACCATGCGCCGGCCGGCCGGCTGGGGTTTTTCGGCCGGCGAACACCGTCCGACCATCGGCGCACGAAAGCGGGGTGATTCGACCATGCCGGTGATCAAGGTCCGTGACGACGAGAGTCTCGAGAACGCGCTCCGGCGCTTCAAGCGCAAGTGTGAGAAATCTGGAATCTTGACGGAGATCAAGAAGCGCCAGCACTACGAGAAGCCGAGCGTCAAGAAAAAGCGCAAGGCGCTGGCCGCGCGCAAGAAATTGCTCAAGCGTTTGGCGCAGGATCGCAAGCTCGGCTAGCGCTCTTGCCTCAGGACGGGTGGGGGGCGCCGCAGGCCCCCGCCCCGTGGTCTTCCATCGAGGTGGCCCGCTTGCCCGGATCGTTCTCACAGGACTTCATCGAGTCGGTCCGCAGCGCCGGGGACATCGTCCGGCTCGTCTCGGACTACGTCCCGCTGAAGGCGGCCGGCTCGCGGATGAAGGGGCTCTGCCCGTTCCACGACGAGAAGACCCCTTCGTTCAGCGTCGACCCGGGCCGCCAGCTGTTCTACTGCTTCGGCTGTCAGGCGGGCGGCGACACCTTCAAATTCGTCCAGCTCTACGAGAAGCTCTCCTTCCCCGAGGCGGTCGAGGCTCTGGCTCGGCGCTGGGGCGTGCCCATCCCGACCCAGGGGCGGCGGGCCGACGAGGGTCCGCGGGACCGGCTGCTGCGGCTGAACGACACGGCGCGGGGCTGGTTCCGCCGGAACCTCGAGGATGGCGCGGCCGGCCAGGGCTGCCGGCGGTACCTCGAGCGGCGCGGCATCGCGCTCGAGACCGCGGCCCGGCTCGGCCTGGGCTACGCGCTCGATGGCTGGGAAGCCCTGCGGGGTCACCTGGCCTCGCAGCGGTTCCACGTCGACGAAGCGGTGGCGGGTGGGCTGGTGCTGCCGCGAAAGAGCGGCGGCGGCCACTACGACCGCTTCCGCAACCGCCTGATCTTCCCCATCCGCGACGTCGGCGGCCGCACCCTGGCCTTCGGCGGGCGCGCGCTGGGCGACGAAGAGCCGAAGTACATCAATTCTCCCGAGACCCCGGCCTACACCAAGGGCGATCACCTCTACGGCCTGGACCTGGCCAAGGAGGCGATTCGCCGGCTGGGCTTCGCGATCGTCGTCGAGGGCTATCTCGATCTGGCGGCCGTGGTGCAGGCCGGCTCCGACAACGTGGTGGCCTCGCTGGGCACCTCGTTCACCGCCGCGCAGGCGCGGCTCCTCGCCCGCTACTGTGACCGCGTCGCCTTTTCCTACGACGGGGATACCGCCGGAGCGACGGCGACGGCCCGCTCGCTCGATCTCTTGCTGGCGCGCGGATTCGCGGTGCGCGTGGTCGAGCTTCCCGCGGGGCAGGATCCCGACGACTTCATCCGGGAGCGCGGCGCGGAGGCCTACCGGGCGCTCGTCGCCGACGCACCGGATTACATCGAGTTCATCATCCGGCGCGAGACGCGCAAGGTCGACCCGGCGCGGATCGAGGGGCAGGTGGCCGCCGTCAACGCGGTCCTGCCGCACCTGGCGAAGCTGACGAGCGCGGTCGAGCGCGCCGCCTGGGCCGCGCGGCTGGCCGACGCCCTGAGCATCGAAGACGCGTTGATCCTGCAGGAGCTGCGCGCGGCCGTCAAGCTGACCCGCCCGCGCATCCGGCAGCGCGTAGCGGCCGGCCAGCCGCTGGTTTGGGCCGAGGCGCGCCTGGTGGCGCTGTTGCTGCAGTCGGCGCAGGAGCGGCGGCGCTGGGTCGAGGGCGAGCTGGACCTGGCCGAGCTGGCCGGCTGCGGAGTGCGGTCCATCGTGGGCGCGATCATCGAGCTGGCACGGCAAGGAGCGAGCGTGGACTGCCCGGCGCTGCTCGAGGCGCTGGAGGACGAGGCCGATCGTTCGTTGTTGATGCGCATCGCCTTCCGTGACGATGGGACGGGACAGCCGACCGTCGACGATTGCCTGGCCGCCTTCCGCCGCGAGCGACTGGCGCTCGAGGGCCAAAGGCTGCGCCGCGAGATCGGAGATCTGCAACGCCGGGGGCCGGCGGATACCCCGCCGGCCGACATGGACCGTCAACTGACGCGTCTGCAGGACCTCGCCAGGCGGCGCGACGCGCTGTGCTGAGAGGACGAGAGACCAGCCGAACATGAGCAAGAAAGGCAGCGGATCCGGTCCGGGTCTCGAAGAAAAATACGAGGAGGTGCGGCAGCTCCTGGCCGCCGGCAAGGAGCGGGGCTTCCTCTCCTACGAAGAGATCAACGACGCGCTCCCGGATGAGCTCTCGAACCCCGAGTTCATCGAAGACGTGTTCTTGATGCTGGAGAGCCACGGGATCGAGCTGGTGGACGACGACTCCAAGGATCAGCTCGCGCGCCCCGAGGAGCCGGTGCGGCCCAAGGACAAGGTCGACGCCAACCCCCTCGAAAAGACGAACGATCCCGTCCGCATGTACCTGCGCGAGATGGGCACCGTGCCGCTCCTGACCCGCCAGGGCGAGGTCTCGATCGCGCGGCGCATCGAGCGCGGCGAGCGGCGCGTGCTCAACGCGCTGTCGCGCTGCGCCTACGTGCACGCCGAGCTGGCCAGCTTGGGCGAGCTGTTGCGCAAGGGCCAGGCCCCGGCCAACCTGTTCGAGAGCCAGGAGCAGCCGAACGGCGAGGACGACACGCCGGCCAAGAAGCTGGCGCGCGCGCGGCAGACGCTGGGCAAGATCAGCCGCCTGCTGAGCCAGGGCGAGACGCTGCAGAAGCGGCTGGCGCGACTGAAGGCCGGCGGCAAGGCCTGGAGCGACGGACGCCGTGCGGCGGCGCGGCACGCCGTGACGGTGGCGCGGGAGTTCCGCGCGCTGCGCATGGTGCCGGCGCAGATGGACTTCATGGCCCGCAGCGTGGTCGACGCGGACTCCAAGATCCGGCGCCACGAGCGCGCCATGCGCGACCTGGCCCGCAAGATCAAGGAGTTCCGCGAGCAGTCCCTCAAGCGCGAGCTGCGCCGCAAGATCGAGCGGCTGCGGACCGACGTCCGCGGCATCGAGCGCGAGCTGGGCGTCCCGCGCAAGGAGCTGCGCGACGTGGCCACGCTGGTGCGGCGCGGGATTCGCGAGACCAACCAGGCCAAGAGCGAGCTGATCGAGGCCAACCTGCGGCTGGTCGTGTCCATCGCCAAGAAGTACACCAACCGCGGCCTGCAATTCCTGGACCTGATCCAGGAGGGCAACATCGGCCTGATGAAGGCCGTGGACAAGTTCGAGTACAAGCGCGGCTACAAGTTCTCGACCTACGCGACTTGGTGGATCCGGCAGGCGATCACGCGGGCCATCGCCGACCAGGCGCGCACGATCCGCATCCCGGTGCACATGATCGAGACGATCAACAAGCTGGTGCGGACCCAGCGCAGCCTGGTGCAGGAATTGGGTCGCGAGCCGACGCCCGAGGAGCTCGGCGAGCGCATGGGCATCCCGATCTCGAAGGTGCGCAAGGTGCTGAAGATCGCGCAGGAGCCGATCTCCCTCGAGACGCCGATCGGCGAGGAGGAGGACAGCCATCTCAAGGATTTTATCGAAGACCGGGGAGCCGCCTCCCCGGTCGAAGCGGTGATGCACAGCAACCTGAAGGAACACACCCAGTCGACACTGAAGACCCTGACTCCTAGAGAGGAGAAGGTGCTGAAGATGCGCTTCGGGGTCGGCGGAGGCACCGAGCACACGCTCGAGGAAGTCGGCCAGTCGTTCACCGTCACGCGCGAGCGCATCCGGCAGATCGAATCGAAGGCGCTGCGCAAGCTGCGGCATCCCTCGCGCAGCAAGACGCTCCGGGTCTTCACCGGCGGCCCCGAGCCCCCGAGCCAACTGTAGAGCAGCGTAGAGCGAGGAGGGGCGGCCGGCGCCCGCGGCGCGCATGTCCGAGCTGACTTCCCGGCTGGGCCGGCTGCGGATCTTCGGCGAGCTCGATGCGGCCGGACTGGAGCGGCTCGCCGGCCTGGCCCGCGTCCTGCGCCTGGCGCGCAAGCAGACGATCTTCAGCGAGGGGCAGCCCTACCGCGGCATGTTCGTGATGCTGACCGGCCTGGCCGTCGTCTACAAGCTGTCGGCCGAGGGGCGCATGTTGATCCTGCACGTCTGTCGGCCGGGCGACACGCTGGCCGAGGTCCCGCTGTTCGAGGAGCGGGACGCCGGCTACCCGGCGCACGCGCGGACCACGCGGGACAGCGAGATCCTGTTCCTGCCGCGCCTGCCGTTCATCGGGTTCCTGCAGAGCCACCCGCCGGTGGCCTGGCGCATGTTGCAGCACCTCGCGGCGCGCATGAAGGAGATGAGCCTGCAGCTCGAGGGGGTGACGCTGCGCGAGGTCAACTCCCGCTTGGCGCGCTACCTGTTGCGCGAGATGGAGGCCGGCGGCGTGGCCGGCCAGCCGCGGCCGCAGCTGACCCTGCCCCTCAGCAAGGGATCGGTGGCCTCGTACCTGGGCACGGTGCACGAGACGCTCTCGCGAGCCTTCGCCCGCCTGATCCGCGACAAGGTGATCGCCGTGGACGGCCCGCAGGTCACCATCCTGGACAAGAAGAAGCTGGAGCGGCTGGTTTGACCCCGGTGCCGGCGCGGATTCGGCAAGCCGTGGGGAGCCGCGTCGCGGTGTCGGGCGCACTGGCGCTCGCGGCCCTGGTCTTCGCCTGCTACGCGCCGTCGCTGCCGGGCGGGTTCATCTGGGACGACGACGCGAACGTCGTCGACAACCCGACGATCCGCAGCCTGCGCGGGCTGCACTACATCTGGACCGAGCCGCGCGCCAATCAGCAGTTCTACCCGCTGACGCACAGCAGCTTCTGGCTCGAGTATCGAGCGTGGGGGCTGTGGCCCACCGGCTTCCGCCTGACGAACCTGCTGCTGCACGCCCTCGTCGCCATCCTGCTCTGGCGCTCGTTGCGCCGGCTGGCCCTGCCCGGCGCCTGGGTCGCCGCCGCGATCTTCGCCGTGCACCCGCTGCAGGTCGAGACCGCGGCCTGGATCACCGAGCGCAAGAACCTGCTCAGCGCGGCGCTCTGTTTCGCCGCGCTGTTGTCCTACCTGGGCTTCGCCCGCCTGGACCGCCGCCAGCCGCCCGAGCCGGGCGGGGCCGCCACGGACCTCGACGGCGGGAGCCGCGCGACGTTCCCCTGGGTCGCGCTGGCGTGGTTCGTCGCGGCGCTGTTGAGCAAGACCGCCGTGCTGACCTGGCCCGCGGCGTTCCTGGTGCTGGTCTGGTGGCGGCGGGGGAAGATCGGCTGGGCCGACCTGCGACCGCTCGTACCGCTGTTCGCGGTCGGCCTGCTGTTCGGCCTGCTCACGGCCTGGCTCGAGCGCCGGCACGTGGGCGCCGCGGGCCCGGCCTGGGATCTCGGCCCGGCCGACCGGCTGATCGTCTCGGGTCGCGCCCTCTGGTTCTACGCCACGCAGATCGTCTTCCCCTTCCGCTTGAACTTCATCTATCCCCGCTGGTCGATCGACGCGACCGCGGCCTGGCAGTACCTCTACCCCGCGGCGGCACTGGCGCTGCCCGCGCTGCTCTGGCGCTGGCGCGGGCGGCTGGGGCGCGGGCCGCTCGCCGGCGTGGCCTGCTTCGGGCTGACCCTGGCCCCGGCCCTGGGCTTCCTGGATTTCTACTTCCAGCTCTACTCGTTCGTGCAGGACCACTTCCAGTACCTGGCGAGCGCGTGCTTGATCGCCACGCTCACCGCGCTCGCGGCAGCCGGCACGCGACGGCTGCCCGCCGCGGCGCGCGCGGCGGCCGTGGCGCTGCTGCTGCTGCTGCTCGGTGCCTTGACCTGGCAGCGCTCGCAGGTCTTCACGAGCGAAGAGGCGCTGTGGCGCAGCACGCTCGAACGCAACCCCGCGGCCTGGATGGCGCGCATCAACCTGGCGCTGGTTCACGAGCGGGCCGGCCGGCTCGACGAAGCCGAGACGCAGCTCCGCCAGTCCCTGGCGCTCGAGCACCCGGAGCACGACCGGGCGCGCTACAACCTGGGGCGGATCCTGGAGCGGCGCGGGGACGCGGCGGGCGCTCGGACGCAGCACGAGCTGGCGCTCGCGGCCAACCCTCAGAACGCCGACGCGCACAACAACCTGGGCCTGCTGCTGGCCGCGGCCGGCCGGGGCGCGGAGGCGCTCGAGCACTTCCGCGCCGCCATCGCCGCCGAGCCGCACCACTTCCTGGCCCGCTACAACCTGGCGCTGGGGCTCGTCGAGCGCGGCGAGTTCTTCGAAGCCGAAGGCCAGTTGCGCGAAGCCCTGCGCACCAACCCCGGCCACGCCGACGCGCTGGACTTCCTGGGCCGCCTCGTCGGCCGCCAGGGGCGCGTCGAGGAAGCCGCGCGCTTCTACCGCGCCGCCCTGGCCGCGGATCCCGAGCGCCACGAGGCGCACTACAACCTGGGCTTCGCGCTGGAGCAGCTGGGCGACCTGCGCGGCGCCGAGGAGCACTACCGCTCCGCGATCCGCCTCGCGCCGAGCTTCGCCGATTCGCACAACAACCTGGCCATCGTGCTCTACAACCAGCAGCGATACGCCGAGGCCTGGGCCGAGATCCTGCGCTACCAGGCCAAGGGCGGCACGCCGCACCCGGGGTTCTTGACCGCGCTCGCCGCGGCGCAGCCGCGCCCCGCCCCCGGTCCCTAGCCGCGGAGCCTGTGTTAGCTTGAGCGTGATGGTCCGCACGCGCTTCGCCCCTTCCCCCACGGGCTTCCTGCACATCGGCGGGGTGCGCACCGCGCTCTACAACTGGCTCTACGCGCGGCGGCACGCAGGCAAGTTCGTGCTGCGCATCGACGACACCGACGCCGAGCGCAACGTCGAGGCCGCGCTGGCGCCGATCCTCCGCGGCTTCCGCTGGCTGGGCCTCGACTGGGACGAGGGGCCGCAGGTCGGCGGCGATTTCGGGCCCTACCGGCAGTCGCAGAAGGCCGAGCGCTACGGCGCGGCCGTGGCCACGCTGCTCGAGCGCGGGCTGGCCTACCGCGACTACGCCAGCCCGGAGGAGCTGCAGGCCGAGCGCGATGAGGCCCAGGCCGCCGGGAGCCGCTTCGTCTACTCCCGTCGCTGGCTGGCCGGGAGCGCCGCCGAGCGATCGAAGTTCGAGGCCCAGGGGCGGCGCGGCGTCGTGCGCCTGATGATGCCGCGCGAGGGCGAATGCCGCTTCACCGACCTCATCCGCGGCGAGATGCGGCTGGAGTGGGCGCGCGAGCAGGACCACGTGATCCAGCGCGCCGACGGCTCGTGCCTCTACAATCTGGCCAGCGTCGTGGACGACCGCGACATGCAGATCACCCACGTGATCCGCGCCGAGGAGCACCTCTCGAACACGCCGCGGCAGATCTTCATCGCCCGCGGACTGGGCCACGAGCCGCCCGAGTTCGCCCACCTGCCGTTCGTGGCCGAGCCCGGCAGCAAGCACAAGCTCAGCAAGCGCAAGCTGGACAACTACCTGCGGCAGCCGGATTTCGCCAAGCTCAACGCGCACGGCCGGGCCGTCGCCGACGCGATCGGCCTCGAGACGTCCGCGGAGACCTTCAACCCGGTCGTCGTCGACTTCTACGAGCAGGTCGGCTACCTGCCGCAGGCCCTGCTCAACTACCTGTTGCTGCTGGGCTGGGCGCTCGACGACAAGACCGAGTTATTCACGCGGGACGAGATGATCGCGCACTTCTCGCTGGAGCGCGTGAACAAGGCCCCGGCCAGCTTCGACCCCGCGAAGCTCGCCGCCTTCCAGGAACACTACATGGCCGAGCTGTCGCCGGAGGAGAAGGTCGAGCGCTCGCTGCCCTACCTGGTGCGGGCCGCGGTCGTGCCCCCGGCGGCGCGGGCCGCCACGCGCCCCCGCCTGCGCCGCGTGATCGCGGCCGCGGGCGACCGGATCAAGGTGGCCGGGGACATCCTCGACTACCGGGAGTTCTTCGTGGACGACGGCGAGCTGCGCTACGACGAGCAGGCCTTCGACAAGCGGCTGCGCCGCGACCCCGACGCCGCGGCGCTGCTGCGCGAGTTCGGCGAGGTCCTGGGGCGGGCAGAGCCGTTCGACGCGCCCGCGCTCGAGGCGCTGCTCGAGTCCTTCGTCGAGGCCCGGGGCCTGGCCGTCGGTCGAGTGATCCACGCGCTGCGGGTCGCGACCACCGGCAAGGCGGTGGGCTTCGGCATGTTCGACGCGCTGGAGCTGCTGGGGCGGGAGCGCAGCACGGCCCGCATCGCCCGCGCGCTGGCCCGCCTCTGAGCCTGCCGCTATAGTGCAGCGATCAGCGGAGCCGCGAGCGGCCGGGTAGCTGGAGGCGCGGAATGCCAGAGGCGGAGGCCAGGCCGGCGGGAGAGAGCAAGGGCCCTCCGCCGAAGGCCCCGAACTTCATCGAGGCCATCATCGAGGCCGACCGCGCCGCGGGCAAGCACGAGCGCCGCGTGCACACCCGGTTTCCGCCGGAGCCCAACGGCTACCTGCACGTGGGCCACGCCAAGTCGATCTGCCTCAACTTCGGCCTGGCCGCCAAGTTCGGCGGCCTGTGCAACCTGCGCTTCGACGACACGAACCCCATCAAGGAAGAGCAGGAGTACATCGACTCGATCAAGACCGACGTGCGCTGGCTGGGCTTCGACTGGGAGGATCGCGAGTACTACGCCTCGGATTACTTCGAGCAGCTCTACGCCTTCGCCGTCACGCTGGTCGAGAAGGGGCTGGCCTACGTCGACGACCTGTCGTCCGACGAGATCCGCGAGCACCGCGGCACGCTGACCGAGCCCGGCCGGGAGAGCCCGTACCGCGGCCGCGGCGTGGCGGAGAACCTGGAGCTGTTCGAGCGCATGCGCCGCGGAGAGTTCCCCGACGGCTCGCGCGTGCTGCGGGCCAAGATCGACATGGCCTCCGGCAACGTCAACCTGCGCGACCCCGTGATGTATCGCATCCTGCGCGCCCGGCACCACCGCACCGGCGACCGCTGGTGCATCTACCCGATGTACGACTTCGCGCACGGGCAGTCGGACTCGATCGAGCGCATCACGCACTCCATCTGCACGCTGGAGTTCGAGGACCATCGCCCGCTCTACGACTGGTTCCTGAGCGAGATCGGCATCTACCGGCCGCAGCAGGTCGAGTTCGCCCGGCTGCAACTGACCCATACGGTGCTGAGCAAGCGCCGGCTGATCGAGCTGGTGCGCGACCGCGTGGTCGACGGCTGGGACGACCCGCGCATGCCCACGATCTCGGGCTACCGCAGGCGCGGCTACACGCCCGAGGCCATCCGCCGATTCTGCGAGCTGATCGGCGTGGCCAAGGTCAACAGCACGGTGGACATCGGCATGCTCGAATACTGCGTGCGCGAGGAGCTCAACCTGCGCGCGCCGCGGGCCATGGCCGTGCTCGAGCCCTTGAAGGTCGTGCTGACCAACTACCCCGCGGGGCAGGTCGAGGAGCTCAAGGCGATCAACAACCCGGAGGACGCCGGCGCCGGCACGCGGCCGGTGCCGTTCTCGGGCACGCTGTACATCGAGCGCGACGACTTCCGCGAGGACCCGCCGAAGAAGTACTTCCGGCTGGCCCCCGGCAGCGAGGTGCGGCTGCGCTACGCCTACCTGGTGCGCTGCCAGGAGGTCGTCAAGAACGCCGCGGGAGACGTGGTCGAGCTGCGCTGCACCTACGATCCGGCGACGCGGGGCGGCAACACCCCCGATGGCCGCAAGGTGCGCGGCACGATCCACTGGGTCTCGGCGCCGCACGCCATCGACGGCACGCTGCGCCTGTACGACCACCTGTTCACGAAGCCCGACGCGGACGACGTCCCCGCGGGCGGAAGCTGGCGCGACAACCTCAACCCGAACTCGCTCGAGACGCGGACCGGCTGCAAGCTCGAGCCCGGGCTGGCGCAGGCGCGCCCCGGCCAGCGCTACCAGTTCGAGCGCAAGGGCTACTTCTGCGCCGACGCCGTCGACTCGGCGCCGGGCCGCCCGATCTTCAACCGCACCGTGACCCTGCGCGACACGTGGGCCAAGATCGAAAAGACGCTCGAGCGGCAAGGATAGAGCCATGGGCCAGCCGTTGAAGGGCAGTTGCCTGTGCGGCGGCGTGAGCTACGAGGTCCGCGGCCCGTTCCTCCGCGCCGGCCATTGCCATTGCTCGCGCTGCCGCAAGCACTCGGGCGCGGCGGTTTGTACGCAGGGACGGGTGTTGCGAGAGCACTTCCGTCTGCTGCGCGGCCAGGAGCTGTTGCGGAGCTACGTCACCCGCGGCCACGCGGCGAAGGTCTTCTGCACGGTCTGCGGCTCGAGCTTGTTCGGCGGCACCTGGCCGGAGGGTCGCGAGGTCTCGATCCGCCTGGGCACGCTCGACGGCGACCCCGGCATCCGCCCGCAGTGCCACACCTTCGTCGACTCCCGCGCGCCGTGGGACGAGATCACCGACGATCTCCCGCAGTATCCCGGCGCCCGACCCCCGACCTAGCGCGGTCGCCGGCGCGGGGTCAGTGCGCGCGCAGCGCGGCGGCGGCGAAGGCGACCCAGCCCAGGATGAAGCACAGGCCGCCGAAGGGCGTGATCGCGCCCAGCCAGCGCGCGCCGGTCAGCGTCATGGCGTACAGGCTGCCCGAGAAGACGGCGATCCCACCGAGGAACAGCCAGCCCGCGGCCGTGAGCCACGCTCCCGGCCAGCGCGTCGCCGCCCAGCCCACCGCCAGCAGCGCCAGCGCGTGGTACATGTGGTAGCGCACGCCGGTCTCGAACACCGCGAGCAGCTCCGCTCCGACGCGCGTCTTCAAGCCGTGAGCGCCGAAGGCGCCCAGCAGCACGCCCAGGCCGCCGGCCAGCGCCCCTGTCGCGATCCAGTTCATCGGCGCCAGGCTATCACGCGGGCCGGGATCCGTCGCCGCGAGCGCTCACGCGCGTGAAGCGGGCTGCCGGACGGTACCCGGAGCGCGTGGTATCTTGCACGCCTCCAGGGCCAGGGAAGGGTGCATGCGACGTACCACGATCGTCCCGCTCCTGTTCTTGATGGCGGCCGCAGCCGGAGCGCGCGCGGCCGGCGCCGCGGAGCCCGATCCGTGGCGGGGCAAGAGCCGCGCGGAGATCGTGACGCTCCTGGGAGAGCCGCACAAGACGACCCGCGGCGCGGCCGGCGCCGAGACCCTGACCTACAGACTCGTGCGCCTCGACGAAAGCGCCATCGCACCCCAGGGCATGAGCGTGCTCAACCTGCCCGGGATCGGCATCGTCGGCCGCATGCACGACATCGACCCGCGCGACGGGCGCGAGGTCTCCATGGGGCCGACCGAGCTGGACAAGCGCGGCCGCGGCACGGGCGGCGGCATCGAGGAAGAGCAGAGCTTCGACGTGACCTGGAATTCCGACAAGGGGCAGCTCGAGCGATCGTGGGACGAGCGTTCCGCGATCCGAGGCAGGCTCAAGCTCGTGTTCGAGCTGGGCCCGGCGGGAGCGATCGAGCGCTGGTCCGTCTCGCCGAAGAAGAGGGCGGCGGCGAGCGGGGCCGCGCCCGCGACGGAGCCGGCCGGCGCGGCGAGCGTGCCGGTGCCCACGCGCGAGCAACTGGCCAACATGATCTTCGAGGGCGTGCGCGGGCACTCCTTCGCGCTCGAGGACGGCCGCTACGAGGGCGAGCCCGCCGTCCTGGGCGGCAGCTCGCGCCTGATCGTGGAATTGCTCGACGAGCTGACGCTCTTCGGCGACCTGGACGCCGACGGCACGGACGATGCCGCCGTGCTGCTGGTCGAAAGCTCCGGCGGATCGGGCGCTCGCGTCTGGCTCTCCGCCGTCAGCGGGCGCTTCGGAGTGCCGGCGAGCTACGGCTGCGCCCTCGTCGGCGACCGGCCGCAGATCCGCTCGATGCGTGTCCGGGAAGGGCGGATCCGCCTGGCGGTCGTGGACGGCGGCCCCGGGGATCCGGCCTGCTGCCCCACCCATCGCTGGACGAAGGACTGGGCCGTCGTCGACGGCCAACTGATCCAGGTCGCGGCCGTGATGGACGGCGTGCTGACCTTGGGCGAGATCGGCGGTCAGGAGTGGGTGCTGACCCACTTCGACCAGGGATCCCCGGCGCCGCGGGAGCCCGCGATCAGCGCGCGGATCGAAGGCCGCCAGGTCGCCGGCTCCTCCGGCTGCAACCAGTATTTCGCCGCGGTCCGGGAGACTTCCCCGACCGCGATCGAGATCGGCGCCGTGGGCGGGACCAAGATGATCTGCCCGCCCGAGACGATGGAAGTCGAGCGCTCGTTCCTCGAGCGACTGGGGCGCGTCTCGCGCTACGGGTTCCGGAACGGCAAGCTGGCCCTGAGCTGGCAGGCCGAGCAGGGCCCGGGCACGCTGCTGTTCGAGCCCCGCCCGAGCCCGGCCTCGAACTAGCGTCTCGTCCAGCCCGGCAAAAAAAACGCCGCTCCGCCCGGAGGCGAAGCGGCGTCTCGTCGGCGCAACGTCGAGGAGCGGCTAGTCGTTCCAGTCGAAGCGCAGCGACGCGCGGCCGTCGGCCCACTCGTCGTCGAACGCCACGTACCCGTAGGATCCGCGCCGCCCGTCGTGCCGATGCGGCGCGCCGTGGAAGTGCGCCAGGCGAGCGCCGTACTCGTAGTCCAGCTTCGACATCAGCGAGCCCATGCGGGCGAACTCGTTCTCGACCGCGGGGTAGGGGTGCAGGAAGCGCAGCGAGTACTGCGCTGCTCGATGGGCCTGGCGCAGCTCGTCGAATCGGCTCTCGACGTAGGGCGAGTACGGCCCCTGCGCGCGCAGCTCCCGGCTGAACAGGCGGGCGCTCGCTTCCAGCTCGTGCAGCCGGCGCAGGGCGCGCGCTTCGCGGAAGGTTCCGTGGTGCGCCGTCCGCTCGGCCTCGCGGTGCGCGTAACGGGCCGAGGATTCGACCTCTCGGGCCAAGACGAGGAGCGGGTCCTGCCGCTTGTGCTTGTTCTTGGCCTCGAGCGGCGGGCTGGCCAGGAGGCCGACCGCCAGGGTCACGACGGCGAGGGCCGCAGCGTTGACGCTCATCTTCATCTTGTTGTTCATGATGTTTCTCCTTCTGACGCCCACGTCGCCTACTCAGCAACGGCTGTGCCAGAGGCGCCGGGCCAGCGAAGACCGGAGTTTTCCGGGAGTTTCGCCCGCGGCGGGCCGCGGCGCAGCGTCCTCGCCGGAGGACGAGCCAGGCCGTGGGCCGGCGCGCCCGCTCGACCTGCTCGTATATTGGGGAGTCGCGCCCGCGACGGAGGTTTTCGTGGTTTCCTCGACCGACCCGCGCCGCCCCCTGCGCCGGCGAGCCTGCGCGCTCGCCTGCGCCGTCTTCGCCCTGGCCGTCGGCCCGACGCGCGCCGCGAGCGTGATCCTGCAGGCCGCCGCCGACACGACCCTCTACGAAGAGGGCGACTGGATCAGCAACGGGATGGGCCAGCACTTCTTCGCGGGCACGAACGGCTTCAACAGCGCGCGCCGCGCTCTGATCCGCTTCGCCGTCGAGGAGTTCCTGCCCGGCGGGGCCACGGTCACGAGCGCCGAGCTGACACTGAACCTCTCGCGAACCATCAGCGGCCCGCGCGACGTCGCGCTGCACCGCCTGCTCGAGCTCTGGGGCGAGGGCGCGTCGGACGCGGTCGGCAACGAGGGCTTCGGAGCGCAGGCGCAGGACGGAGACGCCACCTGGGTCTTCCGCGTCTGGCCCGGCGTGTCGTGGGCCACCCCCGGCGGATCGTGGATCGCCGCGCCGAGCGCCAACCTGCCGGTGGGCGGCCCCTGCATACCCGAGAACGGCCAGACCGCAGCCTGCGGCAAGTACCGCTGGGGCACCGCCGGCACGGCGGCCGACGTGCAAGCCTGGCTCGACGACCCCGCGCAGAACTTCGGCTGGATCCTGGTCGGCGTCGAGGCCTCGAGCGACAGCGCGAAGCGCTTCGATTCGCGAACGCACCCGACGGCCTCGGTGCGGCCCATCCTGCGCGTCGTCTACACGGCGCCCGTTCCCGCGGGCGCGGTGCCCGACGGCAACCTCGTGGCCGGGGAGCCGCTGCTCCTGGCCAAGCTCGGCGGCGACGAGTTGGGGCTGACCTGGAGTCCGTCGTGCGTGGGGACCGACCTCGACTACGAGATCTACTCCGGCGCCATCGGCGCCTACGCCGGCCACACGCCGCTCACCTGCACGACGGCCGGGGCCACCGCGGCGACGCTGTCGCTCTCCGGCCCCAGCGAGTACTACCTGATCGCGCCGCGCAACGGCGTGGTCGAAGGCTCCTACGGCGTGGACAGCGACGGCAACCCGCGCCCGGCGTTCCCGGCGACGAGCTGCCTGCCCCGCGCCGCCGCCCCCTGTCTCTGAGGGATCTTCCCGCGCGCGTCCCACGCCGGGCCGCCGCGAGCCGGCCCGGGCTCGTCGAGGGACACGGCCGCCGATCGGTCAGCGGCTGCGCGTGTACTCGATCTCCATCGCCTTGGACTCCTGGCCGCCCTGCGCGAAGTACATCTCGAGCTTGTGGCGGTCGCGGTCCTGCAGCGTGATGACCGAGCGCTTGGTCGTCGCCACGCCGGTCTGGGGACAGCTCATGTCGCCGACCATCGTCCACACCTTGCCCGTCGCGTCCAGGCTGCCCGTGTCGGTCTGCATCATGCTGCTGGCGTTGTCGATCCAGAAGCCCTCGTACTTCTTGGTGGTCGTGTTGTAGCCCCAGAAACCGCGGCCCACGAACGCGGGGAACGGCCCCTCGCCGGGATCCCCGGTGTACTCCTGGCGCAGGAACAAACCGCCGACGTCGCGAGTCGTGGTCATCGTGCCCGTGGAAACCACAGGATCCCCGGGACCCATCCACAGCTTGACCCGCGCGCGAAAGGTCCCGACGAAGGGCGCCAGCTTCTCGTGCTCGGGCCCGGGCTTGCCCATCTCCTGCATTGCGTCGCTCATGCCGTCCTCCTCAGCGAATCCAGCCCCATTGCCGGCTCCGATCATACCCGCGGTCGGGTCCACGGGCACCCCCGGCCCGGCGGGGCGGGGCATTCCGCGGTTCACTCGTCGCGGCAAGCGAGGGCCAAGCCTCCCCCCGGGGTCGGATAGAATCACTCCCGTCCGATCAACGTGGGCCCATAGCTCAGTAGGTCAGAGCGGCGGACTCATAATCCGCTGGTCCCTGGTTCGAGTCCAGGTGGGCCCACCAAGCCTATGTGATTGCTGTTGTTCTACTTATCGTTCCTGACCAAGCAGCAATCATGAGAGCTTCCAGACGAACTCTACGCAAATTCTACGCAGGCTCGTTCCGCTTACGGACTGTTATTCCGCTTGTCTCGTCCTTCTCGGTCGTCTTCTCGGCGCTGCGAACGTCGACCAGATCCGCGAGCTTGGCCGCTGCCTTGCGCAGCTCCTCGTCGGCGAGATGGGCGTAGCGCTGCACCATCGAGCGCGACTTCCAGTTGCCCATCCGCTGCACCGTCGACTCGGGAACCCCGTGGTTCAGAGCCAGGCTGGCCATG